>WNGF01006625.1_pt1 | contig 27990 bp, 28 predicted proteins | sample 5400641 | NCBI WGS metagenome assembly WNGF01 (sample SAMN13153371, study PRJNA577476) | soil metagenome | isolation source: 80 cm soil or saprolite under grassland replicate 2 | place: USA:California | collected 2016-06-15 | reverse complement strand
AGCGTCAACGATCGCACGGTCTTGAAGCTGGTCTCTGACGGCTCGCTTCCCGGGGTCAAGGTCGGGAATCAGTGGCGCTTTCGGAAAGCGATGATCGACACTTGGCTGGATGACCAGATGCTGGGGGTGGTGCCCCGGTACCTCGACGCGCCCAGGCTGGACGGCCCGCCCCGGCGCATGCTCGAGCTCGCAAGCTGCTTTCAGCAGGACCACGTCATCCCCGAGCTCGCCGCGACGACGAGGAACACCGTGATCGAGGAGCTCGCTTCGGCGGCCACACATCTCGGGCTCGTGCGCGACAAGACGTGGTTTGTGGGCGCGCTCATCGAGCGAGAAAACGTCATGCCGAGTGCCATGGGAAACGGTATCGCCTTCCTTCACACCCTCCGCCGCAACCCGGAGCAGGTCGTCAGGCCGTTCATGGTTCTTGGCCGGTCGCGTCCGGGTGTGGACTTCGACGCCTTGGACGCTCTGCCCACGCATCTCTTCTTCGTCCTTGGCCTCAAGTTCGAGGAGCTCTATCTTCCATGGCTGCACAAGCTCTCCCAGATGTTCGCGCGCGAGGAGGCGGTGCGGACCCTTCTCGATGCACCCGACGCGGATTCCATCTTCCGAGCCGTTGCCGACGCGGAACGAAAACTGGAGCCGGAGACGAAAGCCCGGACGGCGCAGAGGTGATTCATGGATGAGACCGTTCTCGCGTTGAAAGACCTCAGTGCCACCGACCAGCAGCTGCGAGACAACGCGGCGCTGACGAACGTGCTCGCCAGCGCCCTCGAAAAGCGCCGCGCCGCCCTCCGCGATGCGATCCCGAGAAACTTTCTGGTCACGTACGACGATCTCGGCCGGATGGGCCGCCAACCTGTCGTCGTCCAGGTCCGCAAATCACACTGCGGCGGCTGTTATCTACGCCTCCCGCCGCAGCTGGACTCCGCGATCCGCCACCGCCAATCGCTGCGCGTCTGCCCCCATTGTCGTCGCTTGCTCTATTCGCCGGCTCCGGAAGAGAGCGAAGGAGCAACCGAGTCGAAAGCGGCCAAGAGACGAGAGCGGCGCCGGGTCTAGAGCGTGACTCCCAGCCGGGACAACTCGTAGGGTAATTGCGTCCCATGGAATTGAAAGTGCGGGATGTCGCGCGTCTGCTGGACGTTTCCGAGCAAACCGTCTACCGGTGGGCTCGCAAGGGCTCTCTCCCGGCGCATCGCGTTCACGACCAGTACCTGTTCAACCGGGTCGAGCTGCAAGAGTGGGCCGCGCTGCACAAACATCGGGTGTCGCCCGAGCTCTTCGCGCCCGACGGGCCCGGCGAGGAGTTTGCCGGCCTGCACGCGGCTCTCGAACGCGGCGGCATTGTCCACCAGGTGCCGGGGGAGCGCCGTGAAGAGGTCTTGGCCGCCGTCGCGCAGCTTTCCGGAATCCCGGCAAGCGTCGACCGCGAGCTCTTGTACCAGCTTCTTCTTGCTCGAGAGGCTCTCGGCTCGACCAGCGTCGGCGGCGGCATCGCGATCCCGCATCCGCGCGACCCGGTCGTAGTCCAGGTCGATCGGCCGCTGGTCTTTCTCTGTTTTCTCGACCAGCCGGTCGATTTTCGCGCGCTGGACGGTCAGCCCGTGCGGGTTCTGTTTCTGCTGCTTTCACCCTCCGTGCGAGACCATCTGCGGATGCTCGCCAAGCTCGCCTCCGCTCTTCACGACGAGCCACTTCGAAAGCTCCTTCACGCCGCGGCACCGAGCGACGCGATATTGGGCGGGGTCGCACTCGTCGAGAGCGGCACCCCGTAGTGCTGGCGGCTGTTCTCCTCGCCGTCGCCTTTCTTTGCGCCACCGCCGTGGCCGCTGTCCTGGCGGGACGCTCCGACCGGGCCGCGCTCAACATCGCGACCTCCGGAAGCGTGTTCTCGTGCTCGGCCGGCGCGATCGCCGCCCTGGCTGCGGTGATCGGCGGCGAGGCAGGCTCTCTGAAGGCATCCTGGCTCTTGCCGATCGGCCAGCTTCACGTCGCTCTCGACGCGCTCTCCTCGTTCTTTCTCGTTTGCGTCTTCGTCGTGTCGGGGCTTTCCGCGGTTTACGGCGGCGGCTACCTCAAGGCCTTCATCGGCAAGCGGCGGCTCGCTCCGGCGCTCTTCTTTTTCAATCTTCTGGTCGCGGCGATGGCGGTGCTCGTCATCGCGCGAGACGGCATCCTCTTTCTCGTCGCCTGGGAGGTGATGTCGCTCGCCTCCTACTTCCTCGTCACTTTCGAAAACGAGCGGGAGGAGGTCCGGCGGGCGGGGATGACGTACCTCGTCGCCTCGCAGCTCGGCGTTGTTTTTCTCTTCGTGCTGTTCGCGCTCTTGAGCCGAGGTACCTCCAACTACGACTTCGACTTCTTTACCGCGGCCGCGCCCGCGGCGGGGCTTGCGAATGCGTGCTTCTGGCTCGCGCTGGCCGGGTTCGGCACGAAAGCCGGGTTCTGGCCCGTCCACATCTGGCTCCCCGACGCTCATCCGGCCGCGCCGAGCCACGTCTCGGCTCTGATGTCGGGGGTGATGATCAAGATGGGAATCTACGGGCTGCTCCGCACGCTCACGTTTCTCGGGCCGCCGCCGGCGTGGTGGGGGGCCATCGTCATCGCCATCGGAGCCGTGTCGGGGGTGGCCGGAGTCCTTCACGCGCTCGCCCAACACGACTTGAAGCGCCTGCTCGCCTACCACAGCGTCGAGAACATCGGCATCATCGCGCTGGGGGTCGGGCTGGGGCTGCTCGGGCAGAGCCATCACAATTCTTCGATCGCCTTCCTGGGATACGCGGGAGCTCTGCTGCATGTCCTCAACCACGGGCTCTTCAAGGGCATCCTCTTCGAGGCGGCCGGCAGCGTGCTGCACGCGACGGGAACGCGGGACATTGATTCCTTGGGCGGGCTGTCCCGCCGCATGCCGGCAACCGCGATGGCGTTTCTCCTGGGCTCGGTCGCGATCTGCGGTCTGCCGCCGTTGAACGGCTTCGTGAGCGAGTGGCTCATCTACGTTGGCGCCTTTCGGGCAAGCGCGACCCTTCCACCGGCCTCGGCCGTCTCGGCGCTGGCCGTCCTGCCGGCCCTCGCGCTCGTCGGGGGCCTCGCCGCCGCCTGCTTCGTGAAGGCTTTTGGAGTCGTCTTTCTGGGCGAGGCTCGAACCGGGGCCGCCGCCACGGCGCACGAGGCGGGCAGCGCGATGCGCGCGTCGATGGTCCTGGGATCTCTTCTCTGCGTCGCCATTGGCATCTGGCCGGCGGCGGCAGTCCGACTCGTCGCACCAGCCGCAACGTCTCTGGGGCGCCTGTCGTCCGTTCCGCCAACGGTTGCGGGCCCTCTCTTGGCGATCACCCGGGTCGCCGTCGTCCTGCTGGCGGTGGTCGGGCTGCTGGCTCTGCTGCGCCGGGCCCTCCTGCGTGGGCGTTCCGTCGCTTCCGTGACGACGTGGGGCTGCGGCTATGCCGCCATGACCCCCCGGATGCAGTACACGGCGGCTTCCTTTGCGGAGCCAACACTCGGACTGTTCGCCGCCGTGATCCCGCGACGCGTCCACCAGGACGGCCCGGCGGGGTACTTCCCGGTGAAGGCGCGCTACGAGGAACACCTCGGCGACATGGCCGGAGAACGCTTCCTCGTTCCCGCGACGCGGCGAGTCGTCCAAGCCTTCTCGCGGTTCAGGGTGATCCAGCAGGGCCGGCTCCAGGTCTATCTTGTGTACATCGCCGTGACTCTCGTGGCGCTTCTCATCTGGCAGCTTGCCGGGACGGGACCCTGACAGGGATGGGAACCTTCGCCGTTCACGTCGCGCTCCTTCTCGGCCTCCCGCCCCTCCTGGCCGGGGTCATCAACAGGACCAAGGCTTGGTGTGCCGGCCGACAGGGGCCGCCTCTCCTTCAGCCGTACCGCGATCTCTGGAAGTTGCTTCGAAAACGGGCCGTGTACAGCCAGACGACGACCTGGATCTTCCGCGCCGGCCCGATCATTTCCCTGGCGGCCGTGCTCGCCGCGGGCCTCGTCCTGCCGCTCGCGGCCAACGTCTCACCCCTCGGCTTCGCGGGAGACGTCGTCGCATTCGCATACCTTCTCGGGCTCGGCCGCTTCTTCACGATGGCCGCCGCTCTCGACACGGGTTCGAGCTTCGAAGGCATGGGAGCCAGCCGCGAGGCTGCCTTCTCGGCCTTCGCCGAGCCCGCGCTCTTTCTTTCCCTGGCCATCGTCTGCATCCCGGCTCGGAGCGCCACCTTCGGGGACGTCTTCGGCGCGCTTCCGTGGACGACATGGGGAGTCTCGCATCCCACTTACCTCTTCGCGGCGCTTTCCCTCTTCGCCGTTCTGCTGGCCGAAAACTCCCGGATTCCGGTTGACGACCCGAACACGCACCTCGAGCTGACGATGGTCCACGAGGTCATGGTGCTCGACCACAGCGGCCCGGATTTCGCGTTCGTCCTCTACGGAAGCGCCGTCAAGCTCTTCGTCCTGGGGGCGCTGCTCGTGCACGTTCTCCTTCCGATTCCCGCAGACGGCGGGTGGCTCGGCATGGCTCTGCTGTGCGGCGGCGAGATCGCGCTCGCAGTCGCCGTCGGCGTGGTCGAGTCGGTGATGGCGCGACTCCGGCTCGCGCGCGTGCCTCAATTTCTCGTCGGGGCGGCCGTGCTCGCTGCCACCGGTCTCGCCGCCCTCTTTTATCGGGGCGCGCCGTGACCGGATACGCCGACTTCCTCCTTCTCCTCGTCGCGGCCTTGAGCCTTTCCATCGTCGCGACGAGCCGGCTGGCGAGCTGCGTCCGGGCCTCGGCGCTGCAGGGTGTGGCGCTCTCGCTTTTACCACTCGCGCTCTGGGGTCACGCTCTGGACCGGCACATGGTTCCGGTCGCGCTGATGAGTTTGGGCGCGCTCGCCGTCAAGGCCGTCGTCATCCCGATTCTCCTCTCCCGCGCGATTCGCGAGGCCAATGTGCGCCGCGAGGTCGAGCCCTTCATCAGCTTGCACTTCTCCGTAGTCATCGCGGCGGCTCTGGTGGGATTCTCGTTCTGGCTCGCGACCGTGCTCGTCCTGCCCCGACCCGCGCCGACGTCGCTGCTGGTCCCGGTCGCCTTCGCGACGCTGCTCGTGGGCTTCCTGGTCCTCGTCGGCCGCAAGCAGGCCGTCACGCAAGTCGTTGGTTACTTGATGCTGGAGAACGGCGTCTTCATTTTCGGCCAGACCCTGGTCGACGAGATCCCGTTCGCCGTCGAACTCGGTATTCTCTTAGACCTCTTGGTCGGCGTCTTCGTGATGGGCATCGCGATCCACCACATCAGCCGCGAGTTCGACCACATCGACACGGAATTGCTGTCCGCCCTGAAAGACTGAGCGAGACCGTGGCGCTGGCCTTTCTGGTTCTCGCTCCCGCCGTGATGGGACTTTTGGCTCTCTCGATGAAGAACCTGCGCATCGGCCTGGCCATCCTTCTCGGGACGGCGGTCGCGCACCTGTCGACGGTCGGCTGGCTGTGGACCGGCGTGGCGTCGGAGGCGGGCGCTCTGCTGCGAATCGATGTCCTCGGCCTGCTCTTCCTGTCGGTCACGAGCGTTCTGTTTCTCGCGGCGTCGCTCTACACCGTTCCTTACCTGCTCAAGGGCACGCACGACACGCAGGCGGCGCCGCGCCGCTTCGTGCCCTGCCTGCTCTGGTTTCTCTCGGCGATGACGCTGGTGACGGCGACCCAGAACCTCGCGCTGATGTGGGCGGCCGTGGAGGGAACCACGCTTGCCAGCGCACCGCTCGTCTATTTCTACAAGCGCCGCGGAGCGCTCGAGGCGACCTGGAAGTACTTGCTTCTCTGCTCGGTGGGAATCGCCCTGGCGCTGCTGGGAACCTTCTTCCTCGGCATAGCAGCGTCCGGAAAACCAGGGACGGGCGCGGGCCTGACGCTTTCCGCCATGATGCAGGCGGCCCCGGGGATGGCAAGGCCCTGGCTCAAGGCCGCCTTCGTGCTGGCGCTGGTGGGCTACGGCACCAAGATGGGGCTGGCGCCCCTCCACGCCTGGCTTCCGGACACCCATAGCCAGGCGCCGTCGCCCGTGTCGGCGCTCCTTTCGGGCGCGCTCTTGAACTGCGCTTTTCTCGCGATCCTGCGTTTCTATCAGGTGTGCCTGGCCTCCGGAGACTTCGCTTTCGCCCGGACTTTGCTCATACTTTTCGGGTTCGTCTCGATCGGGGTCGCCTGCGCGTTTTTGCTCGGTCAGGCGGATTACAAGCGTCTCTTCGCCTACTCGAGCGTCGAGAACATGGGCATCCTGGCGGTCGGCGTGGGGCTGGGCGGCGCCGCGAGCTACGGGGCGATGCTCCACGCCGTAAATCACTCGCTGTGCAAGGCAGGACTCTTTTTTTTGGCCGGCAACGTGCTCCGGGCCTTCGGCACGACCTCCGCGCGCCAGGTCCGCGGCGTCTTCCAGAAGCTGCCGGTCAGCGGGATCCTGATGACCGCGCTCTTCCTCGCCATCGGAGGGGTGCCTCCCTTCGGACCCTTCTGGAGCGAGTTTTTAATCTTCCAATCGGCCATCCAAGGGCCCCACGCCTGGCTCGGCGTTCTCTTTGTCGCGCTTCTCGCCGTGGCTTTCCTGGGCATGGCGGGGGTGCTGTTTCCTATGCTGCAGGGCGGCTCCGGCGGGGCCGAGCCGCGGCGCCGGGAGCCGGCGCTCTCCATCCTGACTCCGCTGGCGATGGCGTCGGGCGTCCTGGTCCTCGGCGTCTCTCTTCCCCCTGTGCTTTCGGACGCGCTTTCCCGCGCCGCGCGTCTGCTGGGAGGCTGACGCGTGTCTTACGCCGCCTCGGAAGTGTTGTGGGGCCGCAACAACCTGGCGGTCCGACGGGAGGACGTGCCCGCGATCTCCGCCGATCGCTTCCAGAGAACTTGCATCGAGGTCTGTACCGATGGAGGCCGGGTCACCTCCCTGGTGGCCCTGCCTCGGGCGAGCGGCGAAGACGGGCAGGAAATCCTCTCCGTGCTCGCCGATGATTCACGGGGAGGTTTGGGCTTGCTGCGGACTCGCCTCCTTGAGGACCGCTACCCGGCGCTCTCGGCGGAGCTTCCTCAGGCCCAGGCATTCGAGCGCGAGCTCTACGAAGAGCACGGCATCCGCCCGGAGGGACACCCGTGGCTCAAACCGCTGCGGAGGCATTTCGATCTGGAGCCGCGCACCGGAGAGGACGAGCCGGGCAGAGGCCCGTACGCCTTCTTTCGGGTCGAAGGGCCGGGAATCCACGAGGTCGCCGTGGGCCCCGTGCACGCCGGAATCATCGAGCCGGGCCACTTTCGCTTCCAGTGCCACGGTGAGACCGTTCTGCACCTCGAGATCCAGCTCGGATACCAGCACCGCGGCGCGGAGGCGCTCCTGCTGCGATCGTCGCCCGCGCGCCGGCTCGTGGTCGCGGAATCAATTGCCGGAGACACCTCGATCGCGCATGCCCTGAGCCATTGCATGGCCCTGGAAGCTCTCGCGAAAGTCGAGGCGCCTTTCTCCGCGCAGGCCTTGAGAGGAATCGCACTCGAGCTCGAGCGCGTTTCCAATCACGTCGGCGATCTGGGTGCCCTCTGCAACGACATCGGCTATCTGCCCGGTGCCTCGTGGTTCGGTCGCCTGCGCGGCGAGTTCTCAAACCTGCTTCTGGATCTCTCCGGCAACCGCTTCGGCAGGGGTTTTCTGCGGTTGGGCGGGGTGCGTTTCGGCGTCACCGACGCTCAGCGGAAGGACTTCCTCGCCCGCCTGTCGAGGGTGGGGCGCGACCTGAAGGACACCGCTCAAGTGACCTTCAACACGCCCACGGTCGGTTCGCGGTTCGAGCAGACGGGTGTCCTCGCGCGAAAGGCCGCGGAGGAGCTCGGCCTCGTCGGGCCGGTCGCTCGAGCCAGCGGCTGCGACCGCGACGTGCGCCGCGATCATCCTTTCGGCGTCTTCCGTTTCGCACACGTCCCGGTGGCGCTGGTGGACTCCGGGGACGTGATGGCACGCGCGCTGGTGCGCTGGCTCGAAATTCAACGCTCGATGACCTTTCTCGAGGAACAGATCGCGGAGCTCCCCGAAGACGCGCTCGGAGAGGGCACGCCGGCCCTCTTGCCGGACAGCCTCGCCGTTTCGCTGGTGGAAGGATGGCGCGGCGAGATCGTCCATGTCGCTGTCACCGCTTCCGACGGGCAGCTGGCCGCGTACAAGATCGTCGACCCGTCGCTCCACAACTGGTTCGGGCTGGCCATGGCGGTGCGCGGGAACGAGATCTCGGACTTCCCGCTTTGCAACAAGAGCTTCAACCTCTCCTACGCGGGTCACGACCTATGACGTTTGACTTGCTGAAGGCTCGCCTGCGGCAGGGGCGCCAGACGGTGAGTTTCCCCCGGGAGCCGGCGGGCTTGCCCCCGCGCTTCCGCGGGCGTCCCGTCGTGGACGAATCCAAGTGCCGCGACGGTTGCCGCGCCTGTGCGGACGTCTGCCCGACTCGGGCGATCGCGACCGAGCCGCTCCGAATCGATCTGGGGGCCTGCCTCTTCTGCCCTCTGTGCCAGGAGGCGTGCCCCGAAGGGATCGTCTACACGCAGGATCACCGCTTAGCGGCGAGCTCGCGGACGGATCTCGTCATATCGGGCACCGAGGCGAAACTGGTCGCCCGGCTGGACGCCCGCATGCGGGAGCTCTTGGGCCGGTCCTTAAAGCTGAGGCAGGTTTCCGCCGGCGGCTGCAGCGGCTGCGAAGCGGAGCTGGCGGCCATGGGCAACGTCGTGTTCGACCTCGGCCGTTTCGGAATCCAGTTCGTGGCGTCGCCGCGTCACGCAGACGGCATCGTCATCACGGGTCCGGTCACGACGAACATGGAGCTCGCTCTGCGGACGACCTATGCCGCGGTGCCGGCTCCCAAGATCGTGATCGCCGTGGGGGCGTGCGCGATCAGCGGAGGTCCGTTTGCCGGCGCGGATGCCTCGCGCGACGGCGTGCCGGGCGACATCCCGGTCGATCTCTACATCCCCGGCTGCCCGCCCCACCCTCTGACCATTCTGGACGGCCTCCTTCGGCTCCTCGGTCGCGGTTACTCCGGCGTCGTGTAGGCCGCGGTGATGCCCCCGTCCACGGTGAAGGCGGCGCCGTTGACGTAGGAGGAGTCGTCGGAGGCGAGGAAGAGCGCGGCCTGAGCAATCTCGGAAGGGCGGGCCAGGCGGCCCGGAGGGATGTGGACCATCCGGCGAGCGCGGCGCGCCGGGTCGCTGAAGAGCTCGGCCAAGAGGGGCGTGTCGACCGGGCCGGGGCAGAGAGCGTTGGCTCGGATTCCTTTGCGGGCGAACTCGACGGCGATCTCGCGCGTCATCGCGAGAACGCCTCCTTTGCTCGCCGTGTAAGCGATCTGAGGAGTCGCCGCACCCATCAGCGCGACGAACGAGGCGGTGTTGATGATGCTCCCGCCGCCCGCCCGCAAGAGAGCGGGGATGCCGTGCTTGCACCCGAGGAAGACGCCCTTCAGGTTGACGCCGAGGACGAGGTCCCAGGTCTCGACGCTGGTCTCCAAGACCGAGCCGTCCGATTCGGGAAAGATGCCGGCGTTGTTGAAGAGGACATTCAACCGCCCATAGATTTCTTCCGCCGCTTCGATCATCGCCTTGGCTTCGGCCTCGCGGGAGACATCGGCGCGGACGAAGCGGGCTCGACCGCCCGAGGCATCGATCGCCGCGGCCGTCTGGCGGCCGGCGGCCTCGGCCACATCCACCACGACGACGCTGGCCCCTTCCCGGGCGAAGAGGAGCGCCGTCTCCCGCCCGATGCCACTGCCGGCCCCGGTGATCAGCGCGACCTTGTTCTTCAGGCGCATCGGCTGCCCCTCACCCTCTTTCGAAAAACCGCGCCCGCTCCCAGCAGGTGACCGACTCGTCGAACTTTCGCTGCTCGGTCCGCAGGAAGTGGAGGTAGTGCTCGACGAACTCGTCGCCGAAGGCTTCCCTCGCGAAGGCGCTCTTCTCGAACTGTTCGATGCCTTCCCTCAGAGTTTTCGGCACGCGGGGCACCTCTCGCGCCGCGTAGGCGTTCCCCTGGAAGATCGGCGGGGGCTCGGTACGGCGCCGGATGCCGTCCAACCCAGCGGCGAGCGCGGCGGCATAGGCGATGTACGGATTGGCATCGGCGCCCGGGATCCGGCACTCGATCCGCAGCGACCGTCCTTCCCCGACCACTCGGAATCCCGCAGTCCGGTTGTCGTGACTCCAGGCCACGGCCGTGGGGGCGAAGGACGCGCTCTGGAAGCGCTTGTAGGAGTTGACCGACGGCGCGGCGCAAGCGATCAGCTCCGCCGCGTGAGCCATCCAGCCGCCCAGAAACCAGCAGAAGAGATCGCTCGCGGCAATCGGGCCGAGCGGCGTCGTGCCGGTGAAGAGATTCTCGTTTCCCTCGGCATCCCAGAGCGACAGATGCTGATGCATGGAGCTGCCGGCCAGCCGCTCGTCCCACTTCGCCATGAAGGTGACGGCGAGGTTCTGCCGGTGGGCGATCTCCTTGGCCGCATGCTTGGTCAGAACGTTGCGGTCGGCTTGCTCCAGAAGGGTGCTGTACCGGGCGTTTAGCTCCTGCTGGCCGGGTCCCCATTCGCCCTTCGAGCCCTCCATCGGCACGCCGCTCGCCTCGAGGCTCCGGACAATCGCGCCGACCAGAGGCTCTTCCTTGGTTCCCTGGAGGATGTGGTAGTCCTCGATATAGCCGCCGAAGGTCTCCAGATCGTGGTGGTGCTTGCGGCTCGCCGATTCGTAGGTCTCCTTGAAGACGTACATCTCGATCTCGGAGCCCGCCATGGCCTGGAAGCCCATCTCCCGCGCGCGCTCGATCTGGCGCGCGAGCAGGCGGCGCGGCGCAACCTCGATCGGCCGCCCGTCCGGATCGCCCACGACGTCACAAAGCACGAGGGCGGTCTTTTCCAGCCAGGCCGCCCGGCGCAGCGTCTCCCAGTCGGGGACGCACCGGAAATCGCCGTAACCGGCCTCCCAGCTCGTGAGCGCGTAGCCGGGGACCGGGTCCATCTCCATGTCGCAAGCCAGCAGGTAGTTGCAGGCGTGCAGCCCGTGGGCCGCCACGCTTTCGAGGAAGTAGCGCCCGACGAGGCGCTTGCCCATCAGCCGCCCGTAGAGGTCCGGAAAGGCGGCGAGAACGGTTTCGATCTCGCCTGCCTCCACCTGCCGCGCAAGCTCTTGCTCTCCAAGCCTGCCCGGAACAGATCCCGCCCCTGCTTTCATGTCCCCTCCGGCCGGCCGCCCTCTCCGCGAGAGGCAGAGTCTATCCGCTCGTGCCCCGTGGCGGTCCTGACCCTGCTCGCCTTTCCGGCATAATCCCGGCCCGGAAGCGCACGGGGCCCGGTGGCCCTCGCGGACTTCAAATCCGTCGGTGTCGCGGTTTTGCCGGGACAGGTGGGTTCGACTCCCACACGCTTCCGCCAGGCTATTTCAATCGAGGAAAAAAGAGCGAATGTTCTCAACGATTTGCTGACTTCGTTTTTCCCGGGTTGTCCTCGGAATTCGCTCGCAATGCATACGCGAATTCGGCCGCAGGATTGTCACGAGTCTTTAGCCGCTCGTGCCCGAGGTCACCGCCTACGGCTGCGCGTCCGAGCGGCTCATTTCCCGTCCCGCCGCGAATGCGGCCCGCGTCCACGAGCCTGCTCGCGCACACAGCTGCTACGCTGCGCGGCGCGCGGAACAGTCATTTCGTGAACGATAGAGAGAAGCAAGAGCATGAACGCCGCGTCTTTGCCGAATTCGCGGCATCTGCGTCTCTTCCCGTTGACGAAGCCTCCATACGGTCCGGCGAGCGTGGGAAGCCCGACATTTTCTGCAAGCTCGCGGGAATGCTGACCTATTTCGAGCTTGCCCGCGTGTCGGACTCGAAAATGAATAAGCTTCGAATCAGGACACTACTTGCAGCTGTCCGTCGCGGCGCTCCCGTGATGCAGAAGGTGGATGCGAGCGAATTCGGCCTACCCGAACGCGACGTTCTAAGGGAAAAACTCAAGAACAATTACGAAACCGATGGAGCGCCGGTGGATCTCCTCCTTTACTACGACGTCGAAGACTTCAAAGCGCTCGGCGCGATTCCGCCGATCGTCGGTGACGAGTTTTTCCGGGACACGATGGGGCGGACCTTAGAATCTTCGCACGGTCCTTTCCAGCGGATCTGGGTTTATGAGCGCTACACGAAAAAGGTTCTCTGGCGGTTCCCTGAATAGAACGGAGTCCCCTGTTGGATTCTCCAACTCGCCCCTAGCCGCCTCCTACTCTATTGCCGAGGCCTACGCCCCAAAGGGGGACGCGGCAAACCTGCACACCTACGCAGGGGCGCAGAAGGCCGTCGAGCAATAGCTCCTTGCCGTCGCCGAGGACGTCGAGAACAACCCCCTTGGGAGCGAAATCATGCTCTTCCCATTTTCGGCACGAGTCTGCGCCGGGCTATTGTCGTCCAACCGCTTGCCCCTTTTTTGGGCCCCCGACCGGCCAAATCTGTGATTCAATACCTCCCCAGTTTCGGCTTCTTGTTTTTTGGTGGGTCTTACCCTGGGCGAAAGGAGTTACGCATGGCTTCCCCCTCGCAGACGGCTGAGGTCGTTCAGCCCAAGCCGGTCGAGACGGTGCCCGAACCGCGGCCGCAGCCTGAGAGCAAGCCGTTTACGATCAAGTGCCACGGTTCGATCCCCTGCTAAAGCATCGAAATCTGTCGGGTGAGCCAGCGCACCGTGAGGCGTGCGCCGAGTCTTGGCCCGCCTGTAAATCCCTTCTTCTCTTAAACTACTGAGTTCGGGCGGCAGATTCTTCGCTGCCGCCCGAGGCTCGGCGTACAATCTGCTCCTTGGAATCCGACGAGAAGAACTCTGTGTTTACCCGCCTCTCAACGAGGGCCGAGGCGACGTCGGTCTTTGTCCGCGCGTTGCCGCTGATCGAGACGACTCTTCGTCGGGAGTTCCGGCTGCCGATGGAGCATGCCCGAGCAGTCGAAGAGGACATCGGCCTCTGGTTCTCGCGTTTTGCCTTGCGTCCCGGGAGCGGGAGGGCGGGGGTGTTGCGCACGCAGCTCTTTTCCGCAACGTGCGAGGCGGGGCGTCGGTATTGGCAGTGGAGGCTGGGCGGCGCTCCAGTGGTAGATCATCAGATCCGGCGCGTTCTAGCGCGGGAGCCCGAAGAGATGGCCAAGGAGCTCGAGGAGAAGCTTCGGCAGAGAGAGAAGTGGGAGAAGAGGCCGAAGCCGGGGAAAGAGAACGACTCATGACTGGGGAGCTGGTTCAGTTCCCTTCGCGTCCTCGGCGGCTCTCACATGAGGAGGGCCGGGCAGCGGCTGCGTGCGTTCTGGCGACACCAATCTCCGAGCGTGAGGAGAGGGCGTCGGAGTTGTACCTGGACGAACCGGAGCTTTTGATCTCTCTGTGCGAGCTGCTGACCAAGCAGTTGGAGACATCGCCGGCGACGGTTTGTGAGGAAGCGGGGTTCTTTTACCGGTTCGTCTCGATTCCGAAGCGCCCGATCGGGCTTTTTGATGAGCGTGAGTACTTCCTGGGCGAGCTTGCTCTGATCGCCGGCACGGCTTGCCGAGTTCTCTTCCGTCGAGAAGAGGCGCGGCGGTGGTTCGACGTCGCGGAGACGCACGTTGTCCTGGTGGCCAATGGGACGGCGCACGTGGCACGGCTGGCCTATCAGAAGCTGGCGCTGGCGGCCGAAGAGAGGCGGTTCGAGGAAGTCTTGAAGCTGGCGCCGGTCTGGTCGGAGAACTTCCTTCAGCTCGGGATGCCCGAGGACGCGTTGAAGTGCCGGTTCCTGGTGGGCATTGCGCTTTGGGAGATGGGCCAGCTTCGCGAATCCGTGGAAGCGTTCCGCGGGATCTGTGGCGACGCTGAGAAGCTTCAAAACGTACGGTTGATCGCGCAGGCGGCGAACAACCTGGCGCAGCTTTACGCGATCCTGGGCGAGGCGGATGAGGCGCTGACCTGCTCTCGGAAGGCGTTGCCACTGCTGAAGCACCTCAGCAGCCGCGTCCACCTGGTAAAACTCCAGTGGGGTCTTGGCGATCTGCTGCGCGGTCAGGGCAATGTGGCTGGTGCCGTTGAAGCGTACCGGGCCGCGCTGAAGGAGGCTCGGGGCCGGTCAGGATCGTCAGGCGGAGTGGGAGATCCGGGCGGCGTTGCCGATCATCGAGGAGGAGAAGATGGTTCCGGAAGGCTACGCGGCCCTTTCACTGCTGCAGGAGTCACTCCGCCGTCGCCAGATCGACCCGAACGCCCTCCGAAATCTTCACGGCTATTTCCGCGACCCGAAGTAGCCCGCGCCGCCCTCAACGTCGTGCACGTAAGTGCCGGGTGTACTGAGAAACGTGAGAACGCGGTTTCTCAAAATTCTCAGGTTTCTTCACGTTGCTAGGGGAAATGGTTTGAGAATACGGGGAACGGCCACCTGTCCAATCCTGTCCGAATCCTGTCCCTCGCGGGGAGGGCCGCCCTGGTAATTCCACCGTACCATCGCGTGAATGAACACGCGCTGGTACGTGAGTCTCAGGCGACTTTGGGAGGGCCGGTACAATGTCAGCGTCTACAAAGCGCCCGAGTTCGGCGGCAGCCCAGCCTCGTTGCAAGAAACCGTGCATAGCCTTGCGTCCGTCAAGGCCCTTCTGAAAACCCTCGAGCCGCAGCGATCCGCTCACCTGCTCGTCGGGAAGAACGGACCGATCGTCGAGCCCGACGATGTCCCTCCCGGCGAAACGGTCGAGGAATGCATCGCCCAGGGATTACGGAAGCTCGAAAGCGAAGAAGCAACGGCCCACTTCGTCGTCGTAGGCCCGCCGTTGGAGGAAATGGAGGCAACCTTCTTCAAGTGGCGAGACGCCTGGAAGGACCGGAAGTAACCGGCGACCTCCCTCGGTCGCGCCCGGCTCACCCGCGCCTTCCCCGCTAAGTGCTAGCCTGTCGCCGGTTCGGGCGGCTCGTGACGTAGGTTCGATTCACACGCTTCCGCCAGGAACCGGGAAGCTGCGTCGCGATGAGGCGGGGAGGGGCGCCATGGGCTACGTCGAGAAGAACCTGACCTCGGGTGAAGCCGTGGTCTACCGGGCCCACCTCCACCGGATCATCTTCGTTCCGGCGGTCCTTCTGGCGCTGGCGAGTCTGCCGCTCTGGTATCTGGTCTTTTCCAACAAGGACCTCTCGATTCTGGGGTACGCGGCCGGGCTCCTCGATGTCGCGGCGGCCGTCAGTTTGCTTTCGGCTCTGATCGCCTACAAGACGTCCGAGTTCGCCGTGACCAACAAGCAGCTCATCGTCAAAGTCGGGTTCGTGAGCCGCCGCTCGGTCGAGCTGCTGCTGCCGAAGGTGGAAGGCATCGGTGTCGACCAGGACTTCTGGGGCCGCATCCTCGGCTATGGCACGATCATCGTGACCGGGACCGGCGGCACGAAGGAGCCGTTTGCGAAGATCGCGAGCCCGCTCGAGTTTCGCCGGCAGGTCAACGAGCAGATCACCAGGGGCTGACGACTTGAGCAAGACCGCCGGACCGCCGCTTGTGGCCGCCACGGGTCTTTCAAAGTCCTATCGGCTCGGCGCCGCGGCCGTCCCGGCCGTCCGCCGCGTCACGCTCTCGATCGGGGAGTCGGAGTTCGTGGCTCTGCAGGGACCCAGCGGATCGGGAAAGACGACCCTCTTGAACCTGCTCGGCCTTCTCGACTCCCCGGACGAGGGCACCGTCGTCGTCCGCGGGCAGGACGCCGGCACGCTCTCCGAAGACGAGCGCTCCGACATGCGGCGGGACCGGTTCGGGTTCGTCTTCCAGACTTTCAACCTGATCGCCGTGCTCTCGGCCGAGGAGAATGTGGCTTACCCGATGGCGCTCGCCGGCGTGGATGCGGCCAGCCGGAAGCAGAGAGCGCTGGAGCTGCTCGAGGCGGTGGGCCTGGCCGACAAGGTCGGTGTGCGGCCGGACTTGCTCTCGGGCGGCCAGCGCCAGCGCGTGGCCATCGCGCGCGCGCTCGCCAACCGCCCGGCCGTCGTTTTCGCCGACGAGCCCACGGCGAACCTCGACTCGCACACCGCCGAGGAGATTCTGGTCCTGATGCGCGAGATCTCGGACACCTCGGGCGTGGCGTTCCTGTTCGCAACGCACGACCCGCGCGTCGTGGCGCGAGCGCGGCGGGTGATCACGCTGCGCGACGGCGCGATCGAGGCGGACGTCCCTTCATGAGCGCCTTCGCCCTCGCGCTGCGCAACCTCGCGCGTCAGAAACGACGCTCGGCGCTGATGGGCACCGTCGTGGCGTTCGGCTTCGCCGCGTTTGCGCTTGCGGGCGGCTTTGTGGCGCAGTCGTTCGACAGCCTGAAGGAGGGTTCGATCCGCCGCGTCGGACATCTGCAGGTGGTGGACCGCCGCGCGGTCGGCCGGTCGGAGGAGAGCACTCTCGAGTTCGGCCTTCCCGACGGCGAGCGGGCCCGCGCGATCGCGGCGCGCGATCCGAGCGTGGAGGCCGTCCTCCCGCGGATCGATTTCGTGGGTCTCGCGTCGAACGGCGCCAAGTCGGTTCCCTACCTGGGAGTGGGGGTCGACCCCGGACCGGAGGCCACGGCCACCGGCGCCAGAGACCTGATGGCCTCGGGCGCCTACCTCTCGGGCGACGGCGGCGAGGGGGTCGTCCTCGGCACAGGCCTCGCTTCGGCGCTTGGCGTGAAGCCGGGCGATCGCCTGACGCTGATGGCGGCGACACCGGACGGATCCTTGAACGCCGTGGACGCGGTCGTTTCGGGCCTGGCGGACGTGCAGATCAAGGAGTTGAACGACCGCTACCTGACGGCGGGCGTGGGCCTGGTCTCGCGGCTGCTGCAGAGCGCGGGCATCGTCTCCAAGCTCGTCGTCTTCTTGAAACCCGACGCCGACGAGAACGCGACGGCCGCCCGGCTCAAACAGGACTTGAACGCCGCCGGATTCCCCGTGGAGCTGCTCCACTGGCGGACGCTAGCCACCTTCTATGGCCAGGTTCGGCTGCTGTACATCGGCATCTTCGGCTTCGTGGGAGCCGTTCTGGTCGTCATCGTCATCCTGTCGGCCGCGATCGTGATGACCATGGCGGTGACCGAGCGCACGCGGGAAATCGGAACGCTGCGAGCGATCGGCACTCGCCCGTCTGGGATCCGCAACCTCTTCCTCGCCGAGGGCGTGGTTCTGGCCATCGTGGGGTGCATCGCGGGCGCGATCTTCGCCCTGATCGTGCGTGCGGTGTTGAATGCGTCCGGCATCATCCTGCCGCCGCCGCCCGGCGCCACGACAGGCTTTCCGATCTATGTGAAGCTGTATCCCCTGGCCTACGTCGCCGGCTTTTTGGCCATGCTCGTCACGATGACGGTCGCGTCGTTCTTCCCGGCCGGCCGCGCTTCGCGCGTGTCGATCGTGGAGGCTCTGGCGCATGTCTAGGGCCCTGGTCCTCTGGATCACGCTGACCGCGGGGGGGCCGTCGCCGGCGGAGGTCCAGAAGTGGCTGGCCGAAGTGGACTCGACGCGCAACGCGTTCGAAGAGGCCGTCATCAGGGCGCGGGCGACTCAGGTTCTGGAAGGCCGGGAGCGGGGCAGCACGGAATTCGAGATCTACGCCAAGGGGAGGGAGAAAGGGCTCATCGTTTTTCGGGATGCCAAGAACAGCGGCCGAAAGGTCCTCACGGTCGGAACGCGCATGTGGCTCATCGTGCCGGGGACGACGAACCCCGTGCCGATCACGCCGAACCAGAGATTGCTGGGCGGCGCCTCTTTCGGCGACGTCGCGAAGCTGCGCTTCGCCGAGGACTTCACGGCCACCGTACGCGAGGCAACGGAGACCGTGGCAGGCCGGCCCTGCCGCGTGCTCGACCTGACCGCGAAGGACCTGCGGGCGTCGTACCCGAAGGTGGTGCTGTGGGTCGATCCGGCGGAGCACGTGGCCCGCAAGGTCCTCTTCTTCCTGCCGTCCGGCAAGGAGGCGAAAGAGGCGCTCTTCACGAAATTCTCCCAGGTGGCGGGCAAGACGATTATCTCCGAGATGGAGATTCGCGATCTGCTCGGCCGCGAGTCGCGCACGATCACGCGGCTGCAGTACCTCGACTACCGACGGGCGAAGCTCGATGATGCGATCTTCACGCCGGAGGGAGCGAAGGGGCTGTGAGCGCGCGCACGGCAAACCGCGCCAGACTGTGGCCCGCCAGACGGCCCGCCAGCGCGCCGAGCGAGGGGCTGAGCATGAATCGCCGAAACAAGGCGCTCCAGGCGAAAGGCCGGGCGAAGCGGTCGCGCCAGGCGTCGGAATAGACGCGGCAGAGGGCTGCGGCGGCGATCGAGCCGCGGAGGCGCCGGACGGCCGTCTCGCCCGCGAGAATTCCCGAAGCGAGCGCAGCGGCCTGGCCCTCGCCCGAAAAGGGATCGAGCACGCCGGCGGCGTCTCCGGCCATGAGAAGGCCGTTTTCGGTCGGGGGCTTCGCGGTGAAGAAGACCGGGCCGGTGCCGAGAAAGCCTTCGGGTCCGGGGAAGAGCTCTGAAAGGTCGGCGGCGAGCTTCGCGTTCGAGCTGCTCGCGTGTGAGACGACCGCCTCCCATCCTCCACCGACCGCGCGGCGCGTGGTGTCGGAAACGACGCCCGCGAGGTTCACCCTTCCGCCTTCCACCCGCGAGAGGCCGCAGTAGCCCCCGGGAAAGACGTAGAGCCGCACCTCTCCGGCGAGAGCCGCGGTGTCACCGGCGTATTCGGCACTCCAGCCGAAATACGGGGCGCGCGTGCCGAGGAATGCCCGATCGAGCGAACGATCGAGTTTGTCCCAACGCCCCCAGGCTCCGATCACGACGCCCGTGTCGACTCTCTCACCGCCGGAAAGAAGGACGCGAAAGCCGCCGTTCGCGCTCTCGACGCCGCAGACCCTCGCGCCGAAGCGGACCTCGGCTCCGGCCCTTCGGGCGCCTCGGGCGAGCAATTCGTCCAGGGCGAATCGGGAGATGCCGAGTCCCGGAGCGGGCAGAGCGAAAGGAACCGCCGGACCAGAGGGCAGACTCACCGAGCCGCGCTCGATACGCTCGGGACCGATCAGCGCCACGTTCTCTTCGGCGCCCAGGTGCTCGAGCGAAGCCAGAGCACCGGCCGCGAGAAATGCTCCGCAAACCTTGCGGCGCGGAAAGGTGTCCTTTTCGAGGACGAGCGTCTGAAAGCTCGCTCTCGCGAGCACGGTGGCCGCCGCCGAGCCCGCGGGGCCGGCACCCACGACAATGGCGTCGTAAGCCGTCCTCATCGGAGCTCGGCTGTGACCAGCTGTCGGTAGAAGAAGAGGCGATCGACTTTCGCCTCCGGGGCGACGCGGCGCGCGATCGCGGCGAGCTCGTCTGGCGTGTAGGCCTGGCGAACGGAGGCCATGCCGTCGTGGATCGAAACACGCGTCGTGAACACGAAGCGGCCAACCAGGGCGATGAAGGCCAGCGGCGCGCGGTGGCGGCGCAGATCGAGGAAGGCAAAGCCACGTCGCGCCACGCGGCAGATCTCGGCCAGGAGATCGACGAGCTCCGCCGGCGAGAAGTGGTGCAGGAAAAGCGTCGACACGATCCAGTCCACCGAGGCGTCCCCGAGCGGCAGTCGGAAAGCGTCGGCGGTCACGCCGGGCAGCGGCTCCCGGCCGTTGCTTGAGCCGCCGGCCACCAGATGCCGCCACTGCAGGTCGAGCGCGAAGACGTGGGCCTCGATGCCGGCGCCGACGAGAGTGCGTCGCAGGCGACGGCTGGGCTCCCCGGAGCCTGCGCCGAGATCGAGGACGCTCGCACGGCGCTCCGCCCGTTCGGCGAGGCGCGCCACGAGCCAACGCGCGAGAATCCGCGAGCCGCCCCACCGCCGGTCGACCATCGCGATGTCGGCGAGGTTGGAGGCCATTTCGTCGGCAGGCAGCGAGGGATCGTCCAGCCATTCGCGGGAAGGGCGCCGAGGAGGCACGAGGAGGCTCACGAGGCTCGGCTCACCACCAGCGCGCTGTTCTTGGAGCCGAAGCCGATGCAGTTGCACAGAGCGTGCTCGACCGAAGCGGTGCGGGCCGCGTTGGGAACATAGTCGAGGTCGCAGGCGGGGTCGGGCTTCTCGAGGTTGATCGTGGGCGGAAGGAACCCGTCTCGCATGCCCAGCAGCGTCGCGGCGATGCCCGCCGCGCCGCAGGCGCCCTGCGGGTGTCCGATCATGGACTTGATCGACGACCCGGGCAGCCGCTCCGCTGCCCGCCCGAAAGCCAGGCGCACGGCGCGTGTCTCGACGCGGTCGTTCAAATCGGTCGAGGTACCGTGGTACCCGAGATACCCGATCGCTTCGGGCGGCAGCGTGGCCTCCTCCAGGGCGAGCCCCATGGCCCGAGCCGGCTCCTCGCCGGTCTCGTCGAGGCGCACGCGGTGGTGGGCGTCGCAGGTGGCGCCGTAGCCCGTGATCTCGCCGTAGATCTTGGCGCCGCGGGCGCGGGCCCTCTCCGCATCTTCGAGCACGAACATCCAGGACCCCTCGCCGAGCACGAACCCGTCGCGGTCCGCCGAGAAAGGCCGAGAGGCTCGCGGGGGGTCCGTGTCGCGCGAGGTCGAGACGACCCGCATCATGACAAAGCCTTCCATGATGCCCCGCACGACGGTCGCGTCCACGCCGCCCGTCAGCACGATGTCCTGCGTTCCGAACTTGATCGAGCGGAAAGCCTGGCCGATCGCATCGGTCGAGGAGGCGCACCCGGTGGAGATGACGTGCGACGGGCCGCGCAGGCCGAAGCGCATCGAGATCTCCGAGGAGAGCGTGCCGATCGTGCCGGAGGCAATGGAATAGACCGAGGCCTTCTTGACCTGGTTTGTGTAGTAGAGGTGGTACATCCGCTCGGAGAATTCGATCGGCCCGCCGCCGGTGCCCAGGGTGACGCCGATCGCACGCCGCTCGGAGAGCGTCAGACGCTCGGCCTCGATGCCGGCGTCGACGAGGGCTTCGGCCGAGGCCACGAGCGCCATCGGGACGGCGCGCGAGACATGGCGGATTTCCTTCACCTCGATGTGCGCCGCCGGGTCGAAGCTCTTCAGCTCGCCGGCGATCGTCGCGGGCAGCCCTTCGGGGTCGAAGAGCGAGATGCGACCAACGCCGCTTCGTCCCGCGCGCAAGGCCCGGGCGTACGCCTCACGCCCGTTCCCGTTGGGCGACAGGCAACCCAAGCCGGTGACGACGACTCTTCTCCTCACGCGGGGATTCTATTTGCAGAATTCGTGCGAGAACGGGCGGCACTTTAGGAAGCGTTGAGCTTTGGGGTTTCGACTCTCGACACTGGTTTCCTACGGCGGCGCGTGGATGTTCAGCCAGCGGTCGAGGACGCGGAACAGGCGCAGAGGGACGAACCGCACCAGGGCGTCGGCGTGGAGCGAGCCCGGCAGCTCCAGGTGCACGTGATCGACAGGCGGCGAGGCGGCCGCGGCGAGCAGAATGCCGTGCGAGGGATCCACGAGCCAGTCCCCTCGCGCCGTGACGATGAGCTTGGGCGCTCGAATGCGCGCGACGGCTTCCACCGCGCGCGGCTTACGCGAAAAGAGATCGCGGGCGGCGATGCGCGGCACACGCAGGGCGCGCCTCCAGGAAAACTGCCGGGCGGCATCCGGCCGCCACGGCTTGGGCCGCAGAGTGAGCACGTCCGCGGGCGAGGAGATCATGACGAGGGCGCGGCAGGGCAGCAGGGGCTCCTGCGCCAGCTCTTCGGCCACGATCGAGCCGCCCATCGAGAGGCCGACCGCGGCGAACCGCTCGTACTCCTTGCCCTGCCCGGCGACATCTTCGGCGACGGCGCGGAAGTCGCGACCCTCGGCGACGCCGAAGCCGTAAGCCCCGCCGCTTTCGCCGTGCCCTCGGAAGTCGAGCGCGGCCACATCGTAGCCGCGGCGAAAGAAGTGATTCGCGAGAGAGAGGTTCTCCCGATCGCGCCGCTCGCGCCAGAAGCCGGGCGCGAGGATCACGAGCTCGCGCGAAGGGCGCCGCCAGAGCGTGTAGGCGATGTCAACGCCGTCGCTGGTCCTGGCCGTCCGGTGGAGGACCTCTTCGGCCGGCGCGCTGGGCGCGGGCTGCGTCGTCATCCGCGCTCCAGCCGGACGCACTCGACCTCGGCTCCCGCCGGCAGAGCTGCGCCCGCCGGAATGCGGATGAGCGCGTTGGCACGCGCGTGCGCAGCGATGTCGTGGCTGCCGGCTGTTGGGACGGGCGCGACGCGGTTCTCGCCCGCTTCGGTCGTGAGCACGCCGTCCCGCCAGCTCTCGCGAGCGCCCGACCGCACCTCGCGGGACAGACGCGCGCTCACGCGCTCGGGGCCGGGTCGGCCGAGACCTTCGAGCAGGTCGAGGGCTCGTCTCACGAACAGGTGAAAACCGACGGAGGCCGAGACGGGATTCCCCGGCAAGCCGAACCAGAGAAGGCCGTCACGACGCCCGAGCGCGATCGGCTTGCCGGGCCGCATCGCCACGTGATGAAAGAGCAACCGGAAGCCCTTGCGGGCGGCCTCGGCGGGCACCAGGTCGAAGTCGCCGGCCGAGACGCCGCCCGAAGTCAGCAAAACGTCGAGACCATCGAGATCTGCCCCGCCGAAGAGCCCGGCCAGGCCCTCGCGATCGTCGCGCACGCGACGGAGCGGCCGAGGCGCGATCCCGCGGGAGCGGCAGAGGGCGGCGAGCATCGGACCGTTGGAGTCGCGCAGCTGGCTCGGTCCCGGCTTCTCCGAGGCGCCGACGAGCTCGTTGCCCGTTACGGCGATCGCGACCTGGGGCCTGCGGAAGACGGAGATCGGCTCGGCGCCGGCCAAGGCCGCCAGGGCGACGTCGCGCGACGTGAGACGAAGGCCGGGCGTCAGCAGCGTGGCCCCGGCCGCGACGCTCTCGCCACGGCGCCGCACATGCGCTCCCGGAGCCGGTCCGGCCGAGAAGGCCACGCGGCCGTCCCGCCGCTCGGCGTGCTCCACGGGCACGACCGCCTCGGTGCCGGCGGGGATCGGCGCTCCCGTCATCACGCGGACGGCCTCGCCGGGGGAGAGCGGCGCGGGGGGTGGGTCGCCCGCCCCCACGACTCCCGGCCGTTCGGCGGCCGACGTTCCGGCCGCGCGCACGTCGGCCAGAAGCACGGCGTAGCCGTCCATGGCTGACGTGTCGAAAGGCGGCCAGTCCACATCGGAGGCCACGGGCGCGGCGAGGACCCGGCCTCCGGCCTCGAGCAGGGGAACGCGCTCCTGGCCGACCGGTCGCGCTTCCCGATCGAGGATGGCCAGGGCCTCGGCCATGGTGAGCACACGGGCATTGTAGTCGGCGCGCCGGTTCGGCCTGTCGGACCGGCCGTGTTCGGGTTAGGATGGTAGGACACAAAAACTCAAAACGGCGGCGTGATGTTCCCATTCCGGGCCCGGCCTGCCTGATGGAACGCAAGTTCGAGTACCGGGGCGACCTGGGCACGACCCCTCTGCCCGAGATTCTCGCCACGATCCATCGCTACCGGGTGCCCGGAATCGTGAGCGTGTCCCGGGAAAACCGCCTGCGCCGGATCGTTCTCGACGAAGGGGTCGTCCTTTTCGCGACGTCGAACGAGAAAGAGGTCAGCCTCGGCATGGCGCTCTTGCGCCGCGGCGTCCTGACGCCCGAGATCGCGCTCGAGGCGGACGCGCGGCGCACACGCGAGGGGTTGCGCCTGGGTCACGTGCTCCTGCAGATGGGCATCTTGACGCCCGAAGAGCTCAACCGCGAGGTGGCCGATCAGGTGCGCGAGATTCTCTGGGGCGCCTTCGATTGGGATTCGGGCGAGGTGGTCTTCGACATCGGGGAGCGCCCCGCCGGGCAGGTCGTTCGTCTCGATCTGCCGATCCCGGAAGCGATCCTCGAGGGCATTCGGCGCACGACCGACGTGCGCCGTCTCGTCCAGCGTCTGGGCAACGCCCAGACCATTCTCGAGAAGCAACCAGGGAGCCTGCTCGACCTCTTCTCGGCCGCCGAGAAGAGCTACTACGAAAGAGTGGACGGGAAGACGCGGCTGCAGCCGCTCTGCGCGAAGGGGCCGGGCACGGTGCCCGAGAACGCGCGGCTGCTCTACGCGTTCTACTGCCTCGGCCTGCTGCACAAGGCCCGGGACTCGGGAGCGGCAGGGTTGAAGAAGATTCACTACAAGACGGAGGGAGGCAGCCTGGGGTGAATTCGGATTTCGGATTGCGGATTTCGGATTTCCGAGACGCGACGCTACAATCCGAATTCCGAAATCCGAATTTCGAAATCGAGACTATGCCTATCTACGAATACGTCTGTCAGAAGTGCGCGCGCCGGACCGAAGTGATCCAGCAAGTCGGAGAGAAGTTCATCCGGATCTGCCCGCACTGCGGAGGCAGAGTCAAGAAGGCGTTCGCCGCGCCGGCGATCCTGTTCAAGGGCAGCGGCTGGTACGTCACCGACTACGCCCGCGCGAAAAAGGAAGAGCAGAAGGCGGGCGCCGAAAAGGCCGAACCCGCTGAGAAGCCGGCCGAGAAGAAGAAGGAAGCGAAAGACCAGAAGGCGACGAAAGAGACGAAAGAGACGAAAGAGAAGAAGGCGGCGAAGGAGTAGCGGTTACAGCTTCAGACCTTTCAGGTACTCGCGGAACGGCCCGCCCAGGTCCCGGCGTTTCAAGGCGAGTTCGACGGTTGCTTTCAGGAACCCGAGCTTGTCCCCGGCGTCGTAGCGCCGGCCCTCGAAGAGATAGCCGTCGATCGGCCGGCGCGAGAGCAGCGTCTTCAGCGCCGACGTGAGCTGAATCTCACCACCCGCGTCCGAGCGCGTCTCTTCGAGAATCGCGAAAGTCTCGGGCGGCAGCAAGTAGCGGCCGATGATGGCGAGGTTCGAGGGCGCCTTCTCGGGCTGCGGCTTCTCGACCATGTCTGTGATCGCGACGACCCTCTCCTCGGCGGGAGCTCCGGCGACGATGCCGTAGTGGCGTGTCTCCGCGCGAGGGACCTCCTGGAGAGCGATGACCGGGTTTCCGCGCCGCTCGAAGAGCCTCATCATCTGGCCGATGCAGGGCTCTTCGGCATCCACGATGTCGTCGCCGAGCATGACGGCGAAAGGCTGATCGCCGACCAGATCCTTGGCCTGCAGGACGGCGTGGCCGAGGCCCAGGGCCTGCTTCTGACGCACGTAGGAGACCGGGATCATTTCGGAGACCGAGCGGACTTCGTCTAAGAGACCGTTCTTGCCGCGCTCGGCGAGCATCGCTTCGAGCTCGGGCGACGTGTCGAAGTGGTCCTCGATGGCGTTCTTGCCGCGACCGGTCACGATCACGATGCGCTCGATGCCGGCCGCCTTGGCCTCCTCGACGACGTACTGGATGAGAGGCCGGTCCACGAGCGGAAGCATCTCCTTGGGCTGCGCCTTCGTGGCCGGCAGGAACCGCGTCCCCAGCCCCGCCGCCGGAAACACCGCCACTCGTACTTTTTGCATCTTTCGACATCCTAACAATTGAACCGGCCCGCTCCGCGGGCCAATTGACTTTTCTAGGCCACAGCAGGGCAGGCCCGGCCCCCGCTGCCGGTTACAATTGTCAGGACCATGCACAGCGACGAGGTGTTCTTCCAGAGCCTGGCGCGCCACCTGCAGGAGAGGGGGCGGTTGGCGCTCGCAACGGTTACGGAGACGAAAGGATCGGGGCCGTCGAAAGTGGGAAGGCGGTTCTTGATCTTCGAGGACGGCTCCTTCGAAGGCTCGATCGGCGGGGGCCCGTTCGAGGCGCTCGTGATCGCCGACGCTGCGGCCCTCTTCCGCGAGGGTGGCCCCGTGCGTCTCTTGAAGTGGTACGACTTCTTCGAACGGGAGATCGCGTCGGATGTGCCGCGCGAGCCCACCAACATGATCTGCGGCGGATCGGCGCGCGTGTACGTGGAGCTCTTGAAGGCGCAGCCCGCGCTCGTGATTCTGGGCGGCGGCCACGTGGGTCTCGCCCTCGCGCGCTTTGGGCGCGACATGGGCTACGACGTGCTCGTGGCGGACGACCGGACCGAGTATGCGGCAAGCGAGCGGTTTCCGGCGGGCGTGAAGGCTGTGCGGGCTGGCCGCGACTACCAGCTGCCGGAAGGGACGCTGCCGACCGGCCGCGACCTCTACGTGGCCGTCGTCTCCCGCTGCTGGGAGACGGACCTCGCGGCCCTGCGGCCGTGGGTCGCCGAGGACGCGCCGCCAACCCGTTACGTCGGCTTGATCGGATCATCGCGCAAGATTCGTGGCGTCTTCGAGCGTCTCCGCTCCGAGGGGGTGCCGGCCGCCAGGCTGCGGTCGCTGCGCGCGCCCATCGGCATTGCGATCGGGGCCGTCACACCCGAGGAAATCGCCGTCGCGATCCTGGCCGAGATGACCGCGGTTCGCCGCGGCGTCGCGGCGGGCGCCTTCGCGCCAGAAGAAATCGTCGCCCCATGAGCCCCCGGCGTTCCGGACTCGCGGCCGTCCTCGCTCTCTCTGCGCTCGCCGCGGCGGTCCCGGCGCCAGCCGCCACCTGGTGGCGCCTGCCCGTCTGGGGAGCGGAAGTTCGCGTCTTCGCCGTCGACCCCTGGAACCCGGGCGCCGTCTTCTGCGGGACTTCGCGCGGGAACTTCTACAGCTCAAAGGACGGCGGCGCCTCGTGGGACCCGCTTCGGTCGGGCCCGGCGTTTCCCGGCTACATCGCCACGGGTCTCGTCGCCGATGCGAAGGTTCCGGGCCGCCTCTACGCGACGCTGGCGGGCCAATACGGCGGCGGACTCGTGGTGGCGAGCGACGACCGCGGAGCCGAGTGGACCGTCCTCGCGCGATTCCGGGACACCGTCGCGACTCGCGCCCTGGCGGTCGTGCCCGGCGAACCGGCCTTGATCGCGATCGGCGGCGACGACGGTGTCCGCCTCTCGCGCGACGCAGGCGTGACGTGGGTCCGCGCCGGCGCTGACGTCCCCGGGCTCCTGCAGGTCGAGTCTCTGGCGTTTGCGCCCGCCGACACGAAGGTCCTCTACGCGGGGACCTGGCGCCAGGCTTTCCGCACCAAAGACGGCGGGGCGACGTGGACTCGCATCGCGGAGGGCATGGTCCTCGACGCGACGATCTATGCGTGGGATTTCGACGGCGCCAATCCGAAGGACATCTGGGTGTCGACCTGCGGCTGGGTCTACCGCACGAAGGACGGGGGCGACCGATGGACGCGCTCCAAGACCGGCTTTACGAACCGTCGCTCGCACGCTGTGCGCCGCGATCCCACTCGGTCGGGCTTCGTCTACGCCGCCACGGTGGGCGGCCTGCACCGCTCGACCGACGACGGCGAGACCTGGCAGCGCATGACGCGCGAGTCCCTCGTGGTGACGGCGCTCGAGGTAGACGTCCGGACCGGCCGGCTCTACGTGGGCACGGAAGGGGAGGGCGTCTTCTTCTCGGACGACGGGGCCAAGACGCTCGAACGCGGCTCGGCCGGCCTCGCCGAGGGGCGCGTCTCCGACGTCGTGACCGATCCGGGCAACTCGTCTCGCGTGCTCTTCTTCCGGTCCTACGCCGGGGAAGAGAGCGGCGTCTGGGAAGCCGAGGGCCGCCGCGTTCGGCGGGTCTCGCTCGACACGCTGCCGGCCTCGGCGTCGCTCGCGGCATTCCGCGGCGAGGGCGGGCAAACGCTGCTCGTCCTGTCGAGCTCGGCCGGTGTGCGGGTCTCGCGCGACGGCGGGGAGCGGTGGGCCGCGCCCGAGGCCCCGCCGCCCGGCACTCCGGTCGCGCTTTTTGGCGCGCCGTTTGCGGCCCCCGTCGTCGTGACGACTTCCGGAGTCTTCCGCTCGTCAGCCGACGGTCGCGAGTTCGCGCCCGTGCCCGGCGCTCCCGGCGCTCCGGAGGCGGCCGAGCTGCTGATCGACCCGCGCGGAGGCCCGTTGCTCGAGGTGAAGAGCGGCGGGACGCTCTACCGCTGGAGCGGCGACCGTTGGAACGTCAAGCGGCAGACGCTCTTGAAGGGCGGCATGTTTCTCAACGAGATGTCGGCGACCTC
>WNGF01006875.1_pt1 | contig 27994 bp, 33 predicted proteins | sample 5400641 | NCBI WGS metagenome assembly WNGF01 (sample SAMN13153371, study PRJNA577476) | soil metagenome | isolation source: 80 cm soil or saprolite under grassland replicate 2 | place: USA:California | collected 2016-06-15 | reverse complement strand
AGAGCAAAAAAACCTTCACTCAGATAGCTATCAAGATAGAAAAACAAATAAAAAACCTTTGTATAGAAAAATTTACAGAGTCTCCAGGTAAAAAGCTAAATCATTTTTTAAAAAAGCAGCGTTTTCTTGCAGACATTATATACATCGGAAATTACAAAACAAAAAATTAACTATGATAATCTATAAATACAAAACATCTGTTCAAACTGAGGAGCAAGCAGATAGTATAATTAATATTCTTAAAATCTTTTACGTGGATGCCATTTTAAGCTTCAACCTGCTTCACCCTGATAAGATTCTTATGATTGAATCACGAGATGAGGAAGATCACTCAGATATCGTAACTGATGTTATAAAAAAAATTTGGATGTGAATGCATAGAGTTAATCGAAAGCTAAATAAAAAATGCGAGATTTTGACTGATTTGAAATTTCAGATACCCCGGTAGATAAAATAATAACTCAGTTAAATTAATTGGCTATTTCCTTTTTATGCAATTTCATCAGTTGTTGTTTAATCTCCTTCAGTTTCTTTTCTCCGCCACTTCTTATTTCCTTAGCTCTTGCTCTTGCTTCCGCATCAACAGGCTTATATTTCAGACTCCAATCACCAATGGCTATAACTATAGGTAGTAGATCAATTCCCTTCTCGGTTAAAATATAAATCATTTTTTGCTTATGGCTGGGGTCTTGTTTCTTAATCACAATTCCTTCCTTTTCAAGCATCTCCAACCTATCTCCTAATATATTGGTCGCAATTTTTTCATCAGAATTCAAAAACTCTCTGTACGAGCGTTTCCCTTCAAATGCTAAGTCTCTTATAATTAGTAAAGTCCACCGGTCGCCGAAAACCTCTAGACCCATGTTAACCCCACATTTTGATTTATTGTCCATTTGTTAATAAATTAAAATTAAAAAAAACCGATTTATTTTTGCAACTACTTGCATATTACAAACAGTTTATATTATATTTGCAACCGATTGCGTTTTACAAGCAGTCAAAGATAATGAAAATCTAAAATAAAAAGCAAGTTAAAAAATCAAAACTAACCACTAAAAAACCAAATAATATGAACACAACAAACACTACCCTATTTATTCAAATGGCCTTAAACCAATGGAAGTCGCGCAATGAAAGAGTAGATAAAATCTTTAATTCCATTTCAAATGAACAATATAATGCACCTATCGCACAAGGCTCTAATACGGCTGCGTGGGTATTGTGTCATATAACTTATATAAACGACAGTTTACCTCCATTACTGGAATTAGGAAAGTCGGCATACCCTCGATTAGCAGAAATCGCAACAGCAAAAAACGTTCCGCAGCACAAAGCCATTTCTAAAGATGAATTAAGACATATGTGGATAACCATTAACTCAAGATTGCTACTCGCGTTCGAAGGTATGTCTGCTGTAGAATGGCTTAATCGACACACTTCTGTTTCAGAAGAAGATTTCAAAAAAGAACCACATCGTAATAAACTAAATGTATTGCTAAGTCGCACAAATCATCAGGCTCACCACGAAGGTCAGCTTGCGCTAATCAAATAAAACAAATCAAAAAACAAAATGAAACAATTTGAAAACAAAACAGCAGTAATTACAGGAGGTGATAGCGGTATCGGATTAGCAACAGTTAAGGTATTAAAAGACCGTGGAGCAAAAGTTCTTTTACATTATACACCTAATTTTTAAAATAAGAATGTTAATCTCAAAATATAAAACCTCAGTAAGTAATCTAAAGGATGCTGAAAGAATGCTTCAGTTAATTGAACCATTTTTTGATAAAGCGATTATCAATTTTGATTTAAAGCATGTCGATAAAATATTATCAATTCAATCTCCTTTCGAAGAATATCATCCCGAAATAGTTGTTAGAATTCTTAATACATACTGGTTTACTTGTACTGATTTTTCTAACCATCCAAACCACAAAAAATAATGAAACTACTGGAAAAATTAAATATTACGTTCGATGCCGATGGGAATGCAACAATTTCAAAAGAAAAGTTGCTACGGCTGATTACAATCGCAAAATCAGAAAAAATATTTTCCGATGATAATATTTTCCCTGATGACTGTTATGTGTTGGTTGATCCAACGGTACCGATTTTTATCCCTTTCCATTAGCCGAATATGAAGAATGGCAAAAAGATGGAAGTTTTGCAAAAGGTGATTATTTGTATAAAATGAATTTACTAAAGAAACTGTAATGAAATTCTAAATTTCAAACCAAACTTCAAACAAAAAACATCTTGACATAAAATAAATAGAATGAAAGAAATCACAACAATTTTGGCGTTGGTCTTTACGTCCGGAATTAACGCCCAAGATAGCCTTAAACTATCACTACAAGACGCAGTAAAATATAGCCTTACTAATAATAAAACTATACAAGCAGAACAATTAAATACTCAATTAAACGGATATAGATCAAAAGAATTAGGTTCAGTGTTATATCCAATTATCAATGGGAATGCAGGTATTACACATTATCTTGACGTGCCCAAACAATATGTTGCAGCTAATACATTTTCTTCTGCTGCACCTTCCGATCAATATGTAGGTCTTAAACTGCTTTTACCAAACAGCTTTAATGTTGGTGTATCTGCCAATTGGACAATTTATAATCAAGCGGTTTATTCAGCTCTCAAAATTATAAATGCGCAAAATGAATTAAGTGACATACAATTTCAAAAGGACAAAAGCGAATTAGCATTTACTGTTAGTCAACTGTACTATGGAATTATTTTCTTACAAAAGCAACAAGAAAGCCTTTTAAAAATTGCAGCGAACACAGATAAGTTGATAGGCATCCTGCAAAGTAATTATGACAATGGATTAATCAAAAAATCAGATCTCGAAAAAGTGCAGGTTAACAAAGTAAGCATTGCTTCTCAAATGGACGGACTTAAAACCGCTATTGAAACACAAAATAAATTATTGAAACTCATGATGGGTGTTTCTATAACCACAGGTATTCAGTTAACTGAATCGAATTTTGAAAAAACGCTAAGCGTTCTTCCAGAATCGACATCAGGAGCTGAAAAGACATTTGATTTCCAATTAATGCAGACACAGATAAAACTAGCTAGACTTGAGCGAAAAACAATTTCGGCATCTTACATCCCTTCACTTGGTTTAGCATACAATTACAGTTATAACATTGTTAGTCCCGATTTTAATAAAGTGTTAAGTTCTTCCTTTACATACCCAATGCAATATATCGGGCTTAATTTATCCCTGCCAATATTTGATGGAAATAAAAATTTGTTTAAGCTCAAACAAAACGCGATTAAATCAAGACAGCTTGATTTACAGTCACAGTTTTTAACCGAAAAAATAAATGCAGATATAGTAAACTCAGAGCTTAGGTACAACTCCAGTTTAAAAAATATCGGCTCTAATGAGGCAAACACAAAACTTGCCGAAAAATTATATAGCCAAAGCGTATTAGAATATCAGCAAGGTACTATAACCCTTACTGATGTGCTAACAACAGAAAACACCCTACAGCAAGCATTGACGCAGTATTTCAACTCTGTTTCCAATGCTTTAGTAGCCTTGTTAGAATATAAAAAAGCAACCAATACCATTTTAAACAAATAATTAATTGACATCATGAAAAGAAAAACAGTAGGAATCGCATTAGTAGTAGTGGCTATTTTAGGCTTTGCCATTATGAAGTTAGCCAAAAATAAAGCAAAAATCAATAAGGAAACTTCTTATCATGAAGTAACAGAAAATGTTCCCGTTCAAGTGCAAACCGCGGCAACCGGCGGCATAAATACTGAATTAAATTTTGTGGGCTCTTTTTTTGCTTCAAAAGAAGCTCCGGTTTCCGCTGAGATCGTTGGGAAAATAATTATAACTTCTGTAAATGAAGGTGACTTTGTAACTGAAGGGCAAATAATCGCGGAACTCGATCAATCATTATTAGCTCTAAAATTAGAGGCTGATCAGGCGCAATATGAACATTCGAAGGAAGATTTAGTCCGGTATGAAAACCTAAATAAAAATGAAGCTACTACCGATGTTGTCTTAAAACAAATGCGACTAACAAACTCACTTAATGAAATTGCTGTAAAAAACACTAAAGAACAAATTGCTAAGAGCAAAATTAAAGCTCCAATAACTGGTTATTTAACAACCAAAAAATTTGAAGTTGGAACTGTAGTTTCTCCTGGTATTTCTATAGGCCAGGTAACCAACATAAACACATTAAAATTTACAACTATGGTTCCTGAATATCAAGTTGTAAAATTAGAATTGAATCAAAAGGTAAGCGTTGGCGCAGATGTCTTTAAAAGCACAAAATATACTGGTGTTATTTCACAGATATCCGAAAAAAGCGATGGAAACCATAATTATAAAATTGAAGTGAACATTAACAATGATAACAAGCAGTTTCCTTTAAAAGCAGGTATGAATGGTTCAATGATGGTGAACGACAAAAACACCATTACCGGTATTTTTATATCAAGAGATGTTTTGCAAGGTACTATGGCAAAACCACAGGTTTTCCTAGTGCAAGATAACAAAGCCATATTAAAAAATGTTGTGCCGGGTATTGCTGTTGGAAATGAGATTCAAATTCTTGATGGTATTCATGATGGAGATAAAATAATCACGACTGGAATGAACAGCTTGAAAGACAGTACAACTATTAAAATAGTTGCATCAAAATAGAACAATTAAATATTCAAGCACAATAAAAAATAAACCATGAGCAGCATTACAGAATTATCCATTAAAAAACCTAAACTAATAGTGGTAATATTTTTGATCCTTGCCCTATTTGGCATCGTATCCTATAACAAGATGGGGTATGAACTATTTCCAAAGATTGATGCAGGATTGCTTATAATCAACACCGTTTATCCCGGAGCTTCTCCGGAAGAAATTGAAACACAGGTAACAAAAAAAATAGAAGACAATTTAGCATCTCTTGAAAATATCAAACGCATTCGATCTACATCTTATGAAAATTTCAGTAATGTGGTTGTGGAATTAAATAAAGGTACAGATGTCGATTTTGCGCTTGAGGATTGTCAGCGGAAGCTGAATACCGTATTATCCGAATTACCTGATAATGCCAGAACACCAACTATTTCAAAAGTTTTAAGCGACGCTTTTCCCGTTTTAAAATACAGCATATCGTATAACATCCCTTCAAACGTAGAACTTACTCAGTTTCTCAAAGATAAAGTTATTCCAAAAATATCCTCAGTAAAGGGTGTGTCAAGTGTCGTGTTATCAGGATTAGAAGAAAAAGCAATCAGAGTAAACGTAAATGCTGATAAATTAAAAGCTTACAATTTGTCAATTCTAAAAGTTACTAAAGCCGTTAATGCAAATAACCTCGATTTCCCAACCGGTAAGGTTGAAGATGCGAAGAGCAATTTTAGGATAAAACTTGCGGGCAAATATAGGTCTGTTGAGGATTTGGAAAATTTAGTGATCGAACATACCAAAAGTGGTGCTGACATTAAATTAAAGGACGTTGCACTTGTTTTAGAAGATAAAAGGGCAATTGAAACAGTCAGTAGAGTAAATGGTGTACCCGCGGTTGAAATTTCTATCGTTAAACAATCGGATGCCAATGCCATAAAAATGGCCGAGTTAGTAAAAAACAATGTTTCCGAATTAGAGAAAATATACGTTTCCAAGGATTTAAAATTTAGGTTAGTTGTTGACACGACAGATTTTACCATAGTGGCAGCCGATGCAGTTAAGCATGATTTGATTATTGCGATATTTCTTGTTGCCCTTGTTATATTGTTTTTTCTGCATAGTGTTCGGGATAGCTTTATTGTTATGCTGTCCATACCTGCTTCTTTTGCCGGAACCATTATTGCCATCTACCTTTTTGGTTACGCATTCAATATATTTACTTTACTAGGATTAACTCTTGTAGTTGGAATTTTAGTTGATGATAGCATTGTAGTGCTCGAAAATATTCACAGGCATTTAGCCATGGGAAAAAATAAAGTTCGTGCATCTATTGATGGAAGGAATGAAATAGGAGCTACTGCTATCGCTATTACCCTTGTTGATGTAATAGTTTTCTTTCCTCTCGCATTGTCTAATGGCGCTCTGGTAAGCGATATATTCAGACCTTTTACATGGGTAATTATTATATCTACCTTATTAAGTCTGTTTATATCATTTACCCTTATTCCATTGCTTTCTTCCCGTTACGCCACTAGTGTAGATTTAAACAAAAACACCCTTTGGTTTAGAATCAACAAATATTTCGAGAAACAAATAGAACACCTTTCATCATGGTATGCCAGAAAATTAAGTTGGGTATTGAATCATAAACGAAGAACCATATTCGGTATTTTCACTTTGTTTATTCTTGCTATGTCACTTGTTGCAAATGGCTTTATCGGAAATACTTTCATTGAATTTGGAAATCGTGGGGAAGTAGTGTTTTTCATTGAAACAGAAAAATCAAGTTCACTTGAATATACAGATAGTCTTACCAAAATAGCTGAATCAAAGCTGATGAGTTTACCCGAAGTTGAGACTGTTATTACAGACGTTGGAGTTAGCCAGGGTTTTTTGATTGCTTCAGACATACCGGCTTATAGGTCTCAATTAAGAGTCCAGCTGAAAAAAGGAGTTTCTATTAAAGATGAAGATTTCATTGCTAAGGCAAAAGAACAATTGGTCAAAATTCCAGGTGCTTTTGTTTCTAATGCCACACTTAATTTATCAGGTGGCCCTGTTGATAAACCCGTACAGATCGTTCTTAGCAGTGACGAAGCTGATACTGTCCTCTTTTATAGCAATAAACTAAAAAATATTTTCTCAAAGGTTGCCGGCATTTCAAACATCAAGTCAAGCATTGATGAAACTGTTCCTGAGGTAAAAGTAATATTGGATAAAATTAAAATGAGTGCCCTTGGGTTAGATGTTAATACCGTAGGAGCCACAATGGCAAATGCCTTCCACGGCAATGATGATACCCAGGATGATGATAAAATTAATCAAAACGGTACACAAATTCCTATAATCGTTCAGCTGGATAAATTCGACAGAAAAAACCCGGATGATATAGGTAAGTTGTTTTTCACTAACATTCGAGGAGAATTAATTGAGCTTAATCAATTTGCCCAAATTTCGCCTTCTATAGGTCTTTTAAAATTGCAGCGAACAAACCGACTAACTTCATCTTTGGTTGACGCAGATCTTATTGGCAGACAAATAGGAGACGTTGCTCCGGAGATTGATAAATTAATCGCTGATACTAAATTTCCACCCTCAATTAAACTTACGTGGATAGGCGATAATGAGAATGCAACGGAAGGCAATGGAGTTCTTGGATCATCATTTGGTATAAGCCTCCTTCTCATTTACTTTTTATTAGTGATTCTGTATAATGACTTCGTTTACCCGTTAGTGGTGCTGTTTGCTATACCTATGAGCTTTATTGGCGCATTTATAGCTTTAGCAATAACAAAAAGTGCAATAAGTGTGATTACCATATTAGGATTAATTGTTATGATGGGCTTAGTATGTAAAAACTCCATTTTAATTGTTGATTTCGCTAATAAGGAAAAAAAGAAAGGCATGAGCTCCTTCGATGCAGTACTCCTTGCAGGAAAAGAAAGACTTCGCCCCATTTTAATGACAACCGTTGCAATGGTATTAGGTATGCTTCCTATTGCAATTGCTACTGGTGGAGGTTCGGAATGGAAGAATGGTTTAGGTTGGTTACTCGTAGGTGGTCTAACAATGCTTAACCGTCTTTATTGTTCCGGCTGTATATTTAGTAGTGGATACGATTAAATTGAAAATAAGGAACAGAAGAGGTAAAAAAACTGAAACTATAATTGCCGAGGTAAATGCTAGTGTTTCGTAAGTGGATAAGTAAACGCTCCAGTAATATTTTTCGGGCAACTATCTATATTAGTAAAATGAGAATTATGACTGGAGCTGAAAAAACAGCAGGCTTAGCAAAAGGAAATAGCTGCCGAAATTGTCGAATTACGAGCAAAATACATTTACCATTAATCTTTTCCAATAAACCTTATCGGAATATTGAGTAAAATAAACAAAACACTATATACATCGGAAATTACAAAACAAAAAATTAACTATGATAATCTATAAATACAAAACATCTGTTCAAACTGAGGAGCAAGCAGATAGTATAATTAATATTCTTAAAATCTTCTACGTGGATGCCATTTTAAGCTTCAACCTGCTTCACCCTGATAAGATTCCCTTCTCTGCACAGTCTCTCCACAGGTCAGTGTATAGCCGAGGACTTTGCGGCATCAGAGCCGATAACAGCAATTTCATTTCATCGATCATCTTCATTAATTTATCCCGCAAATGCGGGATTTCGCTGCGCTTAACAAGACCCATTAGCGCAAGAATGATGAGTTGGTTTTGTGTTTACCTTCTTGCGCGGTTTTATTGAACAAAGGCTTAAGATGCAATACGCAGAAACCTTCGCGTCAATCTTAAGCCAGCAGCGTGCAAAAGCAAAAAATAATAAAAGTGTGCAGGATTAATATTTTTTTCGTCTATAGAAGCTGAAGTTATCGTGTTCCTCATCATAATAAATCTTAATGCATCGAAAACTTCTTTCATTAATTGGATGAATTATTAGAAACTCATCTTTTCCAAAATCTTTAATTAATTCGGTTCTTTTTTTATGACGGATATTTAAGAAATGATAGGACAATAATGCAGAATATGCAAACCGTTTTGTCCAATCATCAAAAGCAATATTCTCAATATCCCAAGTTGTATCCCCCTTAAAGGTGTCGAGATGAATGTAGCGATACGTATTATTAAACTCGTATTCGGAATGAGCAAAAGCGTTTCGCAAAGATGTATGGAATCCAGCCGAAATAATATTTGCAACATGAAGCCCTTTGCTTGCAATTACATCTCTAATCTGAAATCGAATAAATTTATGCTTTTCCATTTCAGGCACGTTGACACTCCAATCATAAGATTTTTTATCCGCAAGTCTAGCCATTCTATATAATTGCTTCAAGAAAGGTTTTGATTCCCAGATATGAGTATAAATCATTAACTCCATTAACGAGCAGACGGCAATGCTGAATAACGAACAAGGTGAGTGACACAAGAGAAGCCTAATAGGAAAGTCAGGTTTTCAGGTTTGGCAAATACTTTTCCTTTGCATTTAAAATAGCATCGACATTTTATCGTTGCTCCTCATGGACACGCTTTTACTGAGGGTATTATTAGCTGATAAGAATTACGTCAGCCGGGGTGAAGTTAATGAAGATGAGAATATATTTTATAGCTCGGGCTTATTCGTTTGTCGGGCATTTGTTATCGAGCAGCCTTTATCTTTCCTTACTGTTGTCTTAGATCTGAAGCGAAGTAATTTTACCATTCTTAGTTTCGAAATGATATTTGATAGTTGCAGGACTTCCTTCAAATGTCCCCGAAATTTTAGCCGTTAAGGTAATCCTGTCTCCATTGGTTGTGACTTCAAGCGGTTCATATTTTGTCTTGTATTTGGCATTAGTCATCTCATTCCATTGCCTGATTTCTTTTATACCCTGATAAGTTTTTCCTTCATCATGTACTATCGCATCGTCAGAAAAATGTCCGGCAAATGCTTCACTGTCGTATTTGTCCTGCGCTGCAACTAAGTCAGCTATTACTTTCGGTAGTTTCATACTGTTATTTTATTTTAAAATTTGTTTTATCTATTTATAAAGTTGGAATAGTTCCACCGTCAATTACATATTCTGTTCCGGTTAAATAGTTAGCTCTCGGTGAAACAAGAAACCCGACAAGTTCAGCTACTTCTTCAGGTTTTGCCGGTCTGCCCATTGGAATTCCGCCTAAGTCAGTCATTAGTTCCTGCTGAGAGTCATCAAAACTGGTTCCTGAACTTTCTGCTATGCGTTCCACCATTTTTATTGCGGCGGTTGTTTGTATCCAGCCAGGTGAAACTGTTAGCACACGAACACCTTTGGGTGAGACTTCATTTGACAAATTCTTGCTGTAATTAATTAGCCCTGCTTTTGCCGCTGCATAAGGAAGCGTAGATTTGTAAAGTGGAAGCCTGCCCTGGATGGAAGCAATATGAATGATTACCCCTGATTTTTTTTCAATCATGTAAGGTAAGAGCCCCCGGTCAAGGCGAACAGGGGCAAGCAAATTTGTCTGAATTGTGTGTTCCCAGTTTTCATCAGTTAATACTTTAAAACCACCACCCGGAGTTTTCGAACCTCCCAGATTATTTATGAGTATGTCAAGCCCGCCAAACTTTGTTTTTATTTCATTAATTACCTTTTCCGTTCCTTCTGACCTGCTCAGGTCGGATGCTATAAAATAAAAATTGTCGTCAGGAATTTCAGGTTCATTTCTTGCTGCTATGATAACCGTTGCACCTGCATTTTTTAATCGTTCGGCAATGGCTTTCCCTGTTCCCTTAGTTCCACCTGTAACCAACGCTATTTTGCCCCCTAACTCATTGTTGTAATTATAATGTATTTCCATACCTCATTTTTTTATTACAAAGTTCGATAGTATATGCGTTTTGAGGAAGTACGGAGAAGAGATTCATATAGGGATATATTTGTCCCTATGCTGATTTTAGGAGCAAGCACTTATTTTTGCGTTATGTATGAAAGAAAGATTCCGATCACTTTGGACTGCGGACTTGACCTGATCGGTGAAGTCTTGTACGGCAAATGGAAAATACGTCTATTATATTTTATTAATGAAGGCTATAAACGTCCGAGTGAATTACAACGTAAAATTCCTGACGCTTCCCGAAGAGTGCTGAATATGCAGTTAAAAGAATTGGAACAACATGAGTTAGTTACCAAAGTTATTTATCCTCAAATTCCGCCCAAGGTAGAGTACAGCTTAACTGAATTCGGAAAAACCTTAATTCCCGTAATTAACACCTTGGGAAAATGGGGAGATAAGAATGAAAAACGTTTACGAAAAGTCATTTTGAAAAGACTTAAATAAATGGCTTACGACTAAGCTACTCTGTCCAATCATTGTCCTCCAAACGCTGTCGTTTTAGGGTCGCTGCTAACACACCGGTTATGCTATAACTATAAAATGATTCAAATTTTACCTTTCAGTCTCCGCGGGGTCTTCACAGCATAGTTTTTGTGTGCAGCGTGAGACCCTGCGGCATATTTAGCACAAAAGCTCAATATTGATTTGCAAAATAAAGTTCAGAACGTACAAGTGAGTGACACAATGAAAGCTCAGTAGTACTACAAAAGCCCGCCTACAAAAAATAAAAAAAATTACCGCATCTATTGCATCTCATTTGCAAACCCCCAATCATTTCCTGTTGAGCTGTGAACAATATCAAGGTTCCATGCTGAAGTGAGGTTAGTGGTAAATGCTCAAAAAGGTGGTGATCTGCGGAACTTGCCAATTTTATAAAAACCTTATAAAGTTTTTGATGGTAATTATTTGTACAACCTGCCAATATACGGGTCATTAAAGATCATCTTTCTCATTGCTTCAGCTTGGATTATGTTCTGAGTTGAATAAAACAATTTTACCGCCGGGCTCAACCAGCAAAGTATAAGGCAGTTTCCCGTTCCGCTCTTTATCAACAAGCTGCATTAATAAATTTTTATCCGGTTCAGTGACCATATAATTCTTACCTGATGATTCCTGTTTCTTTAAAAACTCAAGAACACTTTTTTTATACTTGTCATCATCAGTATTTATGTTTATAAATTCAAAATCGCGTTGCACATATATCCTGCTTAATGTAATAAGATCGCTGAATTGTGTTATGGAAGGAGGATTCGATAAAGACCAAAAACTGATAAGCCTTAATTTGTCTGAACCGTTTTTTAAAATTTCTTTTATCCCCGAAGCATCAATAGTATCAAGCGTTACAGGTTCTTCGGCCCATTTAACGGCAGCCTTATCTATCCAGTCTTTTTTCTCCAGCCATTTTATAGAGCAACCAAAAACTTTGGTGATTGTAACCGGAATTTCTTTGTTGTCAAGCAATGCATCAATTGCATTTCGTGTGTCTTGTGAGTGTGGTGTTTTGGCAGGATTCTCTGTATCATCAATGCGACCATTATAACGCAGTATCCTGTCCTGGTCAAAAATAAAAACATGCGGCGTGGATACAGGCCCGTACTTGTTTGCAACAACTTGTGTTTTCCCATCATATAGGTAAGGAAAATTAAAATGCTTTTCTTTTGCACGCACTTTCATATCATTAAACGAATCTCCCACATCACTCCAGCCCAGCTTGTCATAACGTAACGATGCCGGGTTGTTTGGATTAATGGAAACAACCTGTACGCCTTTATCTGCATAGTCACTGGTGAGATTTATCAATCGTTGTTCATAAGCCTGCGAAGTGGGGCAATGATTACATATAAAAGCTATCACCAGTATCCGGGCATTTTTAAAAGATGCAAGTGTATAATTTTTGCCATCAATACCGGGCAGGATAAAATCCGGGGCTTTTGCTCCTATGGCAAGTGTAGGATGATCTGAAGCCAAAGCAGGAGAAGAAATACAAAACAATTGTAAAAACAGCAGACATAATAATGTAACCGATCTTATCATCAAAGAAATTCAGCTTCACAAGTTAGGGAAACAGTGGAAAAAAATCACACAATGATCTTTCCATTCTCTAAACATTTTATTTATGTCCGGGATTTAAATGTAGAGAAGATTAAAGAACATATCTTAATCATTTACGGAAAAATTGATTCCTGATAGGATAGAAGTCCAGGAAGATATCGCCCAATTTATTTTACCACCAGAATTGGATTAATAAATCTGTTCAATAAAGTTCCGAACGTACAAGTGAGTGACACAACCTTGCTTAATAGTGTCCCTCTAAGCGGGCTGAGGTTTCGCCTATTACAACCTTTTAAAATTTGTATAAAATTGATTTTCAATTGTCAAATTTTGGGTTGTATAGAAGTAGTACTTCAGCTAAGTACATAATAATTCTCTTCTTCTAAAAAAAGAAATATTGTTATAAGACATGACTGTATTAACTTTCGAAGCCTTATGACAAGAAGCTTACTTCAAATTTTCTTTTGCACTTTAGTTTCTTTTATTTGCTTTACTCAAATAAATGCACAGGAAAATAAAACCATAAAAAAATTTCATGTACTGGTGCTTGCTGAAAATGGCGGACATCATATTGAATTTACAAAAGCTGCAAAGCCATGGCTTGACAAACTTGCAGCAGACAGTGGTTTTACGATTGACTATGTCGAAAACCCCAATGATATTGATGAAGCCTTTCTTTCAAAATACCAATTGTTCCTGCAGCTTGATTACCCACCTTATGGCTGGCCCCTAAAAGCTGTGAAAGCATTTGAAGATTATATCGAAAACGGTAAAGGAGGATGGATCGGTTTGCATCATGCAACATTGCTCGGAGAGTTTGATGGATATCCTATATGGGACTGGTTTCATGATTTCATGGGAAGCATTCGTTTCAAAAATTACATTCCAACTTTTGCATCTGGTAAAGTGAATATTGAAGACAGTACAAATCCTTGTGTAAAAGATCTGGCGTCTTCTTTCATTATTGAAAAAGAAGAATGGTACACTTATGATACAACGCCAAGGCCGAATGTGCATGTAATTGCAAGCGTTGATGAATCTTCTTATTCGCCTGATTCGCCAATAAAAATGGGCGACCATCCTGTGGTGTGGACAAACACAAAAATGAAAGCAAGAAACATTTATGTTTTTATGGGCCATTCTCCTGATCTTTTAAAAAATAATTATTACACTACTTTGTTGAAGAACTCAATTTTCTGGGCTGCGGGCAGATAATAATTTTAAAGAGATTAATCTCGCGTCGGTTCGTGTCTGCACGAATCGAAAGAATAGCAGATTGCTTTGCTTGCAGAGGCAGAAAACAAAAAATTTTCCCTTCTCCACAATTTATCTCCAAAGGCTTTGTGTGCAGCGAGGGCATTGCGGCACGGTTAGCACAAAAGTTCAAATTGATTTGCTGAATAAACTTGAGAACGTACAAGTGAGTGATAAAGTAAAGCTTCATTCAAACAATGTGTCTTCTTTATGATCTTTATTTATCTATAACGTTTCCTTTTTTATCGGAAGTAATTACCCAACGAAAGGCATTAATGATTAATTTATTTTGGGTAGCATCAGAAAGTATATGCGGCCCATGACCCATATTTAAATATATCATGCGATAATCAGTATTCGTCCATACCACAGGCATATCGCCATCTGCTATGATATGCTTAATACCCATAGGAAAATTTTCGGGAGATAAACTCACCAGCACTTTTACTTTTTTATTTTCCCGCGGACTTGGTTTCCATTGATACCATTCGCCCACAGGTGAAATAAATGTTGCGGGAATTCCTCTTGTAACAGGATGCGAAGTATCGTCAACAGTAAGTTTTGCAGGCAATGGAGGCCAGTTGTTATTGTAAAAAACAGCACCACCTAAAAAATTTACAAACCACGGCCATTTGGTTGTTTTATCATTATATCCGGCAACGTGAAAGCCAAGCCAGCTGCCACCATTATCCATATATTTTTCAAAAGCCGCTCGTTGTGTATCGTTATGCGGAAAATCATTTATCATCATCAGCAACTGGTAATCCTTTATTTTTTCATCATTCAGATCAGCCATATTGCTTGTAGTATCAAACACAAAACCATTGCCTACAGTAAGCTCTTTAAAAAACTGTATAGCATCATTCGCAAAATCTACATGCGCTTTTTCAACTGTTGTGCTGTAAAACGCCAGCACTTTAAATCTTGGATATGGTTGTGCTGAAAGTGTTGAAGTTAATAACAGCAAAGCGCATAAGCAGCAATACAAAGGGGTTTGTTTCATTATCGAAAGTTATTTAAATGAAAACAGGATTTCAAAAAATATTGATATGCTTTATGAATTAAATATTTACTGTTTAATAAACTATCGAACGTACAAGAGAGTGACATCCCGCAAGGAGCGGGATTTCGCTTCGCTTAACAATTATATCATGATCAATAGAATTACTATTAACACGAGAGTGCGACGCAAGAGAAGTTAAATAGAATTATAACAGCCGGCTACAAAAAAATACTTCAACATTTAAATCTATTGCATCTCATTCGCAAACCCCGGATCATTTCCTGTTGAGCTGTGATCAATGTCAAGATTCCATGCTGAAGTAAGGATATAAGATTTCACATTACCGGCATCTTTATTTTTTTTGCCTTTGCTGGTTGCCTGACCAGAAAAAAAAATTTCTCTCTTCATCAGCCGATCAACAGAGGCGAATAAAGTTTAAGATGTGAACGCTCACAACTATAGGCTCAATCTTAAGCTAACAATGGAGCTGTAAAATTCTTTCTATGAAGATGTGTTTATAAGGTTAACTCGAATCAATTTATTATATTGCAGCTTCAATTCTAAAACTTTTTAAACTATTCTAACTGTGTCAAAGTATCTATTCGTAAGGGCAATCATATTTGTCTTCCTAACTTTTGTTTTTAAATTTTCTGTTGCACAAAATGGAAGGTCCTTTCGCTTTTCTGAAAATACGTTTGTATCATTTTCAGTACCCAGACCTCATGATTTTTATAAAGTTGAATTATTGATGAAAAAGGGAGTACGAATGGTATATACATATTCGACAAAAGGTAAATATATTGATAGTGAATTGGTTGTTACCAAATATTTTGATTCAACAGGCTTATGTCTTGAAAGAGATGATTACGAGGCAAAGAAACTTGTTTCAATAACTAACTATACGTATTTGGATAAACAATTAACCATGATACATATATTAACGAGCTCCGGACTTTATAATGATATCATGATTACGTATGATTACGATGAAGCCGGAAATAAAACTGGTCAGAAAACATACAGTAAATATGCTTTAGATACAACAGCTAAATATGAATTTAGAGCAGAACGTAAATGGGAATACGATTCACTAAATCACCTTTCATCTTTGTTCGATTCAAAAAATGACAAATTGTATTTAAGTTCGAAATATTATTATAGTAATGATACATTAAGATTAGTTGAACATTTCGATGAAAATAAAAAGCTTAAAAGCACGGAATATTATGATTATGATGCAAAGTCACGCATGAAGAAAATATATGGGAGAAAAAATAAAAAAGATTTACAACAGGAATTTTTTTATGATGCGGTCGGTAACTTTATTAAAGAAATTGACTATAACACATTTCGATCGGACGATATTAATACGCTATCTTTTACATACAGTGATGATTTTCTAATTAGCGAAGCATTCCATTCAAAGTATGATGAAGATATTAATTTTAAATGCTATTATTTCCCGTCGGTAGCGCAAGACTGAACCGCAGCTTTGCGCAAAAGCGTCTTTTTAGTCTCCGCGGGGTCTTCATAGTATGGCTTTTGTAGCAGGGCATGAGACCCCTTCGCATGTGTAGCACAAAGCTCAATATTGATTTGCTGAATAAGGTTCAGAACGTATAAGAGAGTGACACAAGCAAAGCATAATAGCATTACAAAAGCCCGCTACAAAAAAAATACTTCAACATTTGAATCTCTTGCCATTGCAGGTGTTGTTGTCACCTGTAAACATTAGAGCAGTTCGTTTATTTATTAGCCCTCTTTGTTTTCCTCCTGCATTTTTGCAAGCACTTCATCAAGCCGGTTATAATCTCCGTTGTTCTCTTTATCGAAAACATATTTCGCAATCCGTCGCATAAATTGCGTCTTGCGCGGGTTATAAAAATAAAATTCTTAAGACACCAACGCTCAAAAATCTTCGTATCAAGCCAGCCGCGGGAATTAAAAAAATTGCCCTACAAGTTTTCTTTCTTATTCTTTTTCGCATTTTGATAAAAGGATACAATCTGGTTCAAAAGACTTCGCATCAAGTCCGCTATTTGAAGGAAGGAATCTAAAATCTCAAGTGTCACCTCAACACGTGCTTTCTCTTTCTTACCTTCAATATAATCTATTACAAATATGTTGTCAGGTCTTTGAATCCGCAACACACCATGTGTGTAAATGTTTCTGTCAGTTATAAATTGATTCATAATCTTTGTCAGAGCTTTAATTTGATCCTTACGAAAGTTTGGCTCACTTTGTATTGCCGTATAACTTTTCAAAAAATCACTAAATACATCTCGGAGATTCATAAAGTCCATCTTCATAATCTCTTCCTTACTATGCTTCAGCTCCTTAATTGAAAGCAAGAGATCTCGAAGTTGATTATTTATTGCTTCGCTGTTTGTAATACAATGTCCGAGGATAGACTGAAATTTAAGATAACGCTCAGCCACTTCTTTTGTCAACGGCATAATATTGGGAAAATGCGCTTGATATTGTCCCATTGGTATGGACTTATAAAAAGTATTGATAGGTTTCTTTACTTCCAAACCGTGCTCTTGTAAAATGTAAACATCTTGAGCATTTGCTTCGAATGCAGCTTGAAACGGCGCGCCCTTCGGTCTGACTGCTTTAATGGGTACTTTAACCGGACTTAAAAGAATATAGTTCATAATACAAAATTATGTAAGAACCAACGAGTGTCACCTGCGCAAGCATTTTCGGAAAATGTTTCAGTCTCCGCGGGGTCTTCACAGCATAGCCTTGTGTTTTGAGTGAGACCCCGTGGTATGTTCGCACAAAAGCTCAATATGCATTTGCTAAATAAAGTTCCGAACGGTCAACTGAGTGACACAACAGGTGATGCCACGAAATACCAAAGCCCGCTACAAAAATACTTCAACATTTAAATCTATTGCATCTCATTCGCAAACCCCGAATCATTTACAGGCGTGACGGAACTCGAATATCCTGCCGACTTGTCCCGATACCTCGGGATCGCAAATACCGATTCGTTAGCAAATTTTGTATAGTCCTGAAATAGGTTGACTCCAAAAATGTGGATAAGTCAACTTAAAACAGGACAAAAAAATGAGCAAAAAACAGAGTTCAACACGCAGCGAGCCTCAAAAATTATTTTACACGGAAGTCTTCAAACAAAAAATTGTTGATGTTGCCAAAAGCCGTTGGTGAAGAACACCAACGGCGGCGGAAAATAAAGTCAACGCCTTTTGGTTCTTTTATGTATCCCATTTTTTTAGCTTTTTAAATATTTATCAATTAAAGTTTTAGCTGTTTCGGTTGGAAACACTTCTCCGGCTCGCACTCAGACATTGCGAGTAAAAAGATTTTAGATAAAAGAAAAATAATTAAAAATAATTTGTGCAACCAAATAGTTGCACTTATATTTGCAACCGCTTGGTTTCTCAAAAAAAATTAAACAATATGAGACGAGACATTTTTCAGGCTATAGCCGACCCGACAAGGCGGGCAATCATAACTTTAATTGCATTGCAGGCAATGACACCGAACGCCATTGCCGATAACTTCCACACTACCCGGCAAGCTGTTTCTAAACACCTTCGCATACTTACAGAATGCAAACTGGTAAAACAGGAACAACAAGGCAGGGAAATTTATTACTCACTTGAACTTAAAAAAATGAAAGAAATAGACAAGTGGCTTGAACAGTTTAGAAAAATTTGGGAAACCAACTTTAACCAACTTGACAAAGTATTATCAACAATTAAAAAACAGAAAAAATGAAAAGAAATTTGCTATTTGATTTTACCGTTGACAAAACAACAAAAACGGTATTCATAAACAGGGAATTTGATGCGGAGCTTTCGCTGGTATGGGATGCTTTTACCAAACAGGAAATTCTTGACCAATGGGTGGCACCTAAACCCTGGGTATCAAAAACAAAATTTATGGATTTTAAAGTTGGTGGACGAAGATTTTATGCTATGGTAAGCCCGGAAGGACAAGAGCGTTGGGCAATCCAGGAATACACTTCCATTAGTCCAAAAACCAATTTCAAAATGTTTAATGCTTTTGCAGACAAAGATGAAAACCCTGAATTGCCGGGTTCTGATTGGGATTACAATTTCAGCGAACAAAACGGAAAGACAAAAGTCAGTATTACTATTTATAATGAATCGCTTGCCCGTATGGAGAAAATGATTGAAATGGGCTTCACAGAAGGATTTAAAATGTCAATGAACAATTTGGAAAATCTGTTGACAACTTTATCGCAACGACAATAAAAAGAAAAATGGTTTGAAAAGGCAAAGTAAGCAACCCGTAATTTTATATTTATATGAACGTACAAGAACAAATCAAAAAGTATATTACCAGCCAACCTGAACCAAAACGTAGTGACATGCATGAGTTGCACCGCATCATTCTGCAAGTAATGCCAGCATGTAAATTATGGTTCCTGGATGGTAAAAACAGTGAAAATAAAACTGTTTCTAATCCTAATATAGGATATGGATTTTACACCATAAAATATGCTGATGGAACAACCAGAGAGTTTTATCAAATTGGTTTGAGCGCAAACAAAACCGGAATCTCTGTCTATATCCTTGGTATAAAAGATAAGACATACTTAGCCCAAACGTATGTAAAAAAACTAGGCAAGGCGAGCGTGACCGGGTATTGCATCAGGTTCAAAACTATAAAAGATATAAACATTGATATACTTCAAGCGGCAATACGATATGGGGTTGAGACTCAGAATGAAAAAAGGTGAGCTGATGAAATAATTAAAAATAAAACATTATTCAACGGCCTTCAGAAGGAGGGAAAATTGAAATGCCAATTGCTGACGGTCCTTTTGGTTCTTACTTTGGAATGTTTGCAGACAAATTTGGTATTGAATGGATGGTGGACTTTGACTCAAAAAATAGCGGACAAAAGTAACCGAAGAAAAGCAACAAACGCCTAACAGCGGTTTGGCAAAAGCAGTCTTACGTGCTTTTTAAAAACATTTGTGCTTTCTATGAACATAAGTGCTAAAATCCCTGCCTACCGGTCCGCAAGGCTCTGTGAGCAGGCAGGTGTGGCTAATATTCCTCCCGCACGTGCGGGACGGCAATGCTCGATGTTATCAGTTAATGCCAAGCCCTGTGCTAACTTGATACAGGCGAACTAAAACAAAACAGGCTACAAACAATAAAAAACAAAACACATGAGAAAAGTAAAATTATCAATGCAAATGACAATCAACGGATATGTTGGCGGGCCAAATGGAGAAAATGACTGGACGACCTGGAATCCTGATGAGGAATTTATGGAGTTTCTCAATTCTAATTTTGATTCCTCAGACACTATTTTACTTGGCAGAAAACTGGCAGACGGCTTTATAAAGTTTTGGGAGAATGCACTGGACAAGAATCCTGATACCCCATTTGCAAAAAAAATAGTTGATACTCCAAAAGTTGTTTTTACCAAAACACTTGACAAATCAACCTGGAACAACACTACTTTGGCAAAAGGAGATCTTGCAGAAGAAATTGCCAACTTAAAAAAACAAAACGGTAAAGACATTCTTGTTATTGGCGGTGCAGGTTTTGTTTCTTCACTAATAAAAGAAGGGCTTATTGACGAGTATCATCTTATTGTAAATCCAACTGCTATTGCTAACGGTATGACTATTTTTAATTCACTTGACAGAATACAGAAATTTTCTCCCATACAAGCAAAGTTATATTCTGGTGGCAAAATTGTTTTGAGTTACAAACCAAAAAATGATTGACAGAATCATACAACAAGCGACAACAAAGGAAAAGAAAGCACTACTGAGCCCTGTCGTTGTACGCCACATCGTCGATGCAGCAAGAGCAAAGTGAAAGAGACATTGCGGAAAGAAGATTTTAATAATTAGGAAGCATATTTTTTATATTCATCATGGCAAAGAAACTGTTTATCACCTGCATTCTCACACCAATTTTAATATTCACAAACAATGCATTTTCACAGCAAACAAATGCCAATGAAGATTATTCATCCTATCTGCCGGAAGTAAGAGCCTTCAATCAACAACTTGCACAACTTGCACACATGCCGCAGGGGGCCTCTATATTAACCAAAGAAGGTTTGTCGGCTGCACGGAATTCTATGGCGCCAGACAATTCTATGAAAACTCAGCTACAACCTTCTGTAAAATATATTCCGGGGCCTGCGGGAAATCTTGCACTCAGAATTTTCAAAACCTGATACAATCTGTGCGGTAGTGCTGGAAATTCACGGAGGAGGATGGTCTTTGGGAACAGCAGCAAGCGATGATATTCAGAACGACAACATGGCAAGAACATGTAAAGTAGCGGTAGTGAGCGTTGATTATCGTTTGGCTCCTGAGAATCTTTTTCCTGCTTGTATAAACGATTGTAAAGCCGCCGCAAAATGGTTGGTGAATAATGCAATGAAAGAATTTGGCACAGATAAGTTATTTATATCAGGTGCTTCAGCCGGCGGGCATTTAAGCGCAGTAACCACCCTCTACATCAGGGATTCGCTGCACGCTATTGATAAGGTGAGAGGCGTAAATCTTATCTATGGTTGTTTCGATCTTTCACGTACTCCATCGTGCAGAATGGCGACAGACAGTACACTTTTACTCAATAAAAAATATATGGATGATACATATAAACTGGTATTTCATGGTTTCAGCAATGAACAATTGCGAAATCCACAATATTCACCATTGTATGCTGACTTGAAAAATTTACCACCTGCATTATTTACGATAGGAACAGAAGACCCATTGATAGATGATACTTATTTCATGGAAGCAAGATGGAGATTGGCAGGTAATAAAACCTTTCTTGCAGGCTATCCCGAAAGTCCGCATGGTTTTAATTTATTTCCTTCACAAATGGCAAGAGCTGCAAACGAAAAAATGTATCAATGGATAATTGCGTTGTGTGAAAAATAACGATGTTGTTTCAATTTTAGAAATACAGGGTACAACAGCCGTGGCGGTTGCACTATGGGCTTACAACAGTTGGACGAACTGCTATTAACATTGAAGAATAAGTAAGTATAACGACCAACGAAATGCAGGTAGCATAAATAGTAATTTGTTAAGAAATGGTTGAAGTTTTTAAAACAAATGTTCAGAAAAAGGTACAAAGCAAAATGCTGCTTTGTATTTTGTCTGAAGCATTCCCATCTTTTAAAATTAATTTTGACCTTTCAGATTGTGATAAGGTGCTTAGAGTTGAAGGAGACAATATAGAAGAGTTAAGTACAATGATACTCGTAAAGAAGTATGGGTTTAAGTGTGAGATATTAGATTAACAGCAAAAACAACGGGGAAGCTGAAAACAGCATAGAGTAAGCATAAAATAAAAAATCAAATAACATGAGAAAAATAATCATCTTATCAATGATCACATTAGATGGAGTAATGCAGGCACCTGGTGGACCTGAGGAAGATGCATCAGAGGGTTTCAAATATGGCGGCTGGACGGCACCTTATGGTGATGAAGTTTATGGTAAGGTGGTACAAAAAGAGCTGAAACAACCTGCAGATTATCTTTTGGGCAGAAAAACATATGGGATCTGGGCCGGCTACTGGCCTGAGCATGGAGACTTTTGGCCAGGTATTAATGAAGGCACAAAATACGTTATGTCCAAGACCATGAAAAGGTCAGACTGGAAAAACACCGTATTTATAGAAAGTTTGGAAGATATCAAAGAGCTCAAAAATTCAAAAGGTTCTGATATTCAAGTTTGGGGCAGTAGTGAGCTCATTCATTTACTATTGAAGAATGACCTGGTAGACGAACTCCGGCTCAAAATTCACCCGTTGACGCTTGGTAAAGGAAAAAAATTGTTTGATAATGATGCGTACCCAGCAGCATTTAAATTAACAGAAAGTACTGTTACTACAACCGGAGTGATTTTAGCCAATTACAAGCGAGCTGGAAAAGTCAAGACAGGTACTGTTGGAGCTTAGGGAGAAATAGAATGAGAAAAATAATTGCAGCAATCAATATGACACTTGACGGGTTTTGCGACCACACGGCAATGATTGCAGATGATGAAATACATCAACATTACAATGAGCTATTAAGTAGCGCAGGCATCGTTTTATACGGGAGAATAACATACCAACTTATGGAATATTGGGCAACTGTTGTAAAAAACCCTACTGGTATCAAATCAATGGATGAATTCGCAGTAACAATAGACAATATTCCCAAAATTGTTTTTTCCAACACGCTGAAAAATGTTGAATGGAAAACTGCAAAGCTGGCAAAGAGAGACATTAAAGAAGAAGTTTTAGAACTCAAGCAACAAGCGGGTAAAAACATTTTAGTTGGCAGCCCAAGTTTAATAGTAGCCTTAACGCAACTTGACTTAATTGATGAATACCAACTCTGTGTTCAGCCAATTATTTTAGGAAACGGTTTACCATTATTAAAAAACATAAACGATAGAATTAATCTTAAACTCCTAAAAACAAAAACCTTTAGTTCTGGTTCAATAACGCTTTACTATGAGCGGACAAAAAAATGACTGCTAACATGAAACGACACAACTTAGGACGAAGAGTAGCACATGCGCATAACAGGGTATTTCCTTCTCCGCAATGTTTCTCCAAAAGCTTTGTGTTTAGCCGAGGACATTGCGGCATGCTTAGTAGTAAAGCTGAATATTGATTTGCTGAATAAAGTTCTGAACGTATAAGTGAGTGATGCCGTCATGCTGAACTTGTTTCAGCATCTCCTGGCAAAAAATAGAAAGGACAAGAGACCCTGAAACAAGTTCAGGGGTGACGCGTTGCAATGTTGAATGGCGAACAAAACGTACAAGAGTGCGACGCAAGAAAAGTTAAATAGCATTACAAAAGCCCGCTACAAAAAAATACTTCAACATTTTATCTATTGCATCTCATTTGCGAACCCCGAATCATTTCCTGTTTAGCTGTGATCAATGTCAAGATTCCATGCCGAATGGTTTCACATTACCGGCATCTTTATTTTTGCCTTTGCTGGTTCGCCTGACCGGCAAAAAAAATTTTTCTGTTTATCAGCCGACCAACAGAGGCGAATAAAATTTTTGGAATGTAAATTATTTCGCAAATATTTGTGTTGTGCATAATGCTATTGCGACCTTCAAAAAAAAATTTCACTTGAGGACAATGTTATGGATACTATAGCGACAAAAACTTCTTCTGATTTAAAGTTTGCTCAAATTGCCTGGTAGTAAAAGATATTAAAGTTGCGGAAAAATTTTTTAAGGACACTATGGGTATAAGCAACTTTGGTAAAACAGTAACCATTCATGGGCAAGATTTTGAAGCTACTTATTATGGAAAGCCAGCTGATGCCGAGTCGCTGGTTTCTATGGCTTATTCAGGTGGAATATTTATTGAACTTATTCAGCCCCTTTCAGGACTCAGCATGTTTCAGGATTATCTTGATAAAAATCCTTCAGGAGGAGTGCAGCACATTGCGTATAGCGTTCCAGTTGCTGATTTTGATAAAGTAATTTCCGAAGTAACTGCCAAAGGCTATCCTGTGAAGCAACTTACCAATACGCCAATAGCTAAAATTGTATTTTTTGATACCTATAAGGATATTGGCGTTATGACCGAACTAATGGGTATTACGAAAGAAGGTGAAGAGCAAGTTCAAAAGATGAAAAATCAAACGAGTTAATCTTACAGCAAATTTGAAAACCTTTTAAATTTTCCTTCTCCGCAATGTTTCTCCAAAAGCTTTGTGTTTAGCCGGGGACATTGCGGCATTGTTACCTCAAAAGCTCAATATTGATTTGCTCAATAAAGTTCCGAACGTTGAAGTGAGTGATGCCGATATTCATCGGGACAGGCTCCCAGGCGATGCCCAACAAACTACATGAAGTCTTTGAAGCATCTTTTGATTGGAAAGAATGCAGAACATCTTTCACCCTTGTTGGTGTTCCATGTGCAGGCATAACCTTTAGCATTCACCAACAAGCGGTATTCAGAATGTGCAGTTGAATTTATATTTCGTGGATGAATATAGGTGTTGGTGCAGCCAACACACAAGGCTTTAAGAACACCAACAACGGCAGGGAGCGTTTTTTTGAGGCGTTTGACATAAATTATTCATGAAAAAATCACTTTATTGCCTGGAATCTATTCAATAAATATTACTCGCAGTAGCCCTATAGACCGCTCAGAGATTGGGGTTCATTTTACTCCGCAGTTTTTATCTTTTCGCTTAATCCTGCACCCGCATCTGCATCTACCAATACTTCACAATCGGGATGGAGTTGAAGTACCGAGGCAGGAATATTTGTGGTAACAGGCCCAAGCACTGCCTTCTCAATAATCTCTGCCTTGTGTGCACCTTTTGCTATCAATATAACTTTTCGTGTGTGCATGATATTTTTGATACCCCTTGTCAATCCACCTAATACGGTTTCTGCAGGCACTTGTATTTCTCTGCGAACTTTTGCTTCAAACTCAGGATCCATGGGCGATACCCACGTCTCACTTTCAAAAGGAGTACCTGGTTGATTAATACCGATATGCCCGTTAATACCGATCCCAAGCATCTGCAGATCAACACCACCACGCTCTGACAATCGTTGCTCAAACAATCTTGCCTCTCTTTCAAAATCATCTGACATAGTCGGTGGCATGATAAAATTTTTTTCCGGAATGCCTAATGGTGCCACGAGTTGATTTAAGATCATGGTATAACAACTGCCCGCATATTCTCTTGGCAGGTTTGTAAGTTCATCCACATTGAAAAAAGTGATACCTGATACATCAAAAGGATATTGCCTATAAATGTCGGATACGATGGTGTGCATGTCAATCGTGGTTTGCCCGGTAGAGAGACCAATTACTGCATTTGGTTTTTGCAATATTTGTGCAATGATTCGCCATGCTGCAGTGATATTAAACTCTGTTTCGTTTTTTGTGATAGTTATTTTCATAATTCATTTACTTTTCATCACAAATTTTTTAAATTTTCTTTGAAAAATTTATCAACGGCTTTTGCTGCATCATCTTCATCCTCTCCTGCTATAATTACTGAAATGGTATCACCGCCCTTTGCACCCATGGAAAGGATATTCAGCATACTGTTCAGTCGAACTGTCTTATCATCTTTTTTTAAACTGAAAACTGATTTAAAATTTTTTGTCAATCTTATGAGTGCAGTTGCCGGTCTTGCATGAATTCCTTCGGGAGCAAGAATTACATAGTTTTTTACAATCATTGATGCACCCCCTGTAAATAAGATATTATATCCTTTGAATTGTCCATTGCCATTACTTTTTTATAAATCTCTTTTGCCTTTGAGATGCTGTTATTAAGAATAATATTTTTTGTAAAAGGAATGGAAGAAGCGCTCATAGAAAATGCTCTCAATCCCATTCCTGCCAGCAACAAGGTAGCTAATGGGTCTGAAGCCATTTCGCCGCACATTGCAACATCAATATTATTTTGACGCGCCTGCTCAATCACATTATTTATCAGTCTCAATACACCAGGGTTAAATGGATCATACAGGTCTTTTATTTTTTCATTCATCCTGTCAACGGCGAGTGTGTATTGACACAGATCGTTAGTGCCGATGCTGAAAAAATCAACTTCTTTAGCTAAGATATCTGCTGTTACTGCTGCCGATGGAATTTCGATCATGATACCAGTTCGTATATCTTTATTGAACGAAATATTCTTTTCAAGCAATTCTTTTTTCGCCTCTGCCAGTATTTCTTTTGCTTTACGTATTTCCTGCACACCGCATATCATCGGGAACATGATCTGTATATTCCCAAATACACTTGCCCGCAAAATTGCTTTTAATTGTGTGATGAAAATATCTTTTCTGTCAAGACAAATCCTGATAGCCCTGTAACCGAGAAATGGATTCTGTTCAACAGTTAATCCGAGATAAGGCAATTGTTTATCCCCGCCTATATCAATGGTTCTTACAGTAAGAGGTTTATCACCCGATTTCAGCGCTGCCTTTTTGTAAAATTCAAATTGCTCTTCCTCATCCGGCATTGAAGTCCTGTTCATGAAAAGCAATTCCGTTCTGAAAAGTCCAACACCTTCTGCTCCATATTCAAAACTTTCTTCCAGGTCTTCTTCACCGGAGATATTTGCCAATAACTTTATTGTTGTGCGATCGGTTGTATTAGCTGAAATATTTTTCAATGATCTCAAAAAAACTGCATGCTGTTGATATTCTTCCCGTTTTATTTTATATGCATCAATAACATCATTTGCGGGATTGACAATAACAATTCCCCCCAACCCATCTACAATAATTATATCATCATTTTCAACCGCCATTAATTCATCGCCGCAACCGGCTACAGCAGGGATGCCTCTTGATCTCGCAATAATGGAAGCATGTGATGTTTTTCCTCCCATGCCTGTAGCAATGCCGGTTATACGTTTTATATCCAGTGTTAATGCATCAGATGGTGAAATGTCTTCGGCAACAATGATGATATCCTCTTCAAATATTTTTTCGTAAGTAATGAAAGAATTACTCAGATGTTTGAGCATCCTGTTCCCGATGTCCTGCACATCTGCCGAACGGGCGCTCATATATTCATCATCCATATTTTGAAATATCTGAACCGATGCACTGATGACCTCTATCAGTGCATCATTTGCATTCTTTTTTTCATTTTTTATTTTCTCAACAACATCTTCCCTTATCTGCGGATCACTGATCAGTTCAATATGCGTTTCTAATATTTCCACGCTTTCATCTTGTAGTGACGATCCTGCATTCGCTTTTATCATTTCAATCTCATCGACAGATATACGCACAGCCCGATCATATTTTTCAATCTCAAAAAGGATCGATTCATTATCGTTTAGCAAGATGCCTGTACGAACAGCCTCATGCTTTTTTATCACACGGGCTTTCCCGATCGAAATGCCCGGAGACACACCAATTCCTTTTATTATTAAGTCAACATTTCTCATTAAGAAAATAAATGTATTATACTTCCGATAAAACCCAATGCCAATAATCCTAACAGTAAATATGTGGTTTTGATATTCTTTTTTACAAAATAATATACAAGGAATGTAAGTCCCAAAGGAAGCAGATGAGGAACTATCTGGTCAAGCACACTTTGTAAAGTCACTGCTGAATCTCCTGTCCCAATGGTAACAGGTGTTGTAAGTG
>WNGF01002297.1_pt1 | contig 28011 bp, 30 predicted proteins | sample 5400641 | NCBI WGS metagenome assembly WNGF01 (sample SAMN13153371, study PRJNA577476) | soil metagenome | isolation source: 80 cm soil or saprolite under grassland replicate 2 | place: USA:California | collected 2016-06-15 | reverse complement strand
TCACCCCGGCCGCGACGGTCATAGGTGTAGACCGTGAAGCTGTCCTGTAGCACGGCGGCGATGGGCCGCATCGGCCCCGCCGCGCGGTAGCACATGGCGCCGTCGACGAGGACGAGCGCCGGCCCGCTGCCGGTGCGCTCGTAGGCGATCGTGGTGCCGTCGGCTGACGTGACCACTGGCATCTCGTGCTCCTCACTCTTCTTGGTCGGCGTGGAGACCGGCGACGTAGACGTCGAACCGGTCGAGGCTGGTGCTGAACCCGGCCCTGGCCTCGGCGCTCAGGTATGCGGCTGGCACGTTGGTCTGATGGGTGATCACCTCGGTGCGCCCGTCATGCAGGTCGACGAAGGTGATGGTGGTGCGCATGCCGCCTTCGACGTCGGGCTCGATCCACACCAATCGTTGACCATCGTGGTCTCGAAGACCCCGCCGGGCCGTAGATCGATGACGATGTTGTCGACCGGCGTGGTCGTCCCGGCCGGACCCCAGAAATGAGTGAGGTGCTCCGGCGTGGTCATGCAGTCGAACAGCAGCTCGGGCGACGCTCGATGCACACGCCGATAGGTCAGCTCGCCCGTCGCGCTCATGCCGTCGCCCCCTCGTCACGGCGCTTGGCGCGCAGGGCCGCCAGATGCTCGTCGAGGCGGTCATGGCGGTCGGCCAGGATTTGCCGATGACACGCGATCCAGCTCGCGGCCGCGTCAAGGCGCATTGTTTCCAGCGCGCAGGGCCGTGACTGGGCGGTTCGGGTACGCGAGATGAGGCGCGCCCGTTCGAGCACCTTCAGGTGTTTCGACACCGCCTGCTGGGTCATCGCGAACGGCTCGGCAAGCTGGTTCACCGTCGCGTCGCCGCGGGCCAGGCGTTCCAGGATCGCGCGCCTGGTCGGATCGGCCAGTGCCGAGAACACCAGGCTCAGCTCGTCTTCGACGACCGCCATGCCCCGACGGTACCACAACCTTACATTTGTACAACCGCTAAGTTGTCAAGGCTCCTTGCCGCCATGCGTACCGTCCACGAGGATCTGGTCATGCCCGAACCCGTGCGGGTTATCCCGGCTGACGCGTTCGTCGACTCCGATCCCACGCCCGGGATGCGCCGCCAGCGAGCCATCGACGCGCCTGGCTTGTGGTCCGGGCTCGTCCACACCGGGCCCGGAGCCATGTCCGGCTGGCATCATCATGGCGAGCACGAGACGAGCCTCTACGTGGTGTCAGGAGCGATGCGCCTGGAGTTCGGACCGGGCGGTGCGTCGGTGGTCGAGGCCGGACCGGGCGAGTTCATCCATGTACCGGCGCACGTGGTGCACCGCGAGTCCAACCCGAGCCAGGAGCGCGCCACCGCCGTCATCGCGCGCGCCGGCACGGGGGTGCCTACGGTGAACGTCGATGGACCGGATGCTCCTTTGCCATCTCAGGAGCCATGAACCGGCCAGCCGCCGCCGGGCTCAGCCACTAGGATCCGGCCGTGCAGTGGATCGAAGCTCTCGTCGCGATAGCGAAGGCGTTGGCATGGCCCGTCGTCGTGCTGGTCGTGGTGCTCCTTCTTCGCAGGGATCTGGGTGACCTCGTTCGCCGGCTCAAGCGCGTCACCGGGCCGGCCGGGCTCAGCGCGGACTTCGGGGCTCAGGCGGCGGCGACCGGGGAGCTCGCCAAGGCAGTCGAGCCGAACCCACCGAACCAGCTGCCCGCTCCACAGCAGGAAGAGCCGTCCCGGGAGCACCTACGCGCCGAGGCACAGCGGCAGCCGACCGGCGCCATCATCCTCGCTTGGAGCATGGTGGAGGCGGCCGCACGACAGCTCGGGTACGAACCCACGCAAGAACCGGTGGAGCTGTTCGTCCGGCGGCTGGTCGCACGGGGCTTGGTGTCGCCATTGACCCCGAGCCTGGCGCACCGGTTACAGAAGCTGTACGACCAGGCGGCGCGGGGCGAGGCGATACCCGATCCGGTCGCCGCACGGGACTTCGTGGACGCCGCGTGGCGCCTGGCGGCGACGCTCCGCCAAGCCGTGTCAACGGAGCCCGGTGCCTGGCAGACGAGGCAGGGCGTGACGGCCAGCTAGCGGTCTAGCGTCACCGGCCGCGGAACCGCGGTGGCCGGCCCTCACGCCTGGCGCGGTCGCCTTCCTCAAGGTCCTCGCTGGTCCAGCACGCGTCGAACGCCTTGAGCAGCTCGGTGTCGTTGATGGCCGGTTCGAACAGGTCGTTGAGCGCGCGTTTGGCGTACGACAGCGTGAGCGGCGCGAGCTCGGCGATCTCCCGTGCCCAGCCCAGCGCGGCCGAATGGCCGCCCAGCCGGTCGACCAGCCCGCGGGCCAGGGCGGTGTCGGCGTCGAGCGTGTCGCAGCCGATCAGTACCGCGCGGGCGACGCCGCCACCGGCGAGCAGGGCGAGGCGGCGGATGGTCCACGGGTCGACCGCCAGGCCGTTGCGCGCGGTCGGGATGGCGAACCTCGCGGTGGGCGCGGCGACCCGCAGATCGCAGGCGATGGCTAGCTGCGTACCGGCGCCGATGGCCGCGCCGTTCACCGAGGCAAGCACCGGTACTGGCGTCTGGGTGATGGCGGCCAGCATGCCGTACAGGGCGTCGCGGAACCGGTTCCCGTAGACGGTGCCGAGGTCAGCACCCGCGCAGAAGCTCGACCCGGCGCCCGTGATCACGATCGCACGGGCCGCGTCGTCCGTGGCGGCGCGAACGGCCTCGCGGAGCGCCTGGCAATGCTCGACGTCGAGGGCGTTCCGGCGCTCGTGGCGGTCGATCCGGATGACTTCGACGTCGCCGTCGCGGTGTCGGGTGATCACGTCAGTGGCTCCCACTGCGCCTGCGACGCGGGATGCGGCGGACATCGTCGAGCGTGAGCCCGGGGTCGGCAGGTGGTACGCGGCTGCCGGACCGCAGCCCATCCAGCAGTACGTCCAGCTGGCGGTGTGCCAAGGAGCCGTCGGCGACCCGGTCGACCGGGAGCGGAAGGGGCCGCGCCAAGCGGATGACCATCAGGCCGATGTCGCCCGCGCCTATGTCGGAGCGCAGCAGGCCGTCCCGCTGGGCGGTATGGACCATCGTTTCGAACAGCGACCCCAGGTCCTCCCGGGCGCGCCGGAAGTCCTCGTCGTACTCGATGGTCAGCTCACCGCTCAACACCGGCATGACGGCGGCGATCCGCAGGTCCAGGGCCCGATGCAGGTACCGGACCAGCGCCCGGAAGGCGTCCGGCTCCTCGGTCAGCGCCGCCCGCGCCTCGGTGGTGACCTGCCTCAGGACCTCGCGCGCAACTTCGAGCATCAAGGCCTGGCGGTCGGCAAACCGGCGGTACAGCGTCGCGATCCCGACGCCGGCGCGCCGCGCGATGTCCTCCAGCGGCACGTCGAGGCCCTGCTCCACGAAGGCGTCACGGGCGGCGGTCAGCAGCCGCTCCCGGTTGCGCCGGGCGTCGGCGCGCATCTGCCGCGGCACCGCTCCGTCCATCCTCTGAGCCGTCTCGGGCACACTCCCCCAGCGTGACGCCCAGGATGCCACAGCCAGCGCGGCCGGCGGCCCGGATCCGGTCTGGTCGCACCCGGCAAGGAGGCGGTAACTGGAGTAAAGTCCTCCGGATAGTGTCGACGATCATGCCGGGCTGGGAGATCACGCCATGCATGTGAGCCTGAACATCACGAACTATTCGTGGCCGGACGGCCCGACGGGTCTCGGCGACCAGCTCCGGCGGGTGGTACATGCCGCCGACGAGGCGGGCCTCAACACCGTCTGGGTGAGCGATCATCTGATCCAGGCCGACCCGACGGCCGCGCCGGACCAGTCCGACATGCTGGAGGCGTACACCACGCTGGGTTTCCTGGCCGCGCAGACCGAGCGGATCCGGCTCGGCACCATGGTGACCGGCGTGACGTACCGGCCACCGGGCCTCCTCGTCAAGGCCGTCACCACGCTCGATGTGCTGTCCGGCGGCCGCGCCTGGCTCGGGATCGGGGCCGGCTACCACAACGACGAGGCCCGCGCGATGGGCCTGCCGCTCCCGCCGACGGCCGAACGGTTCGAGCGGCTGGACGAGACGCTGCGGCTGGCGGTCCAGATGTGGTCGGGCGACGACACCCCGTTCGAGGGGACCCACTACCGGCTGGAGCATCCGGTCAACGACCCGAACTCGTTACGCCGGCCGCATCCGCCGATCCTTATCGGCGGTATGGGCGAGCACAAAACGTTGCGCCTGGTCGCCCGGTACGCCGATGCCTGCAACCTCTTCGACATTCCCGACGGCGGCCGGACCGTCCGGCACAAGCTCGCCGTGCTCGCCCAGCATTGCGAGGCGGTCGGCCGGCCGTACGACGACATCGGGAAGACGCTGAGCACCCGCCTGGAACCGGATGAGCCGTCGGACGCGTTCGTCCAGCGGTGCGAGGTGATCGCCGGGCTCGGGATCGACCACGTGGTCGTCATCACCCCGGGCCCGTGGACACCCGACCGCCTGGCACGCCTCACCGCGGCCGTACCGGCGCTGGAACGGAGGTAGCCGTGGATTGGCTGGAGCTGCTTCGACTGGCGCTGCGGTACCTGCACCTGGTCGGGTTCGCGTTGCTGTTCGGTGGCGTGGTGGTGCAGTACCTGACCGGTACCTTCCGGGTCAACGTCGTGATGCGGACCGGCCTGGGCACGATGATCCTCACCGGCCTCGCGCTGTCCGCGCCGTTCCCCCGCGACGTGGCGCTCGACTACGTCAAGGTCGGCGTCAAGCTCGGCATCGCCCTGGTGATCGGAGCCGTGTTCGGGGTGGTCGTCACACGGGAGCGGCGTGGCGCACCCGTTTACCGTGGGCACCTGCTGGCCATCGGCGCGCTCACGCTGCTCAACGCGGCGGTGGCCGGCTTCTGGCGCTAGGGTTTCCGGGCGGTCACGTCGTACTCGAAGAGCTCCTTCTTGGAGTTCCGCTTCCGGATGGCCGTCAGCGTCACCGGCCCGAACCCGGCCTCGACGAGCATCGCCCGGTACCACTCCTCAGCGGGGACCACATGCCCGTAGAAGGTGGAGTTGCCGATGATGTACGTGGCGCGGCCGCCGCTGGCAACATGCTTGTACGCGGCCTGGAAGTGCGACCACATGTCGACGAAGTACCTGCGGACGTAGTTGGCCAGCAGTGCACCGCTCCTCCCGCCTTCGCCGGCGATCCGGTCGCATATCGCGCTCAGCCGGTCGTCGATGGGCGTCTGCTCGGCTGCCGTCCAGGTCGCCAGGCGGCTCGTGGCGACCCCCCACGTGCCGCCGATCGCCGTCCAGTCAAGCTCGGCCGCGTCATTCGCCACGTCGAGGTACCGCAGCCAGTACATGTACGGGCGGAGCTCGCGGATGTAGCTCATCCGGTTGACGTACGGCGGTGAGGTCAGCAGGAGGTCGCACGGCACCAGGTCGGCGGAGCCCATCTCGCGCGAGTCGCACCTGACGAACCTCGCGTTACCCGGGAGGTCGACCGCGGCACTGTCCACAATGGTCCGCGCCTGCCCGGCGAACACGTCCAGCACTGCCGCCCCGGACTCGCCTGACATTCCGGCCTTGAACGACATCGACTGGTGGTCGAACGCGGCGTTGCTCGTCTGGATGAGGGTGCGGCAGAAGGCGATGTCGAGCAGGTCGCGCGAAGGGTCGGCGGGGTGCTCGTCGAGCGCTGCCCGCAGCGCCTTGAGGCCCTCCAGCGTGCTGAGCGGCCACCACCGCGCGATGTTCGCCAGGCGCGGCTGCCACAGATCGGGCGCGCCGAGCAGCTCCTGAGCCGTTCGGCGTACCTCGCGCGCCAGGTCGGCGCCGCGGGCCAGGGTCGAGCCGTTGTAATGGCGGATCTTGGTCTCGCCCAGCCAGATCAGGAACGGGTTGATGTCAAGGGCCTGTCCACGTCCGCCGTGCTCGGCGGCCGCCAGCGCGGTCGTACCGGTGCCGGAGAACGGGTCGGTGACCACATCCCCGGGGCCGGTCCGGGCCACATGGTCGCGGACGAGCCGGACCGAGTACGCCGGGGTGAGCCGGAGCCAGGCGTGGCGCCCGCCGCCCTGGTTGCCCTTGAACGTCAGGTGCGCGTTCTGCCGGCTGCTGACCACGGGGCAAGAATGTACCGGCGCGGACTCAGCGACTGATGCGGCGCGCCCAAGCGTCGCACGCCGCTACGGGCAGTGAGTTGGCACATCTGTCGGCACGGTGACGGCCGGAACGCGGCACGATGCCCCGAAGGGCCAGCAGAGCCAAGCGAATCCATATTAGACAAGCCCGCGGTCCACAGTGGATGCGGCTGTGCAGCGAGAAAGATCGCCAGGCTCCACTGTGGATGCGTACTCAATTGGTAGCTGAGAGCAATAGCCTACCGCCGTTCGGGTAGACATCTCTCGCGAAATCGGCTCAGATACGGCGGTTCGATTTGACAGGCGCCGAGACTCGTTCGTTACCGTCTGCTCTGGCCCCGTCGTCTCACGAAGGGTTGGGCATGTCCGGCAAGCACGCCGATCGGCGTACCCCGAGACCGTCCCGAAAGATTCCCCTACCCCCGCCGTTGTTCGCCGCCGTCGCGGTAGCCGCCGTGCTGATCGGCAGCGCGGTCTGGTCGCTCAACCTCGGGCCGGCCACAACGGCGGGAAACACGGCGATCGCTCCGCCGACGACGGCGACCACCACGACCCCTGCCCCGACCGTCGGTACGGACCGGCCGGAGGACCGCGCCGACCGCAGCGAGCTGCGCGAGGCCGTCTCGCCCGCACCGAGCACCACGGCACCCAAGCCACCGCGCCAGCAGCCGCCGCCGGGTGGCGGTACGGTGACCAGCACCGGCACCTGCAAGGCGTCGTACTACTCCGACGGCCAGCGCACGGCCAACGGGGAGGTCTTCGACCCGAACGCCTTCACGGCGGCGCACAAGACGCTGCCGTTCAACACGCGGGTACGGGTGACCAACCTCGCCAACGGCAAGTCCACGATCGTACGGATCAACGATCGGGGACCGTTCGTGGCCGGCCGGTGCATTGACCTGACGCGCGCCGCCTTTGCCGCGATCGCGAGCCTGAGCAGTGGCGTCGCCAACGTCCGGTACGAGGTTCTCGGCTAGCGATCCGGCGACGAGGCGGCGGCGAACCGGCGGCGTAACCGGCGGAGAGGCGGCGGCGAAGCAAGCGGCGGGCCAGATCCGTGGCCTCCGAACGGACAGATCGGCCGAATGTTGGATCAGATCGGCCCGCTGGAAGTGGCATGCTGTTGCGCGTAGCCATGAAACCTTCGCTGGGTCGTCGCCCGCTCTCGATGGAATCCCGCGCCGGTCTCGGCGCGGCGTCCGTGCTGCTCCTGCTCGTATCGGCGGTCGAGCTCGCCGACGGGGGCAAGGCGAACTACATCGGGCTGCTCGCCGCGGCGCCCTTCCTGGCCGCGGCCTTCAGCTCCTGGCGGGAGGTACTGGCAGTCGGCGCCGTCGCGACCGTGCTCGGCGTGCTCTTTGGCCTGCTGAGCGGCGCGAGCCCGATGGCGCCCATCATGGTCAACATCGGCGGCGTGGTGCTCGCCACGGGCATTGGCGCCGCGGTCGGGGCGATCCGGGAACGGCAGGCCGAACGCCTCGCCACCCTGTCGCAGCTGGCCGACGTGGCCCAGGGCGCCGTCCTGCGCCCGATCGAGCCACAGATCGGGCCGCTCGCCGTCGCCGCCCGGTACATCTCGGCCAGCGCCGCCGCCAACATCGGCGGGGATCTCTACGAGGCGCTGGACACGCCGTACGGCGTACGCATGATCATCGGTGACGTCAAGGGTCAGGGCCTGGACGCCGTCCGCCTGGCCAGCATCGTCCTCGGCTCCTACCGACACGTCGCGTACGAGCGGGCCGACCTGCGGGCGATCGTCGCCGATCTCGACCGTGCGGTGGCCCGCTCGCTCGGCGAGGAGGACTTCGTCACGGCGGCGCTGGTCGAGGAGCGCGGCGGTACGCTCACGATCGTCAACTGCGGCCATCCGTCGCCGCTGCTGCTGCGCCGCGGCGACGTGATCGAGCTCGACCCGCCCGCGCCGGCGCCGCCGCTGGGCTTCATGCCGGTGGTACGCCCCCGGGTTGAGCGCCTCGAACCCGGCGACCGGCTGCTGTTCTACACCGACGGCCTCGCCGAGGCCCGGCGCGACGGCGAGTTCTTCCCGACCGCCGAGCGGGCCTGGGGGCTGCTCGGCCACGGTACGGTGGCCGACGGCCTGAAGTCGCTGGAGAGCGCGCTGGTGGAGTGGGTCGACGGCCAGCTCGTCGACGACATCGCGCTGGTGCTCATGGAGTACGCCGGAGCGCAGGCCGCCCCAGCCGCGGTACCCAGCTGGGAGATCGGCGACAGCGGCTCGCCCGTCCTCGCCTGACCACCGCCCCGCCCACCCCAAGATCCCCCCAATAACTACGCAACGTTATTGGGCGGATCTTGGGGCCGTGGCGTGGATCTTGGGGCGCGCGCGCGGATCTTGAGTGGCTCGAGCGGCGTGGTTGTGGTGTCGGTCACTGGACAGTGAGTTGGAGGCGGTTACTGGCGGGTAATACAGTCGACTTACTGGTGGGTAACAAGGGACCGATCAAACGACAGGAACGGGGCGCTGTGAGCCACTACCGGAGCAACCTGCGGGACCTGCAGTTCAACCTGTTCGAGGTGTTCGGTACGGACAAGGTGCTCGGCACCCCGCCGTACAGCGATCTGGACGCCGAGACGGCCCGCAACGTCCTCGCGGAGGTCGACCGGCTCGCTCGCGAGGATCTCGCCGCCAGCTACGTAGCCGGTGACCGCCAGCCCCCGGAGTACGACCCGGCGACCCATAGCGTGCGCATGCCCGACGCGTTCCGGCGGTCGTTCTCCTCGTTCATGGCCTCGGAGTTCTGGCTGCTGGACCTGCCGGCCGAGCTGGGCGGCACTCCCGCGCCCCGCGCGCTGTGGTGGTCCACCGCCGAGCTGGTGCTCGGCGCCAACGCCCCAGTCTGGATGTACGCCTCCGGCCCGTCGTTCGCGCAGACGCTGTTCCTCGAGGGCACTCCCGAGCAGAAGGAATGGGCCAAGCTCTTCGTCGAGAAGCGCTGGGCGTCGACCATGGTGCTCACCGAGCCGGACGCCGGCTCCGACGTCGGGGCGGGTCGCACCCGCGCCATCCCGCAGCCGGACGGCTCGTGGAACCTCGAAGGCGTGAAGCGGTTCATCACCTCGGGCGAGCACGACCTGGCCGAGAACATCGTGCACTACGTGCTCGCGCGCCCGGTCAACACACCGGGCGCCGGCGGCCCCGGCACGAAAGGGTTGTCGCTGTTCGTCGTACCGAAGTTCCTCTTCGACCCGACCACCGGGGAGCTCACGGAGCGCAACGGCGTCTTCGCCACGAACGTCGAGCACAAGATGGGGTTGAAGGTCTCCACGACGTGCGAGCTCACGTTCGGCGGGCACGGCGTGCCGGCGAAGGGCTGGCTGATGGGCGACGTGCACGACGGCATCCGACAGATGTTCCTGATCATCGAGCATGCCCGCATGATGGTCGGCACCAAGGCGATCGCCACGCTGTCCACCGGGTACCTCAACGCGCTGGAGTACGCCAAGAACCGCATCCAAGGCGCGGACCTCACCAGCGCGGACAAGACGGCGCCACGCGTGCCGATCACCCGCCATCCCGATGTCCGCCGGTCGCTCATGCTCCAGAAGGCGTACGCGGAGGGCCTGCGCGCCCTGGTCTGCTACACGGCGTCCTGGCAGGACGGTGCGGCGCTCGCGAAGGCCGAGGCCCGAGAAGACGAGCGCATTCTCGCTGAGCGGGTCAACGACCTGCTGCTGCCATTGGTCAAGGGCTGCGGTTCGGAACGCGGCTACGAGCTGCTCGGTGCGGAGGCGCTGCAGACGTTCGGCGGCTCGGGGTTCCTCCAGGACTACCCGCTCGAGCAGTACATCCGCGACGCCAAGATCGACACGCTCTACGAGGGTACGACCGCGATCCAGAGCCTCGACCTGGTGTTCCGCAAGATCGTGAAGGATCGGGGCGTGGCCCTGATGACGGTAGCCGGCGAGATCCAGGCGTTCCTGGACGCCGCGGGCGGCAACGGTCAGCTCAAGGAGGAGCGGCTCGCGCTCGGCACGGCCCTCGACGACGTACAGGGCATGGTCGCGACGTTCCTGGGCTGGTTCGGTGCGGCACAGGCTGGCGAGCCCCGCGAGCTGTACCAGGTTGGGCTGAACAGCCGCCGGCTGCTGCTGGCCATGGGTGACCTGGTGGTGGGCTGGCTGTTGCAGCGGCAGGCCGAGGTTGCGCTCCGGGCGCTCGGCGCCGGCAACCTGGCCTCAGCCGACCAGGCATTTTACGAGGGCAAGGTGGCCGCGGCCCGGTTCTTCGCCCGCGAGGTGCTGCCGCGGATCAGCGCCGACCGCAAGGTCGTGGAGTCGACCAACCTGGAGCTGATGGACCTGCCCGACGAAGCGTTCTGACCCGCCAACCGCGGCACGGAGGGGCTGGCCACCCGGCAGCCCCTCCGTGGCGTTTGTTGCCTGCGGCGCGTTTTCACCCCGCCATGACGAGGACGGCCGCCGCTCCGAGAACGGCGATCAGAGCCGCGATCGCGGCCAGAACGCGCGACAAAGACTCGACGTACATCTCATTGACTCCCTCGCCGACCAGCGGGGTGCCGGTCACGCATAACGAGAGTGGGGCCTGGCCGGCCTCGTCGGGCGGTCGCCGCCCGCGGGCGGCACAACCTGGGGAGTCAGGCCCGTGCGGTGTGCACGGTGACCAGCGGCACCGCCCCTTGACCGGTGCCTGACCACTCACCGGTCATCCGGTGCACCGCCAGCCCGCAGGTACGCAGGCCGTCCGGTGGGCCGCCAGCCGGATCGAGCACCGCGGAGAGCGTCGACAGCGCCGGGTTGTGCCCGATCACGAGCACGGTGTCCACGTTCGAGGCGGTTTCGGAGACGAGCTCGACCATCTCGGCGACGGTTCCGTCGTAGAGCCGCGGGTCGAACACGGGCTTGGTTCGCACGCCGAGCGCCAGCTTCACGCTGTGCCAGGTGTCCCGGGTGCGCCGCGACGGCGAGCACAGCACCAGGTCGGGTACCAGGCCCTGGCTGGCCAGCCACGCGCCGGCGGCGCCCGAGTCGGCGTGCCCACGCGGGGTCAGCGGACGGTCGACGTCGGCCAGCTTGGCCGGGTGCTCTGCCTTGGCATGGCGCAGCAGCACCAGTACCCGGTCGGTCATGTGTACAGCCTGCCTGATTGACCCGCTTCAAGCCGGGGTATTCCCCGTGTGTCAGTCACCAAACGACGCCCCCGGGTCACCCGGTGACGAAGGAGGACACAGACATGGGCATCGGCGGAAGCATCTTCCTCATCGCCCTCGGCGCCATCATCGCCTTCGGCGTGAACAACCAGAGCTTCGGCCCGTTCGACCTCGACGTCGTGGGCTGGGTGCTCATGCTCGCCGGCTTCGTCGGCCTGATCCTCACGATGTACGTCTGGACCAGCCGGCGCCGCCGCGTGGTGACCACGGGCACGCCGCCGACCATCGAGCGGCACGTCGTGCAGCAGCCCCCGGCTGCCGGCGGAATCATCGAGGAGGAGACCTACCAGGGTCCGCCGGACCGCCGCGTCTAGGCGAACAGCGCGAAGTAGACGGCGATGTGGTGGCAGAGCGCCGCGATCAGCGTGATCGCGTGGAAGAGCTCGTGGTGGCCGAACACTGCCGGCCACGGGTTGGGCCGGCGTAGCGCGTAACAGACCGCTCCCGCGCTGTAGCTCACACCGCCGATCACGATCAGCACAAAGGCGGCCACGCCGCCGTCGCGCAGGATGTGGGGGAGGACGGCGATCCCGACCCAGCCCAGCGCGACGTAGAGCGGTGCGGACAGCCACCGGCGGGCGTGCGGCCAGATCATCTTGGTCGCCACGCCCGCCAGCGCGCCGCCCCACACGACCGCGAGCAGGATCGGACCGCTGGGCCTGGGCAGCAACAGGACGCAGAACGGCGTGTAGGTACCGGCGATCAACACGAAGATCATCGAATGGTCGAGGCGCCGCATGATTTTGTAGCCACGCGGTGACCAGACCCGGCGGTGGTAGAGCGCGCTGGTGCCGAACAGCGCGCAAACGGTGAGGCTGTAGACCAGGCAGCTCACCAGCGGGGCCCAGCCCGGACGGGTCGCGGCCAGGGAGCACAGCACGATGCCGCAGACCACGGCGGCGCCGAAGCCGTACGCATGCAGCCACCCGCGCATCCGCGGCTTGCCGATGTCGACCGGCCGCAGCCGGGGAACCGTATCCAGGGTCACGGTACTAGGTTACGGTACCGTAAGTTACTCGCGCGTAGTGTTCTACGCCACGCAGGATGAACAACGTGGAGCCAGTGGTTCGCCGGGCCGGAGCTCATGCGCTGCTGGTCGAGCTGGCCGACCCCGCCGCCGACCCCGCGGCCGATGCCGCGACCGACGCTGCCGCTGACCCGGCTGCGTGGCACGCCGAGCTGTGCCGCCGCCGCGAGGCCGGCGAGCTGACCGCGGTGGACATCGTGCCGGCCGCCCGGACGGTGCTGCTCGATGGCGTGCCCGACCCCGCGGCAGTCGCCGCCCAGATCCCGGGCTGGGCGCCGCGGTCCGGTTCCGGCGCCGTCGCCGCCCGGCTGGTGGAAATCCCGGTGGAGTACGGCGGACCCGACCTGCCAACCGTCGCCGCCCACTGGGGGGTCACCGAGTCGGACGTGGTGCGCCGCCTGCGCAGCACCGAGCTCCGGGTGGCGTTCTGCGGCTTCGCGCCCGGCTTCGCGTACCTGACCGGGTTGCCCCCGGAGTGCGCGGTGCCGCGGCTGGCCACGCCGCGACCACGGGTGCCGGCCGGTTCCGTGGGCCTGGCGGCAAGGTACGCCGCGATCTACCCGGGCGCCTCGCCGGGCGGTTGGCTGCTCGTTGGGCGTACCGAGGTCAGGCTCTTTGACGTGGATGCCGACCCACCGGCGCTGCTGACCCCCGGTACCCGGGTGCGGTTGACGTGATCGAGGTGTTGCGGGCCGGGGCGCTGACCACCGTGCAGGACCTCGGCCGGCCCGGCTGGGCGCATCTGGGCGTGCCACGTTCGGGCGCGCTCGACCAGCCGGCGCTCCGCCTGGCCAACCGCCTCGTCAGCAACCCCGAGGGGGCCGCGGCGCTGGAGGTGACGGTGACCGGGTGCGCGCTGCGGCTCGCCGCCCGGACGACGATCGCCCTGACCGGGGCGCCGGCGGCGTTGACCGTTGCCGGGCGGCCGGCCAGCTACGGCGTCGCGGTACCCGTGCCGGCCGGCGGGGTCGTCGACGTGGGTCGGGCCAGCTCCGGCGTGCGCTCGTACCTGGCGGTGGCCGGCGGAATCGCGGTACCGCCGGTGCTTGGCAGCCGGTCCACCGACACCCTTTCCGGGCTCGGGCCGGCCGCGTTGCGGGACGGCGCGCGGTTGCCGGTCGGCGAAGACGCCGGTCCGCCGTCCACTGTGGACTTCACGCCATGGTCCGCCCCGCCGGCACCGCTGGAGCTGCGGATCCGGCTCGGTCCCCGGGACGACTGGTTCACGGCGGACGCGATCCGGGTGCTGCTGCGGTCCGCGTACACCATTGGGGTGGCCAGCAACCGGGTCGGCGCGCGACTGGCCGGTCCCAGCCTGCGCCGCGCGGTGGCCGGCGAGCTGCCCAGCGAAGGGCTGGTGCTCGGGGCGGTACAGGTGCCGGCCGACGGCCAGCCGCTGGTGTTCCTGGCCGACCACCCGACGACCGGTGGCTATCCGGTGGTCGGGGTGGTCGACGACGCGGACCTACCGCTGCTGGCGCAGGTCCGGCCCGGCGATAGCGTCATGTTCCGTGGACCTCAACTCTGACCTCGGCGAGGGGTTCGGCGTCTGGCGTCTGGGCGACGACGAGGCGCTGCTGGAGATCGTGACCAGTGCCAACGTGGCGTGCGGCTTCCACGCGGGGGATCCGGCGACGATGCGCCGGGTGTGCGCGGTCGCGGCCGCGTCGGGCGTGGCGATCGGTGCCCAGGTCAGCTACCGCGACCTGGCGGGGTTCGGCCGCCGGCGCATCGACTACGACCTGGACGAGCTGCGCGACGACATCGTGTACCAGATCGGTGCCCTCGCCGCGTTCGCCTCTTGCGCGGGATCGCGGGTCCGCTACGTGAAGCCGCATGGCGCGCTGTACAACACGGCGGCGGTGGATGAGGGGCAGGCCGGCGCGGTGGTGGCCGCCGTGCGCGACGTGGGTCCGGCGCTGCCGCTGCTGTGCCAGCCCGGGTCGGCGCTGGCCCGCGCTGGCTTGTCGGCCGGGCTCCGGGTGGTGGCCGAGGCGTTCGCCGACCGGGCCTACCTGCCGGACGGGCGCCTGGTGCCGCGCTCCTCGGCGGGTGCCGTCATCGATGACCCGGTCGCGGTAGAGGAGCGGACGGTCCGGATGGCGCTCGGCGGTTCGGTGGTCGCGGTGGACGGGTCGGTGCTGAGTCTCCCGGTGGAGTCGATCTGCCTGCACGGGGACACGCCAGGTGCGGTACACCTGGCGTCACGGGTACGGGCGGCGCTCGCCGATGCGGGCGTGCCGTTGGCGCCGTTCGTCCCGGACTGAACGGTGCGCTATGGGTCGGTGGTCGGTAGCCGTGAGCCGACCGGCAAGGTCTACAGTGGACGAGTGAACCCTCGGGTCGCTTGGGTTGCGGTGGCCGAAAATTGTCGGACCCCGTTGGTAGGTTTCGCACATGGGTACGACGGACAGCGCGGCGGCGGCGGTGCGGCTGCTGGAGGCCGGGGTAGCCGCGCTGTCCGACGTTGACCTCGAAGCGCTGTCCGATGGGCAGCAGCTGGCGCTGTTGCGGGTGCTGCATCCGTTGATGTGCCGGATGGAGGCGCAGCGGAGCCGGGTGATCGGGTCGGTGCATCGGCGGGGTGCGGTGTTCGCTGACGGTGCGGTGTCGACGGTGGCGTGGCTGCGGTCACGGTTGCGGATGTCCGACGGACACGCGCAGCTGCGGGTGGCGGCTGCGGTGCGGGAGGTGCCGGAGCTGTCGGTGGCCTACGCCGCCGGGCAGGTGTCCTATGCGCAGGTGTCGGTGGTCGCGCCGGTGGTGCCCGACATCGCGCCGGAGGTGCTGGCGGCTGGGGCGGGCAAGCTGCTGGCCGAGCAGGCCATCCAGCTGGCCCCGGGGCCGCTGCGGCAGGTGGCGGCGCGCATCCGGGATCATTTCGAGCCCGACGCCGCGGAGCGGCGGGCCCGGCAGCGCCAGGAGGAGCGCTGGCTGAGCGTGGCCCGCACCTTCGACGGCGCCGTCGCGGTGCAGGGGCTGCCGGACCCAGACGGCGGGGAGCTACTACTGACCACGCTGACCGCGTTGATGCCCCCCACCGGTGGCGCACGACCCGCGCAGCCCGGCGCACCGGCGCGCCGACGCCCTGCTGGACCTGTGCCGGCTGGCCGCCAACCAGGCCCCGACCGCGGGTGGGGAGAAAGCCCACGTCACCGTCGCCATCGACTGGCCGACCCTGCAGGGCAGCGGGACAGCCAGCCTCGGCTCCGGTGTGCCGATCACCGCGGAAACCGCCCAGCGGCTGGCCTGCGACGCCACGATCATCCCGGCGGTGCTCGGCACCGCGGGCGAGCCGCTGGACCTGGGTCGGGCAGCCCGGCTGGTCAGCACCGCCCAACGCCGCGCCCTCGCCCTGCGCGACCAAGGCTGCCGCTTCCCCGGCTGCGACCGCCCTCCACAATGGACCGGCGCCCACCACCTGATGCCCTGGGCCCACGGCGGCCCCACCGACTTGGACAACCTGCTGCTGCTCTGCCGGTGGCACCACACCGCCGTCCACGAAGGCGGCTGGACCCTCCACCTCGAGACCCTCACCAACACGGTCACCGCAACCAGGCCCGACGGCCAACCCCTCGGCATCACCAGCCAGCCGAGAAGCCGCTCACCCGGCCCCTAACGCCCTGGTTCGTTACCTTTAGCCACTGGTACGTGCATGCTTCTTGAGTACCGATGGTCTAGCCGCTGTCCATGCCGCGCAGGACGAGCGGGAGCCGGGTGGCGCCGGTCGGGGTGACCCGGACCGGTACCCCCCAGTCCTGCCTCGCGAGGTGGCACACGGGATGCTCGGCCTCGCTGTCGCAGGTCGCGACCTGGGCCGTCACCTGCAGCACGCCGGTCCCGGCGTGCAGTACGCCGGTCCCGGCGGCGACCACCAGGCGGCGTTGCAGCTCGTGTCCGACGCCAGTGCCCTCGGACAGCAGCTCCGGCGGCGAGGCCGAGACTTCGAGGCGGATGGGTGGGCCGAACGAGTCGTCGAGCTTCTCGCCGGGCGCTGGTTCGAAGATGACGTCGAGGGTGACCTCGCCCGGTGCGATGTCGGTGACCGGCCGTTCGGTGCGGTGGCGGGTTTCGTCATGTGGGGCGAGAACGCCCGGGGCGAGGCGGACCAGCCGGTGCGCGGCCGACTCCACGACGAGCACCTCGGCCGTCTCGGTCACCACGATGTCGCTGGGTTCGGCCAGGCCGGTCGCCACGGTTTCGACCGTCTGCGTGTCCGGGGCGTACCGCCGTACCGCCCCGTTGTAGGTGTCCGCCACCAGGACCGTGCCGTCGGCCAGCGCCGCCACGCCGAGCGGGTGCTGCAGCAGCGCCTGGGCCGCCGGCCCGTCGACGTGGCCGAAGTCGAACAGGCCCTGCCCGATGGCCGTGTGCATGACACCCTCGCCGTCGCCTTTGCCGGCGGGTCCAGGTCCGGTGCCCGCAGCCCAGCGCAGCGCGCTGGACTCGGCGTCGACGAACCACAGCCGGCTGCCGTCCGGTGCGGCCGACAGCCCCGACGGCTGGCTCAGCCAGGCTTCGTGCAGCGGTCCGTCGCGCAGGGCCTCGACGGTTGTGCCCGCGTACACCCCGGTTGTACGCGCCACCGGATCGAACCACCAGAGCTGGTGGATGCCGGCCATCGCAACGATGACCCGGTCCTCGAACCAGGCCACGTCCCATGGCGAGGAGAGGTCGCAGGCGAGCGCGTCGTGCGGGTTGAAGTCCACTGTGGAGCGCCACAGCCGGCCGGAGCCCGCCACCGTGATGACCTCGCCGGTGTCCAGCCGCAGCCCGCGCAGCAGGTGGTTGACGGTGTCGGCGACGACGGCGTCGTACCCGGCGATCTCCGCGGTCCTGGCCGGCAGCAGGCAGATCCCGCCGGGTTCGGCGAGCTGCGCCACGTCAGGGCCGCCGTCGGCGCGGCCCCGGATGCCGGTGCCGATGCGGCGAAGGACGGTCTCGGCGTCGGCGGCCAGCTCGACCAGGCTGTGGTGCGCCGAGTCGGCGACCAGGAAGGTACCACCAGGCAGCGCGACGGCCTTGCTCGGAAAGCGCAGCGCGGTCTGGGGCGAAGCCGGCGGGACGTACGGGCTGTCGCCCCGGCGCAGCGTGCCCTTGGCCTCGTGTTGCTGGGCCAGCTCGTCGATGAGCCGGGCGAGGGCTTCGGCATGGCCCTCGCCGGCCATCATCGCCACCAGGTACCCCTCCGGGTCGATGACCGCCAGGGTGGGCCAGGCCTTGGCGGTGTACTCGCTCCACATCCGTAGCGTCGGGTCGTCCAGCACCGGGTGGGTCACGCCGTACCGCTCGACGGCGCCGGCGAGCGCGGCCGGGTCCTTCTCGTGCTCGAACTTGGGCGAGTGGATGCCGATCGTGACCAGGATGTCGGCGTACTTGCCTTCCAGCGGCCGCAGCTCGTCGAGCACGTGCAGGCAGTTCACACAGCAGAAGGTCCAGAAGTCGAGGAGCACGATCTTGCCACGCAGGTCGGCGAGGTGGAGCGGCCGGCCGCCGGTGTTGAGCCAGGCGCGGCCTCGCAGCTCGGGGGCTCGTACGCGGGGAGCGTGCATGACGTCGATTGTCGCAAGCGCTGCGTGGCATGCGCGCCCTACCGTCGACTCATGTCACCGGTACCGCCCGAGGTCGCCCTCGGCCACCTGCCCATGCGTGTGCTGCAGTCGGCGTACAAGCAGGCGGTGCACGAGCGGGCGGCGAGCGTCGGCACGGTCGAGGTGCTGGCCCACGTGGCCGTGTACGAGAAGCGGACGCCGCCCTGGCTGCTCTCCGGAGCCTCCGGTGCGGAGCTGATGCGGATGGCAGGTCGCCGACGCCCGCTCCCGGCATGGCCGAACGTCGGCGAGCTCGTCAGCCGCGAGGTCACCGAGTACGACGCGGAGGTGCGCGCCGTGCTGCGGGAGGTGGAATGGGTGGTTCGCCGCAACGCGGGTCGCGCTTTGCAGCCTGCGCGCGACGCTCGCCGGAGCGCTGGTCGCCGCCCGCGATACGGGTATGCCGTTCGCCAGCCTGACCCATCTCGTGATGGCCATGCTGCAGCTGTCAGACTGCGACGGTACCCGCTTCGTGTACCCGTATGAGCATGCCCGCGTGGCCGCCGTCGACCGGCTGAGCAAGGAGCCGGACCTGCGCCGGTCCGACGGTCCTCATCCGGACCTCGACATGGTGACGATGATCCTGGAACCGCGCTCGGAGCCATCGCTCTTCGGTCGTTTGAGCGGACGCGTGTTCCGCCGCATGTCCCGGCTTGCCCGAGCCGGTCCGCTCTTCGCCGAGGTCGCCACGGAGCAGGTGCGGCAGGCGGTTCGCCTTGGTCATGCCGTGGTCGGCCCGGCACACACCATGCTCGCGATGCTGGCCCTCGACGCTGCGCTGGCCGGGGCCCGCGTCGAGGTGCCGGCCACCCATGCAGGTCGCAACCGGGGTGCGGCGATCCTGCGCCACTTCGGCGTCAACGTGGTACGCCTGCGCGAGCGAGCCGAGCGCGACGGCGCACCGGAGGCTCCCCCGGCCGAGCAGCTCGCCTCGCAGCTGAGCCAGATGCGGCTGGGCGACCCCTTCGAGGGCGCCGCGGTCGGCGCTGCGCAGGAACGGGCCCAGGCCATCTCGTTGGCGTACCGGCATGCCGACACGGGGACCAGCCACCTGCTGCTCGCCCTGATCGAGGACGACGAGGGCGACGGGACCGCCGTGGTACGCGAGCTGGGCGTCGACCCGGCGGCGGTGCGGGCATGCGTACAACAGGACTTGGAGGCGCTGCCGCGGGCGTGGCCCGAGCCATCCGTCAGGTCAGGTCGAGCTCGCCGCGCCGAGGGGCGCCGCCGGCATCGCTAACTGCTGTAACAGCTGAAGGCCGACCCCCGCCGCTTCCGGATCGGCTGCCAGAATCACGGCGCGCGTGCCGTGCAATGATCGGCATGGAAACGGAGGGGGAAGTGAGAAGCACCTGGCGTACCAGGGCTGTCTTTGTTCCGTTCACGGTCCTCGCGCTCGTCGCGCCGGTGGCGTGCGGTGGGGGTACGGGCACCGGTGTCGGTGGGGCGCCGCCGCCGAAGGCGGGCGAAAACGAGATCAACCCGCTGCCTGACGACAAGGTCTCGGATGGCGGCACGCTGAGCTGGCCACTGAGCGGTATACCTGCCAACTTCAACTACAACCAGGTCGACGGCGCCGACGCCGACAACGCCAGCGTGGTCTCGGCGATGCTTCCGGTCACCTTCACCACCAACGTCGCCGGTACGCCGATCTGGGACCGCAACTACCTGGCGTCAGAGCCCAAGCTGGAGGCCGAGCCGAAACAGAAGATCACCTACAACATCAACCCGAAGGCCGTGTGGTCCGACGGGACACCGATCACCTGGGAAGACTTCCACTGGCAGTGGAAGGCGAGCAACGGCACGACCAAGGAGTACCGGGTCCGCTCGACGAGCGGCTACGACCAGGTGGACAACGTCGAGAAGGGTACGGACGAGCGCGAGGTCATCGTCACGTACAAGGCGAAGTTCGCCGACTGGACCTCGGTCTTCAACTACATCTACCCGAAGTCGACCAACATGAGCCCCAAGGTCTTCAACGAGGGCTGGAAGGGCCAACCGCTGACCACGGCCGGTCCGTTCAAGCTCGACAAGGTCGACAAGGCCGCGAAGACCATCACCTTGGTCCGCAACGAGCGGTGGTGGGGTCCCAAGCCCAGGCTGGAGACCATCGTCTACCGCGTGATCGAGCCGAGCGCGCAGATGGACGCGCTGGCCAACGGTGAGATCGACTTCGTGGACCTGGCCGTAGACGTGAACAAGACCAACCAGGCCAAGGCCATGCCGAACATCGAGGTCCGCCGGACGGGTGGCCTGAGCTTCCGCCAGTTGACGATCAACAGCGCCAGCCCCAACCTGCGCGACGTGAAGGTGCGCCAGGCGCTCGCCATGGGCATCGACCGGTCGGCGATCGGCAAGGCGCTGCTCGGCCCGCTTGGGTACGACGCGAGGCCGCTCAACAACCACATCTTCTTGATCAACCAGGAAGGCTACCGGGACAACTCTGGTGATGTCGGCAAGTTCAACCAGGACCGGGCCAGGCGACTGCTCGACGAGGCCGGTTGGCGGCTCGACGGCGCCGTCCGCAAGAAGGACGGCAAGCCGCTGGAGATCAACTTCGTGATCCCGAACAGCGTCGCGACATCGCGGCAGGAGTCCGAGCTGATCCAGAACATGCTCGCCCAGATCGGCGTCACGGTAAAGATCAACGCGGTGCCGGCAGACGCCTTCTTCGACAAGTACGTCACCGCCGGACAGTACGACTTCACGGTTTTCGCGAGGCTCGGCTCGGCGTACCCGATCAGGTCGGCCAGCTCGATTTACCAGAACCCCACCAGGAACGACAAGGGTGAGCTGGAGATCCGGGAGAACTACGCCCGGATCGGTACAGCGGAGATCGACAAGCTCTTCGCCGACGCGGTCGGTGAGCTCGACCGCAAGAAGGCCATCGAGATCGCGAACCAGATCGACGCCAGGCTCTGGGAGGAGGTCCACTCGCTGACCACGTACCAGCGGCCGCAGCAGGTGGCCTGCAAGAAGGGGCTGGCCTACTACGGCGCCTTCGGCTTCGCCACGGTCGACTACACGAAGATCGGGTGGGTCAAGACCTGACCCGGTACGACGAGAGGGCCGCGGTGGTTGGCCACCGCGGCCCTGCTCACTGTCTTGGCTACTTCTGTCTTGGTTACTTCTGGCTGGCCGGGCGCAGGCAGAGGATCTCGTCCTTGGCGCCGGAGCGTTCGAGGACCACGAACGGCTGGTTGGGATCCGGGCAGCGCTCCTGCTTGTCGACCTTGTTCGTGATCACGAATGCGTTCGGGTCCGAGCAGTCGACCTTCTTGGCGGTCGAGCCGTCCCGCTTGACGCACGAGTTGATCGCGTAGCTGCCGGAGCTGTTGGCGTCGATCGTCAGCGTGATGACGGTGCCGGCTCCGGCCAGCAGGATCAGCCCGGCGACGACGACGAGCAGGATGATCAGTCCGCGCCGGCTCTTCGTTGCCGGCGCACCGGGACCCTCCGGCGGCGTGAGCTGGGGCACCGGGGCGTATCCGGCCGGCGGCCCCGAGGCCGGGCCCGGCATCGGTGCGGCGCCCGAGGTTGGCGGGCCCGACAGACCTGGGGAGCCCGACCCGGGTGCGCCGTAGACGCCGGTGGCGTCTGGCCGGGCGGCCGGTTGCCCGTACGTGGTGGGCTGGCCGGGCGCGGCGGGCTGCCCGTAGGTGCCCGGCTGGCCGTAGGGGCCCGGCTGGCCGTAGGGGCCGGGCTGGCCGTATGGGCCGGGCTGGCCGTATGGGCTGGGCTGGGCGGGCTGGCCGTAGCCGTAGCCGCCGGGCGGCCCCGAGGTCGGCGGCCCTGAGGTCGGCGGCCCTGAGGTCGGCGGCCCTGAGGGCGGGTACGGCGGCGCCGGCGGCGGCTGGCTCGGCGATGACGCGGTACCCGGCTCGCGCTGGTCCGGCTCGTCGGGCCAGACCGGGCCCGACGAACCGCTCGACGCGTGTGCGCTGGGCGGGACGAACCCCGGGAAGCTGCTCTGCCCTGGAGGAGGTGGCGGCGGCGCCGGCCGTGGCGAGGTCACCTGCGGCGGGAACGGGCCTGGCCGGCTCCCTTCGCCGCCTTGCGAGCTGCCGGCCGGGCCGTCGGGGGCCGCTGGGCGCGGCGGTACCGAAGCCGTGGCGCGGACAGTCCCGGTGGCTGACGGAGGGGGCGGAGGGGGCGGAGACGGGCTGGCCCAGGCGCTCGTGGCCGGTGTCGGGCCGGACGGCGCACCCCATGCGCTCGTCGGTGGCGGGTAACTGTCCGGCCGGTCGTCAGGCGCTTGTCCGCCGGGTGAGCCGTCCGGCTCCTGGCCGGACGGGTTCGCGTCCTGCGACGTCATGCAAGCCTCCTCATGCCACGTGCCCGCGACGCGTACCTGACGGTAGCCGGTCGGGCGTACCGGCGGCAGGGCACCACGGTACCGGTACGTGGGAGGCGGCCGACGACCCGGACGGGCAGCGCCCGGCCGGGCCGTCGGCTTCTTGGGGGGAGGGAGGAATGACCACGGTCAGCCGCCGCGCGCCAACAGCGTGCCGACTCCTCAATTAGAGCGCTGCCGTAGGGCAACGGCGAACGATTGTTCGGTGACGTGCAGCACAGGCCGAAGATTCTTAAGTCCAGGCGAGGAGTGCGGTCTCCGGGTCGGTGAGGAAGGCGCCCACGTCACGCAGGAACTTGGAGCCGAGCTCGCCATCGATGACCCGGTGGTCGAAGGACAGGCTGAGCGTGGTCACCTGCCGTGCCCTGATCTTTTCTCGGTGCACCCAGGGCATCTCGCGGACCGCCCCGAACGCCAGGATCGCGGCCTCCCCCGGAGGCAGGATCGGGGTCCCGGTGTCGACGCCGAAGACCCCAACGTTGGTGATCGTGAACGTGCCACCGGTCATGTCGGCGGGCGCGGTCCGCCCCTCCTTGGCCGTGCTGACCAGCGAGCTCAGCGCGTCGGCCAGCCGGCGCAGGTTAAGCCGGCCGGCGTCCTTGATGTTCGGCACGATCAGCCCGCGCTCGGTCGCCGCGGCGATCCCGAGGTTCACGTACTCCTTGACGATGATCTCGCTGTCCGCCCAGGTCGAGTTGACCATCGGATGCCGCCGGATGGCCAGCAGCGCCGCCTTGGCGACCAGCAGCAACGGCGACAGCCGAACCTCGTGCCACTCGGGGAGCGAGCGGAGCCGGTCCAGTGCGCGGATCGAGCGGGTCACGTCCACGGTCAGGAACTCGGTCACATGGGGCGCGGTAAAGGCGCTGGCCACCATGTTTTCGGCGGTCAGCTTGCGTACTCCCTTGACCGGGACCCGCTGCTCGCGCTCGCCCGGCGCGAACGCCGCGACCGATGGCGCCGCCGGCTCCTGCCGCACGGCGAGCACGTCATCCCGGGTGATCGAGCCGTCCGGGCCGGAACCGGTGAGGCCGGCCAGGTCGATGCCCAGGTCGCGGGCGAGCTTGCGCACCGGCGGCTTGGCGAGGGCCACAGCCTTCGGCTGTGGCAGTTGGTCAGCCGGCGCAGCCGTCGATGCACTTGGGGGGCCGGCGGGGGGCTCGCCCCCAGCCTGACGTGGGCGGCGCTTGGCCGCCGTCGTTCTCGGGCCATACCCGACGAGTACGGCCGTGCGCCCGCCCGGTGCCGGACCACCGATGATTCCGGGCTCGGTCGGCGCCTCACCGGCTACCTCGACCGCGGCCAGCGCGGCCGCCGAAGGCGGCTGCGCTGGCAAGTCAGCCTGCGCAGCAGTCGACGCATCTGGGGGGCCGGCGGGGGGCTCGCGCCCCGCCTGTGTGTCGATCGCGATGATCGGCGTGCCGACCTCGACCGTCGCGCCCTCCTCGTGGAAGATCGCGGTGACCCGGCCGGCCCACTTCGCCGGGATCTCCACGGCCGCCTTCGCGGTCTCGATCTCGACGATCGGCTGGTTGAGCGTCACGGTGTCGCCGACCGACACGAGCCACTTGAGGATCTCGCCCTCGGTCAGACCCTCGCCCAGGTCGGGCAGCTTGAACTCCTTGATCGCGGACATGCTCACCACCCGAACGTACGGTCGACGGCGTCGAGCACCCGGTCCAGGTCAGGCAGGTGCTCCTCCTCAAGCCGCGCGGCCGGGTACGGGACGTTGAACCCGGTCACCCGAAGCACTGGCGCCTCCAGCGAGTAGAAGCACTCCTCGGTGACCCGGGCGGCGAGCTCGGCGCCCAGCCCCACGTTCGAGGGCGCCTCGTGGACGACCACGATCCGGCCGGTCTTGCGGACCGACTCGAAGACCGGCGCCATGTCCAGCGGCGAGAGGCTGCGCAGGTCGATGACCTCCAGTGACCGGCCGTCGTCCTCGGCCGCCACGGCGGCGTCGAGGCAGGTGCGCATCATCGGGCCGTACGCGACGAGCGTGCAGTCGGTGCCGGGCCGCGCGACGCGGGACGCGTGCAGGGGGTACGGGTCGCCCTCGGTGACGACCTCGCCCTTCTCCCAGTACCGGCGCTTGGGCTCGAAGAACACGATCGGGTCGTCAGAGGCGATCGCCTGCTGGATCATCCAGTACGCGTCGTTCGGGCTGGCACACGAGACGACCTTGAGCCCCGCTGTGTGGGCGAAGTACGCCTCAGGGGACTCCGAGTGGTGCTCGACCGCGCCGATCCCCCCGCCGAACGGGATCCGGATCACCATGGGCAGCCGTACCTTGCCCTGGGAGCGGTAGTGCATCTTCGCCACCTGGGACACGATCTGGTCGAACCCCGGGTACACGAAGCCGTCGAACTGAATCTCGCAGACCGGCCGGTACCCCCGGATGGCCAAGCCGATCGCGGTGCCGATGATGGCGGACTCGGCGAGCGGGGTGTCCATCACCCGCTCATCCCCGAAGTCCTTCTGTAAGCCGTCGGTGATCCGGAAGACGCCGCCCAGCTTGCCGACGTCTTCGCCCATGATGATGACCTTCGGGTCGGCTTCCAGCGCCCGGCGCAGCCCGTTGTTGAGCGCCTTGCCGATGGTGAGGGTCTCAGCCATCAGTGCGCACCCCCCTCGAACGAGGCGAGGTAGCGGGCGTGCCGCTCCCGCTCGGCATCGACCAGCGGGGAGCCGCCCGGGTACGCGTGGTCGAACAGGCGCAGCGGCTCGGGGTCGGGCATGGCGAGCACCCGCTCGCGCAGGTGTACGGCCTCCTTGGTCGCCTCCTCGTCAACGTCTTCGAAGAAGCTCGGCGACGCCAGGCCCTCCTTCTCCAGCATGGCCCGTACCCGTTTGATCGGGTCCTTGGCCTGCCAGGCCTCGACCTCGCTCGCGATGCGGTAGCGGGTCGGGTCGTCGGAGGTGGTGTGCGCGCCCATCCGGTAGGTGTACGCCTCGATCAGCGTCGGTCCTTCGCCCTGGCGGGCCCTGTCAAGGGCGGCTCGGGTGACCGCGTAGCAGGCGAGCACGTCGTTGCCGTCGACGCGCAGGCCGGGGAAGCCGAAACCGGCCGCGCGCTGGTAGAGGGGCACCCGGGTCTGCTTGTCGGCCGGCTCGGAGATGGCGTACTGGTTGTTCTGGCAGAAGAAGACGATCGGCGCGTTGAACACGCTCGCCCATACGAACGCCTCGTTGACGTCGCCCTGGGCGCTCGCCCCGTCGCCGAAGTACGCGATGACCGCCTCGCTGTCGTCGGGTTGCTCCGCGCCGACCTTGCCGTCCTTGGCGATGCCCATGGCGTACCCGGTCGCGTGCAGCGTCTGGGCGCCGATCACGATCGTGTACATGTTGAACCGGAACTCGTTGGGGTCCCAGCCGCCCTGGTCGACGCCGCGGAACAGGCCCAGCGGCATGATCGGGTCGATGCCCCGGCAGTAGAGCACGCCGTGCTCGCGGTAGGTGGGGAACACCATGTCCTGCGGGCGCAGCGCTCGGCCGGAGCCGACCTGCGCCGCCTCCTGGCCCAGCAGGCTGGCCCAGATGCCCAGCTCACCCTGGCGCTGCAGGGCGGTGGCCTCGGCGTCGAGCCGGCGGACGATCACCAGGTCCCGGTAGAGGCCGCGGTACTCCTCGTCGGTGAAGTCGACCGAGTAGTCCCCGTCGCTGACCCGCTCGCCATCGGGGGCAAGTAGTTGTACGAACTCCGGCTCGGTCGCGGCGGTCCGGCGCCGGGCTTCGTTGCCCTTCGACATCCGTCTCTCCCTGTCGTCTCTCGCGGCAGCGGGGGTTTCCCTGCCGCGCAGTGGCTGCGATCTGCGCGGCCGGCCCGGTCGGGGCCGCCTGCGCAGCGGCGGACGTGAAGTGCGCCGGCTCGGTTCGACCAAGTCCGGCAGACCCGCGTCCGGGAGCGCCAGCCCCGGGGCGCCGCTCGCAGGGTATGCCAGGTGCGGCCCCGGTGCCGCTTGCCTCCAGCATGGCAGAAGGGGTCCTGCCACCGACAATCGAGCGGGGTTGTCTGATCGTTCGATGCTTCGATCGGACGATACATTCCCGACATGTCGGAAAGCTGGGCGACGAATGGCCATCATGCCGGTGGGCGGAGCAGCGGCGGGTAGAGCACCGTGGCCGGGCCTCGCCGGAAGAGCTGCGCCGGCCGGCCACGCTCGCCGATCGTGCTGCGCCCGGTGGGCACCACGAACCCGGCGGTGGTGGTCACCTTGCGGTGGAAGTTGCGCGGGTCGAGCGTGGTGCGCCAGACCGCCTCGTACACCGATCGGAGCTCCGCGATGGTGAACTCGGGCGGGCAGAACGCCGCGCCCAGCGGGGTGTACTCCAGCTTGGCTCGAGCCCGTTCCACCCCGTCGGCGAGGATGCGGTCGTGGTCGAAGGCCAGCGACGAGGGCTTCAGCTCGGCGACCGGGCGCCACGCAGCCCCGGCCGCGTCGCTCCCGGCAACCGGGGCCGGCAGGTCGGGAAGCAGCGCCAGGTACGCCACGGTCACCACGCGCCCGCGCGGGTCCCGTTTCGGTGCCCCGTAGCTCGCCAGCTGTTCGAGATGGGCGGCGGTCGCCTCGACCCCGGTCTCCTCCCTCAGCTCGCGGACCGCCGCTTGCCCGAGATCCTCGTCGATACGCACGAAGCCGCCCGGCAGCGCCCACCGCCCGCGAAACGGCGGCGCGCCCCGCCGGATCAGCAGGGCGCACAGCTCGCCGTCGCGGATCGTCAGGACCACCAGGTCGACGGTGACCGCGAAGTCGGACATCCGATTTCTCACCACCTTGACGAGAAAGGCTTCGGCACCATATCGTCGGGTTGACGATATAGCTAGTGGAGGAGGATCGCATGGCAGACGTGACACGGCTGGCGTTCCCTGGTACCGGCCGCTGACCGCCGTGCTGTCCGAGGTACCCGTCGACGATCGGGAGCTGCCGCTGCTGTTCCACGCGCGTACCAGCGACTTCGCCGACGTGACCGTGCAGGCGACCGTAACCTACCGGGTGAGCGACCCCGCGGTGGCCGCCACCCGCCTCGACTTCTCGATCGATCCGAACCGCGGGACCTGGCGGGCTCAGCCGCTCGACCAGGTGGCCACCCTGCTCGCCGAGCTGGCCCAGCAACCCCGGCTCACCGAGACCGGGGTCACCGTGGTCAGCGCCCGGGTGGTCGCGATCCGCCCCGAGCCAGACCTGGAACGGGCGCTGCAGACCCCGACCCGGGAAGCCGTCCAGCAGGACGCGGACCGGGCCACGTACGCCCGCCGGGCGACCGCCGTGGAGCAGGAGCGGGCGATCGCCGAGAACGAGCTGCAGAGCAAGATCGAGCTGGCCCGCCGGGAACAGCAGCTGGTCGAGCAGCACGGCGCCAACGCCCGCCGCCAGGCCGAGCTCGACGCGGCGGCCACGCTGGCCTCGGCGCAGGGCGAGGCCGAGCGGTCGCGCGTCCTCGCGGCCGGTGACGCCGACGCGGCGCGGGTGCGAGGCGAGGCCGAGGCGGCACGGGTACGGGCCGTGGGCCTGGCCGAGGGCGAGGCCGAGACCGCGCGCCTGGCTGCGTACCGGGATCTGGCGCCGGTCGTGCTCCAGGCGCTGGCGCTCAAGGAGCTGGCCGGCCAGCTGCCGGAGATCGGCCAGCTGACCGTGACCCCCGATGTGCTGACCGGCCTGCTCGGCAAGCTCACCAACGGCGGGCGGGGGAGTTCGTGAGCACCCTCGCGCCGCGGGTGGTCGTGGTGTCGCGACGCAGCGAGCTCGACG
>WNGF01007603.1_pt1 | contig 28016 bp, 29 predicted proteins | sample 5400641 | NCBI WGS metagenome assembly WNGF01 (sample SAMN13153371, study PRJNA577476) | soil metagenome | isolation source: 80 cm soil or saprolite under grassland replicate 2 | place: USA:California | collected 2016-06-15 | reverse complement strand
CCCGACAAGCACCTGAACGCCGGTCTGGGTGACCCGCAGCTCCTGCATCAGCTCGCCCCAGCGGCGGTCGGCGCGCTGCGCCGTCGTCTCCTCGCGCGTATAAGGCTCCGGGATCTCGCGCATGACTGCACCCTCCGTAGCAGGAGCGCGGCTAGCCGCGCACCACCGGAGCGCCGATCAGCTCGGCGCCCGCCGCGCGCATCTCGTCCAACGCCTTCTCCGTGGTCTCTGGCGCCACGCCCGCGGTCAGGCCAAGCAGGACCCGGGTGGACAGCCCGGCGCGGGCCGCGTCCCCCGCGGTCGCCCGGACGCAGTGGTCGGTCGCGATCCCGGCGATATCCACCTCGGTAACCCCGTGCTCGCCCAGCCAGTCGGCAAGCGGGGTCCCGCGTGCGTCGGCGCCCTCGAAACCGGAGTAGGCAGCGGCGTGCGCGCCCTTGCTGAACACCGCCTCGATCCTGGTGATGTCAAGCTCCGGGTGAAAGCTCGCGCCGGAGGTGCCCGCGACGCAGTGCGGCGGCCAGGAATCGACGTAATCGGGATCGCTGGAGAAGTGGGGCCCTGGATCGACGTGGTAGTCCCGGGTGGCGACGACGTGCCGGTAGTCGTCGGCGGCGCCGACGACTACCGGCACGTCGTCGGCGGCGCCCGACAGATGGGCGCTGATCGCCCGGGCGACGTCCACGCCGCCGGCGACCGCCAGCGAGCCGCCTTCGCAGAAGTCGTTCTGGACGTCAACGATGATGAGCGCGCGCATACACCGACGGTACCCTGGGGGCTTGTGCCACCCCGGGTCACCCGTTAAGGATCATTGTTGGTTGTCCGGCCGGTCAGCTACCCTCCGTCCGGCCAGAATACGGTGGGAATCGCCGGGTCGCCGCGGGACAGCTGCAGCGCCTGGCGCGCGAGTTCGGCCAGCGCCTGCGAATGCCGCTCCCGCGCGTCGGCCAGAGCTTCGCGGCCGACGATCTGACCGCGGCGCACCAGCGGCACAAGCAGCGGCCGGTCGTGCGGCCCGGAGTCGGGCGGGAAGAGGCTGATCACTTCGGCCAGGGCGTTGCCGTGCTCGTCCCTGTGCCGCACCGCCCACTTGCGCCCGCCACGGCCCGGCTTGCCGACCGACCGCTTGGCCATCGGGCGAAGCGGCGCGCCGTCGGCGTTGCCGTCGGCGCGCGCGACCAGCTTGTACACCAGCGAAGCCGTGGGCGCGCCCGATCCGGTGACCACTGCGGTGCCGACGCCGTAGCCATCCACCGGCGCCGCCGCGAGCGCCGCGATGCCGTACTCGTCCAAGTCGCCAGTGACCATGATCCTTGTTCCTGCCGCGCCAAGCGCGTCGAGCAGCGCGCGAACCTCGCGCGCCACGACGGCCTGGTCGCCGCTGTCGATCCGAACCGCGCCGAGCTCCGAGCCTGCCAGTTCCACGGCCGTGCGCACCGCACGCTCCACATCGAAGGTGTCCACCAGCAGGGTGGTCTGCGCGCCGAGCGCCGCGAGCTGGGTAGCGAAGGCGTGCCGCTCGCTGTCATGCACGAGCGTGAACGCGTGCGCGCTCGTGCCCGCGCTTGGGATCCCGAACGACCGTTGCGCCTGCAGATTCGACGTGGAGGCGAAGCCGGCGATGTAGGCGGCCCGCGCGCTCGCCACCGCGGCGACCTCGTGCGTGCGCCGCGACCCCATCTCGATGATGGGCCGGCCACCTGCGGCGGTCACCATGCGTGACGCGGCAGAGGCGACCGCACTGTCGTGGTTCAGGATCGAAAGCACGAGCGTCTCGAGCACCACGGCCTCGGCGAACTTCCCATCAACCACAAGGATGGGTGAGCCCGGGAAGTAACAGTCGCCCTCACCGTAGCCCCAGATGTTCCCGGTGAACCGGTAGGACTCCAGGTACGCCAGCGTCGGGTCGTCGGCGACGCCGCACGCTCGCAGGAACTCCAGCGTCTGTGCGTCGAAGCGAAAGTCCTCGAGCGCGTCAAGCAGCCGGGCGGTGCCCGCGACAACGCCGTACCTTCGGCCATGCGGCAGGTGCCGTGCGAAGACCTCGAACACGGCACGGCGGTGCGCGGCCCCGCTGGCCAGCGCCGCCTGCACCATCGTCAGCTCGTAACGGTCGGTCAGCAGCGCCGTGGTAATGGGTGCAGCCACGGGTGGAAGACTAGACGCATGACACGTCACCGGGAGGTGATCAACCGTGAGCGTGGCTCCCGTCGAGGTCGAACGGCCGCGCACGGGTGAGGACAGCTCGGTCGACCGGCCGTGGATCACCATCGTGTGGAATGACCCGATCAACCTCATGTCCTACGTGACCTATGTTTTCCAGAAGGTGTTCGGCTACCCGAAGGCGAAGGCGGAAAAGCTCATGCTGGACGTGCATCACAAGGGCAAGGCCGTGGTTGCCGTCGGCGCCCGTGAGGAAATGGAACGGAACGTGGAGACCCTGCACGGCTACGGGCTCTGGGCGACGCTTCGTCACGACACGTGACTATCTTCCGGCGTATCGCAGCCCCGTCCGACTCATCTTCGGCGCCGGTCGGCGAGGCGCCGGGCTACCGGCTGACCGCGCGGTTCGGTCGCACGGACGCGATGGTGCTCCGCGAGCTCGCCGGCCAGGTCGTTGAACTCGTCGACGCCGGGTCGGGCACGGGGTCGGACACCTACCCGGGATCGGCCGGGGGGCCGGGGCCCGTCGGCGGGCGGGGGTCCGCCGGGGGCGCGGGCGGTTTGGGCGGCTCAGACGTTGCTGGCGCGGGCGGCTCGGGTGGCGCGGACCCTGGTGGCGCGGACCTTGGCGGCGCGGACGTTGGATCGCTGGGCGACCTTGAGGACGCGCTCGGGCTGAGCGGGAACGTCGAGCCACCGGATGACCCGGCGCTCGCCCGGCTGCTGCCGGACGCCTACCGCGACGATCCGCAGGCGGCGAGCGAGTTCCGCCGCTACACGGACAAGGACCTGCGAGCGGGCAAGGTCGCCGCCGCGAAGACGGTGCTCGCCACCGTGCCCGAACACGGCGGCCGGGTCATCCTGTCCGCGGAAGAGGGCGAGACCTGGCTGCGGGCGCTCAACGACATCAGGCTCGCCCTCGGTGTCCGGCTGGGCATCACCGAGGAGCTCAGCGAGCAGATGGCCGACCTGGGCCCCCGCGATCCGCGCTACGGCGTGTTCGCCGTGTACGACTGGCTGACCGCCATGCAGGACAGCCTGGTGCGCGCGATGTCGTGAGGTTGCTGCGGGTAGCCTAACGCGCATGCTGAGGATCGGCCGCGCGCTGCATGACAAGATCGTGGCGCACGCCCGCGCCGACCACCCGGACGAGGCATGCGGTGTGATCGCGGGGTCAGCGGGCACGGGCCGGCCGGAGCGGTTCATACCGATGACCAACGCCGAGCGTTCCCCCACCTTCTATCGGTTCGACTCGATGGAGCAGTTCCACGTGTGGAAGGAGATGGAGGAGCGAGGCGAGGAGCCCGTCGTCATCTACCACTCGCACACGGCGACCGAACCGTATCCCTCGCGGACCGACATCTCCTACGCCAGCGAGCCGGACGCGCATTACGTCCTCGTCTCCACCCGGGATCCGGAGGTCGCCGAGTTCCGTTCCTTTCGTATCGTGGACGGCGATGTGACCGAGGAGGCGGTCCACGTGGTGCCCGGCCGGAATGATCAGGACTTCCGGCCGGTTGGACAACGATGAGACCAAGCCTTGTGGTGTCCCGGCGCCCGCCGGGACAGGTGAACCCTGGAGTGTCGATGCCGATCGAGGTCCGTATCCCGACGATCCTGCGGAGCTACACTGGCGGCGCCAAATCGGTGCCGGGCAGCGGCGCCACGGTGGGCGAGCTGCTCGCCGACCTCGACAGCCGGCACCCGGGCCTCGGCGACCGGATCGCCGACGGGTCGGGCGTGCGTAGGTTCGTGAATGTGTACCTCAACGACGAGGACGTTCGCTTCCTCGGCGGACTGGAGACACCCGTCAGTGAGGGCGACACGGTGACCGTGCTCCCGGCCGTCGCCGGCGGCTGAGCCGCGGGGCCGCCGATGCGCTATGACTCACTTCTCGACTCGCTCGGTCACACGCCGCTGATCGGCCTGCCGCACATGTCGGTCCACCCGGCCGTGCGGCTGTGGGCGAAGCTGGAGGACCGCAACCCGACGGGTTCTGTGAAGGACCGTGCGGCCCTCTACATGGTCGATCAGGCGGAGAAGGACGGCATGCTCACGCCGGGCTGCACAATCCTTGAGCCGACCTCGGGAAACACGGGCATCTCGCTGGCGATGGTGGCTCGGCTGCGCGGCTACCGGCTGGTGTGCGTGATGCCGGAGAACACCTCGCAGGAACGCCGCGAGGTGCTGAGGATGTGGGGCGCCGAGGTCATCTCGTCGGACGCGGCGGGCGGGTCGAACGAGGCTGTGCGCAAGGCGAAGGAGATGGCCGCGGCCAGACCGGACTGGGTGATGCTTTACCAGTACGGCAACGAGGCGAACGCACGTGCGCACTACGAGACCACCGGTCCGGAGTTGCTGGCCGACCTGCCCGACATCACCCATTTCGTCGCCGGGCTTGGCACCACGGGAACGCTGATGGGGGTGGGCAGGTACCTGCGTGAACGGGTGCCCGACGTGGCGATCGTGGCCGCTGAGCCTCGATACGGCGAGCTCGTGTACGGGCTGCGCAACGTGGACGAGGGCTTTGTCCCCGAGCTTTATGAGGAATCGTTGCTCACCGCCCGGTTCTCGGTGAGTTCGGCTGACGCCGTCCGCAGAACGCGTGAGCTGCTGGCGGTCGAGGGCATCTTCGCCGGAATCTCGACGGGATGCGCGCTGCACGCCGCTCTTGCCATGGCGGCCAAGGCCGCTGCGGCGGGCCGGCCGGCCGACATCGCGTTCGTGGTCGCGGACGGCGGCTGGAAATATCTGTCCACCGGCGCTTACGTCGGCACGCTTGAGGAGGCTGAGGCGCGGCTGGAGGGACAACTGTGGGCGTGACCGAGGGACAACCGTGGGCGTGACGGCTGTGCCCGAGCGTCGGGGCGCCGCCTTCGACGAGGCAACGGCGGCCCGTCCGCTCGGCGGCGGCCGGTTCGCGGTCCAGCCGGACGAGCGGTTCGCCATCGGCGGCGTGGTGAACGGCGGCGTGCTCATCGCGTCCATGCTCCGCGCCGTCCTGCACGGCTCGCCGCATCCGTACCCGGTGGCGACGAGCGCTCATTTTCTGCGCGTTGCGGTGCCCAAGCCCGCTGAGGTCCACCTGACATGGCTGAAACAAGGCGGGACGGCGGCGACCGCGCGCGCCACGCTGGTCCAGGATGAGGCGCCGGTCATCGAGACCATCGTGACCACGGGCGCCCTGGCCGACACCGGTGCGGACATAAGCGACGCGGCCGCCGCGCTGTCGTGGACCGGTGAGCCGCCGCACCTGCCGCCGGTCAGCCGGTGCCGGTCGCTGCCCGCGGGCCGCGGGTTTACCGGCCAGATCGACATACGTTTCGATCCTGCGACAATGGGCTGGCTCGACGGCCAGCCGGACGGCACGCCGGAGATGCGCGGCTATCTCAGCCTGCGCGAAGACCGGGATCCCGATGCTTACCTGCTGGCTGTCGCGGTCGACGCGCTTCCGCCTGTGGTGTTCGGGCTTGGCGCGGTTGGCTGGGCGCCCACGGTCCAGCTGACCTGGCACATGCGCAACATCCCCGCGCCGGGGCGTCTACGCGTCGCGGCTCGCTGTCGGCACGTCAGCGGCGGCTGGTTCGACGAGGAGGCGGAGGCGTGGGATGCCGCAGGTCATCTTGTCGCGCAAAGCCGCCAGATCGCCCGGGTGGGCCGCCACGAACGCCGCGCGTAGCCTTGGTGCTTATGCGTGTGACGGTCGTCGGCTGTTCGGGCTCCTTTCCAGGACCTGACAGTCCCGCATCCTGCTATCTGGTCGAGGCGGATGGGTTCCGGCTGGTCCTCGATCTCGGTAACGGGGCGCTCGGGCACCTGCAACGCTACGTCGGGCTGTTTGACGTGGACGCGGTCTGCCTGAGCCATCTGCATCCGGATCATTGTCTGGACATGTGCCCGTACTGGGTGGTGCGCACGTACGCGCCCTATGGCGCGCGCCCGCGGATCCCCGTCTACGGCCCGGCAGGCACCGCGCACCGGCTCGCCCTCGCGAGCGGTCTGGATCCGGCGCCGGGAATGACCGGCGCGTTTGACTTCTTGACGCTGTCACCGGGTCACTGCAAGATCGGGCCATTCAAGGTGACCACCGACCATGTGAACCATCCGGTGGAGACGTTCGGATTTCGCATCGAGCACGCCGGGCGCGTCCTTGCGTACTCCGGCGACACCGGGCAGACGGATGTGCTCTGCGAACTGGCCAGGTCGGCCGATGTCGTGCTTTGCGAGGCGTCCTTCCTGGAAGGCCAGGATCTGCGCGCGGGCCTGCACCTGACCGGGCGCCAGGCGGCCGAGCACGCCGCCCGAGCCGGCGCCGGGCAGCTTGTGCTGACCCACCTGGTGCCGTGGAACGACCCGGCGGCGACGTTGGCCGAGGCGACGAGCGTCTTCCTCGGCCCGGTCTCGCTGGCCGCAGCCGGCAAGGTACTCGACGTGGGCGACTGACCCCCCCGCTAGTCTTGCCGGCATGACTCGCCCCGATGGACGCACCTCGGACCAGCTCCGGCCGGTGCTGTTCACACGCGCATGGCTAGACCACGCCGAAGGCTCGGTCCTCGCCGAGTTCGGCCGGACCCGCGTCTTGTGCGCGGCAAGCGTCCAGGAGGAGGTGCCGAGGTGGCGCAGGGGGAGAGGCGTCGGTTGGGTCACCGCGGAGTACGCGATGCTCCCCCGGGCGACGACCGCGCGCACCGACCGGGAGTCGATCAGGGGCAGGCCCAGCGGCCGCACCCAGGAGATCTCCCGGCTCGTCGGCCGGGCGCTGCGCGCCTGCGTGGATACGAAGGCGCTTGGTGAGAACACGATCGTCATCGACTGCGACGTGCTGCAGGCCGATGGCGGCACCCGCACCGCCGCGATCACGGCGGGGTACGTGGCATTGGCCGACGCCATCGGCTGGTTGCGGAGCAAGGGCCGGTGCCCCGGCGAGCCGCTGGTGGCGTCGGTGGCCGCGGTAAGCGTCGGCATCGTCGGCGGCGAACCGCGGCTGGACCTGTGCTACGAGGAGGACGTGATCGCGGAGACCGACATGAACGTGGTATGCACGGGCGATGGCCGGTTCGTGGAGATCCAGGGCACCGCGGAAAGCGGTGCCTTCGACCGCGCCCTGCTCGACCGGATGCTCGACCTGACCGTAGCTGGTTGCGCCGAGCTAACCAAGCTGCAGCAGGCCGCCCTCGCCCAAGTTACTTAACGGCGGCCGCATGGCGAACCAGCCTCCGCGCCTCGTGCTCGCCACGGGGAACGCGCACAAGATCGCCGAGCTGGCCAGAATCCTCGCCGTGGGCGGGAGCATGGGGATCGACCTGGTCGGCCTGGACCATTTCGGCGACGGGCCGCAACCCGCGGAGACGGGCGGCACGTTCGCAGAGAACGCGCTGATCAAGGCGCGGGCGGTGGCGGAATTCACCTGCCTGCCCGCGGTCGCCGACGATTCTGGCCTTTGCGTCGACGCGCTGAACGGTATGCCCGGGGTGCTATCAGCCCGCTGGTCCGGGCGGCACGGTGACGACGCGGCCAACCTGAACCTTGTGCTGGCGCAGCTCATCGACGTCCCGTCGGCTCGTCGGGGTGCCCAGTTCTATTGCGCCGCCGCGCTGGTCGCGCCCGCGGTCGGCGCTGCGGGGGTCAGCGCTGCGGGGTCGGCGGGCCCGGCAGTAGAGCGCGTCGTGTCCGGCCAGGTCGTCGGTCGGCTGGTGACGCAGCCGCGCGGCTCGAACGGGTTCGGTTACGACCCGATCTTCGTGCCAGCGGGCGAGGAGCGAACAATGGCGGAGATGACGCCAGAGGAGAAGGACGCGATCAGCCACCGCGGCCGCGCGTTCCGCGCGCTCGCGCCGCTGATCGCCGAGCTTTTGACCGTCGGCGCGACAAGTGCTTCCGGCGCCGGGTGAGGCCCATTCGGCACTCCGCCACAGGTACACGGGCCCACGTGCATCCACCATCGCAACAGCAGAGGGCCACCGATGCTGCGGCGGAGCGTGAGCGTCGCCGGGGAACTGGCGGTTACCAAAGAGCCACCACGTCTGTTAGGCCGCGACGTCTTCCCGTAGCCGCGAGTTCGGTGGATGCTTCTAGGGTCAACGGGCGGCATGCTCACGGCGCGTTTGCCGTGGCCTGTGGTGTAGGAGGGATTCATGCGCGTACGACAGCGCCGTTTGCACGCGGGCAGACAGGCCGGGGCCCTCATCGGGGTGGCCTCGCTGCTCGGCGGTCTCGGTGTCGCCGCGATCGCGGCGCCCGGTTATGCGGGCGCGGCCAATCGGCATAGCGCGGCCGTCCAGGCGAACGCCGGCTGCGATCTCGGCCAGGTCAAGCACGTCGTCAATTTAATCTTCGACAACGTTCACTTCTTCCGCGACAACCCGAACGTCCCGTCCGACTTTGAGCTGATGCCGCACCTGCTGCAGTTCCTCGAGCAGAACGGCACGCTCGCCTCGAACAATCACACGCCGCTCATCGCGCACACGGCCAACGACAGCCTGACGACCTACACCGGGCTGTACGGTGACCGGCAGGGCATGCCGATCAGCAACAGTTACCAGGCCTACAACACCGACGGCACGACCGACCCGGCCGGGTCGTTCGCGTACTGGACGGACCCGGTCTTTGACACGGCGGCCAATCCGAACCCCGGACACGACACCAACCCGTCCATGGTGTACGCGGCGTCCCCGCCAGCCACGACCACGCCTGCGCCGGCCCCGAACAAGATCACGCCCGCGCCCTGGGCGCCGTTCGCCCGGGCCGGCTGCGACGTGGGAGACGTCTCGACCGCCAACATGGTGCTGGAGAACACGGCCGTGGACATCCCGAAGGTGTTCGGCCAGGGCTCGCCGGAGGACCAGCAGCTCCTTGCCGACGCGGACCGCTTCAAGGATGCCGAGGTCGCGGATTACGTCGGCGTCGCTGTGCATTGCACCAGCGGCAGCGCGTTTTGCGCCGACGCGACCGGGGTGAAATTCGGGCAGGCGAGCCCATCGCCCACCGCCGTGTCCGACCTGCTGCCGGACGAGCCCGGCGGGTACAACGGCTACCAGGCACTTTTCGGTCACCGTTATATCGCGCCGCAGCTCGGGGCCGGAACGCCCGATCTGACCCACAACGGTTACGCGGTCACCAACGCCGCCGGCAACCTTGTCGACCTGAACGGCAACGAGATCGACGGCGCATTCCTGACGGCTCATCCCGGCTTCCCGGGTTTTGGCCCGATCAACGCGTCGCAGACGCTCGCCTACACGGCGGACATGCTGGAGGCGGGGCTGCCTGTGGTCTACGGGTACATAGCCGACATCCACGGCAACGAGCACATCAACGGCGTCACGGCCTGCCAGGGCGCGCCGGCGGCGCTCGGCAGTGGCAGCGCATGCTACATCGCCCAGGCGCAGTACTACGACCAGGCCTTCGCCACGTTCTTCGACCGCCTAGCGGCGGCCGGGATAACCCCGGCGAACTCGCTGTTCATCGTGAGCTCCGATGAGGGCGACCACGAGGCCGGCGCGAACGTCGGCCGGGCCATCGAGCCGACGCCCGCCAACTGCGACGGCGCCACGGTAAGCGGGACCACGGTGACGCCGGACGTCCTGTGTACCTACCCGGCGGGATCCTTCGGTGAGCTGGCCGGAAACATTCGCGGCCTGCTTGCCACCGAGAAAAACAACACCACGCCGTTCAGCCTCCAGTCCGACAGCGCGCCCGAGTTCTATGTGACAGGTCAGCCGCCCCCCGGCGCGCCACAAGTCCGTCAGCTGGAGCACGATGTGGCTGGCCTCACCGCGGCCAACCCCTACTCAGGCAACTCCACTGAGCCGATCACCAACTACCTGGCCGACCCGGCGGAGGAGGCGATCTTGCACATGGTGAACGCCGACCCGGCAAGAACGCCGACGTTCGCGCTGTTCGCCAAGCCGGACTACTTCTTCTCCGCGGGCAGCACGACCTGCAACCCCTGCGTCACCCAGAACACCAGCTTCGCCTGGGATCATGGCGACTATGCCGCCGAGATCGACACCAACTTCGTCGGCATGGCCGGTCCAGGGGTGGCACACCGTGGCCTGGACGGCTCCGCGGCGAACGCGGGGCCAAACTCGGCCGGCCCGGACAGCGGGCAGGTCACCGTGCCGGGGAGCGGCACCACGGGGACCTGGATCGACGAAACCGACCTCAGGCCCACGCTGATGTACCTGACCGGGCTGAAAGACGACTACCAACATGACGGCCGGGTGATTACCGAGCTGCTCACAAGCACGGGCGGCGCGCTCGGCGCACCCGCGGTAGCGGGGCTTGGCGCCTGCTACAAGCAGCTGAACTCCAGCGTCGGGCAGTTCGGCACCTCGACGCTCCAGGCCGCGACCAAGGCCATCGAGAGCACGAGCGCGGACGACCAAACCTACGTCGCCACCGACCAGGAGCTCACTCTGCTCGATCTGTCACGCGACCAGCTAGCCGGGCATATCAAGGCAGGACTCGAAGCCGCCGCGTTCGACGGCACACCCATCCGCGGCGCGGCCGGCCAGACCCGCGCCTGCCAGGCCCTCATCGCGGCCGCTGGCAACCTGGCACGAGCCGGGTAGACCCGGCTCACGGGCGCCGGCTCGGTCCTGCCGGGCCGGCGCCCGTTGAGGTGCCACCTCACCAGGTCTGCGACGGAATCGTGGACTGGGTCGCGCGCGCCATGATCTCGCGGAAGGCCGTCACCGCCGCCAGGTCCCCGGTGACCCGCAGCGCGTCGAGACCGCCGCGGCCCCACAACCAGCGGTAGACCTCCTCGGGCTGGCCGGACACGGCGGCGTCGCACTCCCAGGGGATCTCGGCCGCGACGTCGACGGCGGTCGGCTGCAGCGTGACGCGCCAGACCCGGGTGCCGGCTTCGATCCCGACAACCTGGTCGCCGCCCCGCACGTCGGCGCCCAGCCGGGTGCCGAGCCACACGGTGAGCACCTCGTCGATCCCATCGGCCGCAAGCGCCTCGCCGACCGGGTAGCGCAGCCCATACGCCTCGGTCACATCCATCCGGTGGATGGTCGTCTCATGCGCCATCCGCCGCCACCAGAAGAGATAGCTGCGATCCCCCGGGTACCAGGTGTCACATGGCTCGTCGGCTTGGTGTGCGGCGAGCTCGTCGAAGAGCGTTCGCATCCCTGCCGCATACCAGCTGCGCACGTCGGTGCCGCCCGGCGGCTTGCGCTGCCACCGCTGCGGCGGGCGTTGCTCGGCGGACCAGCCGGTCACGCGCCGGTAGATGCTGCCGAGGTGGCGGACCACCGCCCCTGTGTTCAGGTCCGCGCAGTAGGGCACAGCCACGCCGAGATCTCGCCCGGCGACCGTCCAGGCGATCCGCTCGCCCTCCGAGCGGAACGCCGCGAGCAGGTCAGCCGGGTCCACGTGGACAGCATGCCCCATCGGGTGACCGCCGTGTTGGCCTGGGTGCGGCTCAGCCGGCCACGGCACCCGCGCAGACCGCCAGCGGGCCGCCGCCCGCCAGCGGGCCGCCGCCCGCCAGCGGGCCGCCCCGCCGGAGCAACCTGCTGTCCCCGGTCATGCCGTTGTCGCCACCCGGTACGGTTGGACGCGTGGCCGCCGAGACGGCCGTGCCATCGAGGGAGTGAAGGAGCAGCTGTGGCGGAGCAACGGCTGGCGGCTGGCGATCCAGCGCCTGATTTCACGCTGCTGGACGCGGACGGTAAGCCGGTGAGGCTCGCGTCGTACCGCGGGCAGCGCGTGGTTGTGTATTTCTACCCGGCCGCGATGACGCCCGGGTGTACCACACAGGCTTGCGACTTTCGTGACCGGCTGACCGACTTCGCGGACGCGGGCGTCGCTGTGCTCGGCATCTCGCCCGACCAGTCGGCAAAGCTGGCGAAGTTCCGCGACAAGGAAGGGCTCACCTTCCCGTTGCTATCCGACCCAGATCGTGAGGTGCTGCGGGCCTACGGCGCGTTCGGTGAAAAGACGATGTACGGCAATACCACCGTCGGCGTGATCCGCTCGACCTTTGTTATCGACCCAGACGGCAAGGTGGAGCGGGCGCAGTACAACGTCAAGGCCGCCGGACATGTCGAGCGGCTCCGGGGTGACCTGGGAATCTCGCCGCCCGGCCAATGACGATGGGGCCGTAGCCCAACCGGCAGGAGGCGCGCGGTTTAGGTCCGCGACAGTGTGGGTTCGAGTCCCACCGGCCCCACCAAATTGGTCATTGCGCGAACCGGGCCTGGTTCGCGATCTGGCTGCGGGATGCGAAAAACGGGGACGATCCGGCCGGGCCCGGTGATCTTCACTTGCGCGACAAGGGCTTCGATGAGCGCCTTGCGCTGGCTGTGGCTGCCAGCGGCGATGATCCGGTCTATGTTGTCGGCGACCTGGCTCAGCGTGGCGGGCGGCGGCATCATTGGGTGCAGCGAGCTGGCTGGCGAGTTCGTCTCGACGGGTGGCTAGTGCAGCACATCGCAAGTTCCTGACTGGGTCTCGGTTACCGAGTGTTGCGGTCACGCGGCTTCCGGGAGGGCGGGTTCGGGCTGGGGGTGGCGCTGGAGGTAGCGGGCGTGCTCGGCGTCGGCGTCGTAGCTCCACTTGTACGGGCGGGCGTTCTTGTTGTGCCGGATGGTGAACGCGGTGATCTTGGTCTCCAGGTCGTCGCGGCGTGTTTCGGCGTGTAGGTCACCGCGAACCGTGGGTGGGCGGCGAGCCAGGCCCGGGAGGTGTGTGAGGAGCCGTTGTCCATGATCAGGTGGATGCGCAGGTGCGGCGGGGTCATCTGGTGCAGCATGGCCAGGAACCTGATGAAGGTCTGGGAGTCGTTGCGGTGAATGCGCTCGGCGATGACTTCGCCGGTGGTGACGTTCATCGCGGCGAGGATGGAGACCGTGCCGTGGCGGATGTAGTCGAACTCGCGGCGGGCATCGCGGCCGGGGCGGGCCCGCCACAGCAAGTACATATGGACAGACGTGCACGTCGGACGTTGACCGCAGGAGGTCACCGTGGCCGGGCGCCTGGCTCAGCCATCGTTGCCCGTCAAAAACCTCACCGGCGCGGCACGTGCCAGTTATCGCTGGCCCGCGGCATGGTTGCCTTTGAGGTCAGATGGGTCTGCACGTTTCCCCGTACCTATCTCTGCACGTTAGGGGGTACGCCGACATCCCCGGACGCCAGGACCACGAGGCCGCACCTGCCGGGCCGCCCGCCGCGCAGCTGGCCGCCATCTGCGCGGCCACCGGCCTGGCGCCGCCGGCGGTCACCGCCATGCTCGCCGCCGGGCCGTCCCCGCCGAGTCCGCTGATCCTGGCCTGGGCACCGCAGCGCGCGACCCGGTTCTGCCCCGCCTGCCTGGCCGAAGACCCTGGCCAGATGCCCGCCGCCTGGTCGCTGCCGGTGACTTTCTTCTGCCTGCGGCACGGCCGGCTCCTGGCCAGCCGCTGCCCGCACTGCGACCGCCCGCCCGCCAGCCGCCCCCTGCCATCCCAGGCCGGCCACTGCGGCGGGCCGGGCGGCTGCGGCGCACGCCTCGGCACCGCCGGCCCGCCCCGCCACGACGGCACTCCCGCAGCCCGGCAGGCGCAGGAGGCCATCAGCGGCTTCCTCGCCGGCCTCCGCGACCCCGCCGGGACGGCAGCCAGCCGCCGCCACGCCCTCAGCCAGCTCACCGACATCACCCTCACCGCCTACCACCTCGCCGCTGACGGCAGCCCGCAGCGCCGGCCCGGGCAGGCGTTCGCCCCCGGCATGCTGGACGCAGGCGTCCTCACCGCGGCGTTCACGCTGCTCACCGCCCGCCCTGACAGCAGCGGGCACGACCCGCTGGCCAGCCTGGTCACCGGCATCCCGCCGGGCACCGTCCCCCCGGCCATCCCGTCGTCATGGCGGTCGGCCAGCCCGGCGCTGGGCAGCCGGATCGCCCACGCCCGCGACCCGTGGCTGCGCCCTGCCGACCGGCTCCGGCACGCGACCACGCCGCCCGTCCCGCGGGCACCGGCCCCGCGCTCGCCCGGCGCCCCTGACCTGGCCGCCGCCCGCGCGGCCCGGCTGCCCGACCAGCTCTGGCCGGACTGGGCGGTCCGCCTCACCGACGACGGCACCTCCTCCAGCCACGACAAGTTCCTGCCCGCCGGGCTGATCGCGCTGCTGCTCCCGCACAGCGACATGCCGCTGAACCAGGTCACCACGATGGTCAGCGGGCAGCTCCGCGGGCACATCACCGGCTACCACATGAGCAAGCTCACCGCCGGCGCGCTGCGCATCCTGACCGAACTCGCGCTCGCGATCGACGACTGCGACATCCCCATCGATTACCGGCGCCGCCGCGACCTGGCCGCCGCCACCACCCTCATCGACGACGCCGCCTGGGCCAGGATGACCCGCGAGGCCGGGATACGCCTGGCCCCGGCCGCCAGCCCCCGCCGCTACCTCTACGAGCTGCTCACCGGCTGCGCCCTGGTCACCGCCCCGCCGCCTTACCGGCTCCGCGCCGGATCGCTTGGCGGCTGGGGAATCGGCGGCGAGCCCCTGCAATGGCAGCCGCCCGACGACTGGGTCACCGCGCCCGCCTGGCCGGCGCCGACACCGCGCGCACCGATCCCGGCCCCATCCACCACGCCCTGCTGAACGACGAGACCCCGCCCGTCCAGATCGCGTCGGACCTGGGCATCTCCCTCGGCCACCTGCGCCAGGTGCTGCGCCGGCACCCGCTGCCCCGCCCCCGCCGCCCGGTCCGCTGCACCCTCGTCCCCGCGCCCGAGCCAGCCACCCGGCCTCCCGGCCAGCAGCCCGGCGTGATCTACCTCGACCCGTCCTGGCTCCGCCGGGAATACCTCACCTGGCACCGCTCCCTGGACGACATCGCCGCCCAGATCGGCTGCCCCATCCAGACCCTTAACCGGTTCGCCCATGACAACGGCATCCCGGTTCGCACCCGCGGCACCAGCAGCTACATGCCCGCCGCCTCCGCCCCTGGCATCCACCCGCGCGACCTGCCCCAGCCGCTCCTCAGCGCCCTCATCGGGCCCCGCGCCCGGGGTCGCCTGGACCGGCTTCTGGTCATCGCCGACCACTCCAGTATCCTCGCGGCCGCCCAGGCACTCGGCCTCTGGCAAGCCGCCCTCTACGATCAAGTCGCCCGGCTCGAGCGCGCCTGCGGCGGGCAGCTCGTCAACCGCAGGCCACGGCCCCCGGACGTAATACTGACCCCGCTCGGCCAGCAGCTCTGCCAGCAAGCCCGCGAGCACCTCGGTCTCCAGCGCTGACTGCCAGCGGCAAACGGCGCTCCCGAAAGCTATCCGCCCTGCTGACGGGATCTAGCCGCCTGCCAGCGAAGGCCAGCGATCCGCAGCCCACTCCAGCCAGCCCGCCCATCCAGCGGACGGTGCGGGGACTTCGCCGCCGCCCAGCTCAGCAGCGTCAGGCACCTGGAACTGCTCCCGCCACCTGTCGACCTCGGCCTCGGTCATCGGGTAGGTCTCGTGCGGCGCGGACGACTGCCGATGCGCGATCCGCGCGAGCTGGGCGCTCTTGTCCACGGGCAGGTAGACCACCTGGCACGCTGCTCCGGCCGACCGTGCCAGCCAGCGCAGCGCCGACCGCTCATCACGGCCCCAGAATCCGAAGTCCAGCACCACGCTGGTCCCCAGCCGCAGCGCCTGCAGGGCAACCGAGACCAACCTCCCTTCCAGCACGTCACGCTTGCCGTCAGGATTCGACTCGCCGAACAGCGGGATCATCCACTCATCCGGGGTCAGCCGCAGTGCCCGGTGGTCCGCGGCGAGCTCTTTCGCCCGCGTGGTCTTCCCCGCCCCGGGAAGCCCGACGATCAGGAACAACGTCGTCACGCGCCGATCCTGCACCACGGCACGGCCAGGTCGCACGCCATTAACGCGGCAGCCAGACCAGCCCCGTCCCGGCACCGCCACGGCCCGGGATGAGGGAAATGACAACTTCACCGCACCGAAGAGGGGACTTCCAGGCTCCCAAAATGACAACAAGGCTGCACTGAAATGACATCTTCAGTGGATCCCTACAGTGGCGGCGATGTGACATATTTCACAATTGATGCCGGTGCGAAGGGCCGCCGCGCTATATCACACGGCATGTACCTGGCGTGGACCTGCGATGTACCTCCGGTGTACCTTGCTGGGCGAAACCGCAGGCAGGCGGCGAATTTTACTTTCCGCGAGGCGAGCTGCCCGGGCGCGCCCTCGCGGGCGCACCGGAGCGCAGTGTAGGGGTCCGCTGAAGATGTCGTCTGGGCCGCCTAGCTGTCGTTCCGGATGTCGTTTGTGCATCTACTTGTGGTCTGCGGCGCGGCGCTGCCCGGTTTGACCCGCTTCCCGCCGTAGCGTGGCCTCCCGTGTATCCCAGGTGGTCAGGAGGGCCGGATGGCGGGTGATGCGCAGGTGAGCTTCAGGGATGACGCTGGGAAGGAGTCGGTGGCTGACCTGGCGCTGGTTCCGGTGGATCAGCTGGCAGCGGGACGGCCGTGGCGGGTGTTCCGGTGGCGGCAGGGCCAGGCTCACTATTCGGGCTGGTACTGGTCGGCGACGACCGGCGGGCATGTGGTGTATGAGAGCCGGCTTGAGCTGGCGCGGCTGCTGCTGGCGGATTTCGATCCGCAGGTGACGGCGATCGCGGCGCAGCCGTTCCTGGTGGAAGCGCCGTCGCAGGGGCGGATGCGGCGGCATGTCCCTGATTTCTTGCTCGTCGGCCGTGACGGCGGCGCGTGCGTGGTCAATGTCAAGCCCGCCGACCAGCTGGCGGTCCCGAAGGTGGCTGAGGCGCTGGCCTGGGCCGGGGAGGTGTTCGCCACCCGGGGATGGCGGCATGAGATCTGGTCGGGGACGGCGCCCGTGCCGCTGGCCAACGTGCGGTTCCTGGCCGGGTACCGGTACGCCGGCCGGGTGAATACCGCCGTGGTGACCGCGATCATGGATCAGGCGCCCGCCACGGTGAGCATCGGCGACCTGGAGGACACCTGGCCTGGCCGCGGTGGTGATGCCCGCGCCGCCGTGCTGCACCTGGTGTGGCGAGGCGTGTTCCGCGCGGACCTGTCGGCGCCGCTGTCGGCCGCGACGAGGCTGGAGCGTGCCGCATGAACCAGGTGTGGCCGGCGGTGACGGTGATCACGACCGGGACCAGGATCGTCTACGACGGCGAGGCGTGGACGGTCACCGGCATGGAAGCCGGCCGGCTGATGCTCAGGAGCGCGCGCGGGAGGGCCATGCTGGCAGACACCGCGTCCCTGCTGGCTGACCCGTCGGTCAGCCTGCCCGGGACCGGGGATGAGCCGGCGGCGTGCGGGCCGCTGCTGGATAGCCTGACCGTCGCTGAGCGCGGCGAGCTGGCCGGGCGGCTGCGGCACCTGCGGGAGGCGCTGACCGGGTATGCCTCGGGCTCGCCTGCGGTGGCGGAGCCCGGTGAGCCGCGGCTTGAGTATGACCCGTCGCTGCCGCTGATGGACCGGTACAAGGCGAAGGCCGCCGAGCTGGGCGTGAGCGCGCGGACGGTGCAGCGGTGGGTGGCGGCGCTGCAGGGATCCGGCCCTGCCGGGATCGCTGACGGCCGCAGCCAGCGGGCCGCTGACCCGCTGGGCGGGGTCGACGAGCGCTGGCTGGCGATGTGCCGGCTGGTGCTGGCCGAGCATACCGAGGCGTCCCGGCCGACGAAGGAGCTGGTGCTGCGCCGGGTGTCAGCCCGGCTGGCCGCCGAGCACGGCGAGGGCAGCGTGCCCGAGCCGGGCCGGCGCCGGGCTCGCGCGGTGCTGGCCGAGCTGACCCGCGGATCCAACGCGTTCGCTGGGAGCACGAAGGGCAAACGGTCGATCGCCGCCCGGCCGCAGGGCGTCTACGGGCGGCTGCGCCCGGCTCGGCCGGGTGAGTTCCTGCTGCTGGACACCACGCCGCTGGACGTGTTCGCGATGGAGCCGGTCACGCTGCGCTGGGTGCGCTGCGAGCTGACGATCGCGATGGACCTGTACTCGCGCTGCGTCACCGGGCTGCGGCTGTCCCCGGCATCGACCAAGTCGGTGGACGCGGCGCTGGTGCTGTTCGAGGCGCTGCGGCCGGGGTCCCGGCAGCACACCAGCGGCGGGCTGCTGCCCTATGCCGGGCTGCCCGACCTGGTGGTCGCCGGGGACGGGACCGCGGGCCTGGCCGGGGTCGCCGCGGAGACGATCGTGGTCGACCACGGCAAGATCTACCTGTCCGATCACCTGCTGAGCGTGTGCCAGCGGCTGGGCGTCTCGGTGCAGCCGGCCCGGCCGCTGACCCCGACGGACAAGGCCGCGGTCGAAAGATTTTTCAGGACCCTTTCCGAGGGGCTGCTGGCGGCGCTGCCCGGCTACAAGGGCCCGGATGTCTACAGCCGCGGCAAGGACCCCGAAGGCTGCGCGTACTTCTTCACGAGCGAGCTGGAGCAGGTGATCCGGGAATGGATCGCCATCTACCACCAGCGGCCGCACGCAGGGCTGGCAGACCCGCAGGTGCCGGGCCTGGAGTTCTCCCCGGCGGAGATGCTCGCCCACGGGATGGCGCGGGCCGGGCGGCTGAAGATCCCAGCGCACCCGGGGATGGTTTTCGACTTCCTGCCGGTCGCCTGGCGCACCATCCAGCATTACGGCGTGGAGGTCGGCGGGCTGCGCTACAACGGCCCCGCCCTGACCCGGTACCGGAACCGGACCAGCCCGTTCACCGGGGCGCACGGCGGGAAATGGCCGGTCCGCTACGACACCGATGACGTCTCCAGGGTCTACTTCCAGGACCCGGCCGATAGCACCTGGCACGAGCTGGCCTGGGAACACGCCGCGACGGTCGGCGTGCCGTTCTCCGCCGACGACCCGGCCGAGCGGCGGATGGCGGTCCGCGCCTCCCAGCAGCGCGCCGCCCGGCTGGCCGCGGCCGGGCACGGTCCCGCCGCCGGGGTCGCGGCCCTGCCCGCGGTCGCGGCGCTTGCCGCCGTCCAGGACACGCCCGATCCGGGCAGTTCCGCGCGTGGCGGTGACGATGACAGCACCGGGGAGCTGGATGCCGGCGATGAGGACTTCTACGCCGACGCGTTCGAGGTGCTGCCGTGACCGCTCCGGCGCTGTTCACGGCAGAGGAGCGGGACTGGAATCCCTCCACGAAAACCGGCTGGTTCGCCATGGCCGAGGCCCCGCCCCGGTCCCGCCCGCCGCTGCTGTCCGCTGAGGAGATCGCGGCGCTGCCGCCGGCGGAGCGGCGCCGCTATGACCAGGCCCGCGCGATCTGGCACGCCAACCTCGGCCCGATCCGCACCCCGCAGGTGGATGCGGTGTTCGAGGCGCTGGAGGAAATCTGCGGCAGCAACCGGCAAGACGGCGGCAAGGTCCGCCCGGCGGCGGTCCTGGACGCGCTGCCCGGACGGGGGAAGACCACCGCCGCGCTGGCGTTCGGCCGCTGGTTCCACCGCGAGCAGATCGAGCTGCACGGCCCGCACGTGGAGACTGGCGACGGCTGCTGGCAGCGCGTCCCGGTGGTCTATCTCGGGCTGACCTCGCACACCACGATGCGCAGCCTGAACGCGATGCTGTGCCGGTTCTACGGGCTGCCCGAACGGGGCAACGCCGACCTGCTGGCCCACCGCGCCGCCGAGTGCGTCACGAACTGCAAGACCCGGCTGATCATCGTCGATGACGTGCACTTCCTGGACGTCACCCGCCGCGACGGCCGCGAGGTCGCCAACCACTTCAAATGGCTGTCCAACGTGTTCCCGGTCACGTTCTTGTTCGTCGGCGTCGGGCTGCGCGCCCGCGGCCTGCTCGATTAGGGCCTGACCGGCGCCGACGCCGCCTACTCCCAGACCGCGCGGCGGTGGAACGTGCTGACCATCGACCCGTTCGAGATCCGCACTCGGGCCGGGCAGCGCGCCTGGCGGCAGCTGCTGCTGGGCATCGAACGCGACCTGGTGCTCGCCGGCTCCTGGCGCGGCATGATCGCCCGTGACCTGGCCGAGTACGTGTTCACCCGGTCCAGCGGGCACTTCGCCTCGCTGATGTCGCTGGTCAGCCGCGGTTGCTACCGGGCGGTCAGGACCGGGGCCGAGTCGCTGACCGCCGCGGTGCTGGACGCGGTGCGCATCGACCAGGCCGCCGAGGACGCCCGCGGCCAGCTCCGCGCCGCCATCGAGGCCGGCGTGCCGCCAGCACCGGCCCGGGCTGGCGCCACGGGCCGCCGCCGGCCAGGAGAGCGTGGCATGACCGTCCGGCTTCCGTTCACGCTCACCCCGCTGGACGGGGAACCGTTGGAGGTGTGGCTGCACGCCTACGCCGCACGCCTGACCATGAGCGCCGGCGATCTGGCAGGCGCGCTCGGCATGCCACTCCGCCGGGACCACGGCCGGGCCGCGGAGCCCTCACCCTCCCAGGTGGCCGCCGTCTGCGCAGCCACCTGCCTTGCTCCGTCAGCGGTCACCGCCATGTCCACCACCGCCGGCCCGGTCCCCTCCCCGCGGCTGCTGCTGGCCTGGATGCCGCAGCGCACGACCCGGTTCTGCCCCGCCTGCCTGGCCGAAGACCCCGGCCAGATGCCCGCTGCCTGGTGCCTGCCGGTGACGTTCTTCTGCCTGCGGCACGGCCAGCTGCTGGCCGCCTGCTGCCCGCGCTGCGGCCGCACACCGGCCGGGCCTGGCCCGGCCGTCCCAGGGCGGGCTCTGCGGCGGCCAGGACGGCTGCGACGGCCGGCTCGACGCCGCCAGCCCGCCGGGCTGCGCTGATGTTCCCGCAGCCCGCCGGGCCCAGGAAGCCATCAGCGGCTTCCTCGCCGGCATCGGCGACCCCGCCGGGACAGCGGCCAGCCGCCGCCGGTCCCTCGGCCAGCTCACCGACATCACCCTCATCGCCTTCCACCTCGCCGCCGCCGGTGATCCCCGCCCGCACCCAGAACGCTCCTTCACACCCGCGATGCTCGGCGCCAGTACGCTTGCCACGGCGTTCACGCTGCTCACCGCGCGTCCCGTCGTCATCCAAGGCGGTGACCCGCTGGCCGGCCTGGTCACCCGCATCCCGCCGGGGATCGTGCCCCCGGCGGTCCCGCAATCCTGGCGCGGCGCCAGCGCGGCGCTGCGCACCCGGATCGCCCGCGCCCGCGACCGGTGGCTGCCCCCGCCGGAGCGGTTGCGGCATGCCACCACGCTGGCCGAGCCGCGAACACCCGCTCCGCGCCCAGCCGGTCACCTGGACCTGGCCGCCGTCCGCGCGGCCAGGCTGCCCGACCAGCTCTGGCCGGACTGGGCGGTCCGTCTCACCGACGATGGCAGCGCCCGCCATGACAAGTTCCTGCCCGCAGCGCTGATCGCGCTGCTGCTCCCGCACAGCGACATGCCGGTGCACCAGATCACCACGATGGTCAGCGGGCGGCTCCGCCGGCACGTCACCCGCTACCACATGGCCAAGCTCACCGAAGGCCCAGACGCGCTGCGCATCCTGACCGAGCTCGCCTTCGCGCTGGACGCCCACGACATCCCCATCGACTACCAGCGCCGCCGTGACCTGGCCGCCGGCACCACGCTGATCGATGACGCCACGTGGTCCATGATGATCCACGAGGCCGGGATGCGCCTGGCCAGCGCCGGGAATGCCCGCCGCTACCTCTGCGAACTGCTCACCGGGTGCAGCCTGCTCACCGCCCCGCCGCCCTGCCGGCTCACCAGCGCCGGCTCCCAGGCCAGGTACAACGACTTCATCATCGGCATGCCCGCCAGCATGGCCACCGCGCTGACCAGGCACGCCCGCTGCCTGCTCGATGCCTGGGGGATCGATGACGAGCCCCTGCAATGGCAGCCGCCATCCGCCTGGGTGACCGTCACCACCTGGCCCGGGGCAGACCCCGCGCACACCGACCCCGCCCCGATCCACCATGCCCTGCTCCACGAGAACACCCCGCCCGGGCAGATCGCGGCGGGCCTGGGCATCTCCCTGGACCACCTGCGTCAGGTGCTGCGCCGGCACCCGCTGCCCCGGCCCCGGCGCCCGATCCGGCGCACCCTCATCCCCGGGCACGCGCCCGCCAGCCCGCCCCCCGGCCAGCAGCCCGGCGTGCTCTACCTCGACCCGGCATGGCTGCACGAGGAGTACCTCACCTGGCACCGCTCCCTTGACGACATCGCCGCCCAGCTCGGCTGCCCCGTCCAGACCCTGAACAGGTTCGCCCGCGAACACGGCATCCCCGTCCGCCCCCGCGGCACCAGGGTGTTCACCCCGCCGGGCACGACACCCGGCTGCCACCCCAGCGAGGTACCCGAGCCGCTCCGCCACATCCTCACCGGCCGCAGCCCGCAGCGGCGCCTCCGCCGTCTCCTCGTGACCGCCGGCCACGCCAGCATCAACCAGGCCGCCCGGGCGCTCGGCATCTGGCCAAGCAGCCTCTACACACAAATCGCCGGCCTCGAACGCGCCTGCGGCGGACCGCTCATCCACCGCAGCCGCAGCCCCCGCCCCCAAGGCGCTGGAGCACTCACCCCGCTCGGTCAGCGGCTATGCCAGCAAGCCAGCGAGTACCCCGGCCTCCAGCACGCCCCCGGACCACAGGCGGTGCGGGACACCGCAGCCGGACGAGCCGCGCCAGACCAGTGCGAGCAGCACAGGCACAGGCTCAGGCAGATGCAGAACGAGCGATAGCCAGGTCCCAGGCTGCCCACGCGAAGCTTCCCGCCGCTGCCGCCAGGAACAGCATCGCCCACCCGACAGCCTTCGTTGTGAAGGAACCCCCCACGAGCGTAACGGCGCCAAGGCCGACCAAGACGATACCAGCGGCAATGCGCACGCGTGCGACCGCACGGAGGTGGCGGTACTCCCATGGCGCGATTATGCGTTGCATGCCGGATCGCGGGGGAGATGCCCACCACCCGCGCAGACCTTTCGGAGCGGTGTTGTCATTCGGTCCGTTCATCGGGATGCCTCCTGTCGGTGTGGCGTCCGGCCACTCCGATCACCTATCAAAGTGATATCACTTTGATAGGTGATATGTCAAGTGCGGCAGCCGCACGGGCAGGCTGGGCCAGGTAGAGCAGACGCAGCGCAAGGACCTGTCCGGCTCAAGATCGATCAATGAAGGCAACGACGCGATCGTGCTGGCGCTGGAGCGCAGGTGCCCCAGCCCGCATCCAGGCCATGACGTCACCCGGGCTGGTCATCGCCGGGCGGTGGCGGGCTGGTTCCGGTGCGGCTGGCGGCAGGCGGCCGCCCGCGGGGGCGCATCGGCCCGGCGCGGCCGGGCAGCCGCCCGGCGGCGGCGAGCGCGCGGCGGAGCAGGAACTCGATCTGGGCGTTGGTGCTGCGCAGCTCGTCGCTGGCCCACCTGGCCAGCGCGTCGTGGACGGCGGGGTCCAGCCGCAGCAGGACGCTCTTGCGCTCGGTCACCGCAGCTCCGCGCCGGTGGTCACGGGCAGAGCCGTCACTGGTAGAGGGTGCCGGTGTTGACGACGGGCTGGGTGGCCTGCTCGCTGCACAAGACCACCAGCAGGTTGGAGACCATCGTGGCCTTGCGCTCCTCGTCCAGGTCGACGACGCTCTCCTCCTGGAGCCGCTGCAGGGCCAGCTGGACCATGCCGACCGCGCCTTCCACGATCCGCTGCCGCGCGCCGACCACCGCGCTGGCCTGCTGCTGGCGCAACATGGCCTGGGCGATCTCCGGGGCATACGACAGCCGGGTCAGCCGCGACTCGATGATGCGCACCCCGGCCGCGGCGACCCGCGCGGCGAGCTCAGCCGACAGCCTGCCGGTGATCTCCTCGGCATTGTCGCGCAGCGACAGCTCGCCTTCGCGGCGGCTGGTATAGGGGTAGCTGGAGGCGATGTGCCGGACGGCGGTCTCGGTCTGGATGGTGACGAACTGCGTGTAGTCGTCGACGGCGTAGATGGCGCTGGCGGTGTCGGCGACCTGCCAGACGACCACGGCCGCGATCTCGATCGGGTTGCCCTCGGCGTCGTTGACCTTGGCCTGCGCCGATTCCTGGTTGCGGATCCGGGTGGAGACCGCGATGCGCCGGGTGAACGGGTTCACCCACTGCAAGCCCGACTCGCGGATGGTGCCGCGGTAGCGGCCGAACAGCTGCACGACCCGTGCCTGCCCGGGGACGACAGGGGTCAGACCCGCCAGCGCGAGGCCGCTGGCGAGAAAGATCAGCACGCAGAGCAGGACCAGCGCCACGGCGGCACCGTGACTCTGGCGGCTTGCCGCCACGGCAAGCGCCACCCCGGCCAGCAGCCCGGCGATGCCCGCCGCCAGCATGCGCAGGCCGGGCAAGAACCGGGCCTCATGCTCGGTCACCCGCCGGTCCGGCAGTTCCGGGCCTGCCGCAGCTGCAGCCTGAGTCATCTGGCGCCTCCCCCGCTTGACGGACCTGATATCACTTATCAATCTTACTGATATCTTTTTTCCGCGCAAGACGCCACGCCGGACGTGGCGGTACGGCGCTGGCAATCGGACCGATAGGCCACCTGGCCGGATCTGGCCGAGTGGGCGTGCGGCAGCAACAGCAGCGGCCAGTGACTGCTGCAGGCATACGGTGACATCGCGCCTCTAGGACAGCGGCACGGCCCTAGCTCGCCTAGCGCCGACCCGATCAGGCGCGATCCCGGGCGTTCCCCGTCCGCGACGGCTTGACTCGCGGAGCGCGGGCGTGCCTCGCGGGCTGCAGCGCGAAACCAGGGAAACGACAACTTCCCTGCACCGCAGACTTGTGACGCCCATTGATAGATGTCACCCGGGGTGTGCCTTGCCGGGACTTCCGCTGCGGATACCCAGCGATAGATGTCATCAGTTCCCAGAGATTGTTGTCACCTGGGTGAGTTCCCAGTGCTGTTGTCACCGGTCGAGTGCCGGGTGGGACACGCCGCAGGAGCAGCCATGATGACCATATTCGCATGATCGAACACGAAGAGTTGTATTTGTGGTGGGTGCTGCCGTTGAAGGGGCTGACCGGCTCCAGGGCGATTCATTCTGACTCGTGCGGTCTGACGGATCTCGTCGTGGACTGTCAGGTGGTCCCTGGCGAGGTCCTGGACTTGACGGATGGCTGGGCGGGGCGGTGGTCCGCGGCTTGGAGGGTCTCGGGCTCGGAGGTGGTCTGTCCGGTCCGTGATCTGGGTTCGTTCCCTGTGCCCGGGTGCGAGCCGGTGCGCAGGTTCTCCTGGAGCAGGGCACAGCGGCATCGCCCTGGCCTGCAGTTCATGGTGAGCACAGGCTTGCATCACGGGTTCGAGAGCCTGGAGGAAGCCAGGCTGCTGCTGGCGCTGGACTTCGCGGGCGCGGTGGCAGAGGTGGTCTGCCAGCCGTTCCGGTTGCGGTTCGCGACCGCGGATGGCCCGGTCGAGCACATCCCGGACGTCCTGGCAGTGGCTGGCGACGGCACGTGGCTGATCGATGTCCGCCCTTCGGACCGGATCGCGGAGGCCGACCGGGTGAAGTTCGCGGCCTCGGCGGAGGCGGCGCTTGCCTGCGGGTGGCGTTATCTGGTGGTGTCGGGCTGGGTGCCGCACGTGGCGGCGACGCTGGATACCTTGTCCGCGCAGCGGCGGTCGCTGGCTGACCCGCTCGGCCTGCGGAGCGTTCTCCTGGACAGGGCGTCGTCGGGGCCGCTGAGCTTCGCGGACCTGGTGGCCGGCACCATCGCCCCTCCGGTCGCGCGGGCGCAGCTCCTGCACCTTCTGTGGCACCGCAGGCTCAGTATCGACCTTGCCCTGCCGCTCGCCGACGCCACGCTGGTGCGGCTGGCGGACGGGGGGCAGGGATGATGGTGCCTGTGCTGGACCTGGCGGTCGGCTCGTGTCTTGTGCTGGACGGGGCGGAGTGGATCGTCGAGCAGCTGGAGCCCCAGTACGGCAAAGTCGCGCTCACCCGGGCCGACGGCGAGCGGATACGGGTGAGCATCCGTTTCCTGGTCAGCCATCCGCAGTGCCGGCCGTCGTCCCGGTCCGCCGTCGCGGCGGACCGGGGGCGTCAGCCCAGGATGCCGCGAGATTTGTCACCGCACCAGCGTGAGCTGGCTCATCTGCGGCTGGCGCATGTGCTGGAGGCCAGCACCGGGTTCCGCAGCGGTGATCCGTTGCGTCCGGGCCCGGGAGAGCCGAAACCGGAGTACGACCCGGCCACGACGACGCTGACGAGGCGCCGGCATGCCAAGGTCGCGGAGTTCCGGGCGCTGGATGCCGATCAGGCCAGGATCCTGGGCCTGGACCGGGTTAGCTACCGGACCTTGATCCGGTGGGATACCGGGCGCCGGCGGTCGGGGGTGATGGGGTGCGCCGATGACCGGTGGCTGCGCCCCGGCGGCGGTCATCCGAGCGTTTCCGAGGAGGTCCGGGAGGCGATCTTCGCTGTCCGGCAGGACACCCTGCAGCGGTCCCGCATCAGCATGAGCGCCCGTGAGGTCCTGATCCGCCAGTTCGTGCGCGAGCAGTACGGCGCCGGCGTGGCCGTCCCGTGCTCGGAGACGCTGCGGCTGGTCTGGCGGGAATGGTTCGGACCGGGAGGCGCCCGCCAGCGCTACCAGCGCTCGGCGGCCCTGGCGACCAGCGGGCAGCACGTCGTCGTGCACAGGCCGGGCCAGTCGCGCTGGACACCACGATCTTGCCGGTCAAGGTCCGCGAGGGCGTGTTCGGCGAGCCGGTGTCGGTGCACCTGACGCTGGCCCTGGACGCTTACTCCCATTCCCTGGTCGCGTTCCGGCTGACCATGGTGTCGGACTCATCGGTGGACGTGGCGATGCTGCTGCGGGACATGATGATGCCGCTGCCCTTGCGCGAGGACTGGGGCGAGGAGATGGAGTGGCCCTATCCGGGTGTCCCCGCCGCGGTGGTCGCGCAGTTCGCCGGGCACAGGGTCGCGGGGCTCCCGTTCTTCACCCCCGAGACGGTCACCACCGATCACGGATCTGTCTATAAGAATCATCACCTGGTCGACGTCCAGCGGGTGATCGGCGCGAACATCCTCCCGGCCCGGGTGCTGCGGCCTACCGATAAGCAGGCTTGCGAGAGGGCATTCGGGGGAATCCGGTCACTGCTGTTCGAGCATCTGCTCGGCTATACCGGGGTGGATGTCGCCGACCGCGGCGCCGACCCGGAATCCGATGCGGTACTGACCATCGATGAGATGGAGCACCTGATCGCCACATGGATCGTGGCGATCTGGCAGAACCGGCGCCTGGGCGAGCACGCTCCGTGCTGGGATCCGGCTGGCGACCACAGTCCCAACACCTTGTTCGCCGCGGCGATGGGCCAGGGCGGCTTCGCGATGCAGATCCCCGCGCCCGAGCTGTTCTATGAGCTCCTGCCCGCCTGCTTCGTGAAGATCCACGGCCAGCGCGGGGTGAAGATCCGCGGGCTCTGGTATGACGGCCCTGCCCTGAACGGCTACCGCGATGAGCCGTCCAGCCGCAGTGGCCGGTACCGGGGCCGGTGGGCGGTCCACCGCGATCCCCGCGACGCCCGCATGGTCTTCTTCCAGGACCCGGTCACCCATCTGTGGCAGCCGCTCCGCTGGAGCGGGCTCCCGCCGGAAGGGGAGGTGCCCTCCTTCAGCGACGCGCGCGTGCGCGACCTGCTCCGCGCCGCCCGGCAGGCTGGCCTGAAGCCCAGGTCGGATGCCGAGTTGCTGCCGTTGCTGCTGCGGCTGATCGGAGCGCACATCCCGGTGGAGAAATGGCCCACCCGGATGACCAGGGCCCAGCGCACCGAGCACGCCCGGGAGGACACCCAGGCACAGGCCGCGGCCGCGGATCGCCCGGCCGGCCCTCCCGCGAGGGCCGGAGCCGCTCAGGAAGCGAACGTGGTGGCACTGCAGTGGCCGGACCGGGCCCGCCGCGCCGAGAAAATGGTCGACGCTGAACGGCGCTGGCGACGGGAGGCAGCGGTGCCGTCC
>WNGF01005411.1_pt1 | contig 28044 bp, 30 predicted proteins | sample 5400641 | NCBI WGS metagenome assembly WNGF01 (sample SAMN13153371, study PRJNA577476) | soil metagenome | isolation source: 80 cm soil or saprolite under grassland replicate 2 | place: USA:California | collected 2016-06-15 | reverse complement strand
GTGCGCATGGAGCACCTGGAGACACCGTCGCCGTTCACTGCGCTCGGGGCGAAGGGTCTCGGCGAGGGAACGACGATGAGCGCGCCCGTCGCGATCGCGAACGCCGTCGCCGACGCAATCGGCGTCGATGCCGTCGAGCCGCCGCTGACACCGGCGCGCGTCTGGGAGCTGCTCGCGTGAAGCCAGCCCCGTTTGCGTATGTCCGCGCGGAGTCCGTCGAGCACGCACTCGAGGCGTTGCGGGAGCACGGCGGCGAGGCGAAGCCGCTCGCCGGCGGCCAGAGCCTCGTCCCAGCCCTGAACATGCGGCTGGCGCGGCCGAGCGTGCTGGTCGACCTGAATCGGATCGAGGGACTCGACGCAATCGGCGAGGAGAACGGAGTGCTCCAGGTCGGCGCTCTCGTCCGGCAGGCCGCGGCGGCGCGCTCCCCACTCGTGCGCGCCGCCTGTCCACTCCTGGCCGAGAGCCTCCCTTTCGTCGGTCACTTCGTGACGCGCAACCGCGGGACGATCGGCGGCTCGATCGCGCACGCCGACGCGGCTGCAGAGCTCCCGCTCGCGCTGGTCGCGCTCGGCGGCGGGGTCGTCACGTCGCGCCGAACGATCCCGGCGGAAACGTTCTTCGTCACCCACTTCACGACGGCCCTGGAAGCGGACGAGCTCGTGATCGCGACCGCGTGGCCGCGCCGGTGCCCCGGCGAAGGTTGCGCCTTCGAGGAGTTCACCTTTCGGCACGGCGACTTCGCCCTTGCGTCCGCGGCCTGCGTGCTCCACGTCGAGGATGGTCGTGTGGTCAACGCGCGGCTCGCGGTTGGCTCCGTCACCGAGCGGCCACAGCTCTTGGACGTGAGGCCCCTCGTGGGTGCGGCGGTCGATCCGGAGGTCGCGCGTGAGACCGGCGCCGCCGCCGGCGCCGCGGTCGATCCCCCTGGGAACCTGCACGGATCGCCCGAATACCTGCGGCAGCTCGTCGCAACACTCGTCCGGCGAGCAGTCGGCCGGGCCTGGGAGCAAGCGGCCTCGTGATGACGATCGAGCTCACCGTGAACGGCCGTAGCCATCGCGAGGAGGTCGAGCCGAGGCTCCTCTTGTCCGATTTCATCCGCCACACGATCGGCCTCACGGGAACGCACGTCGGCTGCGAGCACGGTGTCTGTGGCGCGTGCACGATCCGGCTGGACGGCGTGGCAGTTCGTTCCTGCCTCCTACTTGCGGTGCAGGCCGACGGAGCGACAATCGAGACCGTCGAGGGTCTTGCGTCGAACGGTGAACTGCACCCGCTCCAAGCGGCGTTTCGCGAGCACCACGCACTTCAATGCGGCTTCTGCACGTCGGGAATCCTGATGGCGGCCGTCGACCTGCTCGAGCGCAGCGAGACAGTCACGCGTGACGAGATCGTCGACATGCTCTCGGGGCATCTGTGCCGTTGCACCGGGTACGAGCCGATCGTCGACGCGATCGCAGAGGTGGCCGGCCCGTGAATCTCGCTCTCAGCCTCGTCTACGCGGCCGAGCGGGATCCCGAGCGAGAAGCGCTGGTCGACGGAGACGCTCGTCTGACGTACCGGTCGGTGCGCGAAGGGGCGGCGCGGATCGCCACGTCGCTCGAACAGCTCGGGCTCACGCGGGGCGAGCGGCTCGCGGCCGTCCTCCGGAACCGCCACGAGACGGTCGCGCTCTACTGGGCCACGCAGTGGCTCGGCGCGACGTTCGTCCCGCTCTCGTGGCGTGCGACCCAGCATGAGCTGGACTACTGCATCGAGGACTGCGGTGCGCGCGTGCTCGCGCGCGAGGACGATGGCGCGGTCCGCGTCGGCGAAGCGCTGTTTGCGGACCTACTCGACGCGGCGGAGCATCCCGGCGCCCTCGACGTTGCCGACGACGCCGAGTCGCTCATGCTCTACACGTCCGGCACGACCGGGAAGCCGAAAGGCGTCCCGCGTTCGCACCGCGCCGACCGCGCGGGTGGGCTCTCGCAGGTAATTCACCACGGCCTCGAATACGGCGATCGCACGCTCGGTGTCATGCCGCTGTACCACACGATGGGAATGCACTCGCTGCTCGCGATGTCCCTCGTGGGCGGGTGCCTCGTCCTGCAACCGCGGTGGGATCCACGTCAGGCGCTCGACCTGATCGAGCGCGAGCGGCTGACGGCGCTCTACCTGGCCCCGACGCTCTACCACGACCTCGTAACCGAAGTTAGTGGCTCAGAGCCACAAAGTCGGACTGCGCGGAACCTGTCTTCCGTGCGCTCGCTCGCATACGCCGGGGCGGCAATGACAAGCAGCCTCGTCGAGCGATGCGTCGAGGTCTTCAGACCGCGGACCTTCGTCAACCACTATGGCTCGACAGAGATCTACACCTTCTCCATCCACCGCGACCAGGCGGCTAAGCCGGGCTGCGCCGGCCGGCCGGCGCTGAACGCGCAACTAAGGCTCGGCGAGAGCGACGAGATCGAGTGCCACCTCGGCTCAGACGAGGCATTCAGGGGCTACTGGAACCGGCCGGACGCGGACGAGAAGGCGATCCGCGACGGCTGGTACCGAACCGGCGACGTCGGGCACGTCGACGAAGACGGCGACCTCTGGGTCGTCGGCCGGGTCGACGACATGATCGTCTCCGGCGGTGAGAACGTCCACCCGCTCCAGGTGGAAGACGTGCTGGCTCGGCATCCCGGCGTCGAGGAGGTCGCCGTGATCGGGGCTCCGGACGATCGTCTGGGACACCGCGTGGTCGCCGTCGTCGTCGGCACCGCGACCGAGGAGGAACTCGACGCCCACTGCCTCGGCTCCGAGACGCTGTCCCGCTTCAAGCGCCCGCGGGAATACCGGTTCGTCGAAGCGCTCCCGAAGAGCCCGTCGGGGAAAATCCTGCGCCGGGTACTGCGCGAGGAGGAGGGCGTCCGAGCATGAGCGATCTCGACGGGCTTCGGCTCGACCGCGACGGCGACGTCGCGACGATCACGCTGGACGTTCCGGAGAAGATGAATCGCGTCTCGATGGCAGCGCGCGACCAGCTCGCGCGGCTCTTCGATGAGCTCGGACGCGACGACGGCGTGCGTTCGATCGTCTTGACCGGTGCAGGCGACAAGGCGTTCACCGCCGGCGGGGACATCGCCGGCTTCCTCGAGCGCGACCCCGAGGAGCTGTCGCGCCTCGCGTGGAACGTGGCCGCAGCTGAGCGCTGCCCGAAGCCCGTGATCGCGAAGCTGCGCGGCTACGCCTTCGGCGTCGGGCTCGAGCTCACACTCGCCTGCGACTTCCGCATCGCCGCGGACGACGTCGAGCTGGGGCTGCCGGAGATAAAGCTCGGGATGATCCCCGGCAGCGGCGGGACGCAGCGCCTCGCCCGCCTGGTCGGCCTCGGGAGGGCCAAGGACATGGTCCTGCGCGGCCGCCGGATACCTGCGGCGGAAGCTCTCGCGATCGGCCTCGTGACGGAGGTCGTTCCGGCCGCGGAGCTGGACGCAGCGGTCTCCCGCCTCGTCGAGGAGTTGCGTGCGCTCTCGCCGCTGACCCTGTCGATGGCAAAGCGTGTCCTGAACCACGCGTACGACGGCCCGCTCGGCCTCGGCCTCGAGATCGAGGGCCTGGCGTACGGACTGCTTCGATCGACGCACGATTTCCGCGAGGGCGTAGAGGCATTCGGCGAGAAGCGCCGACCGAAGTTCGAGGGCCGCTAGCAGGGCCGAGCGAAAGCTTCGCTTTCGCTCGGCGTTGAGGTACGGCGCTTCGCGCGCAACGTGCGCAGGCAAAGCCCGCGCACTCCTACGTGGGTGCGATTGGCGATTGTCCTCTTCCGTGCGGGCACGGGCGCTTCGCGGCCGCGCCCGCATCAGTCCGCCTCCAGCTAGTGCGGATACGCTCGCACTAGCTTCCGGCTTGAGCGGAACTGCTGAGAGAGCGGAGAGGACGACTCGGCCTGCCGACGCCCCAAGGGCCGGAGGTTAGAGCTGGCGAAGCCGCTCTAACCGCCGGCCGAACTAACGGGTGCGGAGACGCGTAGCGCCTCCGCACGCGGACCATACGAACTGCCGACCAGGACCCAGAAGGGAGTGCGCGGGCTTCGCCCGCGCACGTTCCCCGGCGAAGCCGGCGTACCCCAACTCCGCGCGAAAGCGGAGCTTTCGCGCGGCTAACTGCGCTCCCACGCGAGTCCGGCCGCAAGCACTGTCTCGTCGTGCGGCGCAATCAGTTGGAGGTCGCCGATCGCGAGGCCGGCCCACCCGAGCAGATTGATCGGGCGTGCGAAGGCAGTCAACGGGATCCGGACCTCGAGCTCGTCGCAGTCGTCGGGCGGGAGCTCGATTCCGAGTGTCGGCGCGACGAAAAGGTCGACGTCAGGCTCGTAGCACCGCCAGGACTCGAGCGCCGCGTACGCCGCGGCGACCGCGTCCGCGTCGACCGACTGCGCGAGCTCGAGCTTGGTGCGCACGTTGTCGCCGTAGTCTCCAGCCCGGGACGGGAAGGTCGATCGGTGGGATTCCACCGCTTCGTGGAAGAAGACCGGCCACGTGTTCGCCTCCGGCTCCGGGATCTCAGCTGCAACACACCGCCCGCCTAGCTCCTCCAGCCTTCTGACATAGCCCTCGGCCGCAAGATTGACGTCCGGCCGGTTCCCGTCACCAACGGACGGCGGACGGGTGAGCACACCGATCGTCAACCCCGCGAGCCGCGGCTCCGGCACCGGCTTGCCGGTCAGCGCGGACCAGACCAGGGCGACGTCCTCGACGGTGCGGGCCATCGGTCCGACGGTGTCCAGCGTCGGACAGAGCGGGAACACGCCCTCCATCGAGACCGAGCCCCAGCGCGGCTTCAGCCCGACGGTCCCGCAACACGCCGAGGGGAGGCGAATCGAGCAGCCGGTGTCGGTGCCGAGCCCGAGGTCGCACATTCCCGCAGCCAACGCCGCGGCGTTGCCGCCGCTCGAGCCGCCCGCCGTCCGGCCGGGCCGGAGAGGGTTGCGGACGGCGCCGAACCACGGGTTCTGACTCGTGACACCCCACGCGAATTCGTGCAGGTTCGCCTTGCCGACGAGAACCGCCCCGGCGTCGACAAGCCGCTGGACCGCCGGCGCCGTTCGGTCGGGAACGTGGTCTGCGTAGATCTTGGAGCCGTACGTCGTTCGAATTCCGGCGGTGTCGAAGAGGTCCTTGACGAGCAGCTTCTTCCCTGCCAGCGGTCCCGATCGGGGCTCTGGCGGGTCGTCCAGCCACGTTATGACGGCGTTGAACGCGTCGTCGGTCAACGGTTCACGAGGGCGATCGCTTCGACCTCGATCTTCGCGCCGGGAATCGCGAGCCTGCTTACCTCGACGAGCGTGCTCGCCGGACGCGCGTCGCCGAAGAAGGCCTGGCGGACCGGGTTGATCTTCGGACGGTCGTCTACATCGGTCAGGAACACCGTGACCTTGACGACGTCCGCAGCGGATGAGCCGCCGGCCCCAAGCACCGCGCCGACGTTCTCGAAGGCCTGTCGGGCCTGCGCGGCGACGTCGTCACCGCCGACGAGTCGACCCTCCGAATCGACGGGGACGCAGCCCGAGACGAAGAGGAGCTGGCCCGCCCGCACGGCGTCCGTGTAGTGGCTGATCGGCTCTGCCTGGCCCGGAACCCGGATCTCTTCCCGCTGCGACATTGCGACGAGGATAATCCCGCGTGTAATGGAACCGCAGTTCGTCCGCTTCGACGACGTCAGCTCATTCGAGCTCGCGAAGGGCGTCAGCGGACGGCCGCTCTTCGGCGAGGGTGCGATGCTGAACCTGATCGAGTTCGAGGCCGGGGCAACGGTGCCGCTGCATAGCCACGAGCACGAGCAACTCGGCATCGTGCTGCGCGGGATGCAGGCCCTCGTCGTCGACGGCGTCCCGCACGAGCTCGGGCCCCTCGAGGGCTATGTGCTGCCGGGCGGCATCGAGCACTCCGCCTACTGCGGCCCGCAGGGGGCGCTCGTCCTCGACGTCTTCCGGCCGGTGCGCGAGGACTACCGCGAGCGCTGGCAGGCGCTCTAGCCGCTCAGCGCCGCGCGAACCGCCTCGGGCAGCTCCGACGATCGGCCCTGCTCATCGACGTGCACGACGGTGTGGCGCCCGTCGACACACGCCTCGCCGTCCTTCGTGATCTCCCACGCGTACGTGATGGAGGTCCTCCCCACGCGCTCGACGCGGAGGCGCACCTCGACCTCGTCCTCGAAGACGAGCACCTGGCGGTACTCGGCCTCGACCCGGCGACGCGGATAGGCGCCCCACTCGTCCATCACGCCCAGCCGGCGCATCAGCGCCGTCTCGGCAGCCTCCGCCCAGCGGAACGCCGCGGTGAAGTGGATCCGCCCGCCCGCGTCGGTGTCGACCCAGGCGACTCGAGTGCGTTCGACCTGTTCGATGGGCTACGCGGGCGCGGCGGCGCCTAGTGCCTCCAGCACCGCGGCACAGGTCGTCACCGTCGAGACGTTCTGGAGCGCGAAGTTGATCGAGGCGTTGTGCCACTCCGCACTCATCGTCGAGCACCCGTCTTCGGGGACGATCATGAAGTAGCCCTTGTCGGCGCCTGTTCGAGCGGTGTGCTCGATCGACATGTTCGTCCAGGCTCCGGTGACGATCACCGTGTCGCGACCGAGGGCTGCGAGCAGCAGCTCGAGCCTCGTCCCCTGCCAGCCGCTCATCCGCATCTTCTCGACGACGTAATCGCCCTCCTGAGGCTCGAGCCCGTCCACGGCCGCCGCGCCCCACGTTCCACGCACGAGCGCGTTCGCTTCCTTCACGCCCTCGAAGAGCGGTGCGTTGAGCTTCAGCCCTGGCGCCCCGTCTTCGACGATGTAGTGGATGTGGATGACCGGGATACCGGCCGCGCGGCAGGCCTCGGCGAGCTGCTTGACGTTCTCGACGACGTTCTGCTCCTTCGCGTGCTCCGGCGCCCCCGACTCGGCGAACGCACCGCCGTCCCCCATCACGTCGTTCTGCAGGTCCTGCACGATCAGGGCTGCCCGCCCTGGATCGACGTCGAGCTGTTCGGTTTCGCTCACCGTCTCCTCCTCACGTCATGTAGCTGAGCCGATTGCCTGACACCTTCAGCGAGATCCGGTAGAGCGAAGTCGTGCTCGGCATGTACAGGTCACTCCAGTCGTCGCCGCCCCAGTTGAGGTTGCCGACGTTTTCCGGGACCTCGATCACGCCGAGGAGCTCCGCCTCGGGGGTGATCACCCAGACTCCGCCCGGGCCGGTCACGTAGATGTTGCCGCGCTCGTCGCACTTCATCCCGTCGGGGATGCCCTCCTCGATCACGCCGGAGCCGATGTTCTCGAAGAACATCCGGCCGTTTGCGATCGTGCCGTCCGGCTGCCGGTCGAAGACCCGGATGTGGGCGCGCGGCGTGTCGTTGATGTAGAGCAGCGATTCGTCCGGCGTGAAACACAACCCGTTGGGCTGCTCGAAGTCGTCGACGAGGAGCTGAGGATCGCCGCCGCCGGGTGCAATCCGGTACACGCCCTGGAAGCCGAGCTCGCGCTGTCGCTCGAGACCGAACACCGGCATGCGGCCGTACCACGGGTCGCTGAAGTAGATCGAGCCGTCGTCCGCGACGATCACGTCGTTGGGGCTGTTCAGCTCCTTGCCGTCGTAATGGGACGCGAGCACCTCGCGGCCGCTTCCGGTGCCGTCCGGATCCATGCGCACGAGCGAGCTCGTCACGTGCTCGCACACGAGCAGGCGGCCCTCGGCGTCGTAGGTCATCCCGTTGCCCTTGTTACTCGGGTTCGCCACCTCGGTGACCCCGTCGTCCTCGCTCCAGCGACGCCGGATGTCGCCGGGCATGTCGCTGAAGAGGAGGTAGCCCCCTGCCTTGTTCCAGATCGGTCCCTCGGTGAAGGTAAAGCCCGTCGCGAGCTTCTCGACCTGCGCCTCCTGGTCGACGAGCTCGAAGAGCTTCTCCGACTTGACGTCAACGGCCATCTCGGCTCCTTTGCGCGCGGTCCGAAGTGAGTCGAAATTAACACTTCCACGCGAAAGCTGCGTTTTCACGTCCGCGCAAAAGCTGCGCTTTCGCGCGGGGCCGGCACGCCGGCTTCGCCGGGGAACGTGCGCGGGCAAAGCCCGCGCACTCCTCTATGGGTCCTGGTCGGCAGTTGGTGCGGTCCGCGTGCGGAGGCGCTACGCGTCTCCGCACGCGTTAGTTCGGCCTGCGGTTAGCGGCTTCGCCTGCTCTAACCTCCGGTCCTCGGCGCCAGGAAGGGTCGAGTCGTTTCCCGCCCCTCCCAAACTCCCGCAGAGGCCGGAAGCTAGTGCAGGCGGAGCCGCACTAGCTGGAGGCGCACTGATGCGGGCGCGGCCGCGAAGCGCCCGTGCCCGCACGGCAGGGGACAACCGCCAACCGCAACCCAAATAGGAGTGCGCGGGCTCTGCCCGCGCACGTTCCGCGCGAAGCGCCGTCCCTTAACTCTGCGAAAGCGAAGCTTTCGCAGAGTCGTCCTCCTCGACGTGGATGCGGGTCTTTGAATTGCGCAAGAAGCCGCCGTCCCGCCGCGCCCGCGTGGCCAGGATCTCGCCCAGGATCGAAATCGCTGTCTCCGCTGGACTGTCGGCTCCGATGTCCAATCCCGTGGGGCCGGAGATGCGCTCGAACTGCTGTTCTTCGACACCCGCTTCGAGCAGTCGCTCGCGCCGGCGTTCCTGGTTTCGGCGTGAACCGAGCGCCCCGATGTAGAACGCCTCGGTCGCCAGCGCCCCCTGGAGCGCGGGCACGTCGAATTTGTCGTCGTGCGTCAAGACCACGACCGCCGTCTGGTAGTCCGGCTCCACCTGCTCGATCGCCTCCTGCGGCCAGGCCACCAGCAGCTCGTCGGCACTCGGGATCCGCTCCTTCGTTGCGAACTTGCCGCGTGCGTCGGCCACGATCGTCTTCCAGCCGAGCTGCTGCGCGGCGGCGCACAGCGCCTCCGCCGTGTCGACCGCGCCGATCACGAGCAGCCGCGGTGCAGGACCGTACACCTCGGCGAACACCTTGCGCCCGTCGTTGAGCTCGAGAAGTGTGTTGCGGCCCTGACGGAGGATCTCGTCAACGCGGCCGGGAAGCTCCTCGGGCCCTTCGCCGAAGGCCTCAGCTGACTCGCTCACCAACAGCTCGGCGCCGAGAGGCTCCCCCTCCACCACCGTGAACAGGACCGCCCGCTCCTCGGTCTCGATGATCTTCAGCAGCCGCTCGACGAGCTCGTTCGGCGTACTCTCGACGAAGACGTCGATCTCGCCGCCGCACGGGAGCCCGACCGAGAACGCGAGATCGTCGGAGATCCCGTACGACAGCATCTGCGGCCGCGCGCCCTCGAGCACCTCGCACGCGTGGCCATAGACGTCGCTCTCGACGCAACCCCCCGAGACCGAGCCGGCCATCTCGCCGCTCTCGGAGACCGCGAACTTTGCACCCACAGGCCTCGGCGCCGAACGCCTCGTTGCGATCACGGTCGCGAGCGCGAATCGCTCGCCGCGCGCGCGCCACCGCTGGATGTCGGCAACGACCTCCTTCACGCGGCATGCCTCCTTTCGATACCGGCGAGCACGCCGGCCAGTTCCTCGAGACTCGCAAGATTATGTCCCGCCACGAAGCGGTCAACGTACGGCAGCGCCGCCCTCATCCCGCCGGCGAGCGGCTGGTAGTCCGGATTTCCCTTCAGGGGATTCACCCAGACGATCGCGTACGCCGCCCTTTGCAGCCGCTGCATCTCCTGCGCGACGAGCATTGTGTCTTGCCGCTCCCACCCGTCGGAGACGATCACGACTGCCGCGCCGCGCGTAAGCGCGCGGCGTCCCCAAACGTCGTTGAACGTCTTCAGTGACGCACCGATCCGCGTCCCGCCGGCCCAGTCGACGACGCGTTTCGCGGCAGCCGCAAGCGCTTGCTCGGGATCTCGTGTCCTGAAGGCGTCCGTCAGCCGAACCAATCGCGTTCCGAATACGAAGACCTCGACACCGCGTCCCGAACCGACCACCGCATGGAGGAACAGCAACAGCGCCCGGGTGTACGCCTCCATCGAGCCGGAGACGTCGCAGAGCACGACGAGCTTGCGGGGGACGTCGATCCGCCGTCGAAAGGTCCGCTCGATCGGTTCTCCGCCCCGTGCGAGTGAGCGGCGCGCGAGCCGGCGCAGATCGAGCCTGCGACCTCGTGCATGCGGGCGCAGCCGGCGCGAGCGACGCAGCGGGCGTGCGGCCGCGACCTCAGCGATCGCCTTCGAAAGGTGTGCGAATTCCTCCGGAGTCATCGCCGCGAAGTCCTTCCGGCGCAGGACTTCGTGTTCGCTCCAGCCGATCTCGATCGATTCGCCGCCAGACCGCTCGTGGCCGTCGACACGGTCGGTGCGCGTTCGCTCCGAGAGGAGCGTCGGCCGCTCGGCAGGCTTCGCGCCGCGATACGGCGGCCGCGAGGGCGCACGCAGGAACCACGCAGCGAACGCACGGTCGAAGCTCTCGAGATCCTCCGCACGGGAGACGAGCGTCGTGCGGAGCGCCCAGTAGACGTCTTCCTGATTGCAAACGTCGACGCGGTCGAGCCCGGTCAGCGCGTCCGAGATCCGTCCCGGCCCCACCTCCAGCCCTGCCTCACGGAGCACTCGGCCGAACGTGACGACGTGCCGGACGAAACCGCCTTCAGCGGAGGCCTGCGACAGCGCGTGCCTCCTCGACAAGAGCGACGAGGGCGTCGTCTCGGACCGTGGCGAAGTCCTCGTGATACTTCAGGACGGAGCCGAGGGTCTCCTCGACGGTCCGCGCGTCGAGCTCCTCCCGGCCCAGCGCTGCGAGCGCCTGGGCCCAGTCGATCGTCTCCGCGACCCCCGGCGGTTTCGCGAGCTCGAGCCTGCGCAGGCCCTGGACAAACGCCGCCGCCTGCGCGGCGAGCCGGTCGGGGATGCCCGGTACGCGCAGCGACACGATCTCGATCTCGCGCTCCAGCGTCGGATGATCGATCCAGTGGAAGAGGCAGCGGCGTTTGAGCGCGTCGTGCAGCTCGCGGGTCCGGTTCGAGGTCAGGATCACCGCAGGTATACGCCGCGCAGCGATCGTCCCGATCTCGGGGATCGTGATCTGGAAGTCGGAGAGCACTTCGAGCAGGAACGCTTCGAACTCGTCGTCGGCGCGATCGATCTCGTCGATGAGCAGCACCACGGGCTCCGTGCTCTCGATCGCCTCCAGCAGCGGGCGCCGGATCAGGAATCCCGGTCCGAACAGCTCCTCCTCGGAAACCGTCCCCTCCTGCGCCGCGCGAATGTGGAGGAGCTGTCGGGAGTAGTTCCACTCGTACACCGCATGCGCGACGTCGAGCCCTTCGTAGCACTGCAGCCGGATCAGCCGTGACGACGTCGCGATGGCGAGCGCTTTGGCCGCCTCCGTCTTGCCGACCCCCGCCTCACCTTCCAGCAGGAGCGGCTTCTCGAGGGCCAGCGAGAGATACAGGGCTGTGGCGAGGCCTCGCTCGGGCAGATACGCCGCGCCTCGGAGCCCGGCTTCCAGCTCGTCGATCGTCGCAAACGCCATGTCTCGCACGATATCCCGGGCCGGCCGCGCCGGAAGCGGCTCATGTTGCTTACTCTAGGCGCACGGTGACAGAATCGGGACTGGGTTTAGCGCCTTTGAGGAGGAGCGGCGAGTGACATCGACATCTCTGGAAACAGCCCAGGTCGTCGTCCCCACCTCCCGGGAGGAGGCGATCGAGGCCTTCGGGGACGGCTCGGACGTGACGGTGATGGGCGGTGGCACGATCCTGATGACCGAGCTCAACTACGGCCGGCTCCGGCCGGACCGGGTGCTCCTGCTGGAGCACGCGGGCATCTCGGGGATCCAGCGCAACGGCTCCTCCCTGACGATCGGCGCCATGACGAGAGTGGCCGAGCTCGAGCAGGCGCCCGAACCGCTTGGCAGTGCTGCCCGATGGGTCGCGGACGGCGAGATCCGGGCCCAGGCCACGCTTGGCGGCAACCTGTGCGCGGGATCCGGGACTGAGGCTCCCCGGGGCGATCTCCAGGGGGCGCTGATCGCGCTCGGTGCCAGTGTGAGGTCGGCCGGCAAGAACGGTGAGCGCACGGAGCCGGTGGAGGATTTCCTCGCTGCCGGCCCGGACGGCCGACTCGTGCTCGAGGTCGAGCTCCGTGAGCCTGTACGCGCGGGCTACGCGTCGGTGCGACGCCCGCACGCTCACGCATACACGATCCTGGCGGTGTCCGCAGCAGAGACCTCCGACGGCGTCAGGGTCGCCATCAGCGGAGCCGGCCCGAACGCCGTTCGCGCCCGCTCGGTCGAGCAGGCCCTCGCCGGTGGCGCAGCCCATGAGGAAGCGGCCCAGAAGGTGCTCGACGACGCCCGGCCGCAGGACGACGCGCTCGCGTCGGCGTGGTATCGGCAACGCCTGCTGCCCGTCCTCGTGCGCAGAGCGCTCGACAACCTCGGAGGAGGCCGATGAAGCTCAACGTCAACGGCGTCGAGCACGACATCCAGAGCCCGCCGCTCGTGTCGCTCCTCACCGCGCTCCGAGAAGAGCTCGAAATCACGAGCCCGAAGGCCGGGTGCCAGCAAGGCGGCTGCGGCGCGTGCACGGTCCTGGTCGACGGTGAGGCGCGTCGGTCCTGCCTGCTGCCGCTGGCGGCCGTGGACGGAGCCTCGATCACGACAATCGAAGGCCTTGGAGCGCCCGACGAGCTTTCCCCGGTCCAGGCTGCGTTCGACGAGCACTACGCCGCGCAGTGCGGCTTCTGCACGTCAGGCTTCGTGATGGCCGCCACGGCGCTCGTGGAGCGGAAGCCGAACGCCAGTCGCGAGGACGTGCTCGAGGCGCTCTCGGGGCACGTCTGCCGTTGCACGGGCTACGTCAAGATCGTCAGTGCAGTCGAGGCAGCGGCCCGTGGTGACGTCCATCCCGAGCAGGTCGAACCGAGCTTCGAACCAGAGGAGGCCGAAGTGTTGATTCCAGGGAGCCCGGCTTGAAGGCCGTCGGCGCGCGACTTCCACGCTACGACGGCGTCGCGCACGTCACCGGGCGAACGCAGTACGTCGACGACATCCGCGTTCGCGATTTGCTCTGGACGAAGGCGCTGCGCTCGCCCCACCACCACGCCGCGATCACGCGACTCGACACGAGCAAGGCGGAGGCGCTCCCGGGCGTGCAGGCCGTCGTCACACACAAGGATGTTCCCAAGAACGTCTACGGGCACCTCGAGGCGCTCGGGATTCCGGCCGACGAGCCGCTGCTCGCGGTCGATGAAGTTCGTTACAAGGGCCAGCCGATCGCTGCGGTCGCGGCGGTCGACGAAGACACCGCGCGCGCGGCGGTCGACCTGATCGAGATCGAGTACGAGGAGAAGCCCGCCTTCTTCGACATCCGCAAGGCGATGGATCCCGACTGGCCGACGATCCATCACTGGGGGCCGGTCTATCCCCACTTCGGCCCGTACAACCACCGGCGCGTGCGCAAGGGCGACGTCGACCACGCTTTCGAGCAGGCAGAGACGATCGTCGAGGGCGTTTACCGCCCGCAGGCGATCGAACACTGTCCGATCGAGCCGCAGACCGCCCTGGTCGTGCCCGAGGCGAACGGCCGGCTGACGATCTACTCGTGCACGCAGGCGATGTACTTCTCGATGGGTGTCGTCGCCGCGCACCTCGAGTGGCCGCTGAACAAGCTCAAGTTCGTCGGCGGAACGGTGGGGGGCGGCTTCGGCGGCAAGGTCGACACGGCGAGCGAGACCATCAGTGCCCTGCTCGCGCTGAAGGCGAAGCGGCCGGTCAAGTGGCGCTGGACTCGTGAGGAGGAGTTCCTCGCCTCCTCGACGCGCGCGCCGTGGCACATCGAGATCGCGGATGCGGTCTCGAGCGACGGCTGGATCCTCGGCCGCCGCATGCTGACGCTCCATGACTCCGGCGCCTACGCACGGTTTTCGCCGTACGGCGTGACGAAGCATGCGTTCCACCACACCGGCGCGTACACGATCCCGAACGTACACTTCGACGGGTTCGTCGTCTTCACGAACCGCGTGCCCACGACGGCGATGCGCGGTTTCGGCGTCACGTCGGTCTCGTTCGCGGTGGAGACGCACATGAACCGGATCGCCGACGTGCTTGACCTGGATCCACTCCAGGTCCGACTGAAGAACGCGAACAGAATCGGCGACACGACGGCGAATCGCGTCGTGCTCAAGGATCCGTCGACGGTTCCGGTGGTGCTGGCGGCCGCCGACCGAGTCGGCTATGACCTGCCGGCGGAGTACAGGTCGATGACGAACGAGCGTCGCTCCGGCGACCTGCTGCCGGAACATCTCGTCGGCCAGATGTCGACGAACGGAGACGAGGCGTAATGGCCAAGCACAAGGGCCGCGGGATCGCGACGATCGAGTATCCGACCGGCATGAACCAGAACGGTGACCCGAGCCAGGCCTGGGTCAAGCTGAAGCCGGACGGCCGCGTCGACGTCTTCTCGGGAACCGTGGACATCGGCCAGGGATCCCGCACCGTCCACACGCAGATCGTCGCCGACACGCTCGGGGTCCCCTTCGAGTGGGTCACGAACGACAACACGAACACCGATTCGTCCGCAGTCTGCACCGGCAGCTTCGCGTCGCGGGGGACGTTCATCGGCGGCAACGCCGTTCGCTTCGCGGCCGAGAAGGCACGGGAGCAGATCCTCGACATCGCCTCGAAGGAACTGGAGATCGCGCCCTCAGACCTCGACATCGTCGAGGGCGAGGTGATCGCCAAGGGCGCACCGGACCGGAAGATCTCGGTCCCCGACGTCGCCGCGGCGGCGACGTGGAACTACGGCGAGCTGATCACCGGCACTGGTGCGGCGCTCAAGCCGTTCGCGGATGTGAGCGACGACGACGGCTCGGTCGAGATCGAGCCGCACTCCGCGATCTCCTACGCGGCCTGTGTCGCCGACGTCGAGGTCGATGACGAGACGGGAGAGGTGACGGTCGAACGGCTGATCCAGGTCTACGACGTCGGCCGGGCGATCAACCCGACGCTGGTCGAGGGCCAGATCGAGGGCGGGGCGATGATGGGACTCGGCCTCGGCCTGCTGGAGCAGGCGTATCCCTACTACCCGGACCCGGGCCACCGCGGGGGCGAGTTCGGCGCCTACCTCGCTCCGTCGCTCGAAGACCTGCCCGACCTCGACAACGTCATCATCGAGAACCCGTCCGAAGACGGGCCGTTCGGCGCGAAGGCGATCGGCGAGATGGCGAACAATGCGCAGCCGCCTGCGATCGCGTCGGCGATCCACGACGCGGTCGGCGTCTGGGTGACCGAGATGCCGGCGACGCCAGAGCGGATCCTGCGCGCGCTCGACGGGGACAGGGAGCCGCGGCGCGACGGCAAGCGCGTCATCTTCGACGACGAGCTGTCGATCCGGACGGTGAGCTCGAACGGCGGCAAAGGCTTCTTCGAAACCGATGGTTGACGCCTCCTCGCCGTTTCGGACCTGGAACGGCGTGGAGGCATGGCGGTTCGCCGACGGCGTCCGCCTGCATGCGATCGGCGGCGAGCAGATCCTGCTCTGCCGCGTCACCTACGAGCCGGGGAAGCAGGTGCCCGACCACGACCACCAGCACACCGAGCAAGTGATGGCGATCGTCGACGGTACGGTCACCGTCACCGTCGAGGGGGAGACTCGAGACGTGAAAGCGGGCGACGTGATCGTCATCAACCGCGGCGTCAGGCACAGCCTCTATTCGGAGCACGGCGTGACGTTCTTCGAGGCGCTTGCGCCCGTGCCGCTCGACCACGTGCCCGACCGGGAACGCGACCTGGTGCTCGGTCCCGACGGCGGCAGCACGCACGTGGAGCGCTGATCCGCACCGAGAAAGGGAGGAAACGCAATGCCAGTCATCGAGGTCAAGCTCTACGACCACCGCGTCACCGACGAGTCGGTGCCGAAGATGATCGAGAAGCTCACCGACGCCCTCGCGGAGTCGAGCGGCGCCGCGAAGGAGCACATCCAGGTCGTGATCCAGGGCGTCCCCCCGAAGCACTGGGGAATCGCGGGTAAGCCGGCAGGCTGAGGCAGCGCTTTCGGTGCCGCCTTCGGTGCGTGCGGGCTGCGCCCGCGCGTCCGTCGGAACCGACCGGAGACGAGCCGCAAGCTGATCGCGGGACTCACCGACGCACTTTGTGCAGCAACCACGGAGGGTCTCCGCGAGCACACGTGGGTCGTCGTCGAGGGCCACTCGCCGAAGAACTGGGGCGTCGGCGGCGTACCGTGGCCCGTGGAGATGACGCCTCCCTGATCTCCGAGCGAAAGCTGCGCTTTCGCTCGGGTAAAGGGACGCCGCTTCGCGGGAAACGTGCGCGGGCAGAGCCCACGCACTCTTGGTGGGGTTGTGGCTGGCGCGCGGCTGCGTCCGTGCGGGCGGAGGCGCTGAAGCGTCTCCGCCCGCATCAGTCCGCCTTCAGTTAGTGCGGCTTCGCCTGCACTAACTTCCGGCCTCGGCGTTCAGTCCTGGTCTTAAGCCTCCGGCCAGGGGTGGCAGTTGTGGTCGATCCGGTCTCCGCGGAGTGGGAGCACCGACCGCGAGGTTCCGCATGCCAACCTTCTGATGCTCGCCCGACTTTTGCAGGCGTTCAGTTTCAGTCATGTTCTACCCCACCGCTACTCGAACGGGTCTTTCAGGAACGGGTAGCGCGCGTGTGCAGCCTTTTCGAGCAGGCTCTCGGCATATCGGTCGCGTTCCTTCTGCGCCTCCCGTTCAGCCTTCTCGATCTCATACTCCTCGCCTTGGAGAGGCTTATGAGGCGGCTCCTGTCGATGTCGCATTGGCCGACAAAGACGTCGTAGAAACTTCATCGCGAACACGTGATGTTAGAGATCCCTTCATTCATCGTTTCGCTAGTTGCGAAGCGCTAGACCCTCCTAGGTCTTCAGCTCGAGTTCCATAGCGGGGGCGCCTGGAGCAATCGCCGCGGTCTCGCGCGCGTGTAACAGAGTCGTGCGCACGATCAGCTTAGCGCGGGCGAAGTTGTCCATCATGGTCGGAACCGGGCCCACGCGCCGGCCGAGCGCATAGCCGGCAGCATTGCGGCCGATCGCCCGGTAGGAGTCGAGGGTAAGCGACGGCGCCATCCCGAACAGCTCCAGGTTGTCAAGGGGCTGGAGGTCGGCGCGGTGGATGACGGTCGTTCCCTTCGACTGGACGCCGATCGCAACCCCGGAGCCCGACAGAGCGGCGCCGTCATGGCCAATGAACGCGACGTCCGAGGCGCGGCGCACCCGTACGAGGCGGGGCTCCGCTCCCGCCTCGCGCACGCCCTCGACCAGCGCGTGGAGGACGTCGCGGTGCGCGAGGCCGCCGATCGTCGCCTGCAGGCGGTCGGCGAACGCCGGGCCGAGCGCGATCACGACGTCGTCCGATCTGTTGCCTATAGTGGCAACGTGAGTTTCAACCACCACAGGTTCTTGCGCCTGCTTCGACTCCTCCAGGGCGTGCGCCTCGAGCTCGTGCGGAAGGTGCTGGAGACGCGTCCAGCGGTCACCGTCGAGGCGGTAGCCGGTTCCGGGTCCCGTGTACCGGTTCGGGTCGTTTACCGCCGCGGTCACCGTCCCGTTCGGATCGACGATGGCCGAAGTCTGGAGGTAGTCCGCCGAGACACGCTGCCTCTGGATGCCGAGGATCGCCTCCGCGACGTCGGTGAACCCGCGCCGGTCGAGCTCCCGCGCGACGTCCAGGCCGCTGATTCCCTCCGCCAGCACGCGGTCAGCGGCGGTCACGTCTGCGGCACGATCGCGGTCCGGCAGGTCGCGGCTGTCGAGCGCGTAGGTCGCGGCCTCGACCTCCTCGTCGGTGATCGGAGGGAAGCCGAACGCGGTGAAAGCGGCCTGGATCGCGCGGGCCGCGCGCTCGCGCACGCGTATTGTCTCAGCCTCGGTCAGCGGCTCGATTCCGCCGTCGACCTGCCAGTCGCGCTGAACCGTCAGCCACTCGTCGATGTCGTCCGCGTCGTAGTTGCCGCCGCCGAACATGTTGTCGTAGCGGGGCATCACGCTCCAGCCGGAGGTGACGAAGTCGGTCCCGGGCAGGAACTGCCCCATCAGCTTCGCTGTCCGTCGAGTCGGAGAGTGCGAGGCGATCGCGTCGTTGCCGGATGCCACCTCGAGATCGAGCCAGGCCGCGAGGAGGTTCTCGGCCAGGATCTCGCGCGACCCCGCGGGAACGCTCATCACGAGCGCGACGCACGAGATCGCCCCGTTCTGCACTCCCTGCGAGCCGGCAGCGCGGGCGAGGCAGAGACAGCGCGCCTCGAGGTAGAGCATCGAGCAGCCGCCGGAGTGGCCCATCAGCGCCTCGGAGCCGCCACCCGAGGTAAAGCGCACCTTGATCCCGCGCGAGGCATATGCGGAAGCAAGGAATCCCTTCGACCACGGGGTGTCGTCGCCGTCCACGAACACGGGCTCGGTGCCATAGACGGAGAGCGTCTCCGCGTACGTGGTGATTCCCTGGATCGCAAGCTGCAGCGAGCGCCGCTCCTCGATCGCGCACTGCGTCAGCACGCCCGGCCTTCCGGTCTGCGAGCCGACCAGCACAGCCATCGCATTCAGCGGTGCATACCGCGAGACGCCGACGGTCGTCTCGATCTCGGCGAAGCCGCGGGCGGCCGCTTCCGCGGCGTCCGCCGCGAGCAACGCCGGATTCTCTTTCAGATTCGTGACGTGCGCCTGGTTGGCCGGGGCGCGTCGTGCACGCAGCTTCTTGAGCGCGAACATCATCTCGACGGGATCCAGCAGCCCAACCACTCGCGCGAGGCGTGCCGGCGTGAGGCCGCCCGCCAGCCGGACGAGCTCCTCACGCGGGACGTCGACATCGACGAGCCGGCGCGCGAGCTCGGCGTCGTCGAGCTCCGTCGTCTCGCGGGCGACGTCGAGATCGAGGCCATGGCGCGCGATGAAATGGTCGATCGCGTCGAACTCCCCTTCGCCGCGGCCGTCGAGCGACACGACGCGTCCGTCTTTCACCTCGAGGCCGGGTTCGGGATCGTTTGGACCGTTCATCGCGACGAGGCCGAGCTCGGGGTACGGCGTAATCAGGAGCTCCCGCCGCAGCTCGCGCCGCTCGCGCTCGACGAAACGCTTAGAGCGTCTTGGTTGCTGCCGGCTCATCAGTCGACAGGAGCCTTCGCTCCGCGTAGATCGTTTTCGCCTCGCGAACGAAAGCGGCCGTCAACGGCGCCTGGAAGTCGCGTTCGAGCCGTTCGGCCCACCGCTCGAGGCCGTCGGCCGTGGAGCGGTGCGGGCGCAGCGCCGTATAGATCTCCAGGATCACGTCGTCCGGGACGCCGGTCAGCTCCGCGGCCCGCCCGAGGTTCGCAGCCAGCTGCGTGCGGCCCGCAGCGAGCGCCACCTGGCCCTGAAGGGCCAGCGTCTCTGGCGTCGCGCGCATGTCCGAAGGCTCCAGCTGCCCGGAGCGGAGCGCATCGAGCGTGAGCTCGTCGAGTCCGAGCCCGCCAGGCGTACGGACGAGGTCGGGCCGCTGCGTCCCGAGCGGGTAGTCCGCTGCGGCATCGAACGCCACGCCACAAGCTTAGTCCCCGTTCCGCCGAAGCCGGTTCAGGGATATAAGAGCGCGTGTGAACGCCTACGACTTCGGTGGCCGCGTGGCGCTCGTTACGGGCGGAGCGAGCGGCATCGGCGCGGCGACCGCCGAGTTATTGCGAGTGTGCGGCGCACGCGTCGCGGTGTTCGACCTGAACCCCAACGGCCTGCACGCGGACGTCCTCGGCATCTCCGGGGATGTCTCGAAGTCCGACGACGCCGAGGCGGCGGTGGATCGGGCGGAGTCGGAGCTTGGACGGCTCGACATCCTCGTCTGCTCTGCGGGCGTCGGGGGGGATTCGGTTCGGGCGGTCGACATGCCAGACGCAGAGTGGCAGCGCGTCTTCGCGATCAATTGCCACGGTACGTTCTTCTGCAACCGCGCCGCCCTGCGGGGGATGATCGAGCGCGGCTACGGACGCGTCGTTAACGTCGCCTCGATCGCCGGGAAGGAGGGCAACCCCATGGCCTCCGCCTATTCCGCCAGCAAGGCCGCGGTCATCGGGATGACGAAGTCGATCGCGAAGGAGGTTGCCGGCACCGGCGTCCTCGTGAACTGCATCGCGCCGGCCGTGATCGACACGCCCATCCTCGGCCAGCTGACCGAGGAGCACATCGGCTACATGCTCGAGAAGATCCCGCTCGGTCGCGTCGGGCAGCCGGACGAAGTCGCGCGCCTGATCGCCTATCTCGCCAGCGAGGACCTCAGCTTCGCAACCGGGGCCTGCTTCGACATCTCCGGCGGACGCGCTGTCTACTGATGCGAATCGTCCGCTTCCAGGAACCGGGAGTCGAGCCTCGACTCGGCCTCGTCGAGCCGGACACCCCGACGAGTGTGCTCGAGCTCGAGGACGAGGACGTCCTGAACGTGCTGCGAGGAGACCGCGGGCTCACGGGGCGCAGGATCGAGGCGCTCGACGCCGAGACGCTCGAGCTGCCGCCGCCGTTCGACCTGCTCGCGCCGCTCGTGCCACCGGAGACCTGGGCTGCGGGCGTCACGTACGAACGGAGCCGGGACGCTCGCGTCAACGAGAGCCGGGTCGAGGCCCGCGACGTCTACAGCCTGGTCTATGACGCCGAGCGACCTGAACTCTTCATGAAGGACGCCGTCGGGCAAAGGACGGTCGGTCCGGGCGCCACGGTCGGTGTGCGCTCGGACGCGTCCTGGACCGTGCCCGAGCCCGAGCTCGCGCTGGTCCTGGACGCGGGCGGGGAGCTGCTCGGCGCGACGATCGGCAACGACGTCACTGCGCGCGACGTCGAAGGCGCAAATCCGCTCTACCTCCCGCAAGCCAAGTTGTTCGCGGCAGCGTGCGCAATCGGCCCGGCGATTCTGATCCCCGACGACTGGTCACAGCCCTTCGAGATTGAACTTCGCCTCCTCGATCCGGATGGCACCGTCGTCTACGAGGCGCGAACGTCGACCGCGCGGATGCGGCGCTCGTTCGCTGAGCTCGCGGCGTGGCTCATGCGCGACAATCCAGTCCCTGCAGGGAGCATTCTCTTGACGGGCACCGGCCTGGTGCCGCCCGACGACGTCACGCTCGTCCCGGGGCAGCGGGTCGAGATCAGGATCCCTGGCATCGGCAAGCTGGTGAACCCGGTCGGCGTGGCAGCCGACCTTCTTCCCGCGGAAAGGAGCAACACTCATGTCCGATAGCGTGCTCGAGGCACCCGCACGGCCGGAGCTTGCCAACTACGTCGGCGGCAGCTGGTCGCCGGCGCGAAGCGGCCGTACCTACGAGAAGCGCAATCCAGCGCGCCCGTCGGAGATCGTCGGGGAGTTTCCCGCCTCCGGCGAGGAGGACGTCAACGACGCGGTGGAGGCCGCAGCGAGTGCGTTCCCGGCCTGGTCGACGCTGCCGGCCGCCGGGCGCGCCGCGGTTCTGATGGGTGCCGCCAACGCCATCGAGGCTCGGGTGGAGGACATGGCCGCCGACATGACCCGCGAGATGGGTAAGCCCTTGCGCGAGGCGCGCATGGAATCCGCTCGGACGGCGGCCATCTTCCGGTTCTTCGCCGGCGAGGCCTGGCGCCCGAAGGGTGAGCTCTACGAGCAGTCGGCGACCGGCTCGACCGTCTACACGCTGCGGCGGCCGCTGGGAGTCGTGGGCCTGATCACACCGTGGAACTTCCCCGCGGCGATCCCTGCCTGGAAGCTGGCGCCGGCACTTATCTACGGGAACACGGTCGTGCTGAAGCTCGCACAGGAGGCACCGCTGACCGGCCTGCACCTCGCTGCAGCGCTGGACGAGGCCGGCATCCCTGCCGGTGTCCTGAACGTCGTCGTCGGCCGCGGCTCCGAAGTTGGCACGCCGCTCGTCACGCATCCGAAGGTTCGGGCGATCTCGTTCACCGGCTCGGTCGCCGTCGGCCACCAGGTCCGAGGGCAGGCAACGGCGCTCGGAAAGCGAGTCCAGCTCGAGCTCGGCGGCCAGAACCCCCTGATCGTCACGGCGGACGCCGACCTGAACCGTGCGGTAGAAGCTGCCTACGCGGGCGCGTTCTGGTCAGCCGGGCAGAAGTGCACGGCGACGCGGCGCATCTACGTCGAGGCGCCCGCGTACGACGAGTTCCGAGAGCGGCTCCTCGAGCGCATCGACAACGGCAAGGTCGGCGATCCGGCCGACCCCGAGACCGAGGTCGGCCCGCTAGTGAATGAGAAGCAGCTGAACGACGTGATCGACGCGATCGAGCAGGGCAAGCGCGAGGGCGGCAAGGTGCTGACAGGGGGCGAGCGCATCGACGACGACGCGTACCTGGTAGCGCCGACGCTGTTCGAAGACGTCGCCGACGAGTCGATGCTCTCGTGCGAGGAGGTCTTCGGCCCGGTCACGTCGCTCTATCGATTCGATACCCTCGACGAGGCGATCGAGCGTGCAAATGCGGTCGAGTTCGGCCTGTCGGCGTCCATCTTCACGAGCAGCCTCGCTACCACGCAGGAATTCGTGAAGCGTCTGGAGGCGGGTCTCCTGCACGTCAATTCGCAGACCGCGGGCGCCGACGTGCACGTCCCGTTCGGCGGGATCAAAGGCTCCGGCTTCGGTCCGCACGAGCAGGGTCGCGCGGCGCTGGAGTTCTACACCGAGATTGTCACCGTGTACCAGGACCCGTGAGCGATCGCTTCCTGATCACCGGCGCACTCGGTTGCATCGGCGCCTGGGCGTGCGCGCAGCTCGTGCGCGAGGACGTGCCCATCGTCGTCTACGACCTCGGTGCGAGTACGAGCCGGCTCGAGCTGGTCCTGGCGCCCGAGGAGCTCGACCGCCTGACTCTGATCCGCGGCGACGTGACCGATCTCGATCAGCTCGAGCAGGCGCTGGTCGACCACGGGATCACGCACGTCGTGCACCTGGCGGCGATGCTCCTGCCGCTCGTCAAGGCCGATCCGCCTCGCGGCGCAGCCGTCAACGTGGTCGGGACGACGAACGTCTTCGAAGCGGCGAAACGACACGGCGTGCGCGGAATCGCCTACGCCAGCTCAGCCGCCGTCTACGGGCCCGGCGCAGGGCCTCGAATCGAAGACGCGGGCGAGCCCACGAGCCTCTACGGCGTGTTCAAGCTGGCGAACGAGGGAACCGCCCAGGTCTACTTCGAGGACGACGGCGTCGGCAGCATCGGATTACGGCCCTACGTCGTCTACGGGCCGGGCCGTGACCAGGGCCTCACCGCAGACCCGACGCTGGCGATGGAGGCTGCCGCTCGAGGCGAGGGCTACACGATGCGCTGGGGCGGTCGCTGCCAGCTCCAGTACGCCGCCGACGCGGCCGGGATCTTCATCGCCGCGGCACGCGCCGAGCATCGGAGCGCCGCCGTGTTCAACCTCGGCGGGCCGTCGTCGCATGCGAGCGACGTCGTCAGCGCAATCGAGGCTGCCGCGCCGGAGGTGGCAGGCCGGATCGCGTTCGAGGACGTCCAGCTTCCCTTCCCGGAGGAAATGGACGCAGGACGATTGGAGAGCGTCGTCGGTCCGATCGAATGGACGCCGCTCGAGGAGGGCGCGCGCCAGACGATCGAGCATTACCGCACGCGGATCCCGGCCTAGACCTCGCTACGGACGGGATTGGTCAGGGCGCCGAGCCCGTCGATCTCGACCCTCACCTCGTCGCCGTCCTTCAGCAACACCGGCGGGTCGCGGAAGACCCCCACTCCCGCCGGCGTGCCCGTCGCGATCAGGTCGCCGGGCTCCAGGGTCATCGTCGCGCTCGCGTACGCGATGACCTCGGCGACCGTGAAGATCATGTTCGCGGTCGTCGAGTCCTGCATCGCGTCCCCGTTCAGGTAGCAGCGGATTCCGAGCGCCTGCGGATCCTTCACTTCAGCGGCCGGCACGAGCTGCGGCCCGACCGGGCAAAAGGTGTCCGGCGACTTCCCGCGCGTCCACTGCCCGTCCGAGAACTGGAGGTCGCGCGCGCTCACGTCGTTGAGGCAGAGGTAACCGCGGACCGCCTCGAGGGCATTCGCTTCCGAGATGCCGCGAACGCGCTCTCCGATCACGACGCCGAGCTCGGCCTCATAGTCCACCTTGTCAGAGACGCGCGGTATCACGATCGGCTCGCCCGGCCCGATCAGGGCGTTCGGCCATTTCGCGAAGAGCAGCGGCGCGCTCGGCAGCTCGGTGCCCTGCTCCTCGGCATGGTCGCGGTAGTTGAGGCCGACGCAGATGATCTTGCTCGGAACCTCGATCGGCAGCACGCTCACGATCGCGCTCCGGCCTTCTCCGCGCTCGCGTAGTAGACGGCGCTCATGTCCTCGTCGCCGTGGCCGAGCTCGAGCGCGCGATCGAATTGCTGCAAGGTCGCACCCACGAGCGGCAGCTCGAGCCCGCCTGCGGCTTCGAGGATGAGCGCGACGTCCTTCCGGGCGTGCTTGAGCGGGAACGACGGCGGGAAGTCCTCGTTCAGGATCGCCTCGCCCTTCACGTGCGCGTACGGCATATCCATCGCGCCGCCCGCGATCGCCTCGAGGAAGCGGCGCGGATCGAGACCGAGCGTCTCGGCCAGAACGAAGGTCTCCCCGATGTTCTCGATCGTGCAGAGGATCCAGTTGTTGACGACGAGCTTCAGCCGCGTCCCCAGGCCGGCCTCGCCCAGCCAGACGTGGCCTCGGGAGATCGACTCGAACACGGGCAGGCACCGTGCGCGCGCCTCCGCCGGCCCTGACGCGAGGATGAAGAGCTCAGCGTCCTCGGCGGGCTTCCTCGTGCCGAGCACGGGCGCGTCGACGAAGGTGATCCCGCGTTCGGCTGCCAGCTCGGCCAGCCGCTCAGTTGCGGGGACTCCGATCGTGCTCGACTGGATCCACAGCCCTTCCAACGGCATGGCGTCCAGCCCGCCGCTGTCGATCATCGTGCCCTCGACGGCCCGGGCGTCCGCGAGCATCGTGAGGACTATCTCGGCACCACGAACCGCGTCCACGGGCGTCGACTCGACGCGGGCGCCTTCCTCCCCCAGAGGCTCGGCCTTCTCCGACGTACGGTTCCAGACCGCGACGTCGTGCCCGGCCCGCAACAAGTTGCGCGCCATGGGCCCACCCATGATTCCCGTTCCGAGCACCGCGACTCGCGCCATCGTTCCCCCCTCCTTTTCTCGGAACGGCGAAACTAACCGGTCCTCAGTGAGTGCGCAGCCTTCCCTGGAAACCGTCGTCACTCCCGCGCTCGTCGTCGACGGGCCGACGCTCGTCGAGAACGTGGCTCGGATGGCCGCCCGAGCCGAAGCTGCAGGTGTCGAGCTTTGGCCGCATGTGAAGACACACAAGTCGAAGGCGATCGCACGGCTCCAGCGCGAACACGGAGCAGCCGGGCTCACCGCCGCGACCCTGCACGAGGCGGTGTGCTTCGCCGACGGGGGGTTCGACCGCTTGCTGATCGCGTACCCACCGGTGGGCGACTGGCGCCTGAAGGCCCTGCTCGAGCTCGCGAGCGAGATCGAGGTTCGCGTCGTGGTCGACACGCTGCCAACTGCCGCTCTGCTCGACGACGCCTGTCGGCGAGCCGGTGTGACCATGTCCTACCTGTGGGAGATCGATTGCGGCGTCGGCCGGTCCGGGACTCAACCTGGGCCGCCGACCGCCGACCTCGTCGCAACGGCCACCGCACGGTTCTCACACATCGCGTTCGAGGGTCTCATGACGTTCGGCGGCCACGCCTACCTGGCCGCCAACCCGGCCGGGATCACGCGGGCAGCTGACGACGAGAAGGACGCGCTCGCCGTGACCAGAGCCGCCCTCGAGTCGCAGGGCATTGAGGTCCGCACCCGCAGCGCCGGCACCACGCCGACGTCCAACGAGCTCACCAACCCAGGACCGATCACCGAGATCCGGCCGGGCAATTACGTCTTCTACGACGCCACGCAGGTGACACTCGGCGTCGCCGAAGAGAAACAGTGCGCGCTCAGCGTGCTGGCAACGGTCGTCGCGCGTCCTGAGCCACGGCGACTGATCCTCGACTGCGGCTCGAAAGCGCTCGCGGCGGAGCGTCTCAGTCCCCGCTCGCAGACCTACGGCTTCGTCATCGACCACCCGGAGCTCGCTGTCGAGAGGCTCTTCGAGGAACACGCGGTGATCAGCTCCACGGAGCCGACGGACATCGCGCTGGGATCGCGGCTACGCGTGGTGCCGAATCACTCCTGCGCGACGACCAATCTGCACAACAAGATGCTCGTGCTCGAACACGGCGAGATCTCCGATGCCTGGGCGGTGGACGCGCGGGGTTGGAGCGCAGCGGCGGTCTGAATCTGGCAGACCGGACTTGTGCTTCGGGGACGTCGGCTGCCTGCAGCGTCCCGACGACCCCGTCCACCATCGCGGGCAGTCCCGCGATCAGGTAGGTGAGGGATTGCAGCTCGTCGCCGAGGTGGTCATGGAGGAGCTCGGCTTCGATGCGTCTGGCTCGCCGTCTCGCAGGCGCATGCACAGGCCAAGCACACCGCGCTCGTTCGGCGAGGTGACAACCGAGACGTGTCGCGACCTCCCGCTTCTCTTTGAACTGCGCGCGCACGTGTCTAACATCGCTCGACGAACAAAGCACGGCACGGCCTCGCGGGCCTAGTGGGACATCGTCCCCTTGACGTTTCCGACCTTCAGAAGCCCGACCTGGCCCAGGTCGACGCTCGCAAAGGAGTGGTTGACGAAGGGGTAAAGGCCCGGCTGATCGATCTTGACGTCGAAGACGCCGCCGCCGCCCGCAGCAACCAGCGCCGTCTGCACGTTCCTCTGAAACTGCGTCATGTCGGCGTTGACCCAGGCGCGATTCAGGATCGTCCCGACGACGTGGAAGGCCGTATCGAAGCTCGGCCCGGCGTCGACAACCCAGAACCGCACGGTCTCACCGGGCTTCGATGTCAAAGGATGCGCCACGTACTGACCTGCATAGCCGTTCCACGTGACCCAGTCGGGCTCTTGCCTCTGCGCCTTCGCCATGTCGAGACCGGCCGGCCCCGGAAAGCCTGGTGCGCTCAGGTACCACTCACTCGCAACCAGAACGTAGTTCTTGTCAGCGTGCGGTAGCGGGCTGCGGGGCTCAACGATGATCGCTCCATACATCCCATTCGCAATGTGGGCAAGCACCGGCTTCGTCCCGCAATGGAACATGAAGGCGCCGGGGTCGTTTGCCACGAACGAGTAGTGGATTGAGCCGCCGGGCGCAACGTCTTTGAACGCGACGTTAGGCGCGATGCGCGCGGCGTGAAAGTCGACTGAGTGCGGAATCGCGCCCTTGTTCGTGAGCGTCAACTCGACCCTTTGGCCTTGGCGGACATGGATGAACGGCGCAGGTGCTCCACCACTAAAGGCCCAGGAGCTGTACTTCACGCCGGGCGCGATCTCGATCGTCTTGTCCACCAGCACGAGCTTGACGCGCGCCACGGGCCCCGTCGGGGCCGGTGGCAGCGTCGCGTCCATCGCGACATGCCTCTTCGCGAGCGCGTCCGCATTTGTCGGTCCCTGACCGGCAAAGCTCTGGAGATCGCCGGCACCGCCCATATCCATTCCGGGCACCGTGTTGCCGCTCGACACCGCCTTCGCCGCCTTGTTCGCGTCCTTGCGAGCGTCGTGCGCCGAGAAGCCCATCCAGACAGCGACGAAGCCGAGGACGACCACGAGAAAGCCCAGCAGCAGCGCGAAGGCTGCCCAGTAACCGCCGTTGTCGGTCGTGCGCATGGATCGACGGGAGGGGGGCGGTGTCCGGTGGTCGGCTGGGCGCGGGGGTTTCCCGTTGACGTCTGGACGCTCAAGTGTCGCTGGCACGGGTCATCGGCTCCTTTTCATCGGTTTCCGACCCACCGTAGGAGGTCGGGCTGAATGCGTCATCCGGGCCAACGCCGATCGAGTTGCGGCTTTCCACTGAGCAACTCGCAACGTGGAGACCACGACGGCCGCATCAGGAGTCGGTCATCCTCAGCGAAACCGCAGGCCGGATCCGAGTCGCCTACAGTGCGGGCCGACGGTTGCAGGCAGCGTCAGGAGCGAAAGGGACACGCCGATCACCGTCCCCTGA
>WNGF01003870.1_pt1 | contig 28055 bp, 28 predicted proteins | sample 5400641 | NCBI WGS metagenome assembly WNGF01 (sample SAMN13153371, study PRJNA577476) | soil metagenome | isolation source: 80 cm soil or saprolite under grassland replicate 2 | place: USA:California | collected 2016-06-15 | reverse complement strand
CACCGGCAACGTGGCGACAACGGTAGCAGCCATCAATTGGTCCCACTGCGTCGAGTACTGCTGCACGAACACCGTCAGCCCTAGCTGAATCGTCCGCATGTCATCAGTATTGGTGATCAGCAGCGGCCACAGAAATGCATTCCAGCCCGCCTGAAAGCTAAAGATCGAAAGTGTCGCGATGGCGGGCATAGCCAGCGGCAGCATGATCTGCCAGAAGATCCGGAATTCGCTCGCGCCGTCGATCCGCGCGGCATCCTCGAGCTCGACCGGCAGCGTCTGGAAGAACTGCCGCAGCATGAAGATGCCGAAGGCGCCGACGGCGCCCGGCACGATCAGTCCCCAGTAGGAGTTGATCCAGCCGATTCCGCCCTGGCCCAGGAAGTCGTTGCCGCCGAACAGCGGAATGTGGCGGATGATCACGAACAGCGGGATGATCGTGACCTGGTACGGCACCATCAGCGTCGCCAGCACCAGCAGGAAGAGCACTTTGTTGCCGGGAAAGCGCAGCCGAGCAAACGCGTAGCCAGCCAATGCTGACAGGATCACATTGGTGACCATATTCGCGGCGCCCAGCAACAGGCTGTTCATGGCGTAACGGCCGAAATTGCCCGCGCTCATCGCTTTCACGTAGGTGTCCCACTGCGGCTGCGACGGAATCCACGTCGGCGGCACGGTGAACAGCTCGTACGGCGGCTTCAGGCTGGTGCTCAGCATCCACACAAACGGCAAAATCATCGCCGCCGCGCCCAGCACCAAAACGACATGCGACACCACCCGCGCCGGCCGGATGCCCGCCGCGCCGTCCCGCGGCCGCGCACGCAAGACCGCCACCGCGCTCACTGGTACGCCACCTCGCCGCGGATCGCCCTCATGCTGAACAGCGACACCACCAGGATGATCCCGAACAGCACGAAGCTCATCGCCGCCGCATACCCCATGTCCAGGGCCTTGAAGGCAGCGTTGTAGATCTGATGCACCAGTGTCGTGGTGGCATTCGCCGGCCCACCGCCAGTCATCACATACACCTGGTCGAATACCTGGAACGCGCCAATCAACGACGTGACAAGGATGAAAAACGTGGTCGGCGAGAGCAGCGGCAAAATGATCTTCCAGAACGACTGCCAACGATTAGCGCCATCGATCGCGGCGGCTTCCTTCAAGTACTCGGGAATGCCCTGCAGCCCGGCCAGGTAGATCAGCATGTTCCAGCCGATCACCTTCCACACGCTCACCACGATGATGCTCGGCATCGCCAGATTGGGGTCGCCCAGCCAGTCGATTCCCTTCAGCCCGATGGCCTCCAACCCGTTGGAGATCACGCCGTACAGCGGGTCGAAAAGCTGGATCCAGATCATCGCCACCGCCACCATTGACGTCACGACAGGCACGTAATACAGAGTGCGATACACCCCCAGGCCGCGCAGCTTCTGATTCAGCAGCAGCGCCAGGCCGAGCCCGATGCCCATGCTCAACGGAATCGTCCACACCGTGTAGGTCGCGGTGTTCCACAAGGCCCGCCAGAACAGCTCGTCTTCGAACACATCGGAGTAGTTCCGCGCACCGATCCAGTCCATGCGCGTGAAGACGTCATAGTTGGTGAAGCTCAAGAACAGCGCGTACGCCACCGGTAGCAACGTGAACACGAAGAAGATCAGCATCGCCGGCGCAACGAACACGTACCCCGCCAGAGCCTGGCGGCGCTCCATGCTCATAGCGTCCCTGCGCCGCCGCGGCTGGGTGAATTCTGCCGACGGTGCGCGCTCTGTGTGGGGCTCGCGCGTCAGTACGGCCACGCGGCAGCCCGGGGGTGAAGGGGGCAGCGCCCCCTCGCCGCGAAGCGGCGTGCCAAAGCAGCTACTGCGCGAGAGCGTGCTTCAGGTTCCACTCGACGTCATCGGCGCATCGCGCGTTCGATCTTCTTCGAAGCGTCGTCGAGCGCTTGCTTGGCGCTCTTCTTCTGGTAGACCGCGTCGTCGACCGCGTCTTTCATGATCGTTTGATACACCTCGAGCGCGGCCGGATTGGTATTGATCGTTCGCCCGTATTTCTCCATGATCGTGACGAACTGTTGCAGCTGTGGATCCGACATATAGCCAGCGGTGCGCAGCGACTTCCGTGGCGGGATGAAGTACATCGTCTCGTTGTACTTCAGCAGATTATCTTTATCTGCCACAAACGCGATGAATTTCCAGGCTGCGTCGGGGTTCTTGCTCTGCTTGGAGATCGCTAACCAGTCGGTCCAGTTCGTGGTGACCTGCGACTTCTTCGAGATCGGCTCGGCGACCACGAGATCGCTAGACTTCGCGGGGTTGTTCTGTCGGAAATCGCGCACCGTGAGCTGATTGCCGAGCTGCATCGCGACCAGATTTGCCGCCATGGCGCCGACATTGGCGGTCGGCGCCGCGATGCTCGATTTGCTGGCGACTTTGTCCTGGTTGAACAAACGGCTGAAATATTCGAGCGCTTCCACCGCCTCGGGACTGTTGACCACGATCTTGCCGTCTTGCGTGAACACGTCGCCGCCGTTTTGGAACAGGAACCACACGTACTGTTGCCAGATGGGTCGCGCATTGAAGCCGCTGATGACAAACTTGTCGCCGTCGCGCTTGGTGGCTTTCATCGCGATCTGTTCGAGGTCTTCCCAACTGGTCGGACCGTTCGTGATGCCCGAGTCAGCCAGCATGTCCTTGCGGTACATCAGCGTTTGCGGTGCGCTGAGCACGGGCACTCCGTACGTCTTGCCCTGGTAGCTGACCGTGCCCCATGCCGAGTCGTAGAAGTCGTCGCGCTGGCCCCAGGTCGCGACGTACTTATCGAGCTCGAGCGCCATACCCTTCGTCGCCAGCGGCGCCACGTATTCGGCGCCCGCCTGGTAGATGTCGGGCAGCACGCCGCCAGCGTGCGCGGCGATCAGCTTCTCGGTGAACACGCGCCAGTCGAGGTACTGGACGTTGACCGCGATGTCGGGATTGGCTGCCTCGAAGGCCGGCACCAGCTCATCGTTGAAGAGCCGCTGCGTGCCTTGCTCCCAGTCGGTGAGCCATACCTCGAGCGTGATTGGCCGGCCGGTTGTGCGCGAGCGGGCCACGACGGGTGCCGCGGGGGCATCGTTGGCGGTGCCGAGATCACCACTCGCCTGCGATGAGCCGCCGCCAGGCTGCGCCGGCTGGCCGGCCGCGGGCTGGGCGGGCTGCGCCGCGGGATTCGAGGTCGCCGGTTGCGCGCCAGTTGCCTGGCCGGGTGTCGGCTTGGCCACGGCCGCTGGCTGGGTGGTCGCGGCTGGACCTCCCGAAGCGGGGTTGGTCGGAGTGCTGGGATTGGGGGCGCCGCCGGAGGAGCAGGCGCTGATCAGCAGTGAGACGAGGAGCGCAACTCGGAGCAGGTTGCGATGTTGCTGCACAACAGACCTCCACGCCGAGGCGCTGCACTGCGCATGCCACGGCCTTTCCTGAGAACGATATCGCCTGAAAGGCTCGTGATACTGTCAATTGAGATGAGCGATCGCTCGGAGCTCGACCCATTTCAGATCGCCAGCCTGTCGAGAGGGCTGGGCGACGTCGAGCGCGAGCTGCTGGGTACGCGCGGTGACATTCGCCGTATTCGCTTCGGCGTGAGCGGTCAACCCGGCGTGGAGCACGCGCTGCGCGCGCTGTCGAATGCCGAACGGTCGGTCGATCGCGTCGGCCGCGACCTGAGCTCGCTCGGCAGTGATATCAGCGGGCGCTTGAACCTGCTCGGGCTCGAAGGCAACGTGTTCACCACAGGGTTGTTCGGACCGACTTTGCCCGGACTGCCAGGCAGCGGCACCTTTCCGTGGCCCGAGCCGGGCCCCGACATCAATCTGCCCGAGCCGCCGTTCCCCGGTCCCGATATCAATTTCCCCGAGCCGCGTTTTCCAGGTCCGGACATCAATATTCCCGAGCCGCGCTTCCCTGGTCCGGATATCGACATCGGCCCCCGCGGCATTCAATGGCCGCCGCTGGATGGACCCATCATCCAGATACCTGGGCTGCCGGATTTCGGTGGCATCCTGCACTCCGAAAACCCCGAGGATGGTGACGACTCGTCACCTGGCGGTGGTCTGGACGGCTCGCCGCCCGCCGAGGGGCCCGAGGGTTCACCGCCAATCGTGACCCCCGACCCCACGCCTGAGCCAACCCCGACCCCACCACAGGAGCCCATCGACGACATCCTCAACGACCCCGAGAAATTGCGTGGCAAGAGTCCGGAGGAGGTGGAACAGAAGCTCGGCGATCTGCCGCCCGCATGGAAGGCCGAGAAGCTTGGCGCGGGCTCGCACGCTGGCCAGGGCTGGATGCTCCGCGAGTACGGCGAGAACGGCGAGCCGACCGGGCGCTATATTCGCTGGCATCCCGGTGGCGGTCATCATGGACCCGATCCGTACTGGCGCACCGGCTCGCCGCGTGGCGGCCGATCGCCCGAGATCCCGGGCGCTCCTTCGAACGTGCATTAGCTGACGCCATGACCACGCCACAGCCCGACCCCAAACAGTTCTGGCGAATGCTGGTCTCGTCGGTGCAATTGCTCGCGGCCGACTACGAGGAGCAAGTCGCCACGTTGCCCGATTTCGTCCACGTCCCGGATGAGCTGGCGCTGAATTTCGACGACGTCTGGGTGCTGGTGCCCCAAATTCGCGCGGCCGGTTTGCTGGATGAGTCGGCCGCGGCGCAGCTCGAGGAGCTCCATCAATCACTGGGTGGCCTCGCCGATTGGACACTCGACGCGCTGCGCAACGACCCCAGGTGGGCCACGATCCGCGAGCAAGCCCGCGCTGCCCTCGCCGCGATGCATGAGCCGCGCGGGCCGATCGACCTGTCGTGGGGCAGCTACGTCGCTGGTAAACCGTCCGAACAGCCCGGCTAGCCGACTGCCAGCGCGACCACGCCCAGCACCATGGCCACGGCCCCGGCCATGCGTCGCTGGACGTCGCTCTCGCTGAGCCACCGCGCGCCCATGATCGCGCCCAGCAGGATGCCGATCTCGCGCGCCGGCGCGACATAGCTCACCGGGCTGACGGCGAGCGCGTACAGGACCAGGATGTACGAGATCGGACTGAGCAGCGCGATGCCCAGCGCGTGCGATTTGTGCAACCGCCATTCTTCGCGCGCGATATGCAGACGCGGCAGCGCGTACACCGTCAACAACAGCGCCCGCACGACCGTAAACAGGTAGAAGTACAGGATCGGCGGCATGTGCACCGCGCCGACCGCTTGCTTGTCCCAGAGCGTATAGCCGGCGATCACTACTCCTGTTAACAAGGCGAACACCACTGACTGCCCAGCCTGCGACGCGCGCAGCCGCCGCGGATCGCCCGCGAGCACGAACACGCCCACGCCGATCAGCAGCGCGCCTGCCAGCGCCAGCCCCGTTGGGTGCTCACCCAGAAACAGGACGGCGGCGGCCGTCGACAGCATCGGCCCCAGCCCGCGCGCCAATGGATACACCAGCGACAGGTCGCCCACCCGGTAACCCCGACCCAGCAGCAGAAAATACGCGGTGTGCAGAACGCCGCTGCCGACCACGAACAGCAACTCCACGGGCCCAACCGGGGTCGGCTGCAGCACGACTTGCCCGATCGCGAGCGGCAGGCACACCGCCACCGACAGGCAGTCAAACAGCCAGTTGAAGGTCGGCCCGCCCGATGCCCGCTTGGCGATCAGGTTCCACGACGCATGCGTGACCGCCGACAACAGCACCAGGGTCAGCGCGAAGGCAGTCACCGCGGCATCCTTTTTGCCAGCCTATCAACGATCTACTACAACGCCATCACAGCTATGCGTCGCGCCGTTCACGCTCTGGCCCTGCTGGCCCTGCTCGGCACCGCCTGCCAGCCAGCCGCACCTGCTCCCTCACCGCCCACTGCGGCTCCGACAGCCGCGCCCGCGCCGGCAGCGATCTCCACGGTCCCGCCCGCCGCGCCAACCTCCATGGCTGCTCCGACCGCCGTCGCGGCCGCTCCGACTCCGCCCGCCGCTGTGCAGCAAGCACGCCCCACGCCCACCAGTTTGCCCACCATCGCGAGCTCGACTCTGGGCACGCTGCCGGAGCAGCAACGCACCGCCGTCCGCTCTGCGCAAGCAGCAGCCGCGGCCGGCGACTACGCGCGCGCTATCTCAATCCTGGAGCCGCTCGCGAGTCAGACCAGCGGTGAGCCGCAATCCGAGGTCCGCCTGCTGCTCGGTCAGGCGATGGTCGGCGACCGCCAGTTCGACCGCGGCCTGGCGCTCGCTGAGCAACTCGTGGGCGCCGTCAAACGCGCCGACCTGCGCTCGGCCAGTCGTTTGCTCAAGGGCCAGGCTCTGCGGGGCCTGGAGCGCTGGGACGAAGCCGCCACGGAGATGCGCGCGGTAGCCGACACCAATCCACTGGTCGGCCCCGCGGTGCGCCTCGAGCTCGAAGACATGTGGCTCGACGAAGCTAATGAAGCCGACCAGGCCGCCGCCGATGGTCAGAAGGGTCTGCTCGATGCCCAGCCGCGGCTCTTAAAGATCGAGTTGGCCGAGAAACTGGGCAAGGCCGAAGTCGCGCTTCGCGACACCGACGCAGCCATGGACGCCTACCGTCAGCTGCTGACCGCCGCGGGGACCAAGGGCTTCCTGGGTGAGCAGCTCTACAACCTGGCCGAAGGCGCCAGCGCGCTCGGTCGCAATGAAGAAGCCATCAACGCCCTGCGGACGTCGATCGAGCAGTTCCCGCGCTCGCGCAAAGCGCCCGATGCCGTGGTGCTGCTGGAGAAGCTGGGCGGCATGCGCGCGCAGGATCGGTTCTTCGCGGGCGTCATCCGCTACTACTTCTGGAACTTCCGCGGCGCGCGCGCCGACTTCGACGAGTATCTTGATGCGTTGCCGGACGGCGACCACGCGGTTGAAGCGCGCTACTACCGCGCGCTCTCATCCCCAGCTCGCGATACCGCCACCCAACTGCTGAAACTTGCTGACGATGTCCCCGAGGACGATTTCGCGCCGCCAGCGCTGCTCGAAGCCGGCAAAGCGCAGGAAGAGCTGAACGACTACGCCAGCGCGGAGCGCATCTACGACCGCCTGGTGTCCAGCTATCCCACCCGGGATGCTGGTCTGGCGGGCGCGTTCCGCCGTGGCCTCGCGCGGTTCATGCGCGGCAATACCTCCGGTGCTCTCGCTGCGTGGGATGAGTTGCTGGCGCGTGAGCCCGAGGCGCCCGTCCGCGCCGAAGCCCTGTACTGGAGCGGCAAAGCGCTTGCCGCCGCCGGCTCCGACGCCGATGCGTTAGCCAAATTCCGCGCCGCCGCTTCGGTCCGACCGGGCGACTACTACGTCATGCGCGCGCAGGTGGCGCTCGATCCGCCGCCGCCCTCCTCGTCCTTCGTCCCGTCGGACGTTGCCCCGGCCGACGAGGCCGAGCTGAGCCGCTGGTTCTCGTCGCACGGTCTCGATCTCGCCGCCGCCGCGCAGACCGCTGCCCAGGATCCCGCGTATCTGCGCGCCGTGGCGCTGGTGCAACACGGCCTGTACCGCGAAGCCAACTGGGAGGGCGAGATCTTCCTTACCACGTACGTGGACAAGCCCGACCGCCTGTACTGGCTCGCCAGCAGATTCGGCGAGATGGGCCTGCCGAACGCCAGCCTGAAGCTCGGGACCGCTGCTTTGAATGCTGCGACCGCCGAGGGCCAGGTCAGCCCGCTGGACGTGCCACTCGCGCTCGCCCGCGTCGCCAGCCCGTTGCCGTTCCCCGACATGGTCATCTCGACCGCGAAGGCGCGCAACCTGGACCCGTTGCTGTTGATGAGCCTGATGCACCAGGAAAGCGACTTCGACCCCTACGCCGAGTCGGTCGCCAAAGCCAAAGGCTTGACGCAGATCATCCCGCAGACCGGTCTGGAAATCGCCTCCGCGCTGGGCGTGAAGGACTTCCACCAGGAAGACCTGTTCCACCCCAAGCAAAATGTCCAGTTCGGCGCCTGGTACTTCGCCGAACGCCTCAAACGCAACGGCCAAACCGCCCGCGCACTCGCGTCATATAACGCCGGCGACGGCAACGTCGACACCTGGACCCTCCCCGGCCGCGACGACCCCGACACCTTCACCGAGACTACGTTAAACGAATACAGTTCTACTGGTGGGTCAACAGATATCTCTGGGCTCGGTGACGGTGAGCTCGACGACGAGCTGTGGATCGACATTCCTATCGAGTTGCCGCACTTGCGGACCGGCTGACTCTTAATCGTCACTGCCGGTGGGCGACCATCGGGGCATGAAATAGCAGTTGTGCGGCGCTACGCTGTCCGAGGTGGCCCGGGTGAGGATCGGATTGCTAGCGAAGGATCAAGGCCCGTGGGGCACCCCCCGTGCGCATTCGCCGATGCCGTGGGCAGCGCCGCATGGCCGATGGTGCGCCATTTCGAGGAGTGTCGGCCCACTGCTTAACATCACCCTCACCGCTGCGCGTTAGCCAGCAGCCGTTCGACCTCGGACGCACTGGGTAGCGACGATTGGGCGCCGGGCCGCGTGCAGGCCAGGCCGGCGGCCGCGCTCGCGTACTGGGCCGCCTCGACCAGCGACTCGAGTCCACGGAAGCGGGCAGCCAGCGCACCAACAAATGCATCACCGGCGGCGGTGGCATCGACGGCATCGACGGCGAAGGCGGCGATGCGGGTCGCGGCCTGGTGGTCCACGACCAGCGCGCCGCGCGCGCCAAGCGTGATCACAACGCCCCTCGGACCACGCTCGAGAACCGTACGCGCGGCCATCTCCTCGTCGCCCAAACCGGCGATGCTGGTCAGCTCGGTCTCGTTGACGATCAGCACGTCGACGTGGCGCAGCAGAGCATCCAGGTCGGTGCGCGCCGGGGCGGCATTCAGCACGAATGTCGCGCCGGCCTGGTGCGCGGTATGAGCGGCGGCAACCACTGTCTCAAGTGGGATCTCCAGTTGGGCGACGACCACGTTGGCGCGGGCGAAGAGTGGCTGCGCGGCGACGATGTCGGCGGGTGAGAGACATTCATTGGCGCCCGGCGCCACGACGATCAGGTTTTCGCCGCGGTGCTCGACGACGATCAGTCCCACGCCGGTCGGCTCTGTTACCCGTCGAACACGGCGCACATCAACACGGTCGGTGCGGAGGGACGCCAGTAGCTCCCGGCCGTATTTGTCCTGGCCAACGCAGCCAAGCATGCTCACCTGGGCGCCGATACGCGCCGCGGCAACGGCCTGGTTGGCGCCCTTACCGCCGGCGGCGGTGCGGAACATTCCGCCGAGCACCGTCTCGCCGGCGACCGGCAGCCTGGAGGACTCGACCACCAGGTCGAAATTGAGGCTGCCGACGACGACGACGCGTTGGCGGGCGGCCAAGGATTTCGCTTAACCCTTGACCGCGCCCGCCGTGATCCCGACCACGATCTGGCGTTGAACGAAGATGGTGATGAGCAGCACCGGCACCGTCACGATCAAGGCCGCGGCCGCCAGATTTCCCCACGCCAACTGTTCGAACGTGAGCACGCTGAATACGGCGACCGGCAGAGTGCGTGTTTCACGGCCGGCCAGAACGACAGCGAAGATGAAATTGTTCCAGGAGAAGATGAACGAGAGGATCGCCGCCACGACAATGCCCGGACGCGCCAGCGGCAGCGACACCAGGCGAAAGACCTGCCACACGCTGCAACCATCGACGCGCGCCGCCTCCTCGATCTCGGGGTGCAAGCCTTCGAAAAAGCCCAACATGATCCACACGGTCAGGGGCAAACCGATGACCAGGTGGGTGATGATCAACGCTAGTAGCGTGTTGTTCAACTCCAGGAAGCGGAACAGGATGAACCACGGGATCAGGTAGCTCAGCGCGGGCGTCATGCGCGCGATCAACACGAACAGCGCCGGCGCCCGCCAGTTGCCTTTGATGATGCCGTAGGCGGCCGGTACGCCCAGCACAAGTGAGATGGCCGTCGAGGCAGCGGCCACGACGAAGCTATTGAGCGTGTACAGGCCGAACGGGCTCTTCTGGAACACCTGGACGAAGTTGTCGAACGTGGGGTGCTCGGGAATGAAGACCGGGGGATAGGTCACGTTCTCCACGTCCGGCTTCAGGGCGAGCGAAATCATCCAGTAGAACACGAAGAGCACCGGTGCCAGGAGCAACAGCAGCGCGGCGTAAAAGCCAAGTGTGCCCACCAGCTTGTTCCAGCGGATGGTGGTGGCCCGCGCGGTTGGCGCGCGGACGGCGCTGGCGGCTACTCCCATGCCGAACGCTGCCGCAGATACATCATCACGTACGCCAGGACCAGGATCATCGCGAAAAACACGACCACCACGGCTGAAGCGCTACCGACATGGGTGTACGAAAACGCCTGCAGATAGAGATACACATTGATGGTTTCCGATGCGGTGCCGGGGCCGCCCTGAGTGATCGGATAGATGGTGTCGAAGGCCTTGAAGGCGTCGATGGTGCGCAGCACCGCGGCGATCATGATGAATGGCATGGCTAAAGGCAGCGTGATGTGGCGGAACAACTGCCAGCTGTTGGCGCCGTCGATGGTCGCTGACTCGTATGGATCGGTCGGGATGGACGCGAGCCCGCCCAGCACGATCAGCATGGTGAACGGTGTCCACTGCCACGTCTCGACCAACGCGAGCGCCGGAATGACGGAGTCCGGCGCGTACACCCATAACGACGCGGGCAGGCCGACCCGCTCGAGCAGATAGTTGAGCACGCCGTACTGCGGGTGGAACATCATCGCCCACACCAGCGCGATGGCCACCGGAGTGGCCATCATCGGCAGGAGGAAAATGCCCCGCACCAGGCCGCGAAAGCGGAACTCGCGATGCAAAAGCACCGCGGCGATCGTGCCCAGGACCAGTGGCGCGACGACCGTCAGCACCGTGTAGTACAGGGTGCGCAGGACAGACAGCAGGAAGCGCTCGTCCGTCGCCAATCGCGCGTAGTTGCCAAGACCGACGAAGCCGCTGGCGCCGGCCGCGTCCCAGTCCTGAAGACTGACGTAGAGGGTGAACACCCACGGGAAGACGATAATGGTGAACGTCGCCGCCAGCGCCGGCGCGACGAACCACAGGTACGTACCACGACTGACGCGGTACGAACTGGTCGCCTGAACGGCCATGGTCCGACTACCCCTGGAGGCTCTTGTCGAGCACCGGCTTGAAGTCGCTGGTGGCTTTGTCGAGTTCGGCTTTCGCGTCGGCCCCGCCGATCATGTTGGTCAGGGCAATGCCGAACGTATCGCGGAACTCGGTCACTGGCTCAATTTCGGGCAAGCCCGGGCGACCGATTTTGCCCGAGGCGATCAGCGTATCGACCCACTCCTGGGGCACGATCATGTTGGCCTTGGCATCCGGGTCCGAATAGGACGAGGCGCGGGCGGGCGAGGCCGCCCCGGCGGCGAGCATCCGGGCCTGGTTCTTCTTGTTGGTCGCCCATTGCGCATACAGGTAGGCCGCACCCTGCTTCTTGGAGGCGCGGACCACGCCGATGCCGTCGCCGAACGTGGCTGCGAAGCGGCCTTTCGGCCCACCGGGCTGCAGGCCGTAGCCCACTTTGCCTTTGACCTTCGACTTGGCTGGATCTTCGAGCGGCGCGGCAAAGCCGATGCCGTCGAACCACATCGCCGCGCCGCCTTGCGAGAAGGTTGTCTGGCTCTCATTCCAGTTGAAGCCGGTGACACCCGGCGGGGCGTACTTGGCCATGAGTTGCTGATACACCTTCGCCGCGGAGACCGCCTCCTCAGTATTGGTGCGCATCTGGTTGGACTTGTCGATCGGGTCGACGTCCCAACCTTGCAAGAACGCGGTCCAGACTGGCACATTGGCGTTCTTGAGGCCGCGGCCAACGAAGCCGTACACGCGATTGGCCGGATCGTGCAGCGCCTGGGCGGCCGCCAGAACCTCGTCGAGCGTGTTCGGGAACTGCAGCCCCTTCTTCTGGAAGAGCTCCTTGTTCCAGTACAGGATCCAGTAGTCGATCTGCAGCGGCAGCGTGTCCATGCTGCCGTCCTTCTGGGTGGCGTACGTGAGCGCGGCTTGCGAGAAGTCGGCCGAATCGTAGTCCGGCGCGGTCATCGTCGGATCCTTCAGCCAGTCGCGCACATCGGTGAACCACTTGCCCTTCGCGGACACACCCTTGAGCACGTGCCACGACAGGGTCGTCACGTCGAAGCTTGGATTGCCTGACGAGAACTCGATCAGCAGCTTCTGGCGCTGCTGCTGCTCGGGAAGTACGTCGGCGTTGACTTTGATGCCGGTCAACTCTTCGAACTCTGGCTGGAACCTGGTCATCAACTCGGTGCGCGAGTTCTGTACGTTCAGGACCGTGATCGACTGACCCTTGTAACGTTGCCAGTCGAAGCCGCCGCTAGCCGAGGGCGTGCCCGCCGTGGCCGGCGTGGCGGCTGAGGGCTGGGGCGTGGTCGAGGACGAGCAGGCGGCAAGCGCACCGACGGCGAGACCGCCCAGGGTCAAGCCGGCCACCCGCAGCAGGCCGCGGCGCGACAGGCGCTGGTTGGTGGATGCGAACGAATCGAAGGCCATGAGTGTCACCTACCCCTCGAGCTGGTCAGCTACCAGCCTTGCAGTCCCAATGTAATGGGTTACACTAGAAACCGTCAATCCCCGATCTACATTGGAGTTGCCAGGTATGTCCGCCGCGAATCTGTTCCACCTGCGCGGGGTCTACGTCCCGCTTTTGACGCCCTTTCAATCTGACGGCGAGCTCGATCCGCCAGCCCTCGAGCGGCTGGTGGACTATGTGCTCGCGGCGGGCGTCCATGGCCTGTTCCTGGGTGGCACGACCGGCGAATTCCCGCTGCTCAGCACGGCCGAACGGCAGCGTGTTGCCGAGGTGGTCGTGGCCCGCGCGGCCGGCCGGGTGCCGGTGGTGGTCCACGCCGGCGCGCCCAGCACGCGCGAGGCGATCCAGCTCGCCCGGCATGCGCAGGACATCGGCGCGTCGGCGGTGGCCGTGGTTGCGCCGTACTTCTTTCCGCTGTCCGACGAGGCGCTGGTGGCGCACTACGTCGCCGTGGCCGCGGCCATTCCGCGCCTGCCGGTGCTGCTCTACAACATTCCGCAGCGCACCGGTAACGAGCTGCTGCCGCACGTAGCGGCGGAGATTGTGCGGCGCTGTCCAAACGTGGTCGGAATCAAGGACTCGAGCGGCAACCTGAGCCAGACGATCGAGTACTTCACACTGCGCGCGGACTTTCAGGTCGCCCAGGGCGCTGACGGCCTGCTGGTGGCCGGTCTGGCGATGGGCGTCGAGGCGGCCGTCTCGGGTAACGCCAACGTCTTCCCCGAACTCGCCGTGGCAGTATTCGAGGCGTGGTGGCGCGGCGACCAGGCCGCGGCGCGCACGGCGCAGGCCCGCTTCGACGCCGCGCGCCGACCCCTGCGCAGCGGACTGGACATGTCGCTGTTCAAGGGTGTGCTGGCGAGACGGGGTGTCGAGGTCGGCGACGTGCGTTCTCCGCTGCGGCCGGCCACGGAGACCGAAATCCAGGCCGCGGTGGCGGCCATCGAGGCGGCCGGGGTGACAGTCCGGCCACTCGTCGCGCGTTGACCATCGTGTTGTAACCCATTACACTCCCGTAGCCATGGAAGCTCTGGCCACCGTCGAGGACATCGCCCGCGTGGCCAGCGTCTCGGTCGCCACGGTGTCGCGCGTACTCAACAGCAGCCCCAAAGTTGCGCCGGCCACCCGGCGGCGTGTCCTGCGCGTACTCGACGAGCTCGGTTATGCGCCCAACAACCTGGCGCGCAATCTGCGTGCCCGCGCGTTGCGCGTGTTCGGCCTGGTAATCCCCGATATCCGCAATCCGGTCTACACGGCGCTGCATCGCGGCGTCGAGGACGTCGCCCGCGCCAGCGGATTCTTCGTCCTGCTGGCCAACACGGACGAGCAACCGGATCGGCAGGCTGAGTACCTGCGCATGCTGCTCGCCGAGCGTGTCGCGGGCGTGATCCTCGTCTCCGCCGCCGGAGCCGACCTCGATGCCGTGCACGCCTTGCTGCGGGTGGGCATCCCGGTCGTCGCGCTCGACCGACCGCTTGAAGGGATCGAGCTCGACACGGTCCAACCCGACCGGGCGCGCGGCGTGCGGCTGGCGATCGCGCACCTGTTCGCGCACGGTCACCAGCGGATCGGCCTGCTCAATGGACCGGCGGGCCTGGCTTCGGCCATGCAGCGCGCCGACGCCTATCGCTCCGCGTTGGACGCGCGCGGTCTCGAGCATCGCCCAGAATGGGAGGCGGTGGGCGACTTCCGTGAGTTGGGCGGGTATGACGCCGCACGGCCGCTGCTCGGCGCGGCGGACCGGCCGACCGCCCTCCTGGTGGCCAACAACCTGATGGCGCTGGGGACGATGCGCGCGGCTGCCGAGCTCGGGGTGCGACTGCCGCACGATCTGGCGGTCATCGCCTTCGACGACACCGAGTGGGCACCCTTTCTCGCTCCGCCGCTGACGACCGTCGCCCATCCAACACATGAGCTGGGCCGATTGGCGGCCGAGCTGCTCGAGCGGCGCCTGGCCGACCCGCTACGTCCGCCGGTGACGGTGTTGCTCCCACCGCGGCTCGTGGTACGCGACTCGTGCGGCGAGCACAGCGGCGAGCGGTGAGCATCGGTCGAGCACTCAGCGCTTCGGCGTTGGCGCACCCCACGGCGAAGAACCGGTCGGGCTCCAGGATGCAGACCACCTCGCCCGCCTCCCCCCGCAGCGCCTGCGCAGTTGGCCGAGCTACGACCGGGGCGGCCGCCGGTGCCCTCGCAGACGCTCCTCGCTGAGGCGGGCCTCGGCGCGCTGCTCGTCGGCTAACACGCGCAGCAGCCAGGTTGACAGCTTGAGTTCGCGACCAGCGCCAGGTTCGTGAATCGAGCGCCATCGGCGGTCACCGCCCGAGGGCGAGCTCCGGTTGGAAGGGCACACCAATTTTTCGGGCGACCACCACGTCAAGTTCTAACCCCAGCGAACGGGCAACCTGAGCCGCCACGGGAACCCCGCCGCGGGCGATCCCCAGGACGAGCACATCCTGCCCACGAAGCGGTGGGAGTACGCCAGCGAGCCGCTGTCCGGCATCACATCGGTCGACGAAGCGCATCAGCAGCACCAGGCACCCTCGCCCCCTCCATCGGCCTGCTCGGCCGCGTGGCCAAAGGTGCGCCGCGGTTGCGGGAGGTCCGTAAGGGTGTGCACTTGGCCACCGCGTATCGCCACCAATCCAAGGCTTCGGTTCGGCCAGCGACGCCGGAAAGGTGCAATCTCCGGCGTCGATAGACCGGCGCGGCGCCTCGTGCTCAGCGGAAAGGGCCTGGAATCGCCCACGACGCGCGAAGCACGTCTCGGGGTCCGATTCCGGTCAGCCAGGTACTGTTCGCGAAGCTCGTCGATCCGGGCTGGTAGCGCGTATGCCTCGAAGACGCCGTGGCAGGTCAGATCCTGTCGGCTGAGCCGGTCCGTACCGGAGGCGATCGACGCCATCGTCGCGGCATGCTGGCGCTACGGCACGTTCTTCCATGTGCTGACTTTCGGCGGGTGCTACCCCCTTTGAGCTTCGATCGGCGCCTGGTCGCTTCGCGTGCTGCCAAGTGTTAGGGGAGCTTCTGGAGGACGCGCTGCATCTCCTCCGCGGAGAACGCCCTCAAGGTCTCGGTGTGCACATTGCCGCCCATGCCAAGCGCGAGCGCTCCCGCACTGGCCGTTTCCTCATCCGGAAACTCCGCGATGCTGACGAGGTCGTATCGACCCTGGGTCCAGTAAATGGCGATCACGTGCGCCCCGCCCTTCTCGAAAGCCGCCCGCGCCTCTTCAACCCGCTTTACGGTGTCCTTGACGTTGCGGACGCCCTGATCGGTCCACGTGTACAGGCCGACGTACGTTGGCATGACCCTCTCTCCCTAAAAACAGCCGCCGTTGCCAACAGGCGGCAGTCACAGCATGCTCCTCTGCGGCGCAGGCTTCAAGATGAGCTGGTTCACGCAGCAGCTGCTGGGGGCGCGACGTCCGTGTCGCGTTCAAGTCGGTCGACCACGCCGAGGCGTTCAACGATGCCACTCGCCTGGCGATCGCCGACCAGGAAGAGGCTGGACTCGACATCGTCACCGACGGCCAGATGTGCTTCGACGACTACGTCGGGGTCATCGGCTCATTCTGCTGGTACATGTACGAGCGCATTCCGGGCTTCGAGCCAACGAAAGAGGAGCATCCCTCGGCTCTCGGAGGCATTACCAGCAAAGAGATCGCCCTGCTCTCTGACTGGGGCGGTGTGATCAACAGCGGCCCAGTGGCACCGGGCCCGATTCGTTTGGCGGACCTCTACAAGCTGGCTGCCCCGCACGCCACCCGTCCCATCAAGGTCTCGGTGGGGGCCGGGCCGGTCAATCTCGCCTGGCACGTGTATTTCCAGCACTACCAGGGCGCCCGCGACCTGTCCGAAGCCCTTGCGCCGATTTTCAACGCTGAGATGAAGGCGCTGGTCGGCGCGGGCGACCTTTCTGCAGTACGAGGACCTCGGCGCCTGGCTGCCGCTGTTCACCAATGACGTTGAGGATTTCCACTGGATCGCCGACGTTGTGCGCCAGTGCGTCGACGGCGTCGACGCCAAGATCGCGTGGCACTTCTGCTACGGCAATGCCTGGGGAAATCGTCTGGCCGGCCCGTTTCCGACAGGCTATGAATCCGTGCTGCGCTACTTCTACGACTTACCCATCGACCAGTTCGTGCTCGACTTTGCCAACTGTGACATGGTCGACCTCGACGCGCTGAAGTCGCTGCTTGCCGACAAAGAGGTAGCTATTGGCGTGATTGACGTGCGCACCACCATGGTCGAGTCGCCGCAGCAGGTCGCCGAGCGCATCCACAAGGTCCTCTCGGTTGTTCCTCCGCAACGCGTGTACCTGACCACGGACTGCGGGATGAAGCCGCTGCCGCGCATGGTCGCACATATGAAGCTGCAGGCCCTGGCACAGGGCGCGCAGCTCGTGCGTCAGGAACTCGGCGTCAAGCAGCTGGTAGGTGCAGCCTAGACGTAGTTTTTGGGACCATGCGCAGATCCGATATACCGCGCGGTAGCTCGCACCGGCGAAGTCTGGCTCGCCTCGCATCACACAGACCACCACATCGTCGACGTCGACGCCCTATCGAGCGGCATCCAGACCAGCGCCCGCAAAAGGAGTGACTCGAGTTGCAAGCTGCCCAGGGGTGCGTCTGCGGTAGAACCGCTCGCCAGACGAAGCCCGGGCTGCCACTGACCGCAAACGTCGATGGGCAATCCGTGGTAGCGATCGTCCGACATCGAGGCCGCCGGTGACGCCCGCCAGGCTACGATCAGCCGCCCGGGGTCGACCTGAATCAGCCTCCGAGTCGTCCCCATAGTTGTCGTCCTGCGCAGGGTCCTCCCACCACGGCACACAAGATCGTCACCAACGCTGCCCCGCGTCTACGGAAGCCCAGAGCCTTGCCCATCAATGCTCGTCGGCGACTTTTCCTGGCACTGGACATTTAATCTCCTCGTGGTCAAAGCAAAGCAAACGAGCCGGAGGTGCCAGCGGAGAATGGATGCTCTCCTGAATCCGCGCCCAGGCGCGATATGCAGGTCTCCGGTGACGTGATATGTCGCCTGATCGTTCACGCAGACCTCCATCGCAGTACGCTCGTCTTGGTCAGGCACGAGGCCTGCCGGACATGGCCATCCCCATCCGCGAACCGTTTCTTGCCTATGTCCTCGTCCACGCCCGAATGCTCCGTCGACAGCGCGTCACCGCGCCGGCGGCGGCCGAGCGCCTTGAATCGCATGCCCAGGCCCTCGAGCTTCTGGCTGAGTTGGTGCGGTCTCTGCCCGACGATGACGAGCGCTTGCTCGTGCTCAGCACGCTTGCAGTGCGCGGCGGCCAGTTCGCGCCTGGGCCAGGCACGGAGCACGCCTTGAGTCAGTTCGAGGCCACCTCGCGCGAGGCATGCGACGCATTTCTGACCAACCTGGTCCGCATCGCCAGGGACGACGCCATTGCGCGCGCACGCACCCACGGACACCTGCCACCTGAGCGTCCGCACTGAGCCACGCTCAAGTGACCGGGGGCTAACCAGGGTCAGTCCAGCACCCGCAGACCCGGCTCAAGCTGTTGCCGCCCGCCCGGAAGTCTGACCGCCATTGGGGAGGCGTTGCTCGTAGCTCCGCAGTCGCCACGACAATATCAGCAGCGTCACGCCGAACAGCACGGCATAGGCGCCGATCAGCAACACGAGCGCCAGTGCCCCCGCACCCGGCGCCGCGATCAGCACAATGCCAAACAACACCGACAGCATTCCGCCGATGATCAGGCCCCACTCGTTGGTAATTGTGCGCCGCAGCCGCACAGCAGCGACCACTTCCAACACGCCGGTCAGGATGGCCCAGAATGCGATGATGTACAGCAGTACCAGCGCCGTCAGCCCGGGTAAGACGAAGGCGGCCAGCCCCGCCAGCACGCCAACCACACCCTCCAGCCCCATGACCAGACGGTGGTCGGTACCGCCCCGCGCCGCCGCCAGGATGCCGAGGATCCCGTCTACCAGGGCGTACGCTCCAAACAGCAGAACCAGCACAGCCAGCGTCATACCCGGCCACACAAAGGCCAGCACCCCGAACAACACGGCCGCCAAGCCGCGCAGCGCGATCACCCACCAGTGCCGCGCCAAATCGTCGACCAGAGTCATGTCCTCTCCTTCCGAGCGCGCACCACGGATACCCGACCTCGGCGAGGGGCCCACGCCCGACAGTTCGGTCCAATTCGAGTAGTCCACAATTCACGCTGAGTCCGTCCGCCGAATACGGTGGCCCTCCTTGTCGGCCCACCGCAGTACTCTACTGCGTTGGTCTGACGTCAATCTGCGAGGCACGGTGAGCAGGTGATTTCCCGTGAAAGTGCCACGCACCTGCCGTCAGATTCGCGTTATAAGGCCGGTGTTTCTCTCATTTCCGCCGCCGGCACGTCGGAACGCCGGGCCAATATGGCCATCTGAGCGGCGTTAGCCCCCACCCGCGGGTTGAGGATGATCGTGTCCGAGCGCTTGTGCCGTGAAGCGGACCATACGATCAATGAGGCGACTGCCCGTCAGAAGCTCCAGGTCATTGTGGTCTGCGCCTGGGATAAGCTCGAACTGCTTCGGGTCGGAGGCAGCTTCGTACAGACGCCGGCTGTGCGCAGGTGGCACGACTTGGTCCTGCTCGCCGGCAATGATCAGCAGCGGGCACCGCACGCGCCGGATCCGCTCCATCGAATCGAAGGGGTCGCGCAGAAGGAAACCAACGACTGGCAAGAATGGGTAGTGCAGGCGCCCCATGTCCGCTAGCGAGGTGAAGGGCGACCGCAAGACCAGCGCCGCCGGTGGCTGCTCGGCGGCCAAGGCCACCGCCACCGCTGCTCCCAACGACTCGCCGAAGTACACGAGGCGGTCGGGATCCACATCGCCCCGGCCGGAAAGGTACGCGCGGGCGGCGCGCGCATCCATCCGGAGGCCTGTCTCTGACGGCGTCCCGGTGTTGCCGCCGAAGCCGCGATAGTCGAACAGCAGGACCGAGAGCCCGGCCTGCGAGAGGGCCGCCGCAAGCGGCGCACGGAACGAGCGGTCGCCAGCGTTGCCATTGAACACCAGCACGGTCGCGCCGCTGCTTTTGCCGCCAGCGGCAGGCAGGAACCAGCCGCCCAAGCGCAAGCCGTCTTCGGTCTCGAAAGTGACCTCCTCCGCTCCCGGCAGCGCGGTTGCGACCGATGCCAGGTCCCGCGGCAGCGGGAAATAGATCAGACGCCGTTGGACAGCCCACAGCAGGGCCACCAGAAGCACGACCCCCACAGCCACCGCCCCGAAGGCCATCGCCAGTCGGGTATCGAGCAGCGTCACGCCGCGCCCGCGTCTCCTGGGTCGTCCGACCCGACCGCGGCAGTAGCCCGCAACATTCAGGCGTGGCGCCCGAACCGGCCGACGCTGGGCTGCACCAGCCGGGCGAAATCCGCGTACCGAAGGCTCAACGTATCCGTGTGCGTCCCGGCCCGCACGACAATCGTCTCGTCATCCGCCAACGACTGGTCCACATAGACATCGACGCCGTACAGGTTGCCAAACGGCGGCATCGCGCCGACCTCGCAGTCCGGGAACGTGGCGGCGAACTCCTGCTCGGCAGCCAACCGCACGTCCGTCACCCCCAGCACTGCGGCGGCCTTCGTCCGGTCGACCCGGTAGGAAGCAGGCAGCGCCAGCATCACCGCCTTGCCGTCGGCGACGGTCATGACCACCTTGACCAGCTGCTTGCCCGGGACGTGCTCGGCGGCGGCCACCTCAAGGGCCGTGAACACACGCGCGTGGTGCTGCACCTGGAACGCGACCCCGTTGTCGCGCAGGTACTCTTCCAACCTGTCCTTGCAGCTCACTGGTGCACCCTGAGGGAGTCGCGGGCACCATAGCCAGCGGCGGAAGCCTGGTGATCACCGGTCCATCGCCAGCGACGCTTGCCGCTTGACGGCCAGCATGAGTTACGCGAGGGCCGGTGACCCAGGACGTGCCGACTGGCGTTAGGGCTGAGCGTCAGTGAACGCCGATCAGTGAGCGACCAGCAGACGCGTCCCGGAATCACCGAGTGCTCCCCCACCGAACGACAAGCAGGGAGGGCACCATGCAGGATGCCACAGCGCGCTTCGGCAGTGTCGATTGGGCGACCAGGGGCCACGCCGCGTGCGTCGTCGATGCCGCCGGACAGATCGTGGATCAGTTCACCGTCGACCACACCGCGCTCGGGCTGGCTACGCTCGTGCGTCACTTCCAGCATCAGCAGGTTCGGCGAGTGGCGATCGAGCGCCCGGATGGCCCCGTCGTCGAGGCGCTGCTGGCCGCTGATCTGGAAGTGGTCGTCGTCTCCAGTCGCGCCGTCAAGGCGCTGCGCACGCGCTACGGCCTGGCCGGCAACAAGGCCGATCGCAGCGATGCCTACGTCCTGGCTGACTGCCTGCGCACAGATGGCCATCGCTGGCCGGCGCTGCAGACCGATACGCTCCAGACGCTGGCCCTGCGTGCTGCCGTGCGTGCGCGCAAGGACCTGGTCGCTACGCGCGTCGCGAGGGCCAATCAGCTGCGCGCCCATCTCCAGGTGGTCTTCCCCGCCGCCGTCGGCGTCTTCGCGGAGATCGATTCCGGGATCGCGCTGCGTTTCCTCGAACGCTTCCCCAACCAGGACAAGGCGGCCTGGCTCTCGGAGCGTCGCCTGGCAGCCTGGTTGCAGGCCAATGCCTACTGCGGCCGCCGCCCCCCAGGTGACCTGCTGCAGCGCCTGCACAGTGCTACACCCGGCGTGCGCGGTCAGGCCGCTGAAGCACTGGCGGTGGTCACGCTCAGCTTGGTGCGCGTCCCGCGCACACTCGCGGCCGAGATCGCCGAGCTCGAGGCCCACATCCGTGAGCAACTGGCGCTGCACCCCGACGGACCGATCTTCCAGAGCCTGCCGCGCGCCGGCAGTGTGCGTGCCGCGGCGCTGCTGGCCGAGATCGGCGACTGCTGTGCTCGCTTTCCCAGTTCCGAGTCGCTGGCCGCCCTGGCTGGTGCGGTGCCGTCGACACGCGCCTCCGGTCAGCACCGCGTCGTCACTTTCCGCTGGGCGTGCGACAAGAAGCTCCGCGACGCCCTGGTCGACTTCGCCCAGGACACGCCACGCGCCAGCCCGTGGGCTGAGCAGCTCTACCGTCGGCACCGCCAGCAGCGCAAGACCCATCCGCACGCCGCGCGCATTCTGACAAGGGCCTGGATCAACGTCATCTGGCGCTGTTGGCAAGACCGCCAGCCCTACGACCCCGCTCGCCACCGGGGTCTCCAGCGCGTCCTCGCCTCTGGGGGTTGACTTAGGGCTACTCATGCCAGCCACTCCTTCTGACCGTGATGGCGCCCCACCGGTCCGGGCCTTCGCTTTGACTCCACCCGGAGCAGACCGCTACATGAGAGTGATACCGCGCTGTTCGCAGCCCTGTCACAGCCGCGAGCAGGCAGGTGAGAAAATGCGAGGCATGCGCGGCGCCAGGGCCGTGATCTCGGTGCCGCCCCGCTTGCGGCCGCTGCTCGAACGGCCGCAAGACTGGCCGCCCTGTGCCTGGCACGTCTCGGTCCCGCCCGCCGCGCAAGCGGAGCAGTCGCCTGGGCGGCTCAGCTGCAAGCGCCTGGCACCAAAAGCTGTACCGGCGCACTGGTCGGTCGCACAGTCAGCCGCACATTCTGCAGTCAGAGCGCGTCCTGGCGCTGATCGCTGTTCTGGAGATTCTGCGTGTCTTGGTCACCGATGTTGATGCTCACCGCAGCGCCGCGCTGCCGTTGCCAGTCCGGGGTCATCGAGCGCCCCAACGGCATGTCCAGGTCGGAACGCTTGACATGCAACCCTCGACCGGCGACCGGCCTGCCGGAAGGACAATAAGTCGCAACCGGCGGGCGGCAGGCACTGCCCGGCTAAAACGGCGCCGTCGCGCCACCGAAGCGGCCAGCAGTGTACCAAGCGCACAGGCGCTGGACCCGCTCGAAAGCGGGCACGCTAAGGTAGGGTCCTCGTTGTCCCCAATGATCCCAAAAGGCACAAGCGCCGTGCTACAGTTGCAGCAGTCGCGGCACCGCACATGTCTTCAGGGGCGACCGTGAAGTAGGCGGGTACAGTCCTTCCCCCGGGCCTACCCGTACCGGAAAGGCCGGCGCACCTCCCCCGTGCCGGCCTTTCGTCACCCGCTCCGTGTGCGGAACCCAGCACTCGTCAGAGAGTGGGAAAACTTGCGGGAGGCGGAGCGCGCCTGAGCTCTGGTGGGGGCGCCATCCGCAGCGACAGCACTGTCGCCGATCCCCACGCGATGTTGCAGCTATGTTGAGGTGGACCTGCGCTCGCGGCGTGCGTCAAGGAGCTTGCGATTCGATATTCGACGGCGTGCGGCGCGACGATGCGCAAAGGCTCCTACAACATGTAGTACGACCGGTTTGAGCCGGCCGGCAGCGAGCCCGCCGAAGTCGCTGTACTGTTCGCCGCTACGGCTGGCTGCGCCAGATGCGCCGCCAGTCGGAACGAGCACTGTGGCCGGCCGGCCTAGGAACAATCCAAGAAAGCCACAAGGGTTCGTCCTTGATGGACAGCGCGCACGCCATGATTTTGTTGAAAGCGACGAACTGCCCACGCCCTTCTCTTGAAGGCGCCGTCTCCGACAATGGCCGCGAAATTGTGGAGATGCGATGGCCTCACGGTACGCCATCTTTTGTGCAGCGTCGCTATTCCTCATGCATGACGGCAGTCACCTCGATAGCCTTGAAGGCCTCCGCCTTGCGGAGCGCGTCTCGGAGATCTCGAGCTTGCACGACCCGCTCCGTCAGGAAGCGAACCCTGAACCGACCGAGCGTGGCACCCCTTAGTCGGAGCCGAGCGCGGGCACCCGACGGCCCGAACTCCTGCTGAGCTAGTGCCGCAGTCGGCGCGGCCTCCCAGGCACTGGCGCCACGCGGCCGTTCCCGGGCGCGAGCACCGGCCACCGCTGCCGTCGACCACGTCTCGGGCGGTTTCGCCGCGGACGTCGCCGCATGGGCTCCTGGGCGAGTGCGGGCGGCTCCATGGCGCTGAGCCAGGTGGTACACGGAAGATTCCCCGATGCCAAACTTGCGGGCGATCTCCGACACCGGCATTGTTGTGTCACCATACAGTGGGGTCACTTCCCGCCTGCTCGTCGGTGAGCTTGCGCCGAGTTGGAAAGATGCGCTGTCCCTCGTTGGCCACAAGCCGCGTGACGGTCGTTGCGGGCACCGGGACGCCCGCCTCCTCGATGAGAATCATGACGAACCCGGCTAACACCAGGTGCTGGTGGAGGAATCCTTGCAGCGGCACACGCACTTCATCCCACCAGCCCATCGATGTCGATTCCCCTCGACCTCATTGCTAGGGGGCAGAGCTCGTGCCGCAAGCGCTTCAAGCCACCATGTCGAGCCGTGGCACGCAGTCTGCCGCACTCAGATAGCTATGACGCGCATCCTTGTCGTCGACGACGATGCCGCAGTCAGAAGCGTGGTCACCGACGCCTTGCTTGAGGACGGCTATCAAGTCGACGCGGCGTGCAACGGCCGGCAGGCCCTCGCGGCTTTCCGCAAGCACCGCCCGGATGCACTGGTCCTCGACCTCGAGATGCCCATCATGGACGGCCCGACCCTCATGCGCACGCTGCGAGAGCGGACCAAGTGGGGGCGAGTGCCTCTTGTTGTGGTGTCCGGCACTGGTGGCGCAGCCGAGGCGGCCCCACGACTGGGCGCTCGGGCCTGCCTGTACAAGCCATTCGAGCTGAGTGAGTTGCTGCACAGCGTCGAACAGGTCGCTCCACCCAACTAGCCCACTGCAGACCGTCATGAGTACCCTGCGGAAGCGACGGTTGAGCCAGCCGACCGAGCCTGACGACGACTCGGCTCCGCTCAACCTCGCCAGTGTTGCCACCATCGACTACTCGTCCGAAGACCCAGCTCATCCGGTCGAGCACCTGGTGGACGAGCACACAGGTCCGGGTGGCTCCTATTGGGCAGCGGCGCAGGCCGACACCACCGAGCAGCTCGTGCTCGAGTTCGATCGGCCACAGTCCATCGGGCGTCTGGTGTACGAGGTACAGGAGATGGAGCGCGAGCGCACGCAGGAGGTGCACGTCGAAGCGTCGACAGATGCGGGCCGAAGCTATCACCGAGTTGTCGTCCAGGAGTACACGTTCAGTCCAGGCGGTGCGACACTCGAGCATGAGGATCTGCGCTTGGAGCTCCACGACCTCACGCACCTGCGGCTCACCATTGTCCCCAACAAGCGCGGGTCGGGCGTGGCTTCCCTCACCTCACTTCGCGTGTTCGCCTGACCCGCCTCACCAGGCCAGTGTGCCTGCGCTGTAGTCCTCATCCGCACGCCCTTGAGCAGTAGTTTGGCACGCTCGGCACGACTGGCGCGTCAAGGCACTCGCGGGCGATGTGAACCACGCGGAACGCGGTGTGGCCGTCCTCCCTATCGCAGCACCCGAGGAGTCGTTCCTTTGCGCACGTCGTAGGCCGCAGGCCCGGCTCTTGCACACCAGTCAGCATGCGGTGCGACAAATACGCTCCGCGCAGCCATCGAGTGGGGCCGGAGCTCATCTCGATGATCCTGTTTGCGGGCATGCTTGCGACTGGTGGCGTGGCTCAAGCTGACGAGTTGGTCGTAGACAATGCCGACGCCACTGTTCAGGTCACCGGCCGATGGCAGGCAAACAGCGTTAGCCCGGGCTTCTACGGAGGCGACTATCTCTTCCACCTGCGCGGCGACGGAGCCTCCACAGTCACCTGGACATTTCCCGCCACGGGTGTGCCCGGCCGATACGCGGTCTTTGCCAGATGGAGCAGCGGCCCGAACCGCACCAGTGAGGCGACGTATATTGTGATTAGCGACACGGACAAGGCCCGAGTCCGCGTGAGCCAGCGGACTGGTGGCGGACAGTGGTATGGCCTGGGGAGCTACACGTTCCGGCCGAACGCCCGTCAGGGTGTCACGTTGTCGGATCGTGCAGACGGCGTCGTGGTCGCTGACGCGATCGTCTGGGTAGGTCCTCTTGGGGCAGGTGACGTGGGCATCAGGCCAGCGGACGTGGCTTCAGCCCGCCAGCTCCAGCGCGCTGTCGACGCGGGCGACGAGCCGTGGCGGCTGGACCCGCTGGAGGCGGCCCGGGCGGATGCAGTCGCACTGGGTCTGTCCGCTACTGATCCGTTCCAACTGGTGAGTGCGGACGCAGGCGTCGCGCGGGTGCGCGCCCACCATGGCCAGGCGAGTTACGACATTCGGGTGGTTCAGCCCGCGCGGCTAGGTCCCACCGGGATCTGGGTAGTCGAGAGAGTTTCTCGCATACCCGCTGAGTAGCGCCTCCGCATACTCGCGAAACCGACGGTTCCTGTGCTCGACTCGGCCTGCGCAGCGCGTCGGAGGGGCACTTCCCAAACGGGCTGATATAGCGGTTGCCATCAAAGGCGCCGCCACAAGGGAATTGCGCCTCACACGCGATGAGGTAGGTGCGTGACCTCGCGTATTGGCCAGTCGTCCGAGCCTGCCGAGCTCGACCACCGTAGGCGGGCGATCGACCGCAAACCACGTGACAGCCCACACTTCAGCTCAGCAGGTCCGCCAAGACAAACCGGTCCCTGTGGCACCGTCTGTGCAGGGCGTATCAATCTTGGCAGCTGTTTGTGTCTGTGGTCGGTGGGGTGGGAGGGCTCACGAAGGGCGTATGCCCTGCTTCTTTTTCACCCTGGCGCTGATCGCGGCGCTCTCCTTCGTGCCGGTCGTCCAAGCTCAGGAGTCAGCCACCCTACCCGGCCCAGCGGGGACCTCGACGGAAATTCTTGGCAGCCCAGGGGCGCCCGAGATTGTAAATCGAATGGCGCCATCGGTCGTGCAGGTGCTCCAGGTGCAGGCTGGAGCCTTTAAAGACTCGACCGGAGAGGGGCGGGGCTCGGGCATCGCTGTCGCAGGCGGCGTCATCAGCAGTGATCACGTCGTCGGCGATGCTGATCAGGTAGTCGTTATCGCAAGTGACGGTCGGGATGGCTCAGCGACGGTGGCGCGGCGGGCTCCGGCACGCGACCTGGTGCTCCTCGAGACCAATCTTGCGCTGCCGCCTGTGGATGTCGAGGCGGCCAGCGACCAGCGCGTCGGGGACCCGCTGCTGGTTCTGGGCTATCCATGGCCGGACATACTGGGCGACGCAGCCCTGACCCTGACACATGGTCTGGTGTCGGCGGTCAGGCGCGACCAGGAGGCATCACTTATCTGCAGACCGACGCATCGATGGACCCCGGCGTCTCGGGCGGCGCAGTGGTGAACATGCGCGGCCACGTGGTCGGCGTGCCCAGCTTTGGTCTGCGAAGCGACGCGGGTTCGGGTCTGAACTTTGCCATCGGTGGTGAGGAAATCCAGGCCGTGCTCCAACAGCAGCCGCTGCCGTCAGCCTTTGCTGGCCTCGTCTACGCCGGCGACCCGCATGACCTCCTGCCCAGCGATGCGGACATCGGGCCTGCGTGGAAGGTCGCTCCTATGACGCATGAAACCTCGAGTGGGAACACGCCAGCGGAGAGAGCGGCGACCGCATCGGAGCGGATGGTCAGCGGGGATCCTATTACGCGGAGTGGTCCCTTCGCCGAGGTTCGGGCCGATGTAATGCTCGCTCAGGATGCCCAACACGCGCGGTGGACGTGGGAGCGCGCAGTGAGCCATCCGCCAGCCGGATTCGTGCGTTTATCCGACCCGACGCTGGGCTCGACCTGCCGCGCCTACCAGCGGACCGGCGCCGATGTTACGGATGTGCGGGTGTTATGCCAGGAGGCCAATGTGGTAATTGGAGTCGCAATGTCGGGTACGACAGAATTGGCCAAGCCCGACGTGGCGCTGCATGCTGCCGACGTGATAACGCAACGCGTTCGAGGGAGCGGCGGCGACTGACTGGGAACCAGTCACGCTCCAGTTCCATCGATACTGGTAGGCGGTGCTGATGAAAGGTCTTCACGTCCAAGGTCATGTGTCTGGGCGCTGTCCGTCCTGGTTCTGACACGACTAACGGCCCTCTCCAGTGCGGCGCGAGGCACAACCTTGCGCTTGCATCTCGAGGGGTACACGAGCTTCCTCCAACTCGCTCAAGAGGCCAGTGCTGCCAGTGACCCTCGCGCAGCCTGACCGGCCGTCGCCCGCAAGGCCGGACGTCCCATGGCCAAGCGCCGCGAATTCGAACGGAGCAATTCATGATGCTCGCAGCGCAGTGCAAAGAAGCCTGGCTGTTCTCGACATGGCGCAAGCAGGACGGTTCGGGGAGATCCGCATCCTGTTCGCGCCGCAACTGCGCGCGCTGGTGTCGGCCGAGGGGAGGCAGGTTGCCCGGGAGGCGGCGGCGCACTCAGCATGCAGCGTGCGCTTGAGCGGCTGCGCGGTATCGTGCGGGCTTGCGTCAACCGGCTATCGAAACGGCCTACGTCGTGTACGACCCAGGTGCAATCACCCCTGAGGAGCTGGCCGCAGCCGTCGAGTGCGCCGGTTTCCATGC
>WNGF01003114.1_pt1 | contig 28058 bp, 22 predicted proteins | sample 5400641 | NCBI WGS metagenome assembly WNGF01 (sample SAMN13153371, study PRJNA577476) | soil metagenome | isolation source: 80 cm soil or saprolite under grassland replicate 2 | place: USA:California | collected 2016-06-15 | reverse complement strand
GCAACGTCGGAGCCCACCAAAAGAATCTTCGCCATTCTGTTAATTCGTCCTCATCGGCACAACTCAATGACTGCCGCGGGCGAAATGCCGATCACTTCGACCACCTTATTCCGTGACGATGCGCCCGAGACGATCGTAACGTTGCGTTTCGCAACACGCAGCTCTTTCGCGATCAAGCCCACAAGAGCCTCGTTCGCGGCGCCTTCAACAGGAGGAGCGGTAACGAGGACGCGCATCGCACCCCCATGAATTCCGGTGATCTCGTTCTTCGACGCGCGCGGCTGAAGTCGAACGGGGAAGCTGACAGTCGCGCCGCGAGTGTTGATCTCGAGCACACTCACATCAACTTGAAGGCGTGAAAAATAGCCGACTCGATCAAGCCGAGCAGGAAGTAGGCGATGATGGGGGTGATGTCGATGCCTCCGAGACTGGGAACGAATTGACGCAGAGGCGCGAGCAGCGGCTCGCTCAGCTTGTAGCTCCATCGCACCCAGCGCGAGTACTGCGAGATCGGGAGCCAGGACGAAACGACGCGGACGATGATCGCGATGCGAAGCAGTGAAAAAAGCGCGCTGAGCACGAGGCGGATGACGCCGCCTGGCCCGGTGCTCGACCACATCGCCGCGGTGATCAGCTGATTGCGGAGGAAGTCGAGAAGCGTGATCAGGAGAATTCCGCCGACCACCACTGCGATGAGCGCCCAGAACGGCGCGCTCGAGGGAAGCCCGCCCGCACGAACGACCCGCCTTTCGACCGGCGCTATGAACGGATCTATCGTCGAGCGGCAGAAGCGCGCTATCGGATTGAATGGACTGATCCGGCGCGTTCGCACAGCCCAATCGACGAGACAGAGAACGCCAAGAAGGAGGGTCCCGATGAGGAGTGCCGAACGCAGCAGCGCGATGAGCCCGTCGGCCCCGGCGAGAATCCCGGCCATCAGCCGCGGATCCCGCGGCGTTGCCGCAATCGAGCTGACGTCACCTCGAGTTCACTGTCATTCCGAACGTCTGGACCAGAAAGGCGAGCTTGTCGGCCGTTTCGTCGATGCGCTTTGACGTCGGTTTGCCGGCGCCGTGGCCGGCGCGCGTCCCTATTCTCACCAGAATCGGCTTCGCGCAGCCCTGGGCGGCCTGAAGCGTCGCGATGAATTTGAATGTGTGACCGGGAACGACCCGATCGTCATGATCCGCCGTCGTCGCGAACGTCGGCGGATAACATGTGCCCGGCTTGATGTTGTGCAGCGGTGAATACGACCGCAGGAAACGGAACTGCGTCGAATCGTCCGATGATCCATAGTCCGAAGCCCACGCCCCGCCGATAGTGAATTTCTGGAAGCGGAGCATGTCCATGACGCCGACATCCGGAAGCGCGGCGCCAAACAGCTCGGGCCGCTGCACCATCACCGCGCCGATGAGGAGGCCGCCATTCGAGCCCCCGTTGATCGCGAGACGCGGCGTCGACGTGTACTTCTCCCTGACCAGAAACTCCGCGGCGGCGATGAAATCGTCGAACACGTTCTGCTTTCGTGATAGCATCCCCGCCTCGTGCCACGCCTTGCCGTATTCACCGCCGCCGCGAAGGTTCGCTACGGCGTACACGCCGCCCATTTCGATCCACGTGAGCGCCGTCGACGAATAGGAAGGCGTCTCGGAGATGTTGAATCCACCGTAGCCGTAGAGCAGCGTCGGATGGCTGCCGTCGAGCGGAAGCCCCTTCTTCGCCACGATGAACATCGGAACCTTCGTTCCGTCCTTGCTCGAATAGAAAACCTGCGTCGTCTCGTACGCATCGGCGTCAAAATTCGTCTTCGGGGCGCGGAACACCTCCGACTTCTTCGACTTCAGATCGTATCTGAAAATCGTCGGCGCGTTGAGGAACGAAGTGAAGGAATAGAAGAACTCGTCGTCGCCCGACCGGGAGCGGATTTGACCGACCGATCCGATGCCCGGCAGAACGATGTCGGTATTGGCTGCGAAAAAGCCGGTGCTTCCATTTCTCGCCCGCGCCTGCCGCGCGAGGGAAGTCGTGTCGTCGTAGCCGCTGCCGCCCCGTATCGGATGCGTCTCGTCGGGCACAACCGGCTGCCCCGAGGGTCCGGCTTGCGGTCGGCGATCGCGGCGGCGGTCTTCATCCTTGGGTGGCGAATAGAGCCGTAGCACCGAGTGCGCATCGTGCAGGTAGTGCGCGAGAATCTGATTGCCCGCGAGACGGGCCTCGGTGAGTGCGTCGCCCGTCTCGGTCACCAGCGTCGTCCAGCGATTCTCCTGGGGGAAATCGAGGTTGATCCCGATTACCCGCCCGCGCGGTGCGTTCAGATCCGTCTTCACATAGAACGTCGTGCCGCTGTTGCCGACGAACGAGTACTCGGCGTTCGAGCGATCGATGAGACGGACGATCGGGTTGTTGAGCTGTGGCTTGCGCCCATTTCTCAGGTCTATGAAGTACAGACGGTTCCGGACGTCGGTGCCCTGATCGATCGTAATTACCAGATATTGCCCGTCCTCCGTCACCTCCGGTTCGAAAAGCCAGCCCGGCTCGTCCGATCGGTCGTAGATCAGCTGGTCATGCGACTGCGGTTGTCCGAGTCTATGGTAGTACAGCTTGTGGAACTGATTCGCATTCGTGAGTGCGTTGCCCGACTGGGGAGCGTCGTAGCGCGAATAGAAAAAGCCCTTGTTGTCGCGGGTCCAGGCGAGAGCGGAGAACTTCACCCATTTGAGCGTGTCCGGGAGATCGCGAAGCGAGGTTACGTCGCGCACGCGAAACTCTTCCCAGTCGGAGCCGGCCACCGCCACTCCGTAACCGAGGTAACGTCCATCCGGAGACGGCTCCGAGGTTGAGAGAGCGACAGTGCCGTCCGCTGACAGCGTGTTCGGGTCGAGCAGAACGCGCGGCGTACCATCCCGGCCATCCTGTACGAAAAGAACCGACTGGTTCTGAAGCCCCGTGTTCTGCGTAAAGAAATAGCGGCCGCCTTCCTTCTCGGGCGCGCTGAACTTTTCGTAGTTGAAGAGTGACTCGACTCGGGAGCGGATCGCGGCGCGCTCCGGAATGCGCGAGAGATAATCGAACGTCAGCGAATTTTCCGCGTCCACCCACGCCTTTGTCGCCGGAGAATCGGTATCTTCGAGCCACCGGTACGGATCGGCGACGCGTGTTCCGAAGTAGACGTCGACCTGGTCCCCCTTTTGCGCCGCGGGATACCGGAGCGAGCCGGTGGCTTGAGCGGTGCCGGCACGGGGGACGGCGGCGAAGGCGAGAATAACCGCGATCGCGAAGTGGCGCGCGGCAAACGACGGAGCGCAATGAGTTTTCCGATTCATGCTTCAATCTACGGCGCGGTCCGCGGAATTCGCGAGATACGCCGATGACCAGCGCCTCGACCTCACCCGGCGGGGACAAACACTACTGGCTTGTCAAATCCGAGCCATCCGATTTCTCGTTCGAGCACCTCTCGAACGCCCCCGGTAAGACGACTCACTGGGACGGCGTACGGAACTATCAGGCGCGCAACTTCCTTCGCCAGATGAAGAAAGGGGATCTGGTTTTCTTCTATCACTCGAACTGCCCCGAGCCGGGAGTGGCAGGAATCGCCGAAGTCGTCCGCGAAAGCTACCCGGACCACACCGCCTTCGATCCGAAGGATCCCCACTACGATCCGAAGAGCAAGCGCGAGAAGCCGACGTGGTATATGGTCGACCTGCGCGCCGTCGAGCATTTCCCGCGCATCGTTTCGCTCTCCGAGCTCCGGAACAAGCCGGAGCTCGAGGGGATGCCGCTCCTTCAGAAGGGCAGCCGCCTTTCTGTTCAGAAGGTGGCTGCCGCCGAGTGGAACGCTGTCGTCGTCGCGGCGAAGTCGGGAGCTAACCCGGTCGCCGAAAAGAAAGGCGATTAGTCGCTGATATTCGACTCGTGGTCGCCCGGCGGCATCATGTCGACGTGCTCGCCGGAAACGATCTCGAGATGAAAACGATGGAGGAACCGCTGAATTGCGGGTCCGAGCAGCACGCCAACCATCGTAATGAAGGTTACGCCGCTGAACAGCGCGTAAAATCCGGCGAAGACATGCAGCGGCGTCAGGTTCGGAATTTTCGGATCGGCGGCCGGGCCCTCTCCGGATAGAATCATCGACGCGTTGTAGAACGAATCCGCCCAGCCGAACTCCCCGAAGTAGTGATAGCCGGCCATTCCCATGAAGAGCGCTCCGCCGATCACCGACGTCGCGATCGCGAAGCTGCGGAGCATTCTTCTGTACAAATGCCGCCTCGGCGGCATCGGCATGTGACGGTAGAGCAGGAAGCCCGGCATGGCTATCTGTTCTCCTTTCGCGGAGCGGCGCCTGCAAAGTGCGCTGAAAAGAATGGAAAGACAACGCTCTCGAGCCGGCTGCGAATTTTGCTTCCGTGCGTGCCCTGGTAGAGCTCGAACGAATGAGCTATCCCGAGCGCCGTAAGTGTTGAGTCGAGCGTTTTGACGTTCACCGGAATGTCGGGAAAACCATCGGCAGTGCCTGCGTCGAATCCGATCCGCAGCCGCCGCAATTGGTTCACATGCCGTGGAACCTCCGAGAGCAGCGGAATCCACTTGGCGAGCACGGCTGAATCGGAAATGACCGAGTCTCCTTCCAGTCGCGCCGGAAAATCGACGAAGAACGGCGGCCGAGCCGTATCCGGTGAATACACTGCCGAAAGCGCCATGATGAGGTTGGAATAGAACCCCGCCTTCGGGATTTGCGATGTGGTCCGAAGCGGCAGCGAAGCCTTGAGTCCGCTCTTTACCCACCCGAGCCGCATGTCGTTCGCAGTGAGGCAGCAGGGACTCAGCAGATATACAGCCGAGAAAATTTCAGGGTGATCCATGCCTAACCGAAGCGATCCGAATCCGCCCATCGAATGTCCGGCGATGCCGCGAGCGCCGTGGCTGCGAATGGTTCGGAAATGCGAGTCCACATATCGAACCAGGTCGCGGGCGATAAACTCTTCCCAGTTTCCCGTCGTCGGCGAGTTGGAGTAGAAGCTGCCGTCGAAACGATTCCGCGCATTCGGCATGACGAGAATCATCTCGCGCGATTTGCCGGCGCGGATGAGACTGTCCATCGAGATACGGACGTCGAGATTCTGGACGCGTCCCGTGATCCACGCGGTGTAATTGTCCCCGTCGAAGCCGTGCAGCAGATAGAGCACCGGATATCGGCGGCCGCGGTTTTTCGCGTAGCTCGGCGGCAGATAGACGGAAACGGCGCGGTGGTCGGGATCGCCAAGCAGGTTTTTCCGCAGCGACGGGGCGCGAACCTCGATCGTGTGAATAACACCGCCGGCGACCTGCGCTTTGACCGGTGACGACAGAAGGGTGAGCGCCGCAAAAATTGTCCGAAATACGTGCGCGCGGCGGCGACTCATGTCGTCTCTTTCCCGACCATCTGTAAGGGTATGTAGTGCATCCATTGCACCGTGGTTTGCGCTAAATTCCAAGCATCATCGGAGAACTGAGAATGCCAAAAACCAGGACTGATTCCACTGATGGAAATAGCGGGACCGCGACCGCAGCTCCCCCGAAAACAAAACCGGCTTCACCCGCCGCGTCATCCACGGCGAACGCGGGCCCCGCGCTCGAAATAAAGGACCAACGCACAAACAAAAGCTACAGTGTCCCCGTCGCCGACGGCGCGATCCGCGCCACGGACCTGAAGAAGATCAACAGCGGAGATCCCGACGATCCGGGGTTGATGAGCTACGATCCGGCGTTCCTCAATACCGCGGCGTGTAGAAGCGCGATCACGTTCATCGACGGCGACAAGGGAATTCTCCGCTACCGCGGATATCCCATCGAGCAGCTCGCCGAGAGCGCGACTTTTCTCGAGGTAGCGTGGCTGCTGAGACACGGAGAGCTTCCGAGCCAGACCGAGTACGACAAGTTCGTGCACGAGATCACGTATCACACGTACGTGCACGAGAACATGCGGAAATTCCTTGAAGGATTCCGCTATGACGCCCACCCGATGGCGATGCTCAACAGCACCGTCGCCGGTCTCGCTTCCTTCTACCCCTCGGCGCGAAACATCTTTGACGCCGAAGAGCGGCACATCTCCATCATCCGCCTGCTGGCGAAGGTCCCGACGATTGCCGCCGCGTGCTATCGGCACGTAAAGGGACTGCCGTTCATCTACCCGGACAACGATCTCCCCTACGTCGAGAATTTCCTGTCGATGGTCGCCCGGATGAGCGAGTCCAAGTACGAGGCAAATCCGGTGTTCACACGCGCGCTGGAGACTCTTTTCATCCTTCACGCCGATCACGAGCAGAATTGCTCGACGAGCGCGGTGCGCGCTGTCGGATCCTCACACGTCGATCCGTTCTCGGCGATTTCCGCGGGCATCGCGGCGCTGTTCGGTCCGCTTCACGGCGGAGCCAACGAACAGGTGCTGCGGATGATCGGAGAGATCGGCCACGTGAAGAACGTTCCGGCGTTCATCGAGGGAGTGAAGGGCGGAAAGGGCCAGCGGTTGATGGGCTTCGGCCACCGCGTCTACAAGAGCTATGACCCGCGCGCCAAGATCGTGAAGAAGCTCGCCGATGAAGTGTTCGCAATCGTCGGTGTGGACAAGGATCTCGAGATCGCCCTCGAGCTCGAGCGGATCGCTCTCCAGGACGAGTACTTCGTCTCGCGGAAGCTGTATCCGAACGTGGACTTCTATACCGGACTGATCTACCGCTCGATGGCGTTCCCGACGGACTTCTTCACCGTTCTCTTCGCCATCGGGCGCATGCCGGGGTGGCTCGCCCAGTGGGAAGAGATGCTGCTGGACAAGGAGCAGAAGATTGCCCGGCCGCGACAGATCTACACCGGACCCGCAGAGCGCTCGTACAAGCCGACGCTTAACCAGAACTCGGCGCGGAAAAAGGCGGGGAAGAAGGACGCTTTAAGGCAATGAATAACGAGTAAATGATCCGCTGAGCGTTTACTCGTTGCCCGTTATCCAGTTCAGTTTCTGGTAGGGGCTAGTTTGAAATATCCGCCTGCCAAAAGTGCCAAATGCCATCAAGATCGAATTAACTTTGAAATACGGCTTATCTGAGGTGGCTCGTGATGAGGAAGCTCTTTCTGTACGGCGGAACCCTCGCCATGGGTTACACCGTCGCGTTAGCACTAGCGTACGTCGGAAGTTGGTTTCTTCCGGAAGGATGGCCGGCAGTCATATTTACAATCGTCGCACTTTGGTGGACTTGGACGGGCTTTAAGTACGCAGCCATGCGAGATCGCGTCGAGCGCGCCAATAAAGGGACCGGATGAAGAAAGGAGCACCAAAAACAACAAACCCGCGAAGCTCCGTCTCGACGCCTACGAGAGCGCATTCCGCGTGATGCAGGAATCAATTGTCGAAGCGCCAAGACGCCCCGCCGAGGGGAGCGTCACCAAGCGCGCCTAAGAAGCCTTCTTCTTACGCCGTGAAGAAGAAGGCTTCGGCGAAGAAACGCTAATAGGCCACGTTTTCACTGCGATCTCCGCCAGTTCCTGCTGTCGTTCCGCGATCGCTGAGGCATCCCATCGTGCGGCGGTCCCAGCTTTCGCGGTGAGCGTAAATGTTGAGTTCCTCAGCTTCGCGGCCTTTTCTGAGTAAGAACCGTTGCCAATCGCGCGGTTCTCAGAGAGTGGAAGGAGTGCCATGTTACCGATTCGCCGGTACAGCGTGGGAGCGGCATCAAGGTCTACTGGCCAATCCTTGCCTGGATTTGCTGGCAAGATGTGCTCAAGGTTGACCACACCCGCGTCCTCATTCGGAATTTTTTCTGGACCTGGCGTTCCTAAGTTTTGCAGTTCAAGAGACCGAAGAACGTAGCGCGCCAAATCTGCCCTCCCAATCGTAGCAACCGCGAAGTTCGCTTTGAACTCTGCATCGCTCGGGATAATTTGGCCCATATCCTTGGCTAAATCGTCAGCTGTCGTTATTGAACCCGCGCCAATCTTCGCGGCGCGTTCTCCATATTCTCTGTCGATTCGGCCCGCTCTACTGCCCCCGCCGACGAGAATACGGACGCTCCACGAGACAAAGAGTCGAAATGCTTTTTGCGCCTCTGGTATTGTAAAATGCCTCGCAACGGCAAAAAGCAAGGGCCGAATTTGCTCCGCCCTGAGAAGCAACAGTGCTTCAATGTGTTTGCTCGTGTCGGTTCCGTAAGCATTCCACTTCTCGTGTTGTGGAAGGAGCAACGCGATGTAGTCACTTGCAAAGGCCGCGAGGCCGTCGGCGAATTCTATAGCGGCACTCTTGCCGTGGACCCTGTCTTTTATTTTTTGGAACAGCAAGTTTCGTCTGATAAACCCGTAATTGACGATGTAATAGTGATGCAGATACGTGACAACAATCTCATCGTCCGGCACGAGATCGAGAGTGCCAACCATAGCCGCCCACCGTTGTTGAACTTCGGCCATTCGGTTGGCTGACTTTCCGAACAGGAAGTTCTTAACGAGATCGGACTGAGCGGCTTCAACTCCACGGTCGTTGAGCGTCTCAAACATTCTGTATGCGCCATACTCGTCGGAGGCTGTGACAAGGACAACGCGCGCTCGGTCCTGGATAAACTCCACCCAGTTGATTAACGCCTCGTTTTGTTTTTCTCGTGAACCTGTAGCTCCAATCCGCTCAACATATCTTGCCGCGAATGCACTCGCACCTTCGATCAGCCTGTGAGACGGGCTGGTCGCTGGGAAACTGCGATCAGGCGATCCTGGCAGAGAGAGGATCCGCTTACGAAAAAATTCGTCGTCGATCACGTTGAGTCGTAGCTTCGGCTCTGCATCGTCGTCCCGATAGCCAGACGTCTGAAGAAAGCGATCATCAATCTTTGCTGCCTTTTTTTGTTCGCCCCGCTGTATCAGTAAATCACGAATGGCCGCGAGTAGTATCGACGTTGTCGCCAGCCGTTGCTGGCCGTCGGCTATTAACGACGTGCCATCATCGCCTAAGGTCAAGACAATCATTCCGAGGAAGTAATCCGATTCATCGGAACCCTGCGCATCGTCCAAGTCGCGCAATAGATCCTCGACGTGGCGAGTCTCCCACGCATATTCCCGCTGATTTAGCGGAACGCGCATTGACTTATCCATAAGAGCTTGGCCGATACCTTTTGGCTCGAAGGCGATCGTCGGTCTGGAAGCGAGAGTCATATGCCTAGTTCTGGGGGTAAAGTTCCGCGAGGAACGGGGCTCGCAGCCCGACCTCCTGTAGTTCCTTAACAGCCGCCCTCCTAAGCCGCTCTCGGACCCAAGCCGAGAGAGCGATCCCACCAATATCCGCTGCTTGCTGAAAAGTCTCCCTTTCGGCCTCTCTGAGGCGAAAGGCTAGCAGTTCACCTTTCTTCGAGGCGGGAGCCTTCTTCGGTCTGCCGGGTCTCTTATCCACGGCATAAATGTATAACACGGGCAGTACAAAATCCAATAGGGACTTGAATTTGTATGATTAATATACAGACATTAAGTTCCATCGGCCACGCGCCTGATCAGATATCCCCTTTCCGAAGGACGGATGCGCAAGGTCACTACTAGATTCTGTGTGCCGGCAGGGGTAGCCGATTTATGTTTGGAGGTTGCTGCGGGGTCTCCTAAAGGGCAGAACAAACTTGATGCTAGCCACGTACTAGTTGACAGTACTGTCTACGAGACAGTATACTCATTTGTATAACGGGAGGCGGGATGCCAACTACACGAATTCAAGATTCGGATCACCAGCTTCTACAAGGATTGGCCGAAAAGACTGGAAAACAGCATCAAGAGATTCTCCATGAGGCATTGACGAGCTATGATCGCCAACGACTCCTAGACGAAATCAACAATGCGTATGTTCGGCTGAAGTCAAACTCAAAAGAATGGGCGGAAGAACTTGATGAGCGCAGGGCCTGGGACAACTCACTCGCTGACGGAACGGAGTAATGGCTAGGACATCTTCGTCGCATCAGAATCCAAGTCGCGGCGAAGTCTGGCAGGTTGATCTTCGGCCAGCGCGGGGCCGGGAGCAAGATGGCCCGCGCCCCGCAATGGTCATTTCAGAGAACATATTCAATCACGGCCCCGCTGAAATGGTCATCGTCATTCCAATTACTAGCAAGAACAAACAGATTCCCTCGCACGTGTTTGTCCCGAAGGGGGAGGCCGGACTGACGCGCGACAGTTACATAAAAGTCGAGGACATTCGGGCCATTTCTAAAGAAAGACTCGTAGGTCATCTCGGCGATCTTACCTATCCGCGCATCGAACAGGTTCAACACCTTTTGCGAGTACTTCTTAAGCTCTAGCCTCTCCGGTTGGCAGGTCTCCATTCTGGATGCCTGCGCGTAGGTCGCTACCCCGCTACCTCATTCGCGGAACCGCCCCGTTTCACCGTGAAATCACTATTTGCACGGTGAAAATAGATCAGGGTATTCATTTCTGAATACCTCATAGGTCCTAGACCGCTACTCGGCTACTTTTTTCAAACTGTACCAGTACCCGGTCTCTTGGGCTCTTGACAGCCCGATTCGGGCGACTTATTCTCCGGATACAATCGAAGCACCCGTGGTAATTTGCCGCGTATTGCAGCCACGTTAAATAAATGCTAAAAAGCGAGGAACGCCCGCGGCCAATCAGCCTCGGGCGTTCTGCTTTTCGCGGAGTCACCTAACCGGAGATTCCGACAATGACTCGCGTCGATACCCTCGACATAACCGACACAACGGCCGCTCGCGCGCGCCTCAACTACGTGCCGGGCGAGATTCTTCACCGAGCGCACACCGCCTCCGACGCGCTCTCCCGCCCAAAACCGAGGACGGTCCGCATCGCCCTCGCCGGATGCGGCGTCGTCGGCGGCGCGCTCGTCCGGCTTCTATACGAATCATCGCATGAGATCGCGGCGCGCCACGGGATTCGCTTCGAGATCACGAGCGTTCTCGTGCGGGACCTCAATCGCGATCGCGGCCTCCCGATTCCGACGCACCTGTACACGAACGATCTGGATACGCTGCTCGACGCAGAGGCTGACGTTGTCGTCGAAGCGATCGGCGGAACGGACGTCGCCGGCGAGATCGCGCGCCGCGCCCTCGGCGGCGGCCGACGGTTCATCACCGCGAACAAGGAGCTGATTTCCCAGCAGGCGTCCGATCTCGCGTCGCTCGCCCGCCAATCAGCCGGCTCGTTCGACTTCGGGGCCGCGGTCGGCGGCAGCGCGCCGGTCATCTCCCTGCTTCGCGATCTGCTCGGCGTGTCGGTGCCGAGGTCGGTGCGCGGCATTTTGAACGGCACGTCGAATTTCATTCTTTCGCAGCTCGATCGCGGCGAATCGTTCGAGTCCGCGCGCGACGCCGCGCAGGCGAAAGGACTCGCCGAGGCCGACATCTCGCGTGATCTCGATGGACGCGATCCGGCGGCCAAGCTCGCGATCATCGCGTGGATCTCGTACGGGATCGATCCGCGATTTCTGATCGTTCGCCGAATCGGCTTGGATCCCGATCCGTCTCCACTGGCTTTTCACGCCAATGCACACGGTGGCAGACTACGCTTCGTCGCCGACTGTACCGTGCTCGACGGAAACAAAGTCTGCGCGTCGGTCGAGCCGGTGCTCGTCAACTATGACAGCGCTCTCGCGCGAACCGATCTCGAGGACAATCGCGTCGAGGTGGACCTCGGCTGGGCCTCGCCTCTCACGGTCTCCGGTCCGGGCGCCGGCGGAACGCCGACGGCGACGGCACTTCTTGGAGATCTGGTTAACGGCGGCGGGCCGGCGAATGAGCGCGGCGCGGCGCGGACGGAGTTCGCTTCGGTGGAGGATCCGCGCTGCCACGACTGGCTGCTCGTCGGATCGCTGCGGTTGTCGCAATTCCAGGAAGGAATCCGCAGATCAGCGCTGGCTCTGAAGGTCGTTTGCGACAACGGATTCGATTCGTCGCTGATTGTAAGTGGCGAGTGGCCCGATGTCGAGCGCGCGGTCGCCTCGGTGCGCCAGCTTGGAGCAACGGTCCTGATCGCGCGCGTCGAGGAAGGCTTTCGCCGGGAGAGCGTCCGATGAGCGCCGCACTGCTGGAGTCGGCTGTGCAGGAATCCGCTCCCACTTCCGCCGTCATTGGGGCGACTCACTCACTCTCATATGAAATAGTCGGTCCCGCGCACGCGCCGGTCGTCGTCGTGCTCGGCGGAATTTCCGCTTCCCGTCACGTCACGAGCAGCAATCAGGATCCCCGGCCTGGCTGGTGGGAGCGGTTCGTTGGGCCGGGAAGGACGATCGACACGAATCGCGTTCGCGTGCTCAGCATCGACTATCTGACTCCTCGCCGGAAGGGAAAGCTTCTTAGCACGCACGATCAGGCGCGCGCTCTCGCAAGCGCACTCGACGCTGCCGAGATCCCGCGCGTTCACGCCGTTGTCGGCGCTTCGTACGGCGGAATGGTCGCGCTCGCATTCGGAGAGATCGCCCGCGAGCGTGTGAGCCGGCTGATCATCATCGGAGCGGCGCACGAAAGCTCGCCGATGGCTACGGCGCTCCGTCTTCTTCAGCGGCGCATCGTTGCGCTCGGAATTCTTTCAGGCAGCAGCGAGGAGGCGCTGGTGGTTGCCCGGGGTCTCGCGCTGACGACCTACAGCTCCGCCGACGAGTTCGAGCTGCGCTTCGGGGCGTCCGTCGCCGGCGACGCCGAGGAGAGATGCCGGACGATCGGCGACTACCTCAGAACGTCGGGCGCGCGCTTCGCCGAGACGTGCACCGCCGAGAGATTTCTCGCGCTCGCCGAGTCGATAGACCTGCATCAGGTGGATCCGGCGTCGGTGCGCGTTCCATCGACTGTGATCGCCGTTCGCGAGGATGCGCTCGTGCCGGTCTCGCAGGCGCGTGAGTTGGCGAGCCGGCTCGGCGCGCCGTGCAATCTCGTCGAGGTCTCGTCGCATCACGGTCACGACACCTTCCTGAATGCGCCGGAGCTGATCGCTCCCGCCGTCATCACCGCTCTCACATCAACCGGAATTCAGCAGTGACAGTCACATTGGATCGGGAATCCCTGCGCGGTGAGCGCCGGGCATCCACGCGTGCCGTTCGCGCCGGAATCGCGGCAGACCGCCATCATGGCGCCGTGATTCCGCCCATTCACCTGTCGTCGACGTTCGCATTCGATGGGTTCGGAAAGAAGGGCGCGTACGATTACACACGATCGGGAAATCCGACGCGTGATTATCTGGCGGCCGCGCTTGCCGAGCTGGAATGCGGAGCGGCCGGCGTGGTAACGAGCACCGGAATGTCGGCGATCCTCCTCGTGCTACAGCTCATGAAGCCCGGCGAGTGCATCATCGCATCACACGATTGCTATGGTGGCACGCATCGCCTGCTGCGGTCGCTTGGCGCTCGCGGCCACTTCGACGTGCTGTTCGAGGATCTGACGGCGCCCGCTTCGAGGGAAGTTATCGCCGCGCTTCGTCCGCGACTGTTGTGGGTCGAGACGCCGAGCAATCCGCTGCTGCGGATTACGGCGATCGAAGACGCGGCGCGCTGTGGTCACGCTGCCGGCGCGACCGTCGTGGTGGACAACACCTTCCTCTCGCCGGCGCTTCAGCGTCCGATCGAGCTCGGCGCCGACATCGTTGTCCATTCGACGACGAAGTACATCAACGGGCACAGCGACGTCGTCGGCGGCGCGGTCGTCGCGCGAGATGCCGCGCTCACCGAAGAGCTCTGTTGGTGGGCTAACTGCCTCGGCATTACGGGATCGCCGTTCGACAGCTACCTCACGCTGCGCGGCTTGAGAACTCTCCAGGCGAGAATGCGTGTCCACCTCGAGAACACCGCGCGCGTCGTGGAAACGATCTGCAACCACCCGTCGGCGGGGCGCGTTTATTATCCCGGACTCTCGTCGCATCCCGGACATGAGATTGCCGCATCGCAGCAGGACGGTTTCGGAGCGATGCTCAGCTTCGAGCTCGAGGGCGGTATCTCGGCGGTGAAGAAATTCGTCGAAGCGCTCGAGTGTTTCACACTCGCCGAATCGCTTGGCGGAGTGGAGAGCCTCGTCGCCCATCCGGAGACGATGACGCACGCATCGATGGATGCGGCGGCGCGTGAGAACGCCGGCATCAAGGAATCGCTCGTTAGGTTGTCGGTAGGACTCGAAGATGGGGACGATCTCACCGAGGATTTGACGATCGCGCTCGACGCGGCGGGTATGGCCTGACAGGCGGATCACCGCGAGAGATGCGCGATGCCGCGGACTACAGTTCCTTTCTTTATAGTAGCGTGCGGATTTCACCCAAAACGCTTTCGGAGGAATAAGACAGCTCTGTCAGTCCCAGCGTCGATCCGGTCGCAGCGATCGCGCTTTTCGTAAGTAGACGTGGCGCACCGCGCTCACCGGTAGCTTCGTTTCAACGTGCAACAAAACGCGGATGCAAAGCCGTGGCGCATGCGCGACAGGAATTTCCAAAGCGCACAGGCATGGCAGTGCGGCCCAATTCAGGTCGCGTGCTGCGCGAGCGGGAAATTCACTGCGAATGTCATCCGTCACAGTGAAAATGGCGCTCACAATCTGAGAAGGGTCGAAGGAGTTCTTCCTGGCAATCGTGGCCAGTAGCTCCGCCGTGGCCGCCCTGACTTCAGCCGCCTCATCCCGGTCGATCGTAGTTGCCCCACGAACCGCCAGAACGTGGGAATGTTCTAAGTTCTCGTTAGAGCCATGAATTCGCGATGGCTGCTCAGGCCATCGGATCTTGGAACTGGCCACCGCTGGTCGAGCTTTCATTGCCTGCTCTTTCGAGTGACCACGCGGAACAAGGTTCGATTGTCGCTGATATCGTCGATATTCGGCAAGATGATCGCGAGACCATAGCGGGTAGCGGCAGCGCGGCCTGCAATCGCAGCCTGTGTCGGATTGCGACCACTCGCGGCTTGTCGAGCAGACCCCCCCGTATCATAGCCCCGCACCGGAGTGAGGTGCGGATGCTCGGAGAAGAATCGAGTGCACTGCGCGAGTGCCATTGGGTGACTCATCACCGTGCGGATCGAGCTGAGCGTGGTACCGGGAAGCGCCAGAAGGCAATTTCGGATTGGAAAGAGGATGTCTTTTACGACAATGAGATCGTGCGCCTCCGCCAGCGCCGCTTCACTCTCCACGACTCTTCCGGCAATGGCGTTGCTGATTGGAAGGACGCCGAACTCCGCTGCTCCAAGCCTGACTTTTCGAATAACCGACCGGAAATCGTATTGCGGACAGGATTTGGCCGATCCGTTCCAGATGTGCGTGATGACTTCATCGCTGTACGCTCCATAATCGCCTTGGAACGCGACGCGTGTTGCAGTCGTTCTCATGCCGGCACGACCTCCGCCCATCGGTTTGCGCCGAGCACCCGCTCGCTCGCAGTGCGACTGACTTCCAACAGGTCGCGCTCGGCCGCCATCGCGTAGCGCCTGATGGTTTGCATCACGCGCTCGAACGCCGGGATGGTGAGTGACTGAGGCCCGTCAGATTTTGCGGTCGAAGGATCCGGGTGCACTTCGATGATGAGACCATCAGCGCCTACCGCCACCGCGGCACAGGCGAGCGGCCCAATAATGTCCGCTCGACCGGCGGCGTGACTCGGATCGACGATTACGGGAAGGTGGGTCTCGGCCTTCAGTACAGGTACGGCGGAAAGATCGAGCGTATTACGCGTAGCGGTCTCGAAAGTTCGAATGCCCCGCTCGCAAAGCACTACTGCGGAATTCCCCTGAGCCATCACGTATTCTGCCGCGAGCAGCAAGTCGTTGATGCTGGCTGAGAGGCCGCGCTTCAACAGCACGGGTTTTCCGCTCCGTCCGACCTCGGCGAGTAGCGCGAAGTTCTGCATGTTGCGCGCACCGATTTGAAGCAGATCGGAATAGCGACTCACCAGCTCCACCTGACGAGTATCCATCACTTCGGTGGCCACAGGCAGTCCTGTCTCGGCACGGGCCTCCGCCAACATTTCCAGTGCCTGCTCTCCGAGTCCTTGAAACGCATATGGCGATGTCCGTGGCTTGAAGGCACCGCCTCGGAGCATGGACGCTCCCGCCGCTTTTACAGCCCTGGCGGTCTCGAGCAACATGGCTCTGCCTTCGACCGCGCACGGTCCAGCGATCACGACGAGGCTGCGGCCGCCGATGACGCAATCATCGGCGATGGGGACTTCGGTTGCTGTCTTGATGATTTTCGCCTGGCGCGAAACAAGTTTGTAAGACTGCATTGGAGGTTGGATTGGAGGAACAAAAAAAGCTCCCGAAGTTCGGGAGCCTTTTGAGAGTCATGCAGAAGAAGCGTCAGCTTCTAGTCATACGAATGCATGCAGCCCGGCCCCCGAGGTTTGGCCTCGTAAAACCAGGTAAAGTAGAAGTTGCCGGCGAGCATTCTTGTCATTGTATGCAAATTGTATCACTGCGGAGCAAAGCGCGCAAGCGCAGATTCCGAATTCCGTTTCGACGATGCGAAAGCTTGGGAAGAAAATGCGTTAACGAAACCTTCCCCGCTGCTCAGCTAGCCGGCCGCGCGATTTGGGGAGGCGACATACTCGCCAAATTCCTGCACCTCAATTCTATAGTAGGAGCCGGAATAGCCCGCACGATTTTTGTTGCGTGACGTGGTACCGCATGTTAGGCTGGCTTTATGTCTCTATCGTCTCCCTCCGGCGTGCGTGACGCTGTCACGCGCGATCTTTCCGAGCTTCGCGAAACTCAGAATCTCGTAAAGCTCATCCGGTCTGGAGATGTTCCCGCGTTCGGCGAGCTCTACCAGCGCTTCTGGAATCCCCTTTACAATTTCGCGTTCCGTTACGTTCAGTCCGCAGAAGAAGCGGAGGACGTCGTGCAGGAGCTTTTCTTTCGCATTTGGAGGAATCGCGCGCAGTGGCAGGTGGGGACGTCTCTGCAGAACTATTTGTATGCGGCAGCCCGGAACGGAGCGTTGGCGCGTCTCCGTCGTCACGCGTCTGCGCGGCGCTGGCGGGAGAAACGGATCGGAGAAGAGCCGGAGGAAAGCAGCGTTAGCGCAGACGAGCTGCTCTACGCGGCTGAAACCTCGGCAGAAATCGAGCGCGCTCTATCCGAGATGCCGCCGAAGCGCAGGGCGGTATGTGCGCTTCGCTGGATTGACGGGCTGATGTATGCCGAGATCGCCGAGCGCCTAGGCATTACCGAAAAAACGGTGGAGAATCATCTCGGTACGGGGCTCAAGTTCATGCGGGAGCGGATCTCGAGAGGCTGAACCTCCCGGTCAGCCTGCACGTCGAAACCCCCTCCTTGGGGGTTTTTTGTGGTCGGTCGCGTCAAGAGGATGTGACCCACCCATCGATTATCGAATGAGCCCGTTCATTGACGAGCGTCTGCTCGCCCTCCTCGACCATTACGTCGCGGGAGAGTGTACGAGCGCAGAAGTCGAGGAAGTGCGTGCCTGGCTTTCCGCCAGCGCGGAAAACCGGCCCGTTCTCGCGGATGTCGAGAGAATTCGCACGGTGGCGCACAATCGCCCGCCAGTTCGCAGCGCCGAAGCCGCCTGGCAGCACGCAGTTGCCGAGCTCGAGCTCGAAACGCGTAGTCGTCGCGATCCGCCGGTTCGCGTGCTTGGGAGAATCTCGACCGCGCCGAGTCGCTCGAGATTCGCGACCCGAGTTGCCGCAGTCGCCGCGGTGCTGGTTGCCGGGGTTTCAGTCGGCACGTTGTTGAGCGTGCGAAGCAAACCGGGCACCCGGCAAATGGCCGCGCCCATCGCATTGCTCGAGTACTCGACCCCCCGCGGCCAGAGCAAGACAGTGGATCTGCCGGACGGCAGCCGGATCACGCTCGCCGCCGACAGCCGAGTGCGTTTCCCCGCCACTTTTGGCGCGCGCGTAAGGGATGTCGACCTGGATGGCGAAGCGCTCGTGACCGTTGCCCACGAAACCAATCGGCCATTTCGCATTCATTCGAAGAACGCGGAGATCGAGGACATCGGTACGCGATTCGACATCAGGTCGTATCCGGAGGACTCGGCGGTTCGCGTCATCGTCGCGGAAGGTGAAGTCGCGCTCAGCGGACGGAGGTCGGCTAGTGCGTTAGCCACGAGTCCGATGACAGCGCCGGCGCGACGGAGCTCGCGATTGCGCCGCGGTGACATCGGCGTTCTGAAGCAGGACGGGACAGTCACGCGAACGACCACGGCCAACCCGGAGCTCTATTCCGGCTGGAGCGAAGGCACGCTCCAGTTGGTGCGCGCGCCGCTGAGCGAGGTCGCTCAAGTCATCGGGCGCTGGTACGACCTCGACGTCGAGATCGTAGGAAGCGATCTGCCCAAGCGAACCGTCACCGCGACGATCTCGGTCAAGGCGCCTGAAGAGATGCTGAGCATGTTGGCGCTCGCCGTGAATGCTCGCGCTGAGCGGAACGGCCGCACCGTGCGACTCATCGCAAACACCGCTCATTAACCGGCAAGGGACGGAATAAATGCGAAGACAATTTGTACTGTTCGTGTTTTGCGTGGTCGCGACGCTTTCGGCTGTGATGTCATCCACATCCGCCGCGCAGGTAGTCAGCGGACTGGACGCCGGCCGTGCTCCGCGCGTTCTGTATACCGCATCGGGGATGGACACGCCGACGCTGGTCGACATCGCCAGCGTGCCGCTGCTTCAGCGTCGCATCACGCTGAATCTCCAAGCCGCCGATCGCCGTGATGCGCTGGCGGATATAGCGAAGGCTGCCGGTCTGCAGCTCTTGTATTCCGATGACGTGCTGCCGGCTGGTGGCCGCGTGCACCTCGTGGCCGACCAGATCTCGGTTGCGGCTGCACTCACCGAAGTGCTGCTCGGAACTGGCGTTGATATCGTGCTTTCGGCGAGCGGAAGGGCCGCGCTTGTGAAGCGCACTGTGCCCGCAATGAAGCTGCAAGGGTTAGTCACCGGCCGCGTTACGGAGCGTCTGAGTGCAGCGCCAGTCCCGGGCGCTCGGGTCGAAGTCGTCGGCGCAAAGCTGAGCGCCACGACCGACGCCGACGGCCGATACCGGCTCGGGGGAGTTGCGGAAGGCAAGGCACGTATTCGGGTGGCACGGCTTGGCTTCAAGCCGGTCGAGGACTCGGTGACGGTCACTTCAAATTCCACCGCAAGCCTCGATTTCCTGATGACGCGCCTGCCGACGGTGCTGGAGGAGATGGTCGCCACCGCAACGGGCGAACGGGAGCGGCTCGAGGTGGGGAACTCGATTGGGACGATCAAGGCTGACTCGATCGTCGCGAACAACCTCATTCGAAACGTTAGTGATCTGCTGACCGCGAGAACGGCTGGAGTCGTCGTCGCGACTGCGAACGGGCTGGTTGGCGCCACGTCACTGGTGCGCGTGCGTGGCACGGCCAGTGTATCGCTCAGCAATGATCCCGTCATCATCCTCGACGGCATCCGTCTGTCGCCAGCGAGCTATGCCGGCGCGGGCACGAGCATCGGGAACGCCGGAAACCAGGGTGTCGTCGGCATGGGCCCAACCCGACTCGATGACATCGATCCGAGCACGATCGAGTCGATCGACGTGCTGCGCGGCCCGTCGGCGGCGAGTCTGTACGGCACCGACGCCGCCGCGGGTGTCATCGTCATCAAGACGAAACAGGCTCACGTGGGCAGTTGGCGCAGCAACGTCACTGCGGACGGATCCACCTCGCGTGTGCCGAAGAGATTTCCGCTGCAGTATGCAGCCTATGGGCATCTGCCCAACGGTACTCCGATTGCGACTTGCTACGTGTACCGGCTGGAGCAACCTAACGTCGTCGACCACACGTGCGTGCAGGACAGCGTGGTCGCGTACGATACATTCGGCGACTCCAGGCTGTCGTTAATCGGAACGGGCACAGGCCAGAACGTTTATGGAAGTATCTCCGGCGGGACGGAGCAAGTTCGCGAGTTCCTCTCATTGCGGGTGAATCACGCCGTCGGCGTAACACAATTGAACGCGGCCGAAAGGAGTCGCATCGCGCGCATGTGGGGCGAGCCGGCTCCTTCGTGGGTGCTGCACCCGAATTCCGACGACAACGTGACGGGCAGCACGCGCACGAACCTGCACCTCTCATCCGGGCTGGACGTTGCGCTGAGCGGTAGCGGCATCTACCGCAGTACCTACGTTGCACCTCCGCAAGGGGTATTTGCGGGCTTTGCCACTCCGTTCGGCAATGCACTCGCACGAAATCTATACGACACACTGGTCTACTTGCCCGCCGAAAATCAACGTGCCAAGAGCGCGTTCGCGGCGAAACGAGGTTACGGATCCGCCGCGGCGACGTACACGGCGTTTCGATGGCTGTTGCTGCGCGGCACGCTGGGTGGTGACTACACCTCGCGCGGCGGTGAGGCCCTCTTGCGCGCAGCGGATTGTACCGCCCTCCTCAATCCGAATGGCTGCTCAAGCTTTCGCTTCGCTGATGAGACCCAGACGTTCGTGACGACGGCGGACTTCGGTGCGCAGGCAACCTGGCAGGCCCGCAACTGGTTGCAGCTACGGACCTCAACGGGCGAGCAGTTGAGCCGCACGCGATTCTACGAACTGGGCATTCGTAACAGCTCCAGCAATCTGGCGTTCGGGACGGATTTCCTCACGCCGACCCCGGTCCCTACGTCGACGGGGACGCAGATTTTCATCACGACAGAGAGTCGCGACGAAAGCGCGGTGGCAGGCATGTACGTCGAAGAGACGGCCGCGGTACACGACCGCCTGTTCGTCACCGCGGCATTTCGAAGGGACGTCGCGAGCGCGTTTGGAAGCACGGTCAATGCAAAGGCTCCAGTCTATCCCAAATACAGCTTCTCCTGGCTCCTGTCGAACGAGTCTTTCTTCCCAAAGACGTCGCTCGTGCAATCGCTCCGTCTCCGCTCCGCGTACGGTCACTCCGGACAAGAGGCGCGACAGACGGCGGTGCTCAATACCTACGACCTCACGACGTCGGTCGTGGACGGCGTGTTGAAGCCCGCGGTTGCATTGAGTAATCCCGGGAATCCGACACTCAAGCCGGAACGTACCGCCGAATGGGAAGGGGGATTCGATCTGTCGCTGTTCGACAACGAGCGTCTCAGCCTCGAAGCGACGATGTACCGGAAGGTCAGCAACGACGCGATCAGCAGGATCGCTCCCCCGATGTCGCTCGGAGGTAACCCCGGCTTTCCGTTGATCTCACGGCTGGAAACGATCAACCTCGGCAAAGTCGAGAACCGCGGTCTCGAGCTCAGCACGACGGCGCACGTGATCGAGCGACCCACCGTGTCGTGGGACATCACCGCCAACGCGACGCACAATACAAATAAGCTGATTACGTCAACGATCACGAGCTTGCCGGGCGGATTTACCCTCACGGGCGACTATCCGGGATATCCGCTGCAATCGTTCTTCGGTCACCTCGTAACGGGGTACGCCGACTTCAATCATGACGGCGTTCTTCAGCCAAACGAAGTGCAAGTCAGTACGCCGCTGGTCTGGCTTGGAAGCGTCAATCCGGACTTCGAAGCCACGTACGCCACGAACGTGCGACTATGGGGCGGAGCGCTGCAAGTGAATGCGAATTTCGACCAAGTGAACGGTCGCACGAGCGTCGGTACGTCTCGCGAGGGTTCGACAGACCCGATCACTGGCCGCCAAGCGTATGTGCCCGGCTCGCTCGCGCAGCAGGCCGCTTGGTACCAAGCCAACGTGAACCTGAACGGAACCGCGGCGTACGCACGCCGGTCCAACTCCATTCGATTTGGCGAACTATCGCTCACGGGCGTCCTGCCGAAACGAGTTGTCGCAGCGCTGAGAGCGCGCAATGGGACAGCGACAATCGCCGGGCGTAACCTCGGTCTCTGGACGAATAGTCCGGACTACGATCCCGCGATGTTCGGCAACGTGGTGCGACTCGAAGCAGGAAGCACATCTCCAAACGCCCTCCCCATCACGAGGGATTTCACTTTCCGCGTCAGCCTAGGGTATTAGTATGCGCACATACTTCTCTCGGGTCGCCGCCGCGTTCGGCGCACTCACTCTACTCCTCGTGGTTGCTTGTAACCCCACGTCATTCGTCGACGTAACTCCCACGAATGCGGCGGCGGACCCAGCATTCGTCAAGACGGCGGCTGGTGCGGAACAGCTCTACAACCGTGCCGTCGGCCAGTGGGCAAACGCCGTCGGCGGCTCGCCGGCCGGCGGAGCCGGCGGAAGCTACCCTGGCATGGTCCCGATGACCGGCTGGTACACGGACGAACTAATGGAGGTGCAGAACGCGAAGTTCAACAACATCACGATCTACGGTGTGGATGAGCGCAACGACGGCTCCATCCCCGCGACGCTCTTTGGCACGGGCACAAATACCATTGGTCAAACCCTGTTTAGCTACTTCGGCAGCGTGCGGAACGTGGGGCACGAAGCACGCGAGGCGCTCACGCTCTATGCTCCAGCGTCGCCGCCGGCGTGGCGCTCCCGCATGATGTCGGCCGAGGCGTACGGTATCATCTACACGGCCGAGGTGTTCTGTTCCGGCGTTCCGCTTTCGACGCTCGGGATTGACGGCTCGATCAATCTGACGCGCGGCCTCACCTACGAGGAGATGTTGAACCAGGCGGTGACGCTGTTCGACTCGGCGATCACGCTCGCCGGCGACAGCACGCGGTTCAAGTATCTGGCCTCGGTGGGGAAGGGGCGCGCACTGCTCGACCTGTGGTCGATAGATCCTCGCGCGGGTGTCACCAGGACGACAGCGTCGGGCAACATGCCGGTGCCTGGGAAATACTCGGTGACCGGTGGAACGATCAATGCCAACGTCTCGAATCCAAACGCGTTGATACGAGGGGCGGATGGGGTCGAGGCGCGCCTGATCGAAGCGGAGGCCGCCCTGGCGAGCGGCGACGCGAGCTGGTTGGCGAAGTTGAACACACTTCGCGCCACGTGCATCGGCGCGGCCGCATGCGCCCCGGTTCCCGGCCTTACGGCCAGCAACCTTCCGCCGAGTCTCAGCGACCCGGGAACCCCGAATGCGCGGCTCGATCTCATGATGAAGGAACGCGCAATGTGGCTGTATCTCACCGGACATCGGCAAGGGGATTTGCGGCGCATGGCGCACATCTATCATCGCGATCCGATGACGCTCTGGCCGGTGGGTGTGTACTCGAACCCCGGTTATCCACCGCAAATCCAACCGACGGCCGACAATGGTGCCGTAAGCTATGTGAATCTGTTTGTGGTGGTTCCTGTCGCCACGCAAGAGACGAACAACCCGCTGTGGGGCGGGTGCAACGACCTGACGCCATGAGCATCGTGATGACCTTGAGGGGGAGCGCTTCGAATATGACGAAGGTGTCCTCGATTCATCGCCGCGCGAGTCGGATGGGTGTCCTGCTATCGGCGACATTGGCCGGCCTTGCGGGCTGCACCGGCCCATCCATTACCGCGTCCGACGCGCCAACACTTCCAACCAGCGCACTCGCGACTGTAACGGCATTCCCCGCCGCATCCATCATCGCGGTCGGCGGCACACAGCAGTTGAGCGCGGCCGGCGCCACATTTGCGGGCGATATCGTCACGGCGTTCGACAGCGTCGTGTTCCAGTTCGCGAACCTCGCTGACTCGAACCGAGTGAAGCTGTCGTCTTCAGGGCAGATCACCGGACTTGCCGCCGGCAACAACGTGTTGATCAATGTCTTGGGGTTTAAAGGCGCCGCAGTCAGGGGAGATCAAGTGGTGGTTCAGGTGACGCCGACGGCCGTCAGCGGACTCACCTTCTCCATCCAACCGGTCGCGCCAGACAGCGCAAAGCTCGCTGCCGGCACGACGAAAACCATCGTGCCCCTAGTCAAGAACTCGAGCGGCCAGAGCGTGACGAACCCCGCGGTGATCTACAAGATCAGGGGTTCCGACTCGACGCGCGTGGACACCTTCCGCGGCAACGTTGCATACCGAATCAACGCGTTCGACAATTTGCCCGTCAGGACGCGGACGGCAAACACGAGTCTCGCAACCAACCAGATCGTCGCTCTTGCCGGCGAGGGAACAGCGTGGCTATACGCGACGATTAGCGCCTACGGTCAGGTGCTGAGCGATAGCGTGCAGTACACCTTCACCTATCCGTACACGCAGACACTCACGACCACGAAGACGAACCTGGCAGTCACGAGCCTGTATCAGGACCAGATCGTAACCTTGGCACCAGGCGCCGTCGTGACCTTTGCCAACGGCGTGGCATCGACCGATCCGCTGACGATGACCTACACGTTCGATAATCCAGCGGCGGCAACAGCGCCGTCTCCGGCCTCCACGATCGGCGGCGCGAGTGGCAACGTCACCACACTCACCGGCGGCCAGAGCTCGCGGCGCCAGTTCCTCACGCCGGGCACGTACCATTGGACCGTGACGCCGACTGGTGGCCCCGCGCCGTGGCCGGGCCAAGTGCTCGCCGGAACCATCGTCATCAAGTAGCCCGACCCTTTTGTCATCCCGAGCGTAGCGAGGGATCTGGTCTTCATGACGACTCGCCGCACCTTCGTCGCTCAACTTGCGAGCAGCGCGGCCGTTGGCGCGCTCGCCATCGGCGCGAGACCCCGCATCCTCTCCGCCCTCGATCGCTACCCGCGGGCCGGCGACCCGCACCTCAAGGAGCTTGCCGCCAAAGCTCTCGACGCCGCGCGCGCCGCGGGCGCGACGTACGCCGACGTGCGGTTCACGCTCACACGCACCGAGGACGTGGGCACGCTCGGGATGCTCTGGTTTCTCGGCGATAACAGCGTCCATGCCGCCGTCGGAGTGCGGGTGCTCGCCGATGGTGCCTGGGGGTTCGCCGGCAGCAATGTCTGGAGCGCAGACGAAGCAGCGCGTCTCGGCCGCGAAGCCGCGGTACAGGCGAAGACGAACGCGACGGGGCGGCGCACGAAGATCGAGCTGGCACAGGCGCCTCCAGTGGTCACAGACGAGTGGGCCACGCCGATCTTGATCGATCCCTTTACCGTGCCACTCTCGGAAAAGATCGATGTGCTGCGTGCGCTCGCCGATGCGGTGGACCGCGTCGACGTCCCATATGGAGTTTCGACATATTCGGTCGTCCGGCATCGTCGCCAGGAGAAGACATTCGCCTCGACCGACGGTTCGTTCATCACACAGACGCTCTACCTCTCGCATCCGTTCTTCGAGATATCCGCGGGCGACGGGCCCGGACGATACGGCGCGATCACCCACGATGGTCTTCAGCCCGCGGCCGCCGGCTGGGAGAACGTCGCACAGCCGTCGCTCGCGCGCGACATCCCGAAGCTCGTCGAGGAAGTCGCCCGGATGGTCGATGCGGAGGCGGTGGATCCCGACCGCTACGACATCGTCGCCGACGCGTACACGACCGCGCGCCTCCTCGGCGCAACCGTCGGCATGCCACTCGAGCTCGATCGCGCGCTCGGGTACGAGGCGAACGGCGCGGGAACGAGTTATCTCTCGCCGCCGGAGGGCATCACCGGCAAGTACGCGCTCGGTCCGGCTGAGCTCAACGTCAGCGCCAATCGATCGCAGCCCGGCGCACTGGCCACGGTGAAGTGGGACGACGAAGGATATGTCCCAGAGGAGTACTCGATCGTGAAGAGTGGCGTCGTTACCGGCTACCACACGAGCCGCGATGGCGTGCTTGGCGCGGCGAGACCCGGCGCGCGCTCGACGGGCTGCGCGTCGGCCGACAGCGCGATCGGCATTACGTCGCTCCAGTGCCCGAACATTGTGATGAAGCCGGCGGTACGGAACGTCACGTTCGAGGATCTCGTCGCCGGGCTCGACCGAGGGCTGGTCGTCGTCAGCGGCACGTCCGATCCGCACGGCTCAGGTTCGGTGACGGTCGATCGCCAGCTTCTGAACGGCGAGATCAACGCACACGTCGTGTATGAGGTGCGGAACGGCAAGCGAACGCGCTACATCAAGAACTCCGAGCTGCTCTTCCGCGCACCGGAGTTGTGGAAGGGGCTCGGCGCGGTCGGCGGCGCCAGCTCGCAGCGAACGACCGGGGTCCTGGGCCGAAAGGGCCAACCGCAGCAGGAATACCGTTTCTCGGTATCCGCCGTACCGGCGCGCTTCAATCGCGTTGCGGTCACGGACCGATCGAGGATCGCATGAGCGGGCCGCGGCGCCTCATTCCTGTCCCTGGCGAGCGGTTCCTGTCGCCGGAAGCGGTGAAAGATCTGCTCACGCGCGTGGTGCGACTCAGCACCGGCGGGGGTGATGTGCAACTCTACGTCATGAGCCGCTGGACCGGCAACATTCGCTGGGCGCGCAACGAGATCCTGTCCGGCGGCGACACAACCAACCACTACATCAACATCACGCGCATCGTCCGCGGCGCCGCCGGCAGCGCGACCACGAGCGCGGTGGACGACGACTCCATTCGCGAGTGCATCCGGCGCGCGGAAGACCGCATGCGCTACAGCCCGGTGAATAATGAAGATGCTGCGCCACTTCATAAGGCCGAGCGTTACCTGGAGCCGCAGCTGTGGAGCGACGTGACGTTCAACGTCGATGCCGCGGCGCGCGCGCGGAGCCAACAGCAGCTCGTGGCGCCGGCCGCGTCGGAGCACCTGCTCTCGGCCGGATACATAGAGGTGTCCGCGACCGGCTACGGCGTCACGAACACCGCGGGCCTGTTCTCGTATTCTCCAGAGACACGTGCCGAGTATAGCGTTACTGTGCGCAACGCGAGCGGCACGGGGTCGGGCTGGGCTGGGACGACTGCGAACGACTGGGGGAAGATCGACGCGGCGCGCGTCTCATCCACGGCGATGGAGAAGAGCAAGCGGTCCGCGGATCCGGTAGCGATCGAGCCGGGGCGGTATACTGTCATTCTCGAGCCGCAGGCGGTGGCGGACCTGATGCTGCCGCTCATCCGCTCGCTGTTCAGGATGCCGCCGGAGATGGGGCAGGGGCCGTGGGCGGACGGTTCGCGGTCGTTCCCGCTTCCGCCGGAGTTGCGCGAAGGCATTACGGATCCCGCCTTCCTCGCGCAGCGCTTTGGCGTGTCGAAGATCGGACAGCGCGTGCTCGACCCGCGCATCACGATCGGCGCCGATCCCATGGACCCCGATGCACCCTTCGTCCCGTTTGCCTCCGATGGCACGCCAATGCGTCCCGTGAAATGGATCGAGAACGGCGTGCTCAAGGAGCTCGGCTACAATCGCCCCTACGCCGTTGCGGCGCTGAACAAGCCGGATCCGCTCAACAATAATGAAGCGTTCCGCATGAGCGGCGGCGGCTCGTCGGTAGGCGAAATGGTGAAGAGCACCGAGCGCGGGCTCCTCGTCACCCGATTGGTCAACGTGCGGGTCGTTGATTATTCGTCGCTCCTCTGCACCGGAACGACGTCGGATGGTCTTTGGCTCATCGAGCGCGGTCAGGTCACGAAGGCCGTGAAGAATTTCAGATTCCGCGAGTCACCGCTGTTTGCGTTCAACAGCATCGACGTGCTCGGAGCGCCAGTGCGGGTGATCGAGGGCATGCCGACGGTCGTCCCGCCGGTGAGAGTTCGAGACTTCAGCATGACGAGTCTGGCCGATGCGGTGTAAGCCGATGCGTCGCGCAATCGTGGGGTCGGTGGCGGTGCTTGCCATGGCCGGGCCGCTTCATGCGCAGGGAGCCGCACGCACCACCTACGCGCGGTTCACGCCCGGTGGGTGCGTGCAGGCGCCGGCCATGGTTGGTGAGGTCGCGAACCGCGATCCAAAACCGGGACCCACGTTCACACCCGCGGCCGACTCGATGCCAACAATCGCGGTGGACTCCTCGCGTCTGTGCCAGGGCGCGGTTGGCGCGACGGCGAACGATCCGTGGGCGCTGCTCGACGTCGCGCGGGTCGATCTCGTGCTGGGGCAGGACTCGCTCGCGTGGCAGGCGCAGCAGCGTTACTTGGCCGATCTTGGCACCAGCTCGCCACAGCGCCGGGCATGGGCGCTCTACCTTGTCGCCAGCGATAACGCCGGCGCGCATCCGGCACGCCTCGCGCCCGCGCGAGCGGCTCTGACGCAGCTCGATGCGCTCGGCGCGCCCGCGGCGAAAGCCCGAGTGCTGGCGCACTACGCCATGGCGCGGGCGTCGCTGCGGTCGTTCGACGACCAGG
>WNGF01002148.1_pt1 | contig 28062 bp, 28 predicted proteins | sample 5400641 | NCBI WGS metagenome assembly WNGF01 (sample SAMN13153371, study PRJNA577476) | soil metagenome | isolation source: 80 cm soil or saprolite under grassland replicate 2 | place: USA:California | collected 2016-06-15 | reverse complement strand
TCGTTCACGCCAGCGAACAGGTGAGGGAACCCATCCTCGCGCGCGGCGGCGGCGCGGGCCCGCCAGGCTTCGCCGATGAGCTCGAGTTGCTCCGGCTCGAGCCCGACGAGGGAGCGGACGTGGTTCGGCGAGTGCACGACGACCTCGTGGCCGTCGAACGCCGGGAACTTGTTCGGCACGACGCGAACGTTCCAACCGGGCGTGTCCGGTTGGCGTTCTCCCACCGGCAAGGCGAACACCTCCGGCGGCGTCCGGTCCTCGCGCCCCTCGCAGAACGGGCACGAGTCGAGCTCGGCCTGGGTCGGTTTCTCGAGCTCGGCCCACGAGGCTCCCGGCCGGCCCGAACGGGCGGGCGTAACGGCCACGAGGCGTCCCGTCACCGGGTCGACCCGGAGCTCAGCGCTCATCGGCGCGTCAGTCTACGAGCCCGACTTCGTTCGCTCGAGGAAGGGCGTCAGGAGATCGATCGGCGCCGGGAAGACGATCGTCGTCGACTGCGAGGAGCCGAGCTCGAGCAGCGTCTGGAGGTAGCGAAGCTGGAGCGCGATCGGGTGCTCCTCGATCACGAGAGCCGCGTCCTTGAGCCGCTCGGCCGCCTGGAACTCGCCCTCGGCGTTGATCACCTTCGCCCTGCGCTCGCGCTCGGCTTCGGCCTGCCGCGCCATCGCCCGCTGCATGCCCGACGGGATCTCGACGTCCTTGACCTCGACGATCGAGACCTTGATCCCCCAGGGCGCAGTCGCCTCGTCGATGATCCCTTGCAGGATCGCGTTGATCTTGTCCCGCTCCGAGAGGAGCTCGTCGAGCAGGTGCTGGCCGAGTACCGAGCGGAGCGTCGTCTGGGCGATCTGCGACGTCGCGACCATGAAGTTCTCGATCTGGACGATCGCGTTCTTCGGCTCGATGATCCGGAAGTACGCGACGGCGTTCACCCGCGCCGGCACGTTGTCCTTGGTGATGACCTCCTGCGGCGGGATGTTGAGCGTGATCGTGCGCAGGTCGACCTTCACCATCCGGTCGACGACCGGGATCAGGATGAAGAGGCCGGGCCCCTTCGGCTCCGGCAGGAGCCGCCCGAGGCGGAAGACGATGCCGCGCTCGTACTCGCGCGCCACCTTGATCGCCGAGATGAGGAACAGGACGACCAGGAACAGGACGACGACGAGGGCGACGATCGCAGCGGTCATGCTCGAACGATCCTACTCCGCCGCTGGGGTTACGAGTGTTGTTCCTCTGTCCAACAACGTGCGTAAGTCGGCCGCACGAGCAGAGCCCGCACGGCCTCTGGGTCGGCGTCGCAAGCGACGCCTCAGTCGGCCCCGACGTGCACGACTTCGAGCACCAACTCGGGATCGACCCCTGAGACCTTGATTCGCTGGCCCGCGCGCAACGGCTGACCGTCCGCCGGCCGGGCGCGCCAGAGCTCGCCGTGCACGAAGACGAGGTCGCCACGCTTCGCCTCGCCGACCTCCCCGACGATCGTCTGCGGCCCGACGGTGACGGGACTCCGCCGGATCTGGACCGCCTTCGTGAGCGCGAAGGCCCAGAACAATCCGAGCACGGCCGCGAAGCTGATCACGAGCGGCGTATTCACGTGGTACGGCGCCGGGGCGTTGTGGAAGAGCAGCAGGGAGCCGACGACCAGGCTGATCAGCCCGGAGACGGTTAAGGCTCCGTGGGTGGGCACGTGCGCGTCGATCACCAGGAGCGCGGCCCCGAGCAGGATCAGGGCGAGCCCCGCCCAGCTGATCGGCAGTACCGCGAAGCCGAACAGCGCGAGCAGCAGCGAGATCGCGCCGAGCGCGCCCGGCAAGACGACGCCGGGATGGAAGATCTCGAAGCCGATTCCGGCCAGCCCGGCGAGGAAGAGCAACGGGATGAGGTTCGGGTCGATCAGCGCGTTCAGCAGCCGTGTGAAGAAACCCGGGTGAACCTCCACGAGCTGCGCGCCGGCCGTGTGCAGCGTGAGGTTCTTGCCGATCGTCTTGCGGCCGTCGATCTTGTCCAGCAGCGCCGGGAGCGTGGGCGCGAGCACGTCGACCACGTTGATCCGCTTCGCCTCGTATTCGGGCAGATTCGAGGCCTTGCGCACCGCGCGCGCCGCCCACGAGGCGTTGCGGTGGTGGTAACGCATCAGGCTCTTGAGCGACGCGACCGCGTCGTTGATCACCTTGCGCCGCAGGTCCGAGCTGATGTTCTGGCCGCTGCTGTCGATCGGCGTCGACGAGCCGATGTTCGTCTGCGGAGCCATCGCGGCGATGTCCGCCGCCTCCGTGATCCAGACGCCGGCCGAAGCGGCTCTCGAGCCCTGCGGCGAGACGTAGACGATCACCGGGATGCGCAGAGCGACCTCGGTCTTGACGATCTTGCGCATCGACTCCGACAGGCCGCCCGGGGTGTCGAGCACGATCACCGCGGCGCTGTAGTTGCTGTCCTCGGCACGGTGGAGTTGGTGGTCGACGTAGCTCGAGGTGACCGGGTTGACCTCGAGACCGAAGTGAATGACGAGCACCCGCGGCTTCGACGAGGCCGCGAGCGCCAGCGCGGGAACGGCGAGAGCCAGGGCGAGCGAACCCAAAAATGCCCGCAGACACGGCCCTTTCACAGTTGTAAGGATCGTATCAGGGCGCCTTGCGGGTCCCGTCCGCGTGTGCGACTCTCGGGCGGGTCGCCACGGTTTCGCCACGAACGACGATGAAGCCGCTCCTCGCCGCAGCCGTCCTCGCTCTGGCCGTTCCCGGCACTGCCGCCGCGGCCGGCCTGTCGCTCGCCTCCCGCGACCTGCATGGTGGACGGCCGATTGTCGTCCAGCGCTTCCAGCTCGTTGGGCTGCACTGGCGCGGCAAAGGGATGGTCCTGTTCCGGACGCGCTCTCCCGGCGGCCGCTGGAGCGCCTGGCACCGCGCGGCGCCGGGTGACGACGACGTGCCCGATCGGGGCACCGAAGGACGCGGCCCGAATGGCTGGAGGGTGGGAGCTCCGTACTGGACCGGCGGCGCCGATCGCGTGCAGTACAGGACCGTTGGCCATGTCACGCGCGTCCGTGCGTTCTTCGTCCGGCGCTCGCGCGGAGGGACCCCGCTCACGGTCCGGCGCCCGCAGATCGCCGAGCAGCCGGAGATCATCACGCGCGCCGAGTGGAGAGCGCCCGAAGGGATCCGGCGCGGCCCGCCGCGCTACGCCGACGGCGTGCACGTCGCGATCGTGCATCACACCGCCGGGTCGAACTCGTACACGGCGAGCCAGTCGGCGGCGATCGTGCGCGCGATCATGATCTACCACGTCCAGGGGAACGGCTGGAACGACATCGGCTACAACTTCCTGGTCGACAAGTACGGCCAGATCTTCGAGGGCCGTTACGGGGGCATGACGCGCGCGGTGATCGGCGCGCACGCGATGGGCTTCAACACCGGCAGCGCCGGGGTCGCGCTGATCGGGAACTACAGCTCTGCGACAGTCACGCCGGCCGCCAGGGCCGCGCTTGTCTCGCTGCTCGCGTGGCGGCTCGATCTCTCGCACGTCGACCCGCGCTCGCGCGTCGTCCGCGTCTCCGCCGGCAATCCCCGCTACCCGCCTGGGACACCGGTGACGTTGAACGCCATCTCGGGCCATCGCGACACGTACCCCACGAGCTGCCCGGGGAACAACCTCTACGCCCAGCTGCCGGCGATCCGCCGAGCGGTCTCCCAGACGGGCCTGCCGAAGATCTACGAGCCGGCCGTGAGCGGGTCGCTCGGCGGACCGGTGCGGTTCACGGCGCGGCTCTCTGCGACATCGGACTGGACGGTGACCGTGCGTGACCAGAACGGGGCGGTCGTGGGGAGTGGCGCGGGCTCCGGCACCCGCGTGGACTGGACGTGGGACTCGTCCGGTGCTGGTCGCAACCAGAGCTACACGTGGGCGATCGCGGCTCCGGACGCTCGCAGCGCGACCGGCTCGCTGGGAGCGCCGTTACCGCCGCCGACGCTGCGCGGCGTGACGATCAGGCCGTCCGTGGTGCTTCCGAATGCGGGCGTGCAGTACGACCGGGCGACGCTCAGCTACCGGCTGAACACGCAGTCGATGGTCACGGCCACGCTCGTCGACGAGTCGGGCGGAGTGGTCGCACAGCTCTTCAGAAGACTGCGGCGCCCCGGCCGCCAGAGCTTCCTCTGGAGGGACGTCACCGTGCCGGACGGCCGCTACCGGGTCTCGCTGGTGGCGAGAAACGCCCTCGGCCAGGAGGCGAGCGCGCTCGTCCCCGTTGCGGTCGACCGGGCGGTCGGGCGGTTCTCCTCGAGCGCCACTGCGCTCTCGCCGGCGCCTGGGCGTAAGGTCACCTTCTCGTTCCAGCTCTACGCGCCGGCGCGCGTGCAGGTGGGGATCTACTCGGGGACCACGCTCGTCGCGACGCTGCTCGAGGCGGAGCTCAACGCCGGTCGGCAGAGCGTCGACTGGGACGGCGGCGGCTTGCCCGACGGCTCCTACTCCGCCGTGCTCACCGTGACCGACGCGCTCATGACCTCGAGGCAAGCGCTTCCGATCGCGCTCGATCGCGTGGCCCCGGTGCTGCGGCTCCTCTCGGGTGCACAGCTTCGCTTCCGCCTCAGCGAGCCCGCACGCTTCACGCTTGTGCTCGACGGCCGTGCCCACCGGTTGACGATCCGGCGGCCAGGCGTCTTCCGCGTGGGCCACCGCGGGTCCTTCCGGTCGCTGCGCGCGTATGCGGTCGACGCGGCCGGCAACCGCAGCCGCGTGGTCAGGTGGCGGCGCTGACCCACTCGTCGTAGCGGAGCTCGAGCCGCTCGAGCAGCTCGGCCAGCAGCTCCGCGCGGTCGATCTCGCGGCCGGTCTCGACGAGCAACGACGTCGCCGGCCGGTCGACGTCTTCCGGCAGTACAGCCTCCGGCACGTTCACGTTGACGCCGATCCCGAGCACCACGCGTCCCTCGCGCGCCTCCGCGAGCACGCCTGCGGTCTTGCGCCCTCGCACGAGGACGTCGTTCGGAAACTTGACGTCGGCCGGCAGTCCGGTCAACGCCGCGATCGCCTCGGCACATGCACGTGCGGCCACGCCCGTCAGCTCCGGGAGGCGTTCTCCGGAGACCTCCGGGTGGAGCTGCACCGAACAGAGCAGGCTCGTCCCCGCCGGCGCGAGCCAGCTGCGCCCGAGCCGTCCACGCCCGGCCGTCTGCTCGCCGGCTACCGCAACGGCGCCCTCGGGAGCGTCCGGCGGGAGGAGAAGCTGCGTCGACGGAGTCGACTCGACGTACCGATAGTCGCGCCCGAAGCGGCCCTGCAGGCGCGGGAGCACGTCCTCGCGCGCGAGGGAGTCGGACATCGCCCATACACTAGGTGCGTGTGGCGCTATCGGCCGAGGTGTCGACCGTTCGTTTCAGACGGCTGCGCGGCTGAGCCGCGCAGCCTGAATCTAGGCATCGCAAGCGACGCCTAGGCCCGTGGCGGGGAAGACGTCACTCGGCCGGGCGGAGATCGAGGCGATCCTCCCGCACCGCGAGCCGTTTCTCCTGATCGACGAGGTCGTCGAGCTCGAGCCGGGCGAGCGCGTGGTCGCGCGGAAGACCGTGCGGCCCGACGAGTGGTACCTGGCGGGCCACTTCCCCGGGCGGCCGGTGATGCCGGGGGTCCTGATCGTCGAGGCGATGGCCCAGACAGGCGCCGTTGCTGTGCTTGCCCAGGAGGAGAACCGCGGCCGGCTCGCGCTCTTCGCGGGGATCGACGACGTGCGCTTCAAGCGGATCGTCGAGCCGGGCGACGAGCTCGAGCTCGAGTGCAGGCTCGAAGCCGTCCGCGGACCCATCGGGAGAGGAAAAGCGACGGCGAAGGTGGGCGGCGAGCTCGCTGCCCGCGGCACGCTCACGTTCGCGGTGGAACGGTGATTGGCTCTTCGAACGGGGTCGCGATCTCGATCACGGGCCTGGGCGCGCACGTTCCCGAGCGCGTGATGACGAACGACGAGCTCTCCACGCTGATGGACACCTCCGACGAGTGGATCGTCGAGCGGACGGGGATCCGCGAGCGCCGGATCGCCGCGCCGGAGGAAGCGCTTTCCGACCTGGCGCTTCCGGCTGCGCACGAAGCGCTGGACGACGCGGGGCTTGCCGGCTCCGACGTCGACCTGGTCATCGTCGCGACCGTCACTCCCGACATGGCGTTTCCCGCGACGGCCGCGATCCTCGCCGACCGGCTGGGCGCCCACGACGCGGCGGCCTACGACCTAAGCGCCGGGTGCACCGGCTTCATGTACGCGGTCGCCCAGGCGTACGGGATGCTGGCCGGTGGGCTCGCGCAGCGCGCGCTGGTCGTCGGCGGCGACGTGCTCTCGAAGATCCTCGACTGGGGTGACCGCGGCACGGCCGTGCTCTTCGGCGACGGCGCCGGCGCAGTCGTGCTCGAGCGCGTGGGCGAAGGCGGCTTCCTCGGCTTCGAGCTGGGGGCCGACGGGTCGGGCGGCCCGCAGCTCTACCTGCCGGCCGGGGGCTCGCGTAGCCCCGCCAGCGCCGAGACCGTTGCCGAGCGGCTCCACTTCGTGCAGATGAACGGGCGCGAGGTGTTCAAGTTCGCGACCCGGGTGCTGGTCTCGTCCGCCGAAGCGGTGCTCGAGGAGTGCGGGCGCACGGTTGACGAGGTGGACGTGTACGTTCCGCACCAGGCGAACGTGAGAATCATCGACCACGCGCGGAAGAAGCTCGGCATCCCGGAGGAACGGACGGTCGTCGACGTCGACCGCTACGGCAACACCTCGTCGGGCTCGATCCCGCTCGCGCTCGCAGACGCCAAGCGGGAGGGACGCCTGCAGGAGGGACGGCTCCTGCTGATGACCGGAATGGGTGCCGGCCTCACGTGGGGCTCCGGTTTGATCGAATGGACCGACGGAGGACGCTGATGAGCGCGACGAAGATTGCCTTCTGCTTCCCGGGCCAGGGCTCGATCGCGGTCGGGATGGGCCGGGAGATTGCTCACGCGGTGCCCGAGGCGATGGAGGTCTACCGGCGAGGCAGCGAGGCGGCCGGCCTCGACCTTGCACGTCTCTGCTTCGAGGCTCCCGAGGAGGAGCTCGTCCAGACCGACGTGCAGCAGCCGGCGCTCGTGACCACGAGCCTGGCGGTGCTCGCGGCGCTGCGCAGCCGCGGCTACGAGCCCGACTTCGTGGTCGGCCACTCCGTCGGCGAGTTTGCGGCGCTCGCCGCCGCGCAGGCGCTCGGGACCGAGGAAGCGATCGAGCTCGTCCGTGAGCGAGGCCTCGCGATGGCGGCCGCCGCGCGAGAGAACCCCGGCTCGATGGCCGCCATCCTCGGCCTCAAGGACGAGGTCGTCGAGTCGTTGTGCGCCCGAATCTCGCGGGTGTGGCCGGCGAACTACAACTGCCCGGGTCAGATCGTCGTCTCCGGCGAGGACGCGGCCGTCGACGCCTGCTGCAGCGAAGCGGAGCTCCAGGGCGCGCGGCGCACGGTGAAGTTGCGGGTCTCGGGTGCGTTCCACAGCCCGTTGATCGCGCACGCGGCCGAGCGGCTGCGCCCCGCGATCGAGCGGGCCCGGTTCGCCGAGCCGATCGCACCGTTCGTCTCGACCGTGACGGCGAAGATCGAGCCGGCCCAGCGGCTGGCCGCGCTCCTCGTCGAGCAGCTGACCGCCCCGGTCAAGTTCACGCAGGCCGCGCGCGAGCTGATGCGCCAGGGCGTCAAGATCTTCGTCGAGGTCGGGCCGGGGAACGTCCTGACCGGTTTACTGAAGAGGATCGACAGATCGGTCAAGGCGATCCCGGTCGGCGACCTCGCCTCGCTGGAAAAGCTGAAGGAGATCGTCGGTTCTGCCTGACGCCTTCTGCTCGCTCGAGGGCAAGACGGCGCTCGTCACCGGTGGCTCGCGTGGGATCGGGCGGGCGATCGCGCTCGAGCTGGGCCGGGCGGGTGCCGAGGTTGTGGTCGGCTACCACTCCGGCGCCGACGAGGCGGAGGCGGTCGCGGCGGAGTCGGGCGGGCGCGCCGTCCAAGCGGATGTCTCCGATCCGCAAGAAGCGAAGCGCCTGGTCGAGGAGGCCGGCGACCTCGACATTCTCGTCAACAACGCCGGGCTCACCCGCGACGGGCTGCTCGCACGGATGCCGGACGACGACTGGCGTACCGTGATCGAGACGAATCTTTCGTCGGTCTTCTACACATGCCGCGCCGTGGTGCGCGGGATGATGAAGAAGCGGGGCGGTTCAATCGTGAACGTGTCGAGCATCGTCGGCCTCCACGGGAACTGGGGCCAGACGAACTACGGCGCCTCGAAGGCGGGGATCATCGGCTTCACCAAGTCGCTCGCGCGTGAGCTCGGCAGCCGCAACGTGCGCGCGAACGTCGTCGCGCCGGGCTACGTGAACACGCGCCTGACGGACGTGCTGCCGAAGGACGCGCGCGAGGCGATGCTCTCGAACACCCCGCTCCGCCGGCTCGGCGATCCGGACGACGTCGCCGGGGCGGTACGCTTCCTCTGCTCCGACGAGGCTTCGTTCATTACGGGCGAGGTGCTGCTCGTCGACGGCGGTCTGGGGATGTGAACGGAGGAAGCCTCAACGGTCGACGTAGGGTCGTAATCACCGGCCTCGAAACCCTGACCCCGCTCGGCAACGACGTCGAGACGAGCTGGGAGAACCTGATCGCGGGGCGTTCCGGTGCAGGCCCGATCACGCAGTTCGACTCGAGCGCTTTCTACGTCCACTTCGCCTGCGAGGTGAAGGGCTTCGACGCCACCGACTTCATCGAGCGGAAGAAGACGCGGCGCATGGACCGATTCGCGCATCTGATCGTCGCTGCCGCCCGCATGGCGGAGCAGGACGCCGGTCTCGAGATCTCCAAGGAGCCGGATCGGATCGGCGCTGCGATCGCGACCGGCATCGGTGGCCTGAAGGCCTTTCAGGACTGCCATGCCGAGCTGCTCGAGCGTGGGCCAGACCGCGTCAATCCGTTCTCGATCCCCGAGATCATCCCCAACATGGGCGCGGCCTGGGTCTCGATGCAGCTCGGGACGCAGGGGCCGCTGAGCTCGCAGTGCACCGCCTGCGCGGCCTCGAACATGGCGCTCGGCGAGGGCGCGGACGCGATCCGGCTTGGCCGCGCGGACGTCATGCTCTGCGGGGGCACCGAGGCGCCGGTGACCGAGGTCGGCATCGCCGGTTTCAGCGCGATGCGTGCTTTGTCCCGACGGAACGACGAGCCCGAGAAGGCGAGTCGTCCGTTCGACGCGCAGCGAGACGGCTTCGTGATGGGTGAGGCGGGCGCCGTGGTCGTGCTCGAGGACCTCGAGCACGCCAAGGCGCGCGGGGCGAAGATCTACGCAGAGCTGCTCGGCTACGGCGTCTCGTCAGACGCGCGCCACATCACCGAGCCCGATCCTTCCGGGCAGAACCCGGCGCGCGCGATGACGATGGCGTTCCGCGACGCGGGCATCTCGGCGGACGAGGTCGGCTACGTGAACGCGCACGGGACGTCCACGCCTCTCGGCGACGCGAGCGAGACGCGGGTGCTGAAGATCGCGCTCGGCGAGGAGAACGCGCGCAAGACACCGGTTTCCTCGACCAAGGGCGCGACCGGCCACTGCCTCGGCGCGGCTGGCGCGGTCGAGGCGATGTTCACGACGCTGGCGGTCAAGCGCGGCGTCTTGCCGCCCACGATCAACTACGAAGATCCGGACCCCCAGTGCGACCTCGACTACATCCCGAACGAATCCCGCGAGTCGGACCTGACCGTCGGCGTCTCGAACTCGTTCGGCTTCGGCGGCCACAACGCCACCATCGTCGTGCGTAAGTTCGACGGTTAGCTGCAGGCGTCAGCGTAGAAGCTCAGGTACTGAGCGAAGTGCGCGTCCCAGTAGAGACCGTTGTGGCTACCGGGCCAAACGTGGAAGCTGACCTCGTCGTGGTCCGCCTCTAGCTCTCGGGCAAGTCTCGTGACGGCCGGGCGAAGCTCGTCGTCGCCGCCCACGTCTATCCAGACCGGCGCGTCATACGGAGAGCTTTTTCGCGCCAGCCCGAGCAGGTCGTGGCGTCCGAAGTCGGCGGCGTTGTCGAACGCAAACTCGGCGTCGGCGGAGCCGCGCGTAAAGATCGCGGGCGAGTGGCCGCCGACCGCGCAAAAGCGCTTCGGCTCGATCCGCCCGAGGTCGAGCGCGCCGAAGCCGCCCATCGAGATGCCGCCGATCGCGACCCGGCGCGGGTCGGCGCCAGAACGCGCAAGCGCTGCCGGAATCGCCTCCTTGAGGACGTATGAGCCCCACGGGCCGTTCTCGTCGTCATGCCACCAGCCCACGTCGCCCTCGGGGAGGAAGACGACGGGTGCCTTGTCGCCGAGCCTGCGCAGCGCCTTGAGGAACGCGAGGCTCAGCGTGTCGCTCGGCGAGGCGCCGTAGCCGTGCAGGAAGACGAGCAGCGGCCGTCCTTTGCCGCCGCCGGCCGGCGTGACGAGGACGTCGAACACCGGCTTGCCCAGCAGCTTGCTCTGCAGCGTGAGGTTCGCGATCTTCGCCGGCACCGCCGGTTTCGCGTGCTTCGAGCCACAGCCGCACAGGGCCGCCGAGGCGGCAGCGAGGACGAGCGGCACGAGACCCCGCTTCACGGCTAGCTCTCGAACAGCGGGAGGTGCCCGAGCGTGATTGTTTCGCCCTTGTCCGCGTCGCCCTCGGTGAACACCGCCGCTTCGGCCACGACGTCCGCTCCGGCGCGCTCCATCAGGCGGCGCATCGCCTCGACGGTGCTGCCGGTGCTGATGACGTCGTCGACGAGCACGACTCGCCGGCCACCGACGAGCTCGCGGTCCTTCTCGTCGAGGTGGAGCGTCTGCGGCGCGCCCGTCGTGATCGAGTGCGTCTCGTCAGCGATCGTCTCGCCCATGTACGGCTTGTAGGCCTTGCGCAGCACGACCCAGGGCTTCCCGAGCAGGCGAGCCAGCTCGTAGACGAGCGGCACGCTCTTGGTCTCGGCCGTAACGAGCGCTTCGTGCTCGAGCCCGCCGAGCTTGTCGGCCAGCCCACGCGCCGCAGCCTCGACGACCTCGGTATCGCCGAGGAGGTTGAAGACGGCGATGCGCACGCCGGGCGCGACTTCGAACAGCGGCAGGCGCCGTTCCACGTCGCCGATCGACACGGTGTAGTACTCGCGTTCAGTCATTTTCGGAACCGCTCCATCATGCACAGGCCGCTGAATAGAAGCGGAAGTACGGGCGAACGTGCCAGCGCTTCCGGAATCGCCTCGTGCAAGACGTATGAGCCCCACGGTCCGTCCGTCCGGTCGTGCCAGTAGCTGTGGTTGCCGCCGTTCGCGAGGAGCACATCAGGCGCGCTTGAACCGAGCGCGTGGAGCGCTTCGAAGAACGGGTCACTGAGCCACGAGTCGGGGGAAACGCTTCGGCCATGCAGCAAGACGAGCAGAAACCTTCCCCTGCCGCCGTGCGGCGTGACGAGGATCTCGTCGAGGTCTCGCCGGAGCAACCTGCTGTGCAACGTGAAGTGGTCGACCCGTGCTCCGTAGGTGCGGTGGTAGCCCCTCAGCGCGTCGCGAACCGCGAGCCACCCGATAGTCGCGGCGAAGACAACGACGGAGAGCGCGAGCCAGCGTCGCATCCGCGCGGCGACGGTATTTCGTGCCGGTATACCGGCGGTAAGCTCGCGGCGTGACGGGTGAACGATGGACAACCTTCGATTGCTACGGAACGCTGATCGACTGGAACGGCGGGATCCGGCGTGAGCTCGCGCGCGTCTTCGGAGACGAGCGTGCGGATGAGCTGCTCGCGCGGTACCACGAGCTCGAGCCGGAGCTCGAAGCTGACGGGACGCGCAGCTACCGCGAGGTGCTGACCGAGGCGATGCGCCGTCTTGGCGCACCGCCGGACGAGGAAGAAGCGCTCGCCCGCTCGCTGCCGGGCTGGGAGCCGTTCCCGGAAGTGCCGCAAGGGCTGCACGAGGCACGGAAACGCGGTTGGAAGCTGGCGATCCTCTCCAACACCGACCGCGACTACATCGACGCCTCCATCGCTCGGATCGGCGTCCCGTTCGACGAGGCGATCGTGGCGTCCGAGATCGGCTCCTACAAGCCGGCGCTCGGCCACTGGCGGGCCTTCGAGGAGCGGGTCGGCCGACCACCGGACGTCCACGTCGCCGCAAGCCTCTTCCACGACATCGCCCCGGCGAACGAGCTCGGCCTGCGCTCTGTCTGGATCAACCGCTTCGGGGAGGAGCCGGGCCCGGAGCCGACGCGGGAGCAGCCGGACCTGAGTGGACTGGCGGACACGCTCGATGAGGTTGCAGCGTGAGTGTCGAGCTGCGCCCTCCGCGCCTCGCGGACGCTGCCGCGATCTCGCGCATGTCCGATGAGTTCCATCGAGAAGCGGGCGGCGATCGAATCTCAGTGCCCATCGCGGAGGCGTGGCTCACCACGCCGTCGCTCGATCTCGAGCAAGACGCGCGAGTCGCGCTCGCCGACGGAGAGATCGTGGGGTTCGCCGACGTCTTCGACCCCGAGCGCGAGAGGAAGCGCTTCTGGAGCGAGCTGCGCGCCGACCCGGCTCACCCGGAGACGTGGCAGCTCTTGCTCGACTTCGTCGAGGGCCGCGCTCGGGAGCTCGGCGCACCGGGCGGCAGGCTCCAGATCTCGGTGCCCGAGGGCGCGGTATCGCTCCGGAAGCAGATCGAGCCGCGCGACTTCGCTTTTCAGTGCTTCTCGTTCCGGATGTACGCCCTTCTCGATGGCGACGTGCCGGCGCCTCGCTGGCCTGACGGGATCGAGCCGCGGTCGTTCCGGCCCGGCGAAGAGCAGGCCGTCTACGACGTACACGAGGAGACCTTCTCCGAACATCCGGACCACACACGCATCACGTTCGAGGATTGGCGACATTGGGCGTTCGCCGAGCCGTTCGATCCGGAGTTGTGGACAGTCGCGCTCGCGGAAGACGAGCTGCAGGGAATCGTGCTTTGCCGCCCGGAGTGGGGTGGCGATTCCGAGGTCGGCTGGATCTCCGTCATCGGCGTCCGCAGGCCGTGGCGCGGCCGCGGCCTCGGTCTCGCGCTGCTTCAGCACACCTTCCGGCGTCTGCGCGACCGCGGCAAGAAGCGCGTCGGTTTGGGGGTCGACGCCGAGAACGCGAACGGCGTACGCCTCTACGAGCGAGCCGGGATGCACGTCGAGCAACGACGGCTGCTCTACGAGAAGCAGGCGAGGTGAGGGCTACGGGCATCGAGGTGAAAGCTCCGGGCGACGACGCCGCGCCGGCGATCGCCGCCCTGCTCGAGGAACACGCGCTCGAAGCCTTCGGTGAGCCCGAGCTGAGCGTGGAGGAAATCCGGAGCTGGTTCACGCGGCCGAAGCTCTCGATTCGCGTCGCGGAACGAGACGGTGCCATCGCCGGCTACATGGATCTCGTCGCCGAGGACAGTGGACGGTTTCCCGTCGACCTGCGGACGCTTGATCCGGAGGCCGCGAACCTGTTGCTCCGGGAGGCCGAGCGGATTGGCTGCAGCGAGGCAGGCCAGTCCCTGCGCGCGTTCGTCCAGGGCGACGACCCTGTGCTTCGGCCCGTCCTCGAGGCGGCCGGCTGGCGGCCGATCCGCCACTCGTTCCAGATGCGCATCGAGCTCGACGACGACCTCCCCGAGCCGGTCTGGCCGGAGGGTCTCTCGCCGCGGAACGTTCGGCCGGGCGAGGAGGAGCGTGTCTACGAGGCGAGCATGGACGCCTTCGCCGACCACTGGGAGTTCCACCGCACGTCGTTTGAGGACTGGCTGGGCTACAACGTCAGCGACCACAGCTTCGAGCCGTCGCTCTGGTGGCTGGTCGATGACGGCGACGAGCTGGCGGGGATCTCGCTCAACTCCTGGCACTTCTCCGGCGACCCACAGTTCGGCTGGATCGGCACCCTCGGCGTGCGGCCGGCCTGGCGGCGGCGCGGACTGGCGACGGCGCTCCTGCGCCACTCGTTCCGGGACTTCCGCGCCCGCGGCGCGACGCGGGTCGGGCTCGGAGTCGACGGCGAGAACACAACCGGCGCCGTCCGGCTCTACGAGAGCGTGGGCATGCGGGTGGCGCGCCGCAACGACACCTACGAGAAGGTGCTCCGTGACACTTGAGCTGCGCGCGCCGACGCTTGGCGATCTCGACGTGCTCGTGCCGTTCTTCGAGCGGGAGCGCAAGCGATACGGCAGCCAAGCCATGACCGAGGGACGGCTCCGCGACACACTCACGACCGAGCGGTGGAAGCCGGGCGAAAACCTCCGAATCGCCCTCGACGACGGACGCATCACCGGCTGGGGCTCGCTCTGGTTGCCCGAGGGCCAGCCCGAACGCATCTTCCTCCATGTCAGGGCTGCCGGCCGCGAGCTCGCGGCCTACCGCCCGCTGCTCGACTGGGCGGAGGGACGCGCCATCGAGATCGGCTCGGGAGACACGGTCCGCGTGCAGGCGGGGGCGGAGCACGACGACGAGGTCCTGCTCGCAGAGCTCCGCCGCCGCGGCTACGAATTCGTGCGCCACTTCTTCGAGATGGAGATCGAACTCTCCGATGAGCCTGGAGCGCCGGTCTGGCCGGAGGGCCTCACCGTCAGGACCTTCTCGCACGAAGACGCGCGCGCAATATTCGAGGCCGACATGGAGGCGTTCGAGGATCACTGGGACTCCTTCCACGTCAGCTTCGACGAGTGGAGCGCGTATTTCCTCGGAAGCTCAGAGTTCGACCCCGAGCTGTGGTTCCTCGCCGAGGACGGGGATCAGCTCGCCGGCTATGCCCTCTGCAGCAACAAAGGCGGCGAGGCCGAAGGCGCGGTGAGCGTGCTCGGTGTCAGGCGTCCCTGGCGTCGGCGGGGAGTCGGGACGGCGCTGCTGCTGACCGCGTTCCACGAGTTCCGCCGCCGCGGCCGCCGGAAGGCCGGCCTGATGGTCGACGGCGAGAACCTGACCGGCGCGGTGCGGCTCTACGAACGGGCGGGAATGCACGTGGCGCGGCGCGTCGAGCGCTTTACGAAGGAGCTGCCCTGAGCCGCCTGCGTGCGAAGTGCCCCGACTGCCGGACGTTCACGGCCGTCGCGATCGGGCCCGGCTACGAGTGCCACGCGTGCGGAACCGAGTTTCCGGCTGGTCTCGTGCGGGTGCCCCGGGCCTGGGGCGAGGGCGGCGAGCCGATCGCCGAGGCCGCCCGCCTCCCGTTGCCGTATCCCGAAGCCGCGGTGGTCGAAGAGAACACGCTGGGCGAGCAGACGCTGGCGATCGCGAGCGAGCTCCCGGAACGGCCGCTCGTGCTCGGCGGATGCTGCTGCGCCCACGTCGGTGCCGTAGAGGCGCTCGCCGCCCGCTACGACCGCGTCGCGCTCGTCTGGATCGACGCCCACGGCGACCTGAACACGCCGGAGAGCTCGCCGTCGGGGAACCTCTGGGGAATGCCGCTGCGGATGATCCTCGACTCGGGCGCGATCGACCCGCAGGACACGATCCTGCTCGGCGCTCGCAACCTCGACCCTCCGGAGGAGGAGTTCATCGCCGCGGTCGGGTTGCGCACCGATCCGGACGACCTGGAGGATGCGCTCGACGGGACGGACGGGGTCTACGTGGCCTTCGACGCCGACGCGCTCGAGCCCGGCGAGGTGCACGCGTTCATGCCCGAGCCTGGCGGCCTCAGCCTCGACGAAGCCGAGGCCCTCCTCCGACGAGTGAGCGCGCAGACGCCGGTCCTCGGCGCCGGCCTCTCCGCGCTGACCCCCGATCCGGCCAACCTCGGGCCTGTCACGCGCCTCTGCGCGGCGCTGGGGCTCTAAGGCGCCGACTCGGCGGCGCCGACCATGGAGGCCGTGCGGGCTTTGCTCGCGCGGCCGTCCAACGCACTTTCTTGGAGTCCGGAGGCGTGTCTCATCGAGCGAGATGCCTCTAAACTCGCGAAGTCGTGTCCGAACGGATCGACGTCTCGATCGAGCACAAGCACGCGCCGCCTGAGGACAGCGGGCGACCGCACCCGAACACCTGCCCGGGTTGCGGCTCCCACTACCGGGACGACGAGCTCGACGCGAACCTGCGCGTCTGCCCGCAGTGCGGCCATCACTTCCCCGTCCACGCACGCGAGCGGATCCGCCAGCTCGCGGACGAGGACAGCTTCTCCGAGGAGGCAGCCGAGCTCCGCTCCGACGACCCGCTCGGCTTCTTCGACCTACGCCCCTACACCGAGCGGCTCGCGGAGGCCGAGCTCTCGACGGGGCTCGGCGAGGCGATGGTGATCGGCCGCGCCGCGGTCGAGGACCACCCCTGCGAGCTCGCGGTGATGGAGTTCGGCTTCATGGGCGGCTCGATGGGACGCATCGTCGGCGAGAAGTTCGCGCGGGCTTGCGAGAGCGCGGCCGAGCGCGGCGTGCCGCTCGTCTCGGTCACCGCTTCGGGCGGCGCGCGCATGCAGGAGGGGATCCTCTCGCTGATGCAGCTCCCGAAGACCGTGTGCGCCGTCGAGGACCTGCACGACTCCGGCGGCACGCTGATCAGCGTGATGGCGCACCCGACGACGGCCGGCGTGCTCGCCAGCTTCGCGAGTCTCGGCGACGTGCTCCTGGCCGAGCCCGGCGCGCTGCTCTCCTTCACCGGCCCGCGCGTCGTTCAGCAGACGACGCGCGAGAAGCTCCCGGACGACTTCGGGCGCGCCGAGGCCAACTACCGGCACGGCCACGTGGACGCGATCGTCTCCCGACCCGAGCTGCGGCCGACGGTCGCGCGGCTGCTGCGGCTCTTCGCCGATGGCGCGTGAGGCCGAGCTCCGCTTGCGGGAGCAGCTGAGCCGCTTGCGGAGCCTGCCGCTCCTGCGCGGAGCACGTCTCGAGGGGGAGCTCGAGCGGCTCCAGCGGCAGCTCGACCGGCTGGTCGACGAACCGAGCGACGAGGAGATCTGGCGCTCGGTCGAGCTCGCCCGGAACCCGGACCGCCCGTACACCCTCGACTACGTCGAGCGCCTGCTCGACGACTGGTTCGAGCTGCACGGCGACAGGGCCCACGGCGACGACGCGGCCGTCGTGGCCGGTCTCGGGCGCTTCCGCGGGCGGACGATCGTGCTCGTCGGGAACCAGAAGGGCCGCGACGTGAAGGAGCGCACCGACCGGAACTTCGGGATGGCCTACCCCGAAGGCTACGGCAAGGCGATGCGGGCGATGGAGCTCGCCGGCCGGCACGGCTTTCCCGTTGTCTCGCTCGTGGACATCCCCGGCGCGTACCCGGGCGTGACCGCGGAGGAGCACGGGCAGGGAGGGGCGATCGCACGCTCGCAGGCGCTGATGTCCCGCCTGCGCGTGCCGATCGTGACCTGCATCATCGGCGAGGGAGGCTCCGGGGGTGCGATCGCGACCGCGCTCGCCGACCGCGTGCTGATGCAGGAGAACGCGATCTACACGGTCATCTCTCCTGAGGGCTGCGCCGCCATCCTCTGGCGCGACGCCGGCGAGGCGCGCAAGGCCGCCGCCGCGTTCAAGCCCGACGCCGCACACTGTCTCGAGCTCGGGGTGATCGACGCGGTCGTGCCCGAGCCCGAAGGCGGAGCGCACGACGACCACGACGAGGCCGCGCGCCTGCTCGGGGAGGCGCTGGCCGAGTCGCTGGAGTTGTTCGAGGACGTTTCAGGGGACGACTTGCGCAAGCAGCGCCGCGTCCGTTTTCGAACGATCGGACAGCTTCCGGCACCCGCCTAATGGCCGCGCGCCTTGTTGGGCCGGGCGCAATTTGCCTTCTCCAAAACAAGCGGTTGAGCGGCGCTTTTCCACAACTTCCACAGGCTTATCCCCGGCCCGTACACATGCCGAGGCCGGCTTGTAGCCGGCCTCGACCCTAACCCCCCGTTGGGTGGAGAAGCTTTACGACGCTGTCGCGTCTATTTTACAACTCATATGGTACCGCTAGACCCGCGTTCCTAAACACGCGGTTTTCGAGCGGCGCCAAAGCGGGAACGAGCAGCCCATGCCTCGTTCGCTCTGGACCGGAACGATCTCCTTCGGCCTCGTCAGCGTGCCGGTACGGATGGTCGGCGCGACCGAGTCGAAGGAGATCCGCTTCCGCTTCCTCGACAAGCGCGACCTGGCACCGATCGGCTACGACAAGGTGCGGCGCGACACCGGCGAGCACGTCGACAGCGAGGACGTGATCCGCGGCTTCGAGGTCGAGAAAGGCCAGTACGTGCCGCTCGAGGACGAGGACCTCGACCGCCTCGACATCGAGCTCACGAAGACGATCGAGATCTGCGACTTCGTCGACCTGGACGAGATCGACCCGATCTACTTCCGGAAGGCCTACTACCTGCTCCCGCAGGAGGGCGGCGAGAAGCCCTACCGGCTGCTCGTCCGCGCGCTGGATGAGACCGGCAAGGTCGGGGTCGCGAAAGTCGTGATCCGCAACAAGCAGCACCTCGCGGCGGTGCGGCCCTACGAGGGGATCCTCGTCCTGGAGACGATGTACTACGCCGACGAGGTGCGGAAGCCGGAGAAGATCGACGGCAAGGCCCAGCTGCGCAAGCCGGAGGTCGAGATGGCGAAGTCGCTCGTCGAGAACCTGAGCGAGTCGTTCGACCCGGAGAAGTACGACGACACGTACCGCAAGGAGCTGCTCGAGCTGCTGCGGGCCAAGGCAAAGGGCAAGCCGCTGCCGGAGCCCGAGCAGGAGGAGCAGGGCGAGGTCGTCGACCTGATGGCGGCGCTCCGCGAGTCGGTCGAGAAGACGAAGTCACAGAAGTCGTCGCGCAGCAAGAGAAGCCGTAAGGCAAGCTAGCGGGGTGACCCCCGAAGAGGCGAAACGCTTGCTCGAGCGCTCGCGCGAGCAGAGCTGGGCCTTTCCGTCGTCGTTCGGCGACCCCGGGCCACCAGAGGCCGGGATGCCCGGGCGGGAGGAGGCGGTCGAGGCGACCCGCGTGCTGCTCGAGGCCGGCGAGGACCAGGCAGCGACCGCGCTCGCAGCAGTTGCCTGGCGCCTTTGGATGGTCCATCCCCGCGATGTCTCCGGCGGCCGCGCCTTCGTGAGCGGCGTTCTCGAGGCAGCTGACGGCGAGCCTGCCCGCGAGCGCGCCTTGGCCCTCTACGGCGCCGGGCTGCTCGCTCTCCGCGCCGGCGACCGTGAGGAGTCGAGGCGTTGGCACGAGGAAGCGCTTGAAGCGGCGCGCGCCTCGGGAGACGCTGAGGCACTGACGCTCGCGCATCTCGGTGCGAGCCGCGAGGCTCTCGAGGACGGCGACGCGGAGGAAGCGCGAAGCCACGCTGTCCAAGCACGTGAGCATGCAGAGGGCCTCGGGCCGGCTTTCGGCCAGGCGCTTTTGCACATGCACGCCCAGGCGCTTCGGCTCGGGGGCGACCTCGCGGGCGCCGCCGAGCTCTTCGAGGAGAGCCTTGCGCTCAACCGACGGATCGGCGACCGAGGCATGGTCGTGGTCGAGCTCCACAACCTCGGCCACGTCGAGATCCGCGGCGGCGGGGCCGAGGCTGCCGAGCGCTACTTCGAGGAGCTGGCGCGGACGCCGGTCTCACTGACCTGAACCGGGCTGCTCTCGCCTATGTGCGCGGCGACCGCCAGACCGCGAGCAAGCTCCTCACGCGGATCGATGACGCGGAGGAGCTCCCGCTCGACGACCGCGCGGAGCTCGAGTGGCTTCGGAAGCAGGTTTCGTGATGGCCGAGTTGCGCGAGTATCGCCGCAAGCGCGATCCGAAGAAGACGACCGAGCCCTTCACCGGCAAGAGGAAGTCGAAGCAGCCGAGCTTCGTCGTTCAGCGCCACGACGCGCGCCGCCTCCACTACGACTTCCGGCTCGAACGCGACGGCGTGCTCGCGAGCTGGGCGGTGCCGAAGGGCGTGCCACTCGAGCCGGGCCAGCAGCACCTCGCAGTCCACGTCGAGGATCACCCACTCGATTACGGGACCTTCGAGGGTGAGATCCCGAAGGGCCAGTACGGCGCCGGCACCGTCGAGATCTGGGACTCGGGCACCTACGAGCTCGTCGAGGAGAAGCGCAACGGCGGGCTCACCGTCCGGCTCCACGGCAAGAAGCTCGACGGGACCTGGGCCCTCATCCCGGCGAAGCTCTCCGGCGACGAGAAGAACTGGCTGATCGTCCGCAAGCGCGAGGATGGCGGGGCCGAGGCGTCGCGCAGGGACTACAAGCCGATGCTCGCCACGCTCGAGGACGAGAAGAACATGCCCAGCCAGGGGAAAGGGTGGGAGTTCGAGATCAAGTGGGACGGCTACCGAATCGTCGCGCGCGTCGCCGGGGCCGAGGCCGAGCTGCGGACTCGCAAGGACCAGGACTACACGCAGCGATTCGAGCATGTCGCCAAGGAGCTCGGCAAGGCGCTCAAGACCCCGGACTGCGTCGTCGACGGAGAGGTCTGCGCGCTCGACGAGGAGGGGCGGCCGAGCTTCTCCGCGATGCAGCAGGCGAAGCCCGGGACGCCGATCGTCTACTACGTCTTTGACCTGCTCGAGGTGGAGGGCGAGCCGGTCATCGACCTGCCGCTATCCGAGCGCCGGGGACGGCTCGAGAAGCTGCTCGACAAGCGCAACCGAACCATCCAGTTCTCCGAGTCGTTCGACGACGGGCGCGCGCTGCTCCGTGCGGCGAAGGAGCGGCGGCTCGAGGGGATCATGGGTAAGCGGCTCGACTCCCGCTACCTCCCGGGCAAGCGCACACGCGACTGGCTGAAGTTCAAGACGCACGGCGAGCAGGAGTTCGTGATCGTCGGCTACACGAAGGGCAAGGGCAGACGTGAATGGTCGTTCGGCTCGCTCGTGCTCGGCGCGTACGGGCCCGATGGCCTCGAGTACGCCGGCAACGTCGGCACCGGGTTCGACGAGGCGGAGATCGAGCGCCTGCTGAAGAAGCTACGGCCGCTGGAGCGGAAGGACTCGCCGTTTCCGCAGCCGCCGAAGATGCCGCGCGTGCGCAAGGGCGACGTGGTCTGGGTCGAGCCGAAGCTCGTCGCCGAGGTCTCGTTCGCCGAGTGGACGCACGACGGGCGGCTCCGGGCGCCCGTCTATCACGGTCTCCGGGAGGACAAGGAACCGCGCGAGGTGCGGCGCGAGGTCCCGGGCGAGGTACCTGCACCGATCCCCGACGTCATCCGGAAGGGCAAGCGGGTCCTCCGCCTGTCGAACCTCGACAAGCCGTTCTGGCCCGACGAAGGCATCACCAAGGGCGACCTGCTCGCCTACTACCGCGACGTTGCCGCGGTCGTCGTCCCGCACGTCCGCGACCGGCCGTTCACGATGAAGCGCTACCCCGACGGCTGGCAGGGCAAGTTCTTCTTCCAGAAGGACAAGCCGCAGGGGATGCCGGACTGGATCCCGACGGTGAACATCGAGGTGAGCACGCGGGACCGGCCGCGGCAGCGACGGCGTATCGACGCGCCCTTGGTGAACGACGAGCTCGCGTTGCTCTGGATGGTGAACATGGCCTGTATCGACCTGAACACGTGGTACTCGCGGGTCGACAAGCTCGACCGGCCGGACTTCGTGCTCTTCGACCTCGACCCGTCGCCGGACGTCGGCTTCCGCGAGACGGTGCAGGTCGCGCTCCTGGTCAAGGAAGCGCTCGACGCGCTCGGGCTCGCGTCATTCTGCAAGACGAGCGGCGCGGACGGGATCCACGTGCTCGTTCCGATCGAACGGCGGAGCACCTACGACGACACGCGCCAGTTCGCCGAGATCGTGGCGGGCGCCCTCGCGGCGACGCACCGGGGCCTTGTCACGACGGAGTGGTCGAAGGCGAAGCGGCGCGGCGTGCTGATCGACGCGAACCAGAACGGCGAGGGGAAGACGATCGCCTCGGTTTACTCGGTGCGGCCGCGCGCGGGCGCTCCGGTGTCGACGCCGCTGCGCTGGGAGGAGGCCGACGAGTCGCTCGATCCAGCCGCGTTCACCATGGACGTCGTGCGCCGGCGAATCGCGGAGCACGGTGACCTCTTCGAAGGAGTCTTGAAGACGCGCCAGTCGCTGGCCGCCGCCCTCAAGTCGGTCAGCTGAGCGCTAGAACACCGCGCAGCCGACGTAGCTCGCGTCCCCTCGCTTGCCCCGGGTGAAGAGCATGAACGGCCCGGCGCTATCGACCTGCCACGTGACGGTTCGGCCGTCGAGTTTCGCGTCAGCGTGCTCGACCGACGCCTCCTCCGGTGTGTAGCCGAGGTGCGCCTGAACCTGCTCGCCGCGGTCGACAGTGACCTTGGGAACGCCCTTCATCCCGCACTCCGGAGCAATCATGTCGGCGCACATGCCGGTGTGACCCTTTGTCCAGCACCAGCTGGAGAAGCCGAGCCAGTAGGTGCCTGCCTTCGTCTCGATCCAGGCAGGCGGCGGCCCCGCAGAACCACTCGCAGGCGCGGGACCCCGCGAGTGAAGGCTGGTCGAGGAGCCGCACGCAGCAGCGGCCAATCCAAGCGGAAGCAGGAGGGCGAGCCTCATTACCCGACCTACGTCGCTGCTGGTCGACTTCGTCACAGGTCGCGGCGGGAGAAGCCGATCGCTGCAATGACCCCGACGATCAGGAGGTACGCGACCGCCCAGAGGCGGAGCGTCGTGCCTCCCGTGTACCCGCCGCCGAATGGGCCGAGCTGGAGCAGGAAGCCCGTCAGGCCGTTCGTCTCGGCGGTGAGCTCGCGCAGCGCGTCCTGGTAGAGCGCCTCGAACGGCAGCAGCCAGGCGGCGATCTTGGCGGCACGCTCGAGCGTGTGCGAGTTGAGCACATGCCCGATCGAGCCCAGCAGCCCGGCGACGAGACCCGCGCCGAAGAGCATGAAGACGGCGATCCCGTTGGCCGTCGCGGTCAGGAAGACGGAACCGAGCAGCGACATGGCTGCGACGAGCGCGACCCCGGCGGCCAGTTCGACTCCCGGCACGACCAGGTGGTCAGGCCACCAGTGGCCGGTCAGGCCGGTGATCAGCATCGTCGAGAGGTAGACGAGCCCCACGTACGGCGCGCACACCGCGACCGCGCCCAGCCATCGGGCGGCGAGAAGGGTTATGCGCCCGACCGGACGGACGATCAGGGGTTGCAGGAGGCCCCGCTCGGCGTCGCCGCGGACGGCACCGAGGGTCAGGAAGATCGCGAGCACGACTCCAAGGAACAGCGTGCCGAACATCGCCAGCCCGAAGAGCGTCGCGCCGGCGAAGGCGCGCGCGTCGATGCCGACGGGAGGGTTGATGCCCGAGATGTTCTGGAAGAGGAAGTGGTTGCCGAGCCAGAAGAGGACCAGGAAGCCGGCCGTCAGCAGCAGCACGACGACGAAGACCTTCCTGCGGAGCGCCTCGCGCAGGCCGTAGCCGGCGATGACGAGGATCTCCCTCAAGAGGATTCGCCTCCGACCGCCTCGAGATACGTATCCTCGAGCGTCGACGTCAGGACGGAGACGCCGTAGACCTTGCGGCCGGCGGCGACGAGCTCGGCGACGAGTTGCGGGACGTCCTCGCGGCCCACGCCCTCGAAGAGCCGGACGCCCTCGTCCGTCTCGATCTCCACTCCGCGCGGCTTGGAGAGCTCCGCCGGCGAGCCCTCGGCCACGAGCCGCCCGCGGAGAAGGATCGCCACGCGGTCGCAGACGAGCTCGATCTCGCTGAGGAGGTGCGAGTTGAGCAGAACGGACGTCCCGCGGCGCCGCAGCTCCTCGAGAAGCACGCGCACCGTTCGCCGGCCCACCGGGTCGAGCGCGCTCGTCGGCTCGTCTAGGAGCAGCAGGGGCGGCGACCCGACCAGCGCCTGCGCGACGCCTAGCCGCTGTTGCATGCCCTTGGACATCTCCTCGACGCGGCGCTGCGTTGCGTCGGAGAGGCCGACCAGCTCGAGCAGCTCGTGGCGCTCGTGCGCCCCTCCGGCCGATCCGCTCAGCTTCTGGTGCAGCTCCAGCACCTCGTCGGCCGAGTACCACCCGGGGAAGCGGAAGAGCTCCGCCAGGTAGCCGAGCGAGCGGCGGGCCTCCCGGGAGCCCGCACGAAGGCCGCAGATCTCGGCCGAGCCGCGGGAGGGGCGAACGAGCCCGCAGGCGATCTTGACGAGCGTCGACTTCCCAGCGCCGTTTGGGCCGAGCAGCCCGACGAGCTCCCCTTCGCGGACTTCGAGATCGACCCCGGCAAGCGCCTCGACGGCCCCGTAGCGCTTCGCGAGCCCGCGAACGGCAAGCGCGGCCATGGCCAAACCCTACGTGCAGTACTAGAGTCGTAGCTCTCGACAGAAAGGGCCCAGCCACGACCGCAGCGCGCCTCATTGCTGTCTCGGTACTCGCGCTCACCGTCTCGGGTGCAAAGGCTGCCTCGCGGTCCGTGGAGCCCACGCGAGTGCAGTCGGGGTTCGCCTTCACGCCCGCGGTCGCCTTCGACGGCACGAACTATCTCGTCGCCTGGATGGAAGGTCGGGACACCCAGTACTACGACATCTATGCCGCCCGCGTGAGCTCCGGCGGCGCTGTGCTCGACCCGGGCGGGTTCGTGATCTCGACGGCCGATCGCGAACAACTCACGCCCGCGGTCGCCTTCGACGGGACGAACTACCTCATTACCTGGACGGACAACCGGTCCGGTACCGAGACCGACATCTACGGCGCCCGCGTGAGCCCGTCCGGCATCCTGCTAGACCCGGCCGGAATACCGATTTCGACCGCTGTGGACTACCAGGATTCGCCTGCGGTCGCCTCCGACGGCACGAACTCCCTCGTCACCTGGCGGGACGCGAGCGACCGCATCTACGGCGCGCGCGTGAGCCCGGCCGGCACCGTGCTCGACCCGACTGGGATCGCGATCGCGAACTCGTCGAGCGTTAGGGAACCAGCCGCCGCGTTCGACGGCACGAACTACCTCGTCGCTTGGGGAGAACGAGGCTACGACATCGTCGGCGCGCGCGTGAGCCCCGCCGGCACGGTGCTCGACCCGGCTGGGATCGCGATTTCGACGGCGGTGGGCTTCCAGTTCCAGGATTTGCCCGCGCTCGCCTTCAACGGCACGAACTACCTCGCTGTCTGGCAGGCCGACCGCTCGGGCACCAACGACATCTACGGCGCACGCGTGAGCCCGGCCGGCGCGGTGCTCGACCCGGACGGGATCGCGATCTCGACAGCGGCATACCGCCAGGAAACGCCGAGCGTCACCTCCGACGGCACGAACTTCCTCGTCGCCTGGGAGGACGCGCGCTCGGCCACGAACTGGGACCTCTACGGGGCGCGCGTGAGCCAGGCCGGCGCGGTGCTCGACGCAGACGGCATCGCAATCTCGACGGTGGCGGGAGAGGACCGCACGCCCAGCCTTGCCTTCGACGGCATGAACTACCTGGCCGCCTGGGAGGGCTTCCGCTTCGGTTACGAGATCTACGGCGCGCGTCTGAGCCAGGCCGGCGCGGTGCTCGACCCGGCCGCCATCCTGATCTCGGCGGTGCCCCCACCCCCACCGCCTCCACCTCCACCGCCGCCTCCGCCCCCACCACCTCCACCACCTCCGACGCGCTGCAGGGTGCCGAGGGTGATCGGCCTCAGGCTCCGGCCGGCGCGCATACGACTCTTGAGGAGACACTGCTCGGTTGGCCGCATCCGCCGTGTTCGGTCGAGGCGAGTAGGTCGCGTCATTGGCCAGAGCCCAAGGGCGGGTGCCGTCAGACGCTTCGGTTTCCGGGTCAAGCTGGTCGTCGGCCGCCGCTAGGTGTTCGGAGCTACGAACTTGACGTAGTAGCCGAGCTCGTCGAAGCCGAGCCGTTCGTACCACTTCTTCGGCCAGTCCTCGTAGTCCGCGACGAGAAACACGAACTCCGCGCCGTTTTCGCGGGCAGCCGCGATCGCTGTGAGAACGACCGCGGTTGCGTAGCCATGTCCGCGGTGCTCGGGCAGCGTTCCCACGTCCTCGATCTGGGCGCCGGCGCCGTCCTGGTAGAGATCGGTGTAGCTGACGACCTCGCCGTCGACCTTCACCGCGAAGAAGCGCGCTTCCATCAGCCGGCCGATCACGTGCTTGCCGGCGAAGAGTTGCTCCATCACCTCCGGCGCTCCCCACGGCTGGCCGGCGTTCAGGCGCGCGCGAGCGGGCCGGAGCTCCTCCTCGGGAACTTCTTCGACGCGACCGAGCTCGACCCGGAGCTCAGGCTCACGGCGCTGGGCCATCACGATCACGCGGTTCACGCGCCAGCCGCGCTTGGCGAAGTACGGCGCGATCCGCTCGCCCAGCTCGGTGTCGGGGACGAAGATCATCCGTCGCTCGAGCCGCCGCGCCTCGGCCTCGATCTCGTCGGCCTCCGCCTCGCGCTCGACATGCAGGAAGTTCGCGTCCAGGCGCCGCGGCAGCTCATCCAGGTAGACGGCGGTTCCGACCGTGGAGGGGGCGCTGCGGCTCCCGTACATGTCGCCGCGGGCGAGGAAGGCGTACGCGCGGGCTAGGCATCGCTCGCGATGCCTAGCTTCAGGATGCGTGGCTTTGCCGCGCATCCGTCTGAAATGACCGGTCGACACGTTGGGTGGTCGCATCCACGCTAACCAGGTCGCTGTCAGCCATCGCCGAGGCGCCGTGGGTGGCCGAGCATTCCGAGCTCGGCGATGTCGCGGCGGAAGAGGAGGGAGACCGTCCAGTCGACGACGACACGCAGCTTTCGCGAGAGGAGCGGCAGCTGGTACAGGTGGTACGTCCTCGTCACGAACCAGCCGAGGAAGCCGGTCAGGCGCAGGTTGAGCACGGCGGCGATGCCCTTGTAGCGGCCGAGCGTCGCGACCTGGCCGAGCGAGCGGTAGCGGTAGGGCTGGGGCGTGCCCGTGAGGTTCTTCGCGAGCCGCCGCGCCTGGCGCAGCGCGTGCTGCGACGTCGGCGGGTCCGGCTCGCCGCTCGCCTGGTTCGGGACGCCGGCGCAGTCGCCCAGTGCCCACACGCCCTCCACGCCTTCCACGCGCAGGGTCTCGTCGACGCGGACTCGATGCCGGTCGTCGAGCGGCAGCCCGAGGCTTGCCAGCAGCGGATTGGCGCGGACGCCCGCCGTCCAGACCAGCGTCGCGGTCGGGATGCGCTCGCCGCCGGAGAGGACCGCCGCCTCGTCGTCCATCGACTCGAGCGTCGTGCCGACCCGGATCTCGATCCCGCGCCCGGCGAGCTGCTGCGCCGCGTAGTCACCCAGGCGGCTCGGGATCTCGGGCAGGATCTTCGGCGCGGCGTCGACGAGCACCCAGCGCTGCGGCCGCTCTCGCAATTCCGGGTAGTAGCGAATCGCATCGGAGACCAGGTCGGAGAGCTCGGCCAGCGCTTCGACTCCGGCGTAGCCGGCCCCGACGAAGACGAAGGTCAGCTGGCGCGTGATCTCCTTGTCGTCCACCGCTGCCGCGACCTCGAGCCGGCGCAGGACGTGGTTGCGCAGGTGGATCGCGTCTGCGAGGTCCTTGAAGCCGAGGCCGTGCTCGGCGAGCCCGGGGATCGGCAGCGTCCGTGGGACGGAGCCGAGCGCGAGCACGAGACGCTCGTACGAGGCCTCCAGCGGGCCCGCCGCCGACTCGACCGCCACGGTTCGCCGCTCGGTGTCGAGGCCGGTCAGGCGTCCAAGCAGCAGCTCGGCGTGGGGGCACATCACGCGCAGCGGGACGACGACGTGGCGGGGCTCGAGCGTTCCCGAGGCCGCCTCCGGGAGCATAGGCGTGAAGAGCATGAAGTTCTCGGGGCTGACGATCGTCACGCCGCGCTCGCCGAGGTAACGCGCGACGTACGCACCGGCGAACCCGCCGCCCGCGATGAGCGTCCCGCCGCGTGCCGTCCGCACATTCACGGCTCTACTATCGCGGTGTGGGCGCGGTGCAGGTGGCGGTGATCGGCAGCGGCGCTGAGCACGAGGCGCGTGGGGAGGAGGTCGGGCGGTTACTCGCCGAGCGGGGCTGCACAGTCGTCACGGGCGGGCTCGGCGAGGTGATGGCCGCGGCCGCGCGGGGCGCAAAGGCGGCGGGCGGGACGACGATCGGCATCCTCCCGGGCGAGCGGTGTGAGGACGCGAACGAGTGGATCGACCACGTCGTCGTGACCGGAATCGGCCACGCGCGCAACTTGGCGGTGGTCGCGACCGGCGATGCCGTGATCGCAGACGGCGGGAGCTGGGGCATGCTGGCC
>WNGF01002145.1_pt1 | contig 28074 bp, 24 predicted proteins | sample 5400641 | NCBI WGS metagenome assembly WNGF01 (sample SAMN13153371, study PRJNA577476) | soil metagenome | isolation source: 80 cm soil or saprolite under grassland replicate 2 | place: USA:California | collected 2016-06-15 | reverse complement strand
ACATTTCACTTTTTAAATAGTTTTGCGAACGCCTGACGAGCATCCGTCGGAGGGCCTGACGAAGTTTGGCGCTCGACTACAATTCGAGCCGCGAACAGTTCGCAGGTGTTGCGCGCTTGTTTGTTCACTATCCGTGCGGGGATCGGTTTACGACATTCGAAGCGCACGCCCGGATCGAAATACGTGCACTGACGGCAGCTATGGAGAGCAGCGTTGCAGTTTGGGCAAGAGCTGTCGACGTTGATGTTCGGCGGAGCCTTTGCTCCGCACGCGGCGCACTTCAACGTCTCGGCAAATGCCATCATTCTTGGCGAGCGGGGTCCTTCACGATCCTGAGGCTTTGATTGCGGCTTTGATTGCGGCTTTGGTCGCTGCGACTCGCGATCGCTTTCCATATAGCCGCGCTGACGGTATTTGCGGTCGCTCATCTTATTAGCTCCACATGATTGATCGAACGTGGCGAATCATAATTGAAATTGAGAAAATGCGACAGGTTAAGAGAGGCCTGTTTCCGCCGCCCGCGTCCAACGAATGGCTAGGGCGCATCTTCCCGGAACTGAATGACATTACCATCGGGATCGGTCGCCTCACACGCTCGGAAACCGCGCGCCTCCCACTCTTTGGGCGTAGCTGGCCATGATACTCTCCGCAACCTATCCTAAATGTCCGACATGCTTCAGTTTGTCGTCAACATTCGCAACAGACGCAAGCTTGAAAAAACACGAAACCAAATGTCCGACATGCTTCAGCTTGTCGTCAACATTCGCAACTACGCAAGCTTGAAAAAACACGAAACCACATGTCCGACATGCTTCAGCTTGTCGTCAACATTCGCAACTACGCAAGCGTGAAAAAACACGAAACACACATGTCCGACATGCTTCAGCTTGTCGTCAACATTCGCAACTGCGCAAGCTTGAAAAACGCGAAACCACATGTCCGACATTTGATTGTGCGTTTCTGATAGCTTGAGTATACAATGGCATAGCCTTAATTCAGTTAAATCCTCAGAGAGGGTTTCACGTGGGACGCCTCAACTACCACGAACTCACAATACGCAAACGCCCTCACTTCCAGCCGTTGCAGGGAACGCTATTCGTTACCTTTCGACTTGCCGACTCAATTCCAAAATCGACAGTTCGCTACTACAAGGCTAAGCGCGACTGGCTGAAGGATCAGCTAAGACGAGTCGAACGGATCTTGGCGGAGGCCCAGTCGGCCGAACACGCAAGTTGGCTTACACAACTTGAGCAACTGAATCGTGAATGGTTCTTAAAGTGTGAGGATATTCTGCATCGGGAAGCTGTTGGTCCGGCATGGATGCGTGATGACAGAGTCGCCGATAAAGTGGCAGAGAATCTTCATCAGCTCGATGGTGATGCCTATCGATTAGACGCCTTCTCCGTCATGTCAAACCACGTGCATACCGTCTTTCGGCCGCTGGTCAGCAGCGAACTAATGGAGGAGATTCTCCGGTCTCAGGACGATAGTTTAGCTCGAATACCAGCGTTGTCTAAGATAATGCACACACTAAAGGGTCGCAGTGCGAGAGAATGTAACCTGATATTGGGTCGATCAGGCCCTTTTTGGGAACACGAGAGTTTCGACCATGTGATCCGCAACGGGAAATTCCATAAGACAATTCGTTACGTTTTGAACAATCCAGTAAAAATCGGTGTGGTGCAGAATTGGGAAGATTATCGATGGAACTATTGCCGCAGGGAATGGATCGAGAGATTTCGCATGGGACGCCGAGATTAGCAACACTCCAGCTACCATAAATGCGACATCCGAATGTCCGACATGCTTCACTCGGGATTGGCAAGGCTCAATCTGCGACGTTACGGGTAGTATTATCGCTTGAGTGTCCATGATCTCGGCGACAAACTGAAGCATGTCGGACACGCGGCTGTCGCATTTACGGTAGCTTGAGTTTTGGGAATCATTGCGACAAGCTGAAGCATGTCGGACACGCGGCTGTCGCATTTACGGTAGCTTGAGTTTTGGGAATCATTACGACAAGCTGAAGCATGTCGGACATTTGGTGGTGCAGTTTCTTTAAGGGTGAGTGTTGGTGGCCTTGACGACAAGCTGGACAATCCGGATGGTGTGTTGGTCAACGGCAAGTTTCCGAATGGGCTGACCCACCTGATTTGGGAAACGCTGAACCGCCAACCAGTGCTTGATAAACGAGTAGCCGCCAAAGCTTCTTCGTTAGCGGCGTTTGCAGTACGAGGAATGTGGAAATGGTCCGGTCCATCGGCGCAGACGTGGGTCTTGATTACACGCGAGAGGATTTCACCAGCAACGGCCAACATTACGATGTGATCTTCGACCTCGTGGCGAACCATTCGCTCTCAGAGCACAAGCGCGCGTTAACTCCAAAGGGAATATACATCGGGGCGGGCGTCCTGGGCCTCTACGGATCAATGATCGGTGTACTGACTAGCCGGATCACAGAGTTTGTAATGTCACCCTTCGTGAGCCAGAAGTTCGTCAGCTTCATGGCGAAACTGAACCGGAAGGATCTGACCGCTATTGGCGCGCTCATTGAGGCGGGATGCATGACACTAAAAGATTATTTAAGGACCCGTGGCGAGGTTTGCGCTGAAATGGTTTACGCTGAAGGCGTTTGCTAATTTCAGCCCCTGGTTTGCTTTGAAACCCTGGGGATAGGGCGCATGTTTGTTTAGTCGCAACTCTGAAGGAGTTGCGACGGTTTTGCGATTAATTCGCGACGACGCAACCCTTTCAGAGTTGAACGTTTTACGCGAATCAATAGATTGTCATGAACGAGCCACCGATCAGTAACGACAAACCACCCGTCCTCATCGTCGGTGCAGGACCAACTGGACTCATGATGGCCAGCCAACTTGCTCGTTTTGACACTCGCTTTCGCATTATTGAGAAAAACGAAGGACCGACCACTCAATCGCGCGCATTGGTAATACAGCCGCGCTCGCTGGAAATATTCGAACAAATGGGCATCGCTGAACGTGCGGTCAAGCAAGGAAGAATGTTTCAAACAATAAATTACGTCGTCAATGGAAAGCTGGCTCAGCGTGTTCCTCTCGGAGACTTCGGTAAAGGGTTAACGCAATTCCCATATCTACTTATCCATGAGCAATCAAAAACAGAGCCACTATTGATCGATTTTCTTCAGCAACATGGACATGACGTGGAATGGCGCACAGAATTAGTTTCCTTCAGGCAGAGCGATCGCGGTATTTCAGCAACACTCAAACATCATGACGGAGAAGAAACGATAGAAACAGATTGGCTCATTGGTTCGGATGGAGCAGGTAGTCTTGTTCGAAAGATGCTTGACATTCGGTTCGGCGGGGAGACTTACAAAGAATCTCTCTTTGTACTTGATTGCAAAATCAATTGGCCCTTTAAAGACGATGAAGCTGCTATTGCTCTCTCGAAAGACGCCTTCGGCCTCTTTTTCCCGATGACAGATGGGCGCTGCCGAGTCTCTGGCATCGTTTCAGAAGAATATGCCGACAAAGACACAATCTCCTTCGACGAGGTCAATCGTGATTTTGCTAAGAATCTGAAAATGGACCTCACACTTTCAGACCCTCAATGGATTTCTTTGTACCACGCGCACCACCGTTATGTTGCGCAATTTAGCAAAGACAGATGCTTTCTTGCTGGCGATGCTGCACATGTCCACTCGCCCGCAGGCGCGCAAGGCATGAACACAGGCCTGCAAGATGCATATAACCTGGCATGGAAACTAGCATTCGTTATCAGAGGTCAAGCGAAAAAAAGAATACTCGAAACTTACCACGAGGAGCGTTTGCCAATTGCTCGGAAGCTCGTGCGGACCACTGACCGATTATTCGGCATAACAGTCAGCCAAAACCCGCTAATAGTATTTTGGCGAGTTCACGTGATGCCTCACTTGGTCGCTCTCATTCCGAAAGAAACACATCTATTAAGGTTTGCTTTCCGATTGATTTCACAAATCGGCATTCATTACCGAGACAGCTCTTTTTCTCGGAATGCTTCCCTCGGTTTGTTTCCAAGAAAAGCGCCGCGCCCAGGTGATCGGCTTCCGTTTGTTACTTTTCAAGAAGGGGACAGGCTGGTCAATATTCAAGATAAGGTCAAGGCTCCGGCATTTCATCTTCTCCTTTTTCCAGCAAACCAGAACGACGAAAACATGAATCCTGTCCGTAGTTTCTTCGATGAATATGACGATGTAATTGAGATTGAAACCATATCGCTTAGCTCAGCGACTGAAGACTTGTATAGAGTCTTAGGTGTGCAAAACGGAGGCTACTATCTTGTTCGACCCGACATGTATGTTGGCTATCGGAGCAATAGGTTTAGCGTTGAACACGCAAAAAGATTTCTAGAGAGGGCTTATCTGAAAAGTGGGCACTAATTTTTGGTCGGCCAATTATTGGCTGGAGTAGCGGTGAAGCTGACATCGCCACCGATTGGACCTTCAAGAACTGCTTTCTTTTCTTGAGGCAGATCTCATTGCAAATGTAGGATTTTCGCGAAAGCCCACACTGTATTGGCCTGACAAAGGAGATTGATCCCATTCAGCTCGCGTTTCATCGAAACCGTTGGCGAATGTTATTAGGCCGGGAGGCTCTACTTCATCTTCTGGGTTCAAGCATCTGACGCGACGAATCATCCGATCGGGGATCGGCCATCAATCGGTAGCCCCCGTTAATCATAGTTTCAATCCGTAACCGGTACGGAAGGAGCTGGTGGCGAGCCCTTTAAGATCTTGTTCCTATGCACTGGCAACTCGGCTCGAAGCATTTTCGGCGAGTCCCTAATCCGTTACTTTGGTGGAGGTATATTCGAATCCTATAGTGCAGGAGCTCAACCGACAGGCGTTGTAAACCCTTTCACATTACAGGTCCTGAGCAAGATATATAAGGTCGATGCAAGCGCAGCGCGAAGCAAGGGCTTTGAAGATGTTGAAGATATTAACTTCGATTTTGTAATTACTGTTTGCGATCGGGCTAAGGAGAGCTGCCCTGTTTGGCCCGGTCAACCAATCATCGCTCACTGGGGTGCACCGGATCCAGCTTTAGCAACACGTACGGAGAGCGAGATTTTCGAGCAGTTCAAGCTAGTTGCGATGCAAATCCAACGTAGAATCCAGTTGCTGGCCGCGCTGCCTTTTGACAAGATTGACCGTCTTCGGCTGACACAACTCACTCATGATATTTGAACCACAACTTAGGCCCACCCCGCTAGGAATTCATATCAGGTCTTGAGATTTACGACCTCGGCTTAACTGCGAATACTTTTACGCTGGCCGCATAGTCGTTCACGTTATAGCGGTCCATCAGATCCTTCAAAGTGTCGTGCAGATTACTGCCAGCTTGGTCGACCGCCTGTGCTGGCGCACAGCAAGTCGTTGCGGTAGCAATCGGCAGATTCTTCGAGGAATCATTCATCTGGTCCGGCACCGCCGGCGAGCAGCATGCAGATTGGTTCTCAACCGGCGCATATGCGTTTAAGTCAGCCTTCGAATCGACAACTAGGACTTCAGCGAAGCCAGCCTCAGTCAACCCTCGCCGATATTCCTCGATGGAGATGGCTCCTGCGATGCAACCAACGTAAGCCATGATGTCGCTGCCTATTTCTGCGGGAAGGGGCTGTTTAATAGCGATATCACTTACAGCAACCCGTCCTCCTGGCTTCAGCACGCGCGCAATCTCGTGGAAAACAGCTTTTTTATCAGGCGCGAGGTTGATAACGCAGTTACTAATCACGCAGTCAACACTGGAGTCTTCGAGCGGCAATTCATCAATGGTTGCCAGGTGGAACTCCACGTTGTCGATGGCGCCAGTCTCTAGTTGTTTTGCAGCATTGCGCCGTGCCAGTTCGATCATCTCCGACGTCATGTCGATGCCGATAGTCCGACCTTTAGGACCTACCTTGGCAGATGCCAGGAAAACATCAAGCCCTCCGCCCGATCCCAAATCAACCACCGTTTCGCCCTCTCGCAAGTTGGCGATTGCCGTCGGGTTGCCACATGACAATCCCATGTTGGCTTCCGCTGGAATGGAAGCCAACTCCTCCACCGTGTAGCCAAACGCCTCGGCCACAGCGCGCACGCCATCCTGATCGCTAGATAGACCACTCTGGGCCACGGCGCCATAATTTGAACGCACTGCATTAATGATTGATTCAGACATAAGGTCTTTCTCCCGAGCTATACGTACGTTGTCACGTTTTTGCAGATCATCATACTCCCTTATCGAGAACGCTACACGGAGCGGTCAGTTGGGTGAGCAGCAGGGAGTACCAGCCGCGTCAACTGCCGCCGCAGTAGCGCAGCCGCATGACGTCTCCTCTGTCGCCCTTGGTTCCGTTGGCGAAGAATAAACCGTGGCTGAAACGGCGTCAGGGTTGACACGCTCCGTCTGCTTGGCGTCTCCTGTCACGCAGCACATATTCGTTTCAGCAAGGTTATCTTGGAGGACGACGAAAGCTTCCCACTCATTACCATCAGGGTCGTGGACCCAAGTCTTATCTTGAACGGCATAACAACAGGTAGTCTGCATCTCATCTCGTGTGATGAGACCAGCCTCGATCCATCGCTCACGCTGCGTAAGCACGTCATCCGTGGACGCGACCTGAATTCCCAAGTGCGAGAGTGCTCCCCGATCTGTAAACGGCACTTCATTTAACGTGAGGTTGAGTGGAGGGTTCTGCACGTCTAATTTCGCATAACCAGTGCGAACCTTCGATGGCTCGATACCGAGCATTTTTCTGTAGAACTCAAGACTTGCTTGAACATTGCGCACATTCAGGGCTAAATGCACCTTTAGTGTGTTGATGCTTGTGGTGTTGCTTTCCATGTGGATTCTCCTTTAATATTTCATATACGCGTCTGCGTATCTGAAGGGAGAATAAATACACGAGCATATATATGTCAAGCCGTATTTGTAAGATCTGGGATTATTCGACGATGCCCTTGGCGTCTTCCACCACCTTCGCCGCTTCTTCTACTTCGGCCGCGATGCTTCGCACATGTCGGGCCGCATCTTCCGACGCGGCTCTTGCTTTCTCGAACCGCTGCTCGGCTTCGCGCCTGTGCCTCTCAGCATCTTTCGCCTCTGCGTATGCTTTTTTCTGCGCTGCCTCCAGACTCTGTGCCCTGGCTCGCGCATCGGTCAGCAATCTCTTGGCTTCCTTCAATGAAGCTTTCGCGGCAGCTATCCTTGCCTGACGCGTCTCTTCAAATTGGCGCACGTCGGCCGGCGACTTCGCCTTTCGCCGCGTACTCGTGGCGACACGGCCTGACTCCTGTGATTGTGTGACCCGCCCCGGTTCCCTTGTCCGCTCCGTCATGCTGGCGTTTGGGATCAATGAGGCGAGTGACTCGAAACCCGGAGGATCCACGTCGTTTGTTAGACGCCCAGGACGTTGAGCATCGGGAAGCGAAGCGTAGGCAGACATTGCCTCGAGCGTAGTCGTAATGCGGTGGATAGTCTCCGGCGTCGGGCTGTGACCTGCATTGCGCACTAATGCAGTGGCCAGATCTGAAAGGTGCGAGAGAGCCTCGCGTCGTCCGTCGAGCGCTCCGCGCATGTCCGCGACCTTGCGGGCGAGACGGGATGCCTGGGCTTGGCGAAAGCGCTCTCCAGTCGCGATCAACCGGTCGAATGCGTCGCGATGGTTCCAGTAGAGTTGGTTCACGGCCCATGCCGAGATGGAAGGCTTGACCAGCCCTTTCACGCGGTCCGCCTCGTTGCCACGTCCGCTCTCCTTAAGCCGAGCCGCTAGTGTATTGCGCGAGGCGGTGAACTCTGCCAATGGGAGCCTGAACAACGCATCAACATCATCCTCAAGCTTGCGCTTCGTCTCGCTCACGTTACGGTCTTCGTTCGTGTCCTGCCTTCCACTATTTTTCGCCATCCATATAGTCTCTCACTGTTTTCGCAAAACGCAGAGAACCAACGGAACGCAAAAAACCAAACGTCAGCGAAACTATTTCGAGAATGCATTGTTGCTGGCGATTCGATAGTTCTCGTAGGCGGATAGTGAAAGCCTCGAACTGTGTGGGAGGCCACACTGAACCGTGACGACAGTCACTTCGCCGTAGAAGTTGATCTTGTAGCTGTCCGCGACGACGCCCAGCTTTGTGAAATTGAAGTAAGCCTTCAGACTCTGTAGGGGATCGAATGTCCACGTGATTCGCTCGATTCCCTGCCTCAGAACTCGTTCGGGCGGCGCCAGCTTGAGTTTGTAGCCTAAATTGAGGCCGCGGTACGAGTGCTTGACGGCGAGCATGTGCGAGTGATGAACGACGCGTCCGTTTTCATAACCCGGAAATCCGTAAACAAACCCAATGAGAGTCGATCGGTCGTACGCGCCAATGAGGAAGGCGCCGCCTCCTCTGCTGGCGACCAGCATCGTCAGCGGAACAACGTCAAGATCGTCGACGCCCCACAGGTCCTTTTGCAGTGCTCTATCTCTCGTATCTCGGAGAGAAGTTCCAGATCGCGGATGGTAACTGTAGATGTTTCGATCGCGGACAGGATAATGCTCAAGGCAAGTCTCCGTTGAATCCTTTCGGCTCCCGGTACCAGCGATGGCCTGACGCGTACTCCCGGTCGGTTGGCCTGAGTCGGTTGAGCGAACGTTTGGGATCAATATGAGCGCACGCCACGTGGATGGCGCTTATCGCAGCCATGGGAGCGACGTAGGAATTAAGAAACGACGGACTGACGACCGGCGCAATCAGATATGCCTCACAATACCGGGCGATTGGCGACGTGCTGCTGTCCGTAATCCCAAACGTCGGCACGCCCTGCTTTCTGGCGCGCAGCAGGGCCTCGACCGTATCTCTCAGACACTGGCCGAAGCTGATGGCCACCAGCACATCTTTCGCAGTCAGGACCTCGACTTTGTACTGCAAATTTCCGCTGCTGCCGATAGGCGCCTCGGCGTCGAAGCCGAGCGCCAGCAATCCATACGCCAGGTAGTACGAAAGCGAAGACGCGAAGTCCAATCCGACTACCAGAACGTGGCGCGAACGTTTTATTAGCTTTGCCAGCTCAATAACGCGTTGACGATCCATGTCAGACTTCAACACATTCAGATTGTCCAATGCCTTGTCTAATGAGTGATCAATATGATCCGTGATGCTGCGCTTCTCTCGAGTAGCCGCTTTCAACGCGGCGTAGGGAGTGATACGTGCTACAAAGTGCTGGCGCAAGTCGGCCGCGAAATCGGCGAAACTTCCGTAACCAAGGACCTGGGTTGTGCGCAAGATAGTGGTGGCATCGACGTGATAGCGCTTGGCCATCTCGCGAGAAGACAAGAAACACGTTTCATCCGCAGAATCGAGAATCGCCCGCACCAGACGCTGGCGATGCGGGTTGAGTTTGGATCTCGCCGCGGCAAATCGCTCGTCAAGAATGGTCGGCGAAGTCTTGCCATCAAGGCTATTAGGAGTGAGCAAAACCTTCTGGAATCGCTTGTGCGAATTAGAACGCTTCATTCTTGTTCACTCGTCACTTAGCCGAGCGAGGGTGTTCGAAGCGCGCAGCAAGCAGCTGCTGGGCATCCTTTACGCTCGAGCTTCGGATACACTTTCGATCCTCTCGATGGTCTCAGTCCTGGAACTAATGTAGTCCGGATCAACTTCAAATCCGAGCCCTGGCCCACGCGGCACTTGAACCGTGCCGTCCGCCGCTACGCTCACTTCCGGAACAATCAAGTCTCGCGCAAAATAGCGTGAACTGGCTGAGATGTCGCCCGGAAGCGAGAATCCAGGGAGACTAGCCAGTGCGACATTGTGAGCGCGGCCGATGCCTGACTCGAGCATTCCACCGCACCAAACGCGTATGCCTCGCGAGTAGCAAAGATCGTGAATGGCCAAAGCTTGCGAGTAGCCGCCCACGCGTCCAATCTTGATGTTGATGATGCCGCAACTCCCCAGATCAAGAGCTTGTTCGGCCCGCTTCACGCCGGTGATGCTTTCGTCCAGACAGATCGAGGTTGTCATTTCAGCTTGCAGCCTGGCGTGATCGATCAGATCGTCGTGATTCAGCGGCTGTTCGATCATGAGCAAACCGAATTCGTCGAGCGCCCTGAGATGATCCTTGTCCCCAATCGTGTAAGCGCAATTCGCATCGACCGAAAGCAGAATGTTCGAGTATCGCCGTCGCACCTCTTGCGCTATTTCAATGTCCCAACCGGGCTTTATCTTCAGCTTGATTCGCTGATACCCGAGAGACAGGTATCGATCCACACGTTCCAGGAGCCGATTAAGCGAGGGTTGAATGCCGAGACTGACGCCCACAGGTATCTGGTCGCGCGTTCCTCCGATCAGGTGCGATAGCGATTGCCCTCTCGTTCGCGCGAGCAGATCCATATAAGCCAGTTCCAATCCTGCCTTGGCCATATTGTGTCCGCGATAAGTGGCGAAGCGTGTGGCTAGATCAGCGAGGTTCGCAACGGGTCGAGACAGCATCGCCTGGGCAAAATAGTCTCGAATCACGTGCTGGGCCGTGCCTACGGTTTCATAGCTGTAGCGCGGCTCTTCAGCGGCAACCACTTCGCCCCATCCGGTCAGCCCTCCCGCTTCGACACTGACAAGAAATATGAGCCGCGAATCGATGCTGCCGAAACTGGTTTCGAACGGCTCGTTCAATGGCAGGCGCATCGTTCGCATTGCAATCGTCTCGATCTCGATTGGATCAGAAACGACTTCCAACGGCCTGGCCACAACTTCGGAGTAAGCGTGCATGGTCGGGCAAGATAGCAAATCACAGTTCGAGAGGCAAGAACTTCTGCAGCATCTGTCGCACTGTTGACATTTTGCAGCACTTGCGGTACACACTGGCCCACCCACAACAAAAGGGAAGACCGGCGACCGAAGTTTGAGACGCCACGTGATTCCCTAATTACCCTGCTCTTTGTGATCGAATGCTTCGGGAGGTAAGCGAGCAATGAGAACCGCTTGGATCATCCTTAGACTAAGTGTGCTGAGTCTGTTTTTGAGTGTCCCCGCGCTGGCGCAGACTGCGAGCACGGGCGCGTTGACCGGCGAAATCACTGACCCTAATGGCGCAGTCGTCGGGGGCGTGCAAGTGACGGCAATCAACGAAGCGACGGGTGAGAAACGGGACGTGGTCTCGCAGGACAACGGCATCTACGTGGTCGCGCTGTTACTGCCCGGCTCTTATCGCCTCGAATTTACGAAGCGTGGTTTCAAGGCCGCGGTCAAAACCCGCCTTCAGATCAGCATTACGGAGACGAAGAGACTGGATGTCCAACTCGAAGTAGGATCGGTGGAAGAGAAAGTAGTTGTCGTATCTGAGTCGCAACTGCTACAAACAGAATCACCCGCCCTCGGGAGTGTCACGGATCATGAGATGGTCGTTAACCTGCCGCTCGTGACGCGCAATTATACGCAGATAGTTACGCTGTCGCCGGGGATATCAGCGGGAGTGATTAATGCTGCGGCATTGGGGCGGGGCAGCAGTGGCGAGAGCCAGGGCAGCTTTCGCGCCCACGGCGCCAGCGGCGCGGACAATAACTTCCAGATGAACGGCGTCGAGATCAACGATCTCCAGGCGAGTGGCTTCCTGAGTGGTGGTGTCGCGGTTCCCAATCCCGATGCAATTCAGGAATTCAAAGTGCAAACAGGTCTTTATGACGCGTCGTACGGACGGAATGCCGGCGCAGTGGTCGACGTCGTCACGAGAAGTGGCGGCAATAAGTTTCACGGCACTGCATTTGAGTTTTTGCGGAACGACGCTCTCAACGCCAACGAGTTCTTCCGCAACGCAGCCGGTCAGAAGAAAGGTGTGCTGAAGCAGAACCAGTTCGGCTTCACGCTCGGTGGGCCGATCAAGAAAGACAAGCTCCTCTTCTTTGGCTCATATCAGGGCATCCGCCAAATCAACGGCGTCGGGGGTGGCGCGATCAGCAACTTCTTCTCGCCGGCATTTACCGACGATCGTTCGCGGGCTGCATTGGGCAAGCTATTTGCCGGTCAGGCGGGAGCGCAGGGAGGCGTGCCCGTGGCGGCGGATGGATCGAACATCAGTGCGCCCGCGCTCGCGTTGCTGAACTTAAAACTGCCAAACGGGCAGTACGCGATTCCAACGCCACAGACGGTCGATCCGACGAAAGCTTTCGCGCTCCGCGGATTTTCTGCCCTCAGCATCCCCGCAAAGTTTGATGAAAACCAGTTCATCATCAATATGGATTACTTGCACACAAACAGGAGCAAGTTCGCAGGTCGCTTCTTTCTGGCCAACAGCACACAAAACCAACCGCTGCCACCCACAAATCTAGGCGGCCCGCCAGCGCCCGGTTTTCCTTGGTTAACGGACAATCGGCTGCGGAACTTTTCGCTCGCGCACACTTATACGTTCAGCTCTCAGCTGCTAAATCAGGCGGAACTAGGATTTCATCGCACTGAGGCGCCCACGATCCAACAGGAACTCTTCAAGTGGTCTGATGTCGGAGTCAAAGCGCCGACCGGTGAGGACAACTTTCCAGAGATTGCCGTCTCAGGTTCAATGACGCTCGGCGGGAATGGACAGGGACTCGATATCATCCAAAAACATTTGACGTTCCAGGACTCGGTGACCTACATCCGCGGGCGACACACGTTCCGTTTCGGTGGCGGCATTACGCGCAGCCACCTCGACCTCTCGAACTTTCACTTCTTGAGTGGCGTGGTCTTCTTAAGCTGGGCGGACTTTCTGCTTGGCCTGCCGGGCGCGCCGCTGTCGGCAGGAGGCAACGGCACGACTGTCAGTAACGTGTTTCAGTCTGTCGATCTGCCAGGCTTTCTGGATCGCGCGTGGCAGCTTACTGATGGGAACGCATTTATTCAGGATGATATCAAGCTGACTCCGTCTGTAACGTTGAACCTTGGTCTTCGCTACGAGCGACTCGAGAATCTGGGAGACAAGCTTGGGCGCAACAGCGGTTTCGATATCACTCTCGCGAACCCTAATCCGCCGGCAGCAGGCACCATCCAGGGTTACGTGGTTTCGAAGAATCTTCCCATCGCTGTTCCGGCAGGTGTCAAGCAATTGGACAACATCTATGGAGTTCTCGGCAAACATCAGAATAATTTCGGCCCACACCTCGGTTTTGCCTGGCGGTTGCCGAAGAGCTTCCTGCCCTTTACCCAGCGCATGGTTTTGCGCGGCGGGTATGGCATGTATTTCACTCGCGCCACGGGGCAACCGTTTATTCAACTGGCGACCTCGCCCCCGTTCGCGTTGTTGCGTTCAGTGGCCGGCGTGCCGAATGCCGCGGCCACGTTCGCTAATCCGTTTGGACCGGACCTGGCCTTCCCGCAATTTCCTGCCTACTCGCCGACGACCACGCGTTCGATCACTTTCATCGATCAAGGCTATCGTCCGCCCGTGGCTCAGGAATTTGGTCTCAACGTGCAGACGGATCTGGGACATAATTTTGTGCTTGAGATCGGCTATGTTGGCACGCGTGGCACTCACCAAATTCAGAATCTATCGCTTAACCAGGCGCTGTTGGCGAGTGCTTCGAATCCGATTCGAGGACAAACAACGAACACTGTCGCAAACATCCCGCTGCGCGTCCCGATTCAGGGTTTCACCGCGCCGGGTCTCAATGATGTTGATTCGTCCGCTTCGTCCTGGTATCACGGCCTGGAAGCCAGCCTCTCGAAACGGCTGAGCAAAGGATTGCAATTCCTGGCTGCTTATACTTTCGCGCACGCGTATAGCACTACCGGAAGAAGCACGTTCGCCGGAGGCACTTCAGGCATCAACGGAAATCAGAACAATCCCCGCGCGAACTACGGCCGCAGCGAATTCGATCGCGAACATCGGTTTGTTTTCAGTTACGTCTATCAGTTCCCTAACGTCAGTCGTTACAATTCCGTCTTGAACACATTGTTCAGCGGTTGGTCGCTGGCCGGCGTTACGACTATACAGTCGGGCGCGCCGCTGACGTTTACCGGCACGAACTCGAACAACGTCTTCGGAATTACCAGCGACCGCGCGCAACTTGCTCCCGGCTGCACGTATAACGATCTGGTAAATTCCGGCTCGATCCAAAGTAAACTGATTAACTACTTCAATAAGAGTTGCATACTCCGCAACGCCGCCGGGACGGCTATTTGGCCAATCGTAGGCGACGATGGCCGCGCTACTGCTTTCGGCAACAGCGGTGTCGGCATTGTCGTTGGCCCGGGACAGAATAATTCTGACATCGCACTCATCAAGCGGACGCGGCTTCGTCTGCTGGGTGAAGCCGGCAACGTCGAAGCCCGCGCAGAGTTTTTCAACGCCTTCAACCATACGCAGTTCGCTAATCCGAGCACAAACGTTTCGTCGTCGGCATTCGGCACTATTACGTCCACGGCGGTGAACCCGCGTATCATTCAGTTCGCGTTGAAGCTGAACTTCTAGCCTATGGAGCAGTGCGGCGGCTTCGACACCGCTTTGAAGCCAGTTGATTCAGCGCGGTGCTTTATCCAAAATCCAGGGCGGCATCTGCCGCCGCACTCCAAATTTCGGGAAACATCCATGAACATTCGACGATTAAGCTTTGCTCTTGTTCTTTGTCTATCAAGCTCAATCATAGCTATCGCGCAGGAAACGCGTTTGCTTCGACATCCGACGGTGAATCGCGACTCAGTGGCCTTCGAGTATGCCGGAGATTTATGGATCGTCTCGCGCAGCGGAGGACAGGCGCGCCGGCTCACATCCGCGCAAGGCGTTGAGATTGATCCATATTTTTCGCCGGACGGTTCGAAGATCGCCTTCACTTCCACTGTGTCAGGCAATACGGATGTCTATGTTGTGTCGACCACAGGCGGCGATCCAAGACGACTGACTTATCATCCGGGCATCGATCGCGTGCGCGGATGGACGCCTGATGGCCGCGTGATCTTCGCTTCAGTGCGCACCAGCGCGCCGCAACAGTCGTACTTTCAGTTATGGACGATTGGTGCTGATGGCGGACTGCCGGAGCGGCTGCCAATGCCGCGCGCATTCAGCGCATCCTACTCGCCGGATGCTCGGCGAGTAGCGTACGAGGAGATCACTACAGCTTTCGTTCCCGAATGGTACGAGACCAGCATGTGGCGGCACTATCGCGGTGGCCGCACACACCCGATCTCAGTTATAAATCTCGCCGACTACTCCGTCGAGAAACTGCCCTGGACGAACAGCAACGATACCTTGCCGATGTGGATCGGCAATACGATCTTCTTCCTCTCCGATCGCGATCACACCATGAATCTGTTCTCTTACCGAACGGATACGAAGCAATTAACACAGCTCACGCATCACGACGACTTCGACATCATGACCGCGTCGGCCGGTCCCGATGCAGTCGTTTATGAGCAGGCGGGCTACATTTATCTGGTCGATGCAAAGACCGCCAAAGCGCAAAGACTCAACATCGAAGTCACCGGCGATCTACCGTGGGCGCGCTCTCAGTTCAAAAAAGTTGTAAGCATGATCCGCAACTCTGCACTTTCACCGACTGGAGTTCGCGCGGCGTTCGAAGCGCGCGGCGACATCTTCAGCGTGCCCGCCGAGAAAGGCGATTACCGAAACCTCACGCAAAGTCCGGGCGCGCACGATCGCAGCCCCGCTTGGTCGCCTGACGGCGCTCAACTCGCGTGGCTCTCAGACGCCAGCGGAGAATACCAACTCATGCTCGGCGATCCGCTGGCAGTCACAGCGCCACGAGCGATTGCGTTGCCATCAACCGCATTCTTCTCCGCGCCTGCATGGTCGCCGGACGGAACGCAGATCTTGCTTCAGGACAATCACCGGAATCTTTGGACTATCGAAGTAGCCAGCGGGAAGCCGACCAAGATTGATACCGACAATTATCCCGACCCAGCACGGTCGTTCGATGCGATATGGGCGCCGGATTCAAAGTGGGTCGCCTACTCAAAGAACCAGCCCAGCCATCTGCGAGCGATCTTTATTTATTCATTGGCTGAGAAGAGGACTCATCAGATTACTGATGGAATGGCAGATTCGATCTCACCCGCCTTCGATGCCGGCGGCAAGTATCTCTACTTTATGGCGAGCACAAACTACGGGCCGAGCACCGGCTGGCTCGAAATGAGTTCGATCGATCGCCCAGTGCGCCGCGCGATTTATCTCGCCGTGCTCAACGCAAGCGAGCCCTCGCCACTGTTGCCTGAGACCGGTGACGAACCGCCGCGCCCCGCGCCGCGCGAAGAACCTCGCGTCGAAGCGCCATCGCAACCGGCGCCGGCCAAGCCAAGGGCTGTGACAGTTCGCATCGACTTCGATCGAATCGGGCAAAGAATAATCGCGGTCAATATACCGGCTGGGGATTACAGCAACCTCACTGCCGGAGCCGCCGAAAGTTTCTATTACACTGAACCGATTCTGACGACCGCCGCTACTCCCGGACCGCCATCACTCCGTTTGCAGCGATACCAACTCAAAGAGCGCACCGCCGCGCCGTTCCTCGAAGGCATTCGGTCGTATTCGCTTTCGAACGATAAGAAGAAACTTCTTTATCAGGCCGCAGCCGGAGGCGGCACCAGTTGGGGGATCGTCGCCACCGATCGTCCGGTTCCGGTTAAAGTGGGCGATGGACCTCTCAACGTGGCCCAACTCGAAATGCGGGTCGATCCGCGCGCTGAGTGGGAACAGATTTATCGCGAGACGTGGCGCATCCAACGCGAGTACTTCTACGATTCGAAGTTTCACGGGAATGACTGGCAGGGGATCTTTGAGAAGTATCGTCCTCTGCTTCGTTTCGTCGGCCATCGGGCTGACTTGGGATATCTTATCGCGATGGTTGGCGGCGAGCTGACGGTAGGCCACTCATATCTAACCGGCGCCGGCGATGTGCCTAGCGAAGATCCTGTCTCAGTGGGTTTGTTAGGAGCAGATTTCGCGATCGAAAACGGTCGCTATCGTATCAAGCGAATCTACACCGGCGAGAATTGGAATCCCGATCTGCGAGCGCCATTGAGCGCGCCGGGTGTTCAAGTAGCTGAAGGCGATTATCTGCTGGAAGTAAATGGCAAAGCGCTCGTGCCTTCGACAAATCTCTACAGCCTGTTCGAAGCAACTGCGGGACGGCAGACCCTGATCAGGGTAAGCAAGACTCCATCGAACGAAGCCTCACGCATCGTGACTGTGATTCCTGTTCCCAGCGAAGAAGGACTTCGTACCCGCGCGTGGATTGAAGATAATCGGCGTTTGGTGGACAAGCTTTCGGGCGGTCGCCTCGCGTACGTGTGGCTGCCAAATACCGCGAGCCCCGGCTATACCTACTTCACTCGCTATTACTATGCGCAACAAGACAAGGAAGGCGCGATTATCGATGAGCGCTACAATCACGGCGGACAGGTTGCGGACTACATCGTCAATGAGTTGGATCGAAAACTGATGGGCTACTTCGCGCAGCGCGATGGTCAACCTGCTACTTCCCCAATTGCTGGAATTTACGGACCGAAGGTGATGATCATTAACGAGTCGGCCGGCTCAGGCGGAGACGCCTTGCCGTACATGTTCCATCTCCGGAAGCTTGGCCTAATGGTCGGAATGCGGACGTGGGGAGGATTAGTCGGCACCCTCGGCGTTCCGCCAACGATCGATGGAGGCGGCATCACCGCGCCGATTCTGGCGTTCTATGATCTTTCCGGCAGGTGGGCGGTGGAGAACGAAGGCGTCCCTCCGGATGTCGAAGTAGAGTACACGCCTTCTGAAGTCATCAGAGGACATGATCCGCAACTGGAGCGGGCCGTGCAGGAAGCGATGAAGCTGCTCGAGCAGAATCCGCTGAAGCGGGCTCCCCGGCCTGCGCCGATTGACCGCGTGTCGAAGGACAAATCGAAATAAGATCGGTCACCGGTTACTGGGAACGAGCGTTTCTCTAGTTTAACTTTACTCTTAGTTTTACTCGAGCGTTTTTGTGTGATTTCAAGGATCTTCCGCCGCGACAAAAGATCTAAACCACACGAACATCACGAACTGAATAAGCATGAAGAGATTCAAGAACCAGACTCATAGACGAACGCAGTCTCTGCGCCAGTTATTATTCACCATCAGTTTCGCCGCGATCCTACTGACTCCTGCCGGCATTTCCAACGCCCAAAGTATCAACATTGATCGAGTCATCTCAGAACTCGAACCTGAGATTCAACGCACATTACTTGCCGGAAATATCCCTTCGGCGTCGATCGCTTTGATTGCAGGCGATCGAGTGATTTGGATCAGCGCTTACGGCTACTCGAATCTGTGGGCCCGCACTCCCGCGACGCCGAGCACGGTTTATCTGATTGGCTCGACGTTCAAGGCGATGTCCACCGTTGCTTTGCTTCAGCAAATGGAGCAGGGGAAATTCAAGCTTGACGATCGCGTCAACGATTACCTCACCGATTTCAAGATTCAGGGTGAAGACCCGCAGCACCCCGTAACCTTTCGCCATCTGCTGACTCACACTTCGGGGTTGCCTGCGGACTTCGGCCCATTTCCTGTCTGGGGCGACACCGCGCCGCCGTCGCTCGAAGAGTACCTGCGCAAATCACTCAAGGTGACCAAGCCGCCGCTGACTTCCGTAACTTATTCGAATATGGCATACACGTTGGTCGCCTATCTGGTCCAGAATTTTTCCGGTGTACCGTACAAACAATACATTCAGGAGCACATCTTCACGCCGTTGGAGATGTCCAGCACCGCGTTTGAACCGCGGCCCGACATGGAAGAACGTTTGGCCATTCCCTATACCGTCGATGAAAAGACTGGAAGCCAGGTTGGAGCAGTGAGACTCAAAGCCTCCGTCTGGCCCGCAGGGATCGTCTATGGCACCGTGCTCAATCAAGCTAATTGGTTAATCGCCAACCTCAATGGTGGAACCTTCAAAGGCAAACGGATCATGAGCGAGAAGACGCTGGAGCAGATGGTCACTCGCCAATACGATCAATTTAAGGGAACGATCGAAAACCTTTGGGGCAATGAAACCGCCGGATTCGGGCTAACGTGGTGGACGCAGGCGCGCGATGGCGATCGCTACATCGCTCACAGTGGCAGCGTTCCCGGTTATACGGCTTTCCTGCTTGGCAATTGCAATCGCAAGCTCGGCTTCGCAATCCTGACTAACGGCGATCACGCGCATGCACATCTGTTCAAGCTGGCGGATAAAGCGATAGATTTGATGAAGAAGTACAGCGCTGAGAAAGCAGTTACGGCGAAACCGTAAATCCAGTCCGGTAGGACACAATGTTTATAGATGTGAGGTTTCCTTTTTCCTGTGACAGCCCCTTTAAGGGCCCGACATTGCGTTCCTGACGGAGCTGGAGGTTATTTGTCGGAGTCGTATCTATAAACATCTGGCTCCTGGCGGAGCTTAGACTATGAGAATCAACTTCCAAAATCTTCTGACGCTGAAGCTGATCCTTGCGCTGTCTGTGATGACCTTCGCGCAAGGGCAGCGCCCGGCAAAATCAGAATTTGACGTGATCATCAAGGGTGGCAGCGTCTATGACGGCACCGGCCACCCGCCCGTCAAAGCCGACGTGGGAATCAGAGGCGATCACATCGCCGCCCTCGGCAATTTGAGTCACGCGACGGCACCGACGACTATTGATGCCAGTGGGCTGGCCGTTGCTCCCGGATTCATCAACATGCTCTCACACTCTGAAACGTCTTTGATCGTAGACCCTCGCTCGCTGAGCGAGATCAAACAGGGCGTTACTACCCAGATATTCGGCGAGCTCTCGATGGGGCCGCTAAACGATCAAATGAAGCGACGCCTGCGGGAATCCCAGGGGGATGTGAAGTACGATATCGACTGGACCACGCTCGCCGAATTCCTGACGTATCTTGAGAAACGAGGCATCTCTCAAAACGTTGCTTCATTTATCGGCGCGCCAACGATCCGCGAGTACGTCATCGGCCTGGAAGACAAACCGCCCACGCCCGCGCAACTCGACGAGATGCGCGAGTTGGTACGGCGCGAGATGGAAGCGGGGGCGCTCGGCATCACCACCGCTTTGATCTATCCACCGGCGTTTTTTGCCAAGACCGACGAACTGATCGAGTTGTGCAAGGTCGCGGCGAAATATAAAGGCAAGTACACGACGCACATGCGCAGCGAAGGCAATCAGTTGATCGAAGGCGTCCAGGAAACAATTCGCATTAGTCGTGAAGCTGGCCTACCGGCCGAGATCTACCATCTCAAAGCCTCAGGCGAAGCGAACTGGCCGAAGATGGATCAGGTAATCAAAATGATCGAGGACGGGCGCCGCCAGGGTTTGAAGATCACCGCGAACATGTACACATATCCGGCGGGCGGAACCGGCCTCGACGCCTCAATGCCGCCGTGGGTTTTCGATGGCGGCCGCGAAGCTGCCTACAAACGCTTACAGGACCCGGCCACGCGAAAAAAGATTGCCGACGCGATTCGCACGCCCACTAACGATTGGGAGAATCTCTATCTGCTTGCTGGTTCACCTGATCGAATCCTGCTCGCGAGTTTCAAAACCGAAAAGCTGAAGCCGCTCACCGGCAAGACGCTGGCGGAAGTCGCCAGGATGCGCGGCAAAGATCCGATCGAAACGATCATGGATCTTGTGCTAGAAGATCGTTCGCGCATCGGCACGATCTATTTCCTGATGAGCGAAGACAACATTAAGAAGCAGATTCGACAGCCCTGGGTTTCGTTCGGTTCCGACGCCGCATCGATTGCGCCTGAAGGAATCTTTCTGAGATCCTCTGCGCACCCGCGCGCGTATGGCAACTTCGCGCGTCTGCTCGGCAAATACGTCCGCGAAGAAAAGGTGATCTCGCTCACTGAGGCGGTGCGAAGATTGACCAGCTTGCCCGCGACTAATCTCGGGTTGGATCATCGTGGCTTTCTAAAAGAAGGGATGTTCGCCGACGTGGTTGTGTTTGATCCGAACACGATCGCCGATCGCGCCACCTTTGAAAACCCTCACCAACTTGCGGTGGGGGTCAGGCACGTTTTTGTCAACGGCGTGCAGGTGCTCAAAGACGGCGAGCACACCGACGCGAAACCCGGGAGGGCATTGTGGGGACCGGGCAAGATCAGATAGAGGCGGAGGATGAGACCAACTCGCGGAGGGACATCCATGATTAGCAAGATGCTTTTTGACTCGAGGCTCGCTCTTCCAACTGTCATCGTGCTACTTCTCCTCTCCGCGCCGCTTTACGGTCAAAGCACACAACCGCAGGACCCGCCGGCCGGTTTCGACAAGATCGAACAGATGATTCCGATGCGCGATGGCGTCAAGCTGCACACGATTATCTATGTGCCAAAATTGCATCGTGAGCCGCTGCCGATTCTCTTCAATCGTACGCCCTACGGCATCGACAATATTTATCGCGCTTTCCCCGGCGGCTCGTTAAAGGAAGAGATTGAGGAGGGTTACATCTTCGCCTTTCAGGACATTCGCGGGCGCTTCAAGTCTGAAGGCCAGTTTGTCATGCAGCGTCCACTGCGAGAATCCGGTAACCCAAAGGGAATCGACGAAGGCACCGATGCTTACGACACAATCGACTGGATGGTCAAGAATGTCCCGCACAATAACGGACGCGTCGGGATGTTTGGCACTTCATATCCCGGTTGGCTGGTAGTGATGGCCGTGCTCGAGCCGCACCCCGCTTTGAAAGCCGTCAGCGAAGAAGCCACTCCGGCCGACATGTTCCTCGGCGATGACTTTCATCATAACGGCGCCTTTCGACTCAGCTACGGTTTCGAATATTCCTTTGCGTTGGAATCTTCGAAGCTGACTTCGAACTTTAAGTTCGATCGCTACGATACTTATCAGTGGTATCTGCGACTGGGCTCGCTGTCGAACGCAGACGCTAAATACTTTCACGGACAGTTGCCGACCTGGAACAACTTTGTCTCGCATCCAAACTACGATCAGTTCTGGCAGCAACAAGCCTTAATGAATCAACTCAAGAAAGTCACCGTGCCAATCATGCACGTCGCCGGATGGTGGGACCAGGAAGACTTCTACGGACCCGTGAAGGCGTATGAAGTTCTGGAGAAGACCGACACCAATCACGTCAACTTTCTGGTTGCCGGCCCGTGGAATCACGGCGGATGGAATCGTGCCACTGGCGACAAACTAGGCAACATCGATTTTGGAAGTCCCACGAGCCAATATTTTCGCGCGAACATCCTGCGTCCCTGGTTCGCTTATTATTTGAAGGACAGAGGAAAGCTCGAGCAACCGGAGGCGCTGACTTTTGAGACCGGCTCGAATCGCTGGACGTCGTTTGAAGCCTGGCCACCGCGAGCGAACGTCACCCAGCGCAACCTTTACTTTCGCGCCAACGGGCAGCTCTCATTCGATGCGCCATCGACGGCGCAGCCGCAATTCGATAGCTACGTCTCAGACCCGGCGCATCCCGTGCCTTACCGACCGCGGCCCGTTGAGCCAACTTACAATCCTGCCGATCAGGGCGGCTCGCGCTGGAGCACATGGCTGCTAGAAGATCAGCGCTTTGTCGAGAATCGGCCAGACGTGCTTACTTGGGATACTGAGCCGTTGACGCAGGACACAGTAATAGCCGGCGACATTGTGGCGCATCTCTTCGCTTCGACCACCGGCACGGATAGCGACTGGGTCGTAAAGCTGATCGATGTTTACCCGGAAAGCTATCCTAAAGATCCAAAAATGTCGGGTTATGAATTGATGATCGCCGACGAAATATTACGCGGTAGGTTCCGCAGTTCATTCGTCAAGCCCGAACCTATTCCAGCCAATCAGGTCATCGAATACTCGATCGATCTGCACACCAACAACCACGCCTTCCTTCAGAGCCACCGCATCATGGTGCAAGTCCAAAGCACTTGGTTCCCTCTGTACGATCGCAATCCCCAGAAATTTGTCGACAACATCTTTCTCGCACGCGATTCCGATTATGTTGTTGCAACCCAACGCATCTTTCGGTCGAGACGTTATTCATCGCACCTCAGCGTTTCCCTGTTAACACGATAAGGCCTGCAAGGAGTCGGAAAGAGACTGAATTGAAGTCTTAAGTTCAGATCATGTCTGCTTTGAGCATTGATTGGAACGCCCGACCTCCCATTACAACCAGGAGATTCAAGTGTTACACTTCACCGAGTTACGGATCAGTCAGATTCCAATCGTTTTTTACAACCCTTCCAGCTACTAACGAAACTGAAAAGACGAGGTGGTCGAAAATTCCGACCACCTCGAAATGAAATTCCCCTATTTCTTCACGCCCAAGCCTGGTTAACCTTTCGTTGGGAATATGAAAGGGATTAGGCGGCGCAGGCGTCTTGCTGCAAGGTACGACAGCGATGCCACGCACAAGAGTACAAGCAGCATCCGCAGATACGTTGCAGTTGACACCGAGAGTCCGACTCCGGTTCCAATCGCAACGTAGGCCGCCAGGCATACAGGACACTTTGGCAACAACGCCAGGATGGCGCTCGGAACCATCCATCCGGCGATGTTGAGACAGCGCCAAGCTTGCTTAGGCGGCTGCGGTTCTCCGTCGGTTGTCCGGGCTCCAGCCATATCGCGGTTTGGGTTACTTGAAGCGACTTCGCAGCAAGATTGGGTACTCATCACAGCCCCCTAACTAGGCGCGCGAGGCATCCGAGCCCTTAGCGGCTACGGATAACCGGGTCGGCTCGACTAAGTAATCATCAACATACCGATCGTGGTGACGAACCCACGACATCGTAGAGGAAAGACCTTCTTCGTCCCGGCCCTTCGGCACCAGGTCCAGGTAATTGTACGTGCCGAGCAAGACGTCGAGTCCGCGCGCGTAACTGGAATAGGTGTGAAAGATGTCGCCGTTTGAGTCCCTGTAGAACACGCTGGCGCCGGGAGCTTCGTCACTCCCGAATTCCTGTTTTTCGTAGTTGTAGTACACCTTGCCCTTCGCCATTTCCTCCTCAGTAAAAGAGACGTGATTGTCGTAGTTGAAATCGGTCCCGTTCGAGGACACCCATTTGAAGCGCCAGCCCATTCGTTTCTTGAACTCTTCGATCCGGGAGTAGGGCGCTCGTGAGACCACCAACAGTGTCACGTCGCGATGGGCAAGGTGCACAAGCGTGCCGTCGATATGATCGGACACGAACGAGCAGCTCGGGCAACCCTCCTTCCATTCTGGACCAAACATGAAATGATAGACGATCAGCTGGCTCCGGCCATTGAACAGGTCAGCGAGCGTTTCCTTGCCGGCCGGTCCTTCAAAGACGTACGACTTCTCCACCTTGACCCAGGGCAGTTCGCGCCGTTGCCGGCTCAACTCATCGCGTTCACGAGTGAACCGCTTCTCTTTGGCAAGCAGCTCTTTGCGAGCCGCAATCCATTCTTCAAGGGAAACGACTTTGTGGTCTTTAGTCCCCGTGCTCGTTTCTAAATTAGCCATAACATTTTCTCCTCTGATGTTCTTGTTGTTCTGTTCCTGCCACATTCAAGATCAATTCGCGGCCTGCGCCGCCAGCGCGGCCGAGCGACGAGCGTCGGTCAAGTGGCTGCGATGGGAAATCTGGTGCAGAGCCAGCGTCATAAAGCTCTTGCCGTATGTGGCAAACTCGCTTTCGAGTCCTTTGGGTTGCGTCCTGGTCGGTCTGTCGAGTTCCTCTTCGCTGAGTGACTCGAGGAGCTTCAGATTACGTTCGCGCAGTTCAAGATATTTCTCGCGAATTTCGGATAAGGGCGGATATTTGTCGGCATCGGCCACAGGTTCCGTGCCGTTGCTGAAATACTGCTGCCACCGTTCAACTAGATTGACTTCTCCAAGGAGGAGCTCCCGAATCGCGCCTTCTATGAACGTAAGATGGCCCAGCACCCAAAGCGGATGACATCGTCCGTTCGCGGTCGGAAAGGTGGTTGGGGCGTCGCTCATCTCGTCGATGATGCTCAACACCGCTTGGTTTGAAACGTTCAAGGCGAATTGGATTATTTCTTTTGTATGCATTTTGCTTCTTCTTTTCGTTGTTGTCTTTGCCGTCACGGTCGGGTTATTGCGACCGACTGCGAGGCCTCGCTAAGTCGTTAACCTTTGCTTCCTCTCTGCTTGCGTTGTCGCTTCTTAGCGACACCCCCTCCTTCAACTGCTTCTTTCAAGCGGACGAGTTGGTCTGACCAGAGTTGCCGAAAAGGGGTGACCCATCTCTCATAGATTTGCTGAATGGGCACGGTATTTAACGAGTTCATACGTTGTCTCCCCGACTCAGTTGTTTGGACCAACTGCGCTTCGCGCAGTACGTCGAGATGCTTCATCACCCCAAAGCGAGTTAAATGGGGAAACGAGTCGACGATCTCAGTCGTTGTGCGTGCCCCATCCCGAAGTTGGTCCAGAATTGCTCGTCTCGTCGGGTCTGACAGTGCCTTCCAAACTATATCCAGCTTGTCGGGCATTCGCTTAGGGCGTGGCACGCAGCTATTCGCAGTCCTTTCTTAATTCGGCGAGCAGGTGCTTCCATCCCTCACCAACGCCTTTGCGGTGCTCAGGATCAATCATGCCGATCGCCCGATGTCGCAGCGTAACTTTTGAGCCGCCCGGAATTTCCTCGACCTTAACTTCCAGGTGGTTGTTTGCCGGATAGGACATAAACATTGGGCCGCTCAATTCAAGCAGGGTCGGCGGCTTAATGACCTGGACGAATCCCCAGAGGTGTCCGATTCCGTTTCCCCGATCCCGGTACCAGCGTCCACCAGGCTTCACCTCGAGAATCATCTGCAGGGACTCTCCGTCGGGTTTGGTGAAGTCCTTGCCGAAGCGTTTCAGGATTGCCGGAAACACTTTTTCGGGTCCGGACTTGATGTCGATGTACTGCTCAATGTCAAAGGTCAAATCATCCAATTTCATACTTGTCTCCTTATTCTTTCGATATCGCCTTTATGTGAGTATATAGTAACGTGACTATTTACTCACGTCAAGTAGGGAGAATCTCAATACCGACCTTATGGACAAGACTGGATAACTTCCGGTTCAGGTCTGATCTGGAATCTCAGCTTCGACGAGTTTCGCCAGCAACGTTAGCGATTCTTGCCACCCGAGATAACAAGCCTCAGCCGGAATAACAGCGGGCACTCCCTCCTGCACGATGTTCAATTCAGTTCCAACCGATACCTGCTTCAACGTGATCGTCGTCTGTATTTCTCCGGGCAGATTCGGGTCGTCGAATCTGTCGGTGTAGCGGATGCGTTCGTTTGGCGTCAGCTCAAGATACTCTCCACCGAAGGAGTGGCTCTTGCCGGTGGTAAAATTGGTAAACGACATCTTGTAAGTGCCTCCGACTTTTGCATCGAGGTGATGAACCTGGCCCGTGAATCCATTAGGCGGAAGCCATTTGACCATTGCGTTGGCATCAAGGAATGCCCGGTAAACTCTCTCAGGCGGTGCCTGGAGCACTCGATGAAGTCGGATAGTGTTTGTATTGCTTGTCGTCATAATTTCTCCTCGTATCAATACTGGCTAACTAACGAAACGACTGGGGCGGTAGTGTCCTTATTTGGATTTCTCTGTGCAACCTCTCTTTTCTCTCCTGTTGCAAGTCGTTACTTTCTTGTTTGTCTGACAAAGTTATAACGCCGAAGGGTTTTAACGCCGAAGGTGTTGGCTAATTTCAGCCCAGGGTTGGGCTTTGACAACCCTGGGACAACGAGTCCGCTTTATCTAGTCGCAACTCTGAAGGAGTTGCGACGGACGCAACCCTTTCAGGGTTGCGAGACGCGCGCTACTTACTCCCAGGGTAGCCAAAGCGCAACCCTGGGCTGGAATTAGCCAACACCTTCGGCGTTATAGATGATCGCGCTGAAAAGAAGCCACGATTCGGACATTACCGACTCGCGCACAATACTGTCCTCTATATCTTAACCGCCAGCGATTGCCCCGATGATGTAAAACGGCTCCGCTCCTGACGCAATTTCTTTGGGCAACGGAGTTGCATCAGCAACCGGAAAACTGCCGTGAAGGACAATTACATCTTCAGCAGACGCGCTAAAAGTTTTTGCTCGGTCCAGACCAGGCCAAAGCTGCACCCAGTTGTCCTTTTCTAACCTGATCGCATTGATAACTGGCGCAACCACTTTCTCGGTCAACTGAATCGTGACTGTTTCTGACCACAGGGAAGCGCGCCCATTTTGCGAAGTCCTCACCTCTAACTGCACTTTTCCCGCAGAGAGTGCCCTAGGAACTGCGACGTGTGGACGATGTAGATTGGGTGCGGTGCCAACTATTGAGCGTCCGCTCTGTTTGAAATTGACTTCGGTGAGTTCAGATCTGAGGAGTGGTTCAGAGTTCGATACCTGCAGATCCAACCATTGGCCCGGAGCGACTGGAGTGATGTTTTCAGGGGCAAGCTCAAGGGGCAGCAGATCGGTACTTACCAGAAATGTGACGGGTTCTGATAGTTGATTGCCATATTGTGAATTTCCGATTTGGATTGTCAGAACTCCTTCCTCTGTATCTTGAGGCACTTTCAAGAAAGTGCTTCCAGTGCCATGCGATCCAATTCGCGTAACTTTTTCCGATCGTCGGTATGAAAGTCGGGGCAATCGAGGACCACGTGTGTGCCTGGCGATCCACTCTTTGGATTGACGCCTTTCGGCTGGGGCAACCTGTATTCAACGATTGTGATTGTTATTGGAAGCGGATCGACGGCCGTCCACTTCGAGTATGGCCTGGCTTGGACCGCAGGATAGTCCTGATAACGTTTACACCGAGGACAGCGGCCGCGCGCCTGAGCACTGAGCACGTCCGGGCAAACCGCAAGGGCCAGAACTGAAAGGCCAACGATAAAAGTCAAGCTTTGCATCGCAGATCCTCAAGTAATTGGCCCTCGCAGTTCGACTAGCCAGCCGGCTCGAACAACTCAATCGGATTGCCGTCGGGATCTTCCAATTGGATTTGCTTGCCGCCCGGACCAACCTCCATCTCATTCCGAAAATGCAGACCAGCCTTTTTCAGCGCTTCAATGCGAGCGGGCAAGTCTTTGACCTGCAAAATTATCCGATTCCATCCACCCGGCTCTTGCTGGCGACCATCAGGCATCGGACGAGAACCCGAAGCGCCTGGGCCACTGAGAATGAGTTTCAGATTGCCGATG
>WNGF01004912.1_pt1 | contig 28107 bp, 19 predicted proteins | sample 5400641 | NCBI WGS metagenome assembly WNGF01 (sample SAMN13153371, study PRJNA577476) | soil metagenome | isolation source: 80 cm soil or saprolite under grassland replicate 2 | place: USA:California | collected 2016-06-15 | reverse complement strand
CCCCCATGACGGCCGGCCCGACTCGCTCACCGATTCGGTCGTCAGCAATGCGGAAGTGAAATGGCAACTCCTGGCCTGAAATGGGACTGGACATTAATGCAGTCCGTTTTTTGATCGACGCGCGGCGAAGGGGTACAGAGTTCGGCGAAGTGCTGACCCTGGGCCGGCAAGACTTGAATGTGTTCCCGGCCAAGCTGGTGCAACTTTTCAAATCGCATGGCCTCCCCGCGGATGCCTTTCAGGGGGACGACCAGGTTCTCTACGCCGAGCCGTGCTTTCTTATGCTCGGCGCAAGCAAAGTTTTCTCGATGGACGCCTCGAAGTTTGAAGGGGCCACGTTCATTCACGATCTGAACCAACCGGTTGATCCGGCTTTGCAACAACGATTCGGCTTGGTGTATGACGGCGGAACATTGGAGCATGTTTTCAATTTTCCCATGGCCCTGCGGAACTGCATGGAGATGGTGAAACCTGGCGGGCACATCATTTTTCACACGGGCGCCAATAACTGGTGTGGCCACGGGTTCTACCAGTTCAGCCCGGAACTGTTCTTCCGTGCCCTCAGTCCCGAAAACGGTTTCCAAGTCACACGCATGATCCTTCACGCGGTCGGCCCCTACGGACGCTGGTATGAAGTGGCCGATCCGAACACGATCCGGTCGCGGGTGGAACTCGTCACATGCCTGCCGATGCAACTGCTCGTGCAAGCGAAGCGGACGCACGTGGCGCGGATTTTCGAGACCGTGCCGCAACAAAGCGACTACACGCCCCGCTGGCAGCCAACGGCGGGGACGCCTGCCGGCAATGAGACCGGGCCGCGGCCGTTGACCTACGAACCGCCCCGGCCAAAGCTGGCGCGAGCCTGGCCGAACGTGGCGCGCTTGCTGCACGTCATCAAGATCGGACTGTCCATGTGCCGCACGCACACACTGCGCAACCGAACCAATTTCCGCCCGGTGGCGAAGCCGTGAAAAATCGACTCCGTCCATGAGCCACGCGCGTTCGGCCATCGTCACTGTAGCTTACGGCCAGTCGACCGAGCATTTGGACTACACCTTCGCGAGCTTCGCCATCAATGAAGGGGTGCCACTACACGCGTTCATCGTGGCCTCACAGTTGCCGAAACAGCGGTTGCCGGAGATCCAGTATCACCTGGTAACTTCGCAAAGCGATTTTTCACACCCCCTGCGTGAAGTGTATTTTCGCCGGTTGGAATTGATCGACTCGTTGGAGGTCGATTACGTGCTCGTGGTGGATTCCTACGACGTCTTCTGCCTGCAACCGCTGCCACCATTCGCGGATGTGCTCGGTCGATGCGTCGTGGCCGCGTGCGTGGAGCACGCCGGCAGCCGCTTTGTGCTTGGCCAGGGGTACACGAGCAACTTCCTCAACGGCGGCGTGTTCTTCTGGAACGTGCCGGCCAGCCGCGAGATGCGCCGCGAAATCGTGGCGCGGGGTCGGTCCTACTTCCGCACGGTCGCCGACGACCAGTACGTGACGAATGAGGTCATCCAGACCAAATATTACGACCGGCTGCGCATTCTACCTTGCCAATACAACTACCGCCCTCATCTCGGCATCAAACAGCGCGGTTGGCCCACCGTCAGGCACCTCGACGGGGTGCTCATTTATCACAACGCGACTTGCATGGAGTTGGCCAAGCGACTCCCGTCGGTGAAACCCAAGGCCGAGCTCCCGCCGCTCCCGCAAGACGGGCGGCCCTTGACGAAACGGGAGCAGTTCTGGCGGCGCCTGCGCAACCGGTTCGTGCCGCACATCGCCCGCTAGCGCTTCGTCCGCGGCCAGTGGCGGCCTGGCGGCTCACTGCCTCCGATAAGTCAGAAATGACCGCTCCTGGTTGTGCCGAACGAACTGGTAAAACCTCAGTCCCAACTCCACCGGCCTCAATTCGGGATAATTCTGCCCCAGCCATATCTTCCATTCCGCGTTGGTCCATTTGGTCTGGTGCAGATCCAGGCCCTGATGGACGTCCGGCACTGAGGTCGTCGAGGCCACGAAGTAACCGCCACGCTCCAAGTGGGCCATGATGTTGTGGAAGAGCTGCGGCAGATCATTCTCGTGGATGTGCTCCAGCACCTCCCACATCGTCACGAGATGAAACCTGGCTGGCTGTTGCCCCGCGGTGATCTTGAATGGCTTGGTGATGTCACAGGTGAACAGATTCTTGCCGGCCAATGCCGGCCAGTTCGCACGGCGATGCTTGAGCGAGAAATCCGAACCTTCCAAGCCCACGGCCATCCAGCCGAGGTCCGCGAAGTCCTTGACCAGTTGGCCGCCTGAGCAACCCAAGTCCAGCACGCCCAGGGTCGCGGCGGGCATTTGGGCCTGCAGCCGCCTTGCCATCGTTTCCACAAATTTCTTGTTCGTGCTGTTATCGCGGCTGGTGCCCCACGGATTGAGATGATCCGGGGACTCGTAGGCGATGGGATGTTTTGTCTCGAGAACAATTTGAAAATCCTTGGCACCCGGCGGACGGCCGAACACGCGATACTTCAGGGCAAAGAGGAATTCGCGCCACTCTTTGTACAAACGCATCCAAAGCTCGGCCAGCAGGAACCCTCCTTGACCGGATCGGATGAGTTCCCATGCCCAATTGCAACCCGGTATTCGCATAGACTTCGTTGTCTTCAGGCCGGCTTACCCGGCGCTTAGAAGGCCGCACGCTAGGGATTCGTCCCGGGCAATTCCAGTCGAAAGTAGGGGTGAGGGCCGTGCGAGCCTAAGTGCAGGCGACCACTAAGGGACTATCCGGATCCGGTAAAAGCGTTGAGTTCCCGCAGGACATAATTGGTCGCGGAAAACCTGGCACGCCCACAAGACAAGCCTGAAGCAGGCTCAGATGCCTCTATTCTGCGGAAATTCTGGCGGAAAGTCATTGCAAAGACTGTCATCTCGAGCCACGCTTGAGTTGTTAAAGCCGCGGAACGTCCCAGCACTGGATTTGCCTCCAGACAGAAGAATGTGGCCTGTTGGTCGCTATGATCTGCGGGGTGATCCTTCGTGCGAAGGTTGGCGAAAGAAGAGCATCATGAACCCAAATCGATTAAGCGAGGAGTCACTCGCGTCGTGGTCAACAAGACACGCCTTTCATGGAGAAGCGCGACGTGTTTCTCTGATCCTTGTCCCTCTCGCTTTGTTTGCTTTGGCAAGCGGCGCCCACGCGGCGGATGTCTGTCTCGCACCACCCGACGGCTTGGTCGCTTGGTGGGCAGGGGACGGTGATGCAAGCGACTTCGTAGGATCGAACGACGGCACGCTCTACGGTGGCGCTACGTTTGCGCCAGGCAAAGTGGGGCAGGGCTTCAAGCTCGATGGGGTGGATGATTTCGTGCTCATCCCGGATAGTTCGACTTTGAACTTAACCAACGCCCTGACGGTGGAACTGTGGTTCAACAGTGACGAATGGGCCTCGGACAAATCGTATGCGCTGATCGACAAGCGGACCTGGACGACGTGCAACTACGGGGTAATTGTCTCCCAGCAGTGGGGCTTCCAACTTTATTACAATGATCCCAACGTGTTCGGCGGCGACTATGGCGGGAACGACTTTGAAATCTCGGCCTATTTTCCGCTGCCCACACCCGGCGTTTTCCACCACTTCGCCGGGACGTTCCGGCAAGTGGACGACGGGCAGATCGAGTTGAATACGTTTTTCGACGGGGAATTGGCCCAGGCGCGCACCTTCGAGGGGCGTCTAGCCAACACGGTGAACGACATGGCGCTGGCCATCGGTGCGGCGCGGGGAGGCGTTGGGGAATTCTTCAAGGGAGTGATCGACGAAGTCTCGCTTTACAACCGGGCGCTGTCGGCCTCGGAGATCCGGAGCATCTACGAGGCGGGTGAAGCTGGGAAGTGCAAGACACCCTTTCCTCCACAAATCAGGAGTCAGCCGCGAAGCCAGACCGTTTACCTGGGGGAGACGGCAGTATTTGCGGTGAGTGCCAGCGGGACGGGGCCGCTGAGCTATCAATGGCAGTTCAACGGGGGCGTGTTGGCCGGGGCGAGTGAGGCGAGTCTGGCGGTGACCAACGCGCAGGCCAGCGACAGCGGGGATTATCGGGTGGTGGTGAGCAACACGTCGGGGTCGGTGACGAGCGTGGTGGCGACCTTGACGGTCAACACCAACCCGCCCGTGTGCGTAGCACCCCCGGCGGGCCTAATCGCTTGGTGGACCGGCGACGGAACGGCGAGCGATTTGCTCGGCTTGAATCCTGCCGAGTTGCACAATGGCGCCTCGTTTGCGCCAGGCAAAGTGGGGCAGGGCTTCAAGCTCGATGGAGTGGATGATTTCGTCCTGGTGCCAGACGACGTGACGTTGCGCCTAACCAACGAGTTGACATTTGAATTGTGGTTCAAGGCTGAGTCTTCGACTTGGGGAGGTCTAATCGACAAACGAGGCGATATCCGAGGAGCGAACTACGGGTTAATCATCTCCAGCGATTACGGCGTGCAACTTTATTACAATGACCCCGTTGTCTTCGGCGGCGACCATCCGGGCAACATTTTCGAGATCGCGGCACACTTCCCATTGCCCACTTTGAATGAGTTCCACCACTTTGCGGGCACTTTCCGGCAGGTGGGTGCGGACAACATTGCATTGGAGATGTACATCGACGGCGCGCTTGTGGAGAGTCGCCTGTTCTCGGGCAACCTGGCCCGCACGCTGAACAATGCGCCGCTGGCCATTGGCGCCGTCAGCGGCACTTGTTGCTATTTCCGAGGAATCATTGACGAAATCTCGCTTTACAACCGCGCGCTCTCCGGCTTCGAGATCCAGGGGATCTTCAGCTCCGGTGCTGCCGGCAAATGCAAGAATATCCCACCCACAGCACCGCAAATCCTCCTGCAGCCGCAGAACCAGACCGTCTACGTGGGAGAGACGGCGGAGTTTAAAGTTGCCGCCCGTGGGACAAGGCCGCTGAGCTACCAGTGGCAGCTCAACGGGCAGTCCGTGGCCGGAGCGATTGACGCCGGATTGACGGTGACCAATGCGCAGGCCAGCGACGGCGGGGATTATCGAGTGGTGGTGAGCAACACGGCAGGATCGGTAACAAGTATCGTTGCCACCTTGACCGTGAATACCGATCCGCCCGCGTGTGTGGTGCCGCCAGCCGGCTTGGTCGCTTGGTGGACCGGTGACCAGACGGCCGGTGACTTGGTGGGCAACAATCACGGCCAATTGCAAAACGGGGCCTCCTTTGCGCCAGGCAAAGTGGGGCAGGGCTTCAAGCTCGATGGGGTGGATGATTTCGTGCTCATCCCAGACAGTTCGACGTTGAACCTAACCAACGCCCTGACGGTGGAACTGTGGTTCAACAGTGACGAATGGGCCTCGGACAAATCGTATGCGCTGATCGACAAGCGTACCTGGATGACGTGCAACTACGGGGTAATTGTCTCCCAGCAGTGGGGCTTCCAGCTTTATTACAATGATCCCAACGTGTTCGGCGGTGATTATGCCGGGAACCTCTTTGAAATCTCCGCCTATTTTCCGCTGCCAACACCTGGAGTTTTCCACCATTTCGCCGGGACATTCCGGCAAGTGGACGACGGGCACATCGAGTTGAATACATTTTTCGACGGGGAATTGGCCCAGGCGCGCACCTTCGAGGGGCGTCTAGCCAACACGGTGAACGACATGGCGCTGGCCATCGGTTCGGCGCGGGGAGGCGTTGGGGAATTCTTCAAGGGAGTGATCGACGAAGTCTCGCTTTACAACCGGGCGCTCACTGGTTCCGAAATTCAGGCCATCTTTCGCGCGAATAGGGCCGGTAAGTGCAAAGAAGGTTTTGCTCCGAGGATCGCCCATCAACCGGTGGACGCAATCGCGATGCCGGGAGCAACCGCCGCGTTCAGCGTCGACGCAGTGGGCAGCGAGCCGCTCACTTATGAATGGTCCTTCAACGGCACGCCGATTCCTGGCGCAAACTCTCCAGTGCTGAACATCGCGAACGTTGGGATCACTGACGCGGGTGCATACTCGGTTGTCGTCAGCAACGCCTATGGCTTCGACGCCAGCACGGCCGCGAAGTTGATCGTGGACACCAATCCCCCGCCTCGAGTGGTGGCTCCTGAAATTGTTTCCCAGCCGACGAACCTCACGGTCATCGAGGGTTCAACGGCCACATTTAGCGTCGCTGCGACGGGCACGGCGCCTCTGAGCTATCGCTGGCTCTTTAACGGACTGGAGTTGGCCGGTGCCACCGAAGCCGTGCTCACATTAAGGGCGGTTGAATTGCGGCAGGCCGGCCTTTATTCAGTGCGCATTTCCAACGCCGCGGATTCCATCACGAGTGAAGCAGCCAGGCTGGTGGTGCGGCCGAATACCAATCCGCCCGCCATCACTCGCCAACCGGCAAACCTCACGGTGCAGCCGGGTGGAACGGCCACGTTCTCTGTGCTGGCCACCGGGGCTCCTCCGTTAAGCTATCAGTGGAGATATAACAATGTGGACCTGCCCGGGGCCACCAATAACACCCTGTCACTGCCCAACGTTCAGTTGAGCCACGGAAACTTTTGTCCCGGGCTTCATTTATTTCGCCAACCTGGCTCACGAAACCAACTCACTTAATTCGGTCGACGCGCCCATCTTTGATGTCGATGGGATCACGAAAATTGCAGGCGACCAGTTCCGGGCACTGCTGGCCGCGGGGCCGACCATCGGCTCCATGGCAGCGATGGGGCCGATCGCGGAGTTTCAAACCGGATCCGCTGCCGGGTACTTCGAAAGTAAAACCGTGGCGACCACAAATGTTCCCGCCGGACAAACGGCCTATGTCCAGGTAAGGGTCTGGGACCAGGCTACTGGCGCTACTTACGAACTCGCCCAGGCTTACGGCGGAAAATATGGGGCATCCCCCATCTTCCAGGTTGAAACAGGCGGTGCCGGATCTCCGCCCTCCAGGCCCGCGCTCCTCACGGGGCTCCAGAGCTTCTCGCTCAACCAGGGCGTCGCAGCGTCGCTGCAGACTTCGGTTATTACGGCGGGGCAAAAGCTTCTCGACGGTTCACAGGAATGGATCGTCAAGGCTCCCTCAGGGTTCCGATATGCCATTCAGTGCTCATCGAACCTGGTAGATTGGGTGGCTGTGACCATTGTCCTTCCTGTCAATGGCACAGCAACTTTCGCCAATCCGCCTGACGCGCCGTGCAACTACTTTCGGGTTCTGCTCCTGCCCTGAGCAGCGGCTTCGATCCGTTGCCCCAATCTCGCAAAAGCCGCTGCAGCTCTCACGGCAGGCGCGGGGCGTTTTCACCTGCCTCGAGTCCGTGGCAAACGCGGGCGCGGCATCGTCTTGCTTGCCGGCGGCGGAGCGAGTTTTTGTTTCTGTCCAAATGCTCCCCCCTGAGCCCGGCGACGCCGAACTCTTTCCGGTGACTCGATAATCCGCATCGACAAGCGGGCTGGACCGCGCTTTGAATCTTGCTTACGCGATGAACGCTCAAATGCGATGTCCCGCGTTTCAAGTTCGTCGAGCAGGATCTGAACGACGTCGCCGGGGTCAACAAACTGGTCGCCCTCGAAGCGCAGTCCGCGCCGTTCGAGGCGGCCTGGCATTTGGCCGCCAATTCCGACATCCGGGCCGGGGTGGCCGACCCGGAGGTCGATCTGCGCAATACGTTTCTCACCACTTACCACCTGCTGCAGGTGTTGCGCGCGCAGCAGATTCCCCAACTGGTCTTCGCCTCGACCAGCGCCATCTATGGGGTGCACCCTGGCCCATTGCACGAGAATCTCGGCCCGCTCTTTCCCATCTCCAACTACGGCGCGATGAAGCTGGCCAGCGAGGCGGTGATCAGCGCCGCCCTGGAAGCCTATTTGCGGCGGGCCTGGATTTTGCGTTTTCCCAATGTCGTCGGCCGTCGCTCGACTCATGGGGTGATTTACGATTTTGTCCAGAAATTGAAGAACCACCCGGGCGAACTCGAGGTGCTGGGGGATGGTTCCCAGGAAAAGCCTTACTTTCACGTCGGTGAATTGGTCGACGCCATGCTTTTCATCACGGAACGGGCGGTCGAGCCGATGAACTGGTTCAACATCGGGACCTCCGGCAGCGCCACCACCGTGCGCTACATCGCCGAGGCCGTCGTCCGCCGCCTGTCTCCGGGCGCGACCATTCGATATACGGGCGGCAAAAAGGGATGGGTGGGAGACGTCGCGACGTTCAACTATTCGATCGAAAAGCTTCGGAAACTGGGCTGGACGCCGCGCCTGACCTCCAACCAGGCCGTCGACCTGGCCGTCGAAGAAATGGCCGTCGAAGCCGTGCGCGCCAGTTGAAATCCACGCCTCTCCCTTGCTCATGAGCCAGTCCGCCAGTTCTTTCGTCAGGCTGAAGGCTGGGCCATGAAGCAAGCCGTGATTCTCGCCGGCGGCCAGGGCACACGGCTGAAGGATCGTCTTGGCGATTTGCCCAAGCCGATGATCCCGATCGGGGGGCGTCCGCTGCTCGAACATCAACTCGAGTTGGCCAGGCACTACGGCTTCGCCGACCTGCTGTTCTTCGTCCATTACCGGGCGGACCTCATCCAGGCCCATTTCGGCGACGGCGCCCGATGGGGCGTGCGGATTGGTTACGTGGTCGAGCGCGAACCCCTCGGCACCGCCGGCGCGGTCCTGGCGGGCCTCGATCAACTCGCCGATCGTTTTGTGGTCCTTTACGGAGACACCATGGTGAACGCGGATCTGCAACGCCTCTGGCACAGCCATGAGCAAGCCAGGCCCGACGCCACCTTGCTGGTGCACCCGAACGACCATCCCCTGGATTCCGACCTGGTCGAACTCGACGCCAACTCTCGCGTGACGGCGTTCCATCATCGACCACACCCCGAGGGTCGTTATTTCCAGAACCTGGTCAACGCGGGCCTCTACGTCCTGGAGAAGCGTGCGCTGGCCGGCTGGAGGTCCCGTTTCGCCGATCACCCGTCGCGAATCTCCGACTTTGGCAAGGATTTTTTCCCCGCCCTGCTTCGCGCCGGCGGCACTTTGTTCGGCTACAACTCTCCCGAGTACGTCAAAGACATCGGCACGGCCCCCCGCTACGACCGCGTGTGCGCCGAGTTCGCAAATGGCACGATCGCGCGCAGCTCCCTCGCCACGCCCCAGCGCGCGGTGTTCCTCGACCGCGATGGCACCCTCATCGTCGATCGGGACAACCTCCGCTCAGCCGACGGTCTCGAGCTGCTCCCGGGGGTGGCCGAGGCGGTCCGCGAGCTCAACCATCATGGCTGGCGCGCGGTGGTCGTGACCAACCAGCCGGTCATCGCCAAGGGCTGGGCCACCGAAACCGATCTGCAAACCATCCACAACAAACTCGAAACGTTGCTCGGCCGCGAACACGCCTTTCTCGACCGCATCTACTACTGCCCGCATCATCCGGACGCGGGCTTTCCGGGCGAGCGCGCGGAACTCAAGGTGCGTTGTGACTGCCGGAAACCGGGCATCGGGATGATCCGGCGCGCCGTGGCGGAGCTGAACATCGACCTCGCCCAGAGCTGGCTGATCGGCGATACGACCACGGATCTGCAGACGGCGAAGAACGCCGGCCTGCGCGCTATCCTCGTCCGCACCGGCGCCGGCGGGAAGAACGGCAAATACGATGTCCGGCCCGACCAGTTGTTCGCCGCGCTGGGCGAGGCGGTGAAATTCATCGTGACGCAGCCATGATCATCAGTCGCACCCCCCTTCGCATGAGCTTTGTCGGCGGCGGCTCGGACATGCCGGTGTATTATCGCAAATTCGGCGGCGCCGTCGTCTCCACGGCCATCAACCAGTTCGTCTATATCACGGTCAACCAGAAGTTCGATGAGCAGATCCGCGTGTCTTACTCCCGCACCGAGGAGGCGCGCACGGTGGACCGGATCAAACACCCGCTGGTCCGGGAAGCCCTGAAACTGCTCGGCATCGAGGGCGGCGTGGAAATCACCTCGATCGCCGACATTCCCGGCAAGGGAACCGGACTGGGCAGCAGCAGCAGCTTTACCGTGGGGCTGCTGCACGCGCTGCACGCGTTTGCGGGGCGTTACGCCAGCGCCGATCAACTCGCCCGCGAAGCTTGCGCGATCGAAATCGATCGCTGCGCCGAGCCGATCGGCCGGCAGGACCAATATGCCGCCGCCTACGGTGGATTGAACTTCATCCGCTTCCATCCCGACGATTCGGTGAGCGTCGAACCGATCCTGTGCCAGCGGGAAACGCTCCGCCAAGTGCAGGAGCACACCGTGGTCTTCTACACGGGCATTACCCGGCGCGCCTCCCTCATCCTCCGGCACCAGCAACGCGTGGTCGCCTCCGAGAAGAAAAAGCAAAAGGTCATGAGCCGGATGGTGGAACTGGCCCATCAACTCAAGCGCGAGTTGCAGGCCAATCGAGTGGCGTCGTTGGGCGAGATCATTCACGAAGGCTGGCTGCTCAAGAAGGGGCTCACCCGCGGCATCACCACCGGACGGATCGACGATTGGTATGACAAGGCCCGCAAAGCCGGGGCGAGCGGAGGCAAGCTGCTGGGCGCGGGTTCGGGCGGCTTCCTCATGTTCCAGGCCCCGCCGGAAAAACACGGGTCGATCGCGCGCGCCCTGGGCGACTTGCGCCGGATGGACTTCCGCTTCGAGCCCCAGGGTAGCCGGATTATTTTCGTGCACCATTGAGTCCCGCCTCTCAGGTGATCCGATCACCCAAGCGCAATCTGTTTTAATCATGGGCAGCCTACCTGGTTTTTCGCCACGCATCGGGACCATGAACCGCCGAGACTGGTAACTGGAAATTGAAAACAGGGCCACGCTCCGGATGAGCTTCTCCAAATCGCGATGAACCGGAGCGCGAGCCGTCCCGGCTCGCAGCGCTTCGCCCACAGCCGAGGGCCCGAAGCGTTCCATCGCGCCGGTCCTGGTCACGCGCTGCGCCCGGGGACCGGGCGCGCTCCGGGTGCGACGGTTCATGGGGAGGCCAGCCTCATTGGCTCGCAACGGTCGCCCCCGATCCGTCCGGCGGGTCGTCGGACGGCACAGGCGCGTCGCCTGTGCTACCCAGTGAGGAATAGTAAACTCAATGCCCCTGACTCCTGCACCCTGGGAATCCTGGCGTGCCATTGCCTTCTGCGCGCCGAACGCGCAAACTCTCGCGACGTGAGTTCCGCAAAGAGAATTGTCATCATGTCCATCGTCGCGTTCGCCGCGCTGATCGGGTTGCTCAGCTGGAACCCGGCGGAGAGCCCGCGCTCCGAAGCGAAAGCAGCTTTGACGGTTTATTGCGCGGCCGGACTGAAACCCGCCGTCGAACCGGTCGCGCAGGAGTACGAACGGATTTTTGGCGTGCCGATCCAGGTCCAATATGGCGGGTCCGGCACGCTCCTGAGCAACCTGCGCGTGGCCGGGCGGGGCGACTTGTTCATCGCGGCGGATGACAGCTACATGCAATTGGCGCGGAGCAACGGGTTGGTCGCTGAGATCATTCCGCTGGTGCACATGGTCCCGGTGCTGGCCGTTCGCCGCGGCAATCCGAAGAACCTTCATGGGTTGGCCGACCTGTTGCAGCCCGGCGTCACGCTCGTGATGGCGAACCCGGAGGTCGCGGCCATCGGCAAGGTCGTGCGCGACCTGCTGCAAAAGAGCGGCGAGTGGCCCGCGTTGGTCCGGCAGATCAAAGTGCTCAAACCGACCGTCAATGACGTGGCCAACGACCTCAAGCTCGGCGCCGCCGATGCCGGAATCGTCTGGGACGCGACGGCCCGGCAATACCCCGAGCTGGAGGGGATCGGCCTCGAGTCCTTCGCCGCGGTGGAGAACACGGTGCCCGTCGGTGTGCTGAAATGGTGTCCGCAGCCCAGGTCGGCCTTGCGGTTTGCGCGCTACCTTGGGGCGCGCGATCGCGGTCTGCGGCAGTTCGAGCGCACCGGTTACCAACCGGTCCGCGGCGATGCCTGGGCCGAGACTCCGGAAGTGGTGCTCTTCAGCGGCGGGACGAATCGAGTCGCCCTGGAAGAGGCCCTCCGGCGGTTCGAGGAACGGGAAGGCGCCCGGGTGACCTGCGACTATAACGATTGCCGCGTCCTCGTCTCCCGAATCAAGGCCGGCGCGCGACCGGACGCCTGCTTGGCCTGCGACGTTTCCGTTCTCCGGCCAATGCGGGAGGATTTCGACCGCGTGATCGAAGCGTGCGGACAGTCGTATGCCATCCACCGTCGGTCGGATCATCCTTACCTGATGGAGCGGTTGCTGGCCGCCCTCTGTCCGGCCGAATCAGTTGGCTTCGGATGGCGGATGGGGCAACCTGCCCGGTAAACCCATGGGCGCATCGACGAATCCACAGCCAGGCGGGCCGAGCGGCGCGGCCGACCGGCCGTTCTTCATTTGTCTGTGGCTGCTGGGCGGACTCTACCTGGTGTTGATCGTCGCCATGCTGCTGGCGGACGCCTCGTTCACTTCGCCGGGCCATCTTTGGCGGGCATTGCAAGCGCGGGAGATCCGATACGCCATCAAGCTCAGCCTGCTGTCGTGCAGTCTCACCACGCTTCTCTCCCTCTGGGTGGCCGTGCCGCTGGGCTATCTGCTCTCGCGTCTTTCCTTTCGCGGCAAATCCCTGCTCGATGCCCTGCTCGACATTCCCATCGTCTTGCCGCCGCTGGTCATCGGGCTGAGTCTGCTCATCCTCTTTCACACGGCGCCGGGCCGGGCGATCGAACGATTCATCCCCGTGACCTATGCCTTGCCCAGCATCATCCTGGCGCAGTTCATGGTGGCTTGCGCGTTCGCGGTGCGGACCCTGCGCGCGACGTTCGATCAAATCAGCCCGCGCCAGGAGCAGGTCGCCCTCACCCTTGGTTGCCGGCGCAGCCAGGCGTTTTGGCTGGTGGTCTTGCCGGAAGCGCGGCGGGGCGTGCTGACCGCCGCCACCCTGGCCTGGGCCCGGGCGCTGGGCGAGTTCGGTCCCATCCTGATTTTCTCGGGGGCGACGAGGATGAAAACTGAAGTTCTGCCGACGACGGTCTTTCTCGAGTTGAGCGTGGGCAACCTCGAGGCAGCGGTGGCCGTCTCGTTGCTCATGGTGGCGGCGGCGCTCTGCGTGCTGGTGGTCATTCGGTGCTACGGCCTGGAGAAAACGCTGGGCCAGCCGCTCTCCCTGCGGAACGACCGATGATCGCCGTCGACCACCTTTCCGTGCGCGTCGGCCGCTTCCAGTTGAGCAACGTCTCTCTTTCCGTCCCCGCCGGGCAGCACGCGGTTTTGATGGGCAAAACCGGCGCCGGCAAAACCACGTTGCTGGAAGCCATCTGCGGCCTGCGGGCCGTCACCAGCGGGAGCATTCGGCTGATGGACCGGGAGGCGACCGGCCTGACGCCGGCGCAACGGGGCATCGGCCTGGTGCCGCAGGACGGAGCTTTGTTCCAGCATCTGACCGTGCGCCAACACCTGACCTTCGCGCTGGAGGTCCGTGGTTGGGCGAAGGCGAAGATCGCGCAGCGCGTGGAAGAACTGGCCGACTGGCTGCGGTTGGGCGCGTTGCTCGAACGCAAACCGGCCGGCCTGAGCGGTGGCGAAGCCCAACGGGTGGCGCTGTCGCGCGCGCTGTCGTTTCAGCCGAACGTGCTCTGCCTGGACGAACCGCTCAGCGCCCTCGACGAGGAGACGCGCGCCGAAATGTGCGAGCTGTTGCGGAGCGTGCGCGGGCGTACCGGCGTCACGATCCTGCATATCACCCACAGCCTGGCGGAGGCGCAAAAGCTCGCGGACAGGATTTATCTGTTACGCGACGGCCAGATTAGTCTCAACGGAGAACACGAGTGAAGCGCCTGGAGCGCGGACGGTCCCCGTCCGCAGCGCGTGGCCGGAACAGGCGACGTGGAACGATCCAGCGGGCTTGGCTGCGGGCGAAGCGCTGCGGGCCGGGACGGCCCGCGGCCCGTGAAGCGCCTGGAGCGCGGACGGTCCCCGTCCGCAGCGCGTGGGCGGAACAGGTGACGTGGAACGATCCACGGGCTTGGCTGCGGGCGAAGCGCTGCGGGCCGGGACGGCCCGCGGCCCGGACGTCAGTGCGCGCCTTTTCCCTCGAAGAAAGTGCGGAACCAGATCTCGGTGGTCAGCAGCGACCAGATGACCATCCCGTGATCCTCGACGCCGCGTCGGTCGCTCTCGATCAGCGCGCGCACGGCGGGTGGATGATAAAAGCTGCGCGCCTTGAGGGACGACTCGGACAACAAATCGTCCACCAGGGGAACCAGCGGGCCACGCATCCAGGCGCGCAGGGGGGCGTTGAACGGCGCCTTGGGGCGATGGACGATTTCGCGCGGCAGGTAGCGCTCGGAAACTCTTTTCAGCAAATGCTTCTGGTCGTTGCCGCAGATGCGATGCTCCGGCGCCAAGGTGAACATTTTCTCGACGATCCGGTAATCGGTCAAGGGCGGGCGCGTCTCAATGCTGGCGGCCATGGCGGCCTTGTCCGAGTAAGTCAAGTTATGCTCCGGCAGGAAGACATGGGTGTCATTCAAACACATGCGGGTGAGGTAGGACAAATCGCGCCGGGAAAGGGCCGGTTGTTGCGCGCGGTAAAACCAGGTGTCGTGATAATTGCGCTGCGGAAACAGATGCTGGAATTGCCCGGCGGACAGGGAGAGATCGGAGGCGAGGTAGCGTTCGGCCTGGGGCAGGGAGGCGATGGAGGTGAACCGTTTGAACCACCGGAGATACCGCAGGCCCTGCTTGCCGGTGGCGACCGGCAGACGCTCCGCCATTCGCTCGATGCCGCGCTGGAGGAAGCCCGGCACAAACTGCTGATAGATCTCGGCCTTGAGACAGGCCAGATGCTTGCGATAACCGCCGAAGATTTCATCGCCGCCCACCCCGTTGAGCAGAACAATGATGCCGAGGTCGCGCGCGGCCTGGGAAATCATGTAGGTATTGATCGTGGCCGGATCGGAGAGCGGTTCATCGAGGTGCCAGACCATTTTCGGCAACAAGTCGGCCACGGCCGGCCGCAACTCGAATTCGTGGAACTGGAAGCCCAGTTGGCGCGCCACCTGGCGCGCGTAAAAGCTGTCGTCAGGCATCCGCTCGTATTTCTGATCGGCTTCGCTGAACCGGATCGTGAAGGCGTGGAGGTCGCCGGTCGTGTTCTTGCGCATCAACGCGCTGATGATCGAGGAGTCCAGCCCGCCGCTCAGGAAGGCGCCCACGGGCCGATCCGCGATCATTTGCAGACGCACCGCGTCCTGGAGCAGCGCGTCCAGTTCATCCACCAGGGAGGCGTCGCCCGCCCGGTGATCTTCGCGCGGCTCGAGTTGCCAGTAGCGGGTGATCCGGAGTTGGCCGTTCTCGAAAACCAGGTGGTGCGCGGCCGGCAGCTTGGCGATCCCGGCAAAGCCTGTGCTCGGAGAAATCTGGAAGCGCGCGGGCGTGAGCAACGCCTCGAAATCGGGTTTCCGTTCGACGAACGGGCATTGGAGGATGCCTTTGATTTCCGAGGCGAAGACGAACCGCTCGCCGCTGCGCCAGTAGTAAAACGGCTTGATGCCGATCTGGTCGCGCGCGGCGAAAAGCCGGCCGGTCTGGGTGTCGAAGATGGCCAGGGCGAACATGCCGTTGAACTTGTTGAGACAACCGGGGCCCCAGGTTTCGTAGGCCCGCAGAATCACCTCGGTATCGCCGGTGGACTTGAATTGCAATCCTTTGGCCTGGAGCTCGCGACGAATGTCCTGGAAGTTATAAACTTCGCCGTTGAAGGAAATCCAGTAGCGGGCATCGGGCGTGGCCATCGGCTGGTGGCCGGTGGGCGACAAGTCGAGGATGGCCAGGCGGCAGTGGCCGAAGCCCGAACCGTGTTGCGGCCACCATTGCTTGCCCTGCGAATCCGGCCCGCGATGCGCCATGACGTCGAGCATGGCCTGCAACTGCTCCGGGTCGCCGCAGCGAATTAGTCCGGCGATGGCGCACATGGGGGAGTTCGGGGTTCTGAGTTCAAAGTTCTGAGTTCAAAGTTCGAAGTTCGAAGTTCAAAGTTCGAAGTTCGAAGGCCGAAGCTCGAAGTCTCGGGTACGAGTGCCACGGCGGGCCGGCGGCTGGACCCGTCCCCTTGAACTTTGAACTTTGAACCTTGAACTTTGAACTATTCATCGGCGAAGAAGCTTTTGATCCCGGCCACGAGGCGCGCATTTTCCTCAGGCAGATTGGTGCCAACGCGGATGAACCGGTCACCCAGCCCGAGTTTGCGGCTGCAATCACGCACGTAAAGGCCGAGCCGGGAGAGCAGATGGTCGCGCAGTTGGATGGAGGTGAACGGGCCGTCGAGGATTTTAAAGAGGATGAAATTCGACCAGGTATCAAACACCTTGAGCTGCGGGATGGCCGCCAGTTGCCGGCCGAGGGACTGCGTTTCCGCGATGCAGGCGACGCGCGCCCTTTCGTAGTCGGCGCGATGCTGGAGGCAGAGCCGGAAGAATTTTTCCGCCAGCGGATTGATGTTCCAGATGGGCAGGAAACGCCGAATCTCGCCCAGCACCGGCAGGTTGGCCGCGGCGACCAGGCCCAGCCGCAGGCCGCAGGCGCCGAAATCCTTGCCCAGACTGCGGACGATGACGAGGTTGGGGAACTGTCCCAGGTGCGCGCGCAGGGTGGGAATCTCCTCGCGGCGGACGCTGGTGAACTCGATGAAGGACTCGTCGATCACCACCGCCTTGAGCTGGCTGCAGCGATTGAGCAGGACGAGCAAATCTTCGGCGGACGTCTTCCGGCCGGTGGGGCTGTTGGGATTGGGCAGCACCAGGGCGTCGATTTCGTGCGTCTCGATTTCCCGGAGCAGCCGCTCGACGTTGACCTGGAATTCCTCCTCTTCGCACAACGGGAAAAGATGGAGGTGCTTGTTGAAATCGCGGATGACGTTCTCGTATTCCATGTAGGACGGGTAGGGCATGAGCCAGCGTTGGCCCAGCCGGGCCGCCACGAGGTGGATCAATTCCGAAGCCCCGTTGCCGACCAGGATCTGCTGCGGATCGAATCCGGTCAGCGCGGCGGCCAGTTCGCATTGTTCGGTCTGCATCGACGGATAATTGCGGATCACCTCCTCCAGGTCCTCCGAAAGACGCGCGATGATTTCCGGGGTGGGAAAGAATTTGTTCGAGAGATAGCAAAAATCCACGACGCGCTGGCCGCCGGCGGCCTCGGCCACTTGAAATACCGATGGGCTGTGCTGGCGTTCCTCCGATTTGAATATTTTCAAGGGCATAAGTTTGATGGGAACAGTCGCTCTGGGAGCGCGGACAGCCATGTCCGCGCGGACACGGCTGTCCGCGCTGCCCGTGCAAGGGGCGAGGGCGGGCGAATCTCAGGAGGCGACGGCATGGCTTGTCTCAGGGGGTGCTCCGGTCGGGCTTGAGGAGGCTGGCCGCGGCCGGGTCGGTTTTGATCAGGCGTTTGAAGGTCGGCGTCTTGCCGTCCGGGCTGGTGAAGAACCGGTCGGTGACCTCGATTTCGAGGACCAGGTCCGGGCCGAGCCGTTTATTCACTGCTTCGCGCAGGGCGAACACCAGCGCCTCAACATTTCGCGTCCCGGGACGGAGGGACACTTTCATGGTGACGCGGTTCCAGTCGGTCTGGACAAATTGGAAGCGAAGGATGTCGGTATGGGTCTGGAGCAGGGAGTAAAAGTTCAAGGACGGCAGGCGCGCGCCGTCGGGAGTGACGATGCACTCGTCCTTGCGTCCCAGCATGGCGCGGACTTTCGGGTAAAGGCCGGACGCATCGAGTCCGTCGGCCAGGCAGGCGATGTCCTCGGTCTCATAGCGGATGAACGGCATGACTGGATTATGCAAGCTGGTGGTGACGAGCTTGCGTTCGTCGGCGGCCAGGCCGGGAGCTTCCTCAAACTCCGGGTAGCCGTATTCCCAGTTGACTTCCATGCCGTCGTGGTCGGCCCGTTCGGTGATGACCACGGCCGGTTCGGTCATGCCATACCAATCGTAAAGTTTCCGGCCGAACGTGCGCTCGATGTTGGCCCGCTCGAAACTCGACAAGGTCTCCGAGGCGGTGAACACGCCGCGCACGAAGTCAAATTGCTCGCGCTGGGGCAGGGCGTATTCGGCCAGGACGTGGAGGGAAGAGACGTAGCCGCGGAGGTACTGCGGCCGGAAACGGAGCAACGCCTCGAGATAGCCTTGGGCGTTGGACGGCTTGAGATGATAGGCCGACATGTAAAGGGTGTTCTGCCACCAGTTGTAGACCCAGAGCGGGCCGTCGGGTCTGTCGGGCACATAACTGCGAATGGCGGCATAGGGCGCGCGAAAGTGGTAGCCCGCCTTGGCCCAATGCCGGAACATGCAGGCGTAATCGAAGGCCACATACCACTCGTTCAGGCGCATCGTCATCGGCTGGCCGGTCGTGCCGCTGGTATGGGCCACCACGCTGCCGCGCGCAAAGCGCGGATCCTGGATCTGCTGGAAATGGGCCCGCACGTCCTCCTTGGTGAGCACGGGCAGGCCCGCCAGATCGGCGACGGACCGGAAATCCCGTTCTGGATCGAAGCCCGCCTGGCGAAAGCGCTCGCGATAAAACGGAATTCCCTCCTGCGCCCGCAGCAGCGTGCGCTTGAGCTTTTCGAAGATCCAGGCGCGACGCTGTTCCCGCGGCCAGGCCTGCATCGGGGCCAGGAACCGGCGGCAAAGCCAGTAGCCATGCAGACGGGCCAGCGGGCGGATCTGTTTTTTATGCATGGCGGTAGACTTCGCGCAGCGATTTGCGGCCAACGCCGAACTTCCAATTGCGGTAGCGACGATAACATTGTTTGGCTGCCGGCAGGAGTATCTTCGGCAAGGCGACGTAGGGCTTAATCCGGTAATAAAGCGGCGCGTAGACCCGCTCGCCGTCCTGCTCGCGCTGCCGCTTGCCGAGTATCTGGAACGGGGCGCGCCGTTCGAACATGCCCTGGAGGCTCGAGCGCAGATCGCCTTGCCACGCGATGACGTTGAGGCACTCGCCCAGATCGCTCTCATAATGCGCGTCGCTGCCGCCGAAGGGAGCCAACCGGGTGGCCAGGAGCTCGTGCGCGCGCCGGTTCTCGGCGCAGGAACATTTGGCGTTGAACAGTTCGAAGCCGGCCACCTGGTTGTCGAACAGGCGCAACCGATCCAGACCGTCACGAAACAAGCCGTCTTTGTTCCGGAACGGATGCGGAACAAGACACAAGCCGCCTTGCGCTGCGATTTCGCGGATCGCTCCTTCGGGTTCGGTTGACTCGAGGGGACGTTGCAGGAACAGCCCGATGAGATGACTGCCGTCCGACAACGTTTTTTCTTCGCCGGGGATGAACTGCAGCGGCACACCTCGCTTCTTGGCCAGCCGCTGAAACTCGGTCGCGCCCTCCATGGTGTCGTGGTCCGTGATGGCCAGCGCGTCCAGCCCGACTTTCCCGGCGGTGCGGACCAGGGAATCAAACGTCATCAGGCCATCCATCGAGTAGGTGGTGTGACAATGGAGTTCGAGGTGGAGCAGGCGGGCCGACATGACAGGCTCAGGATTGGCCGAAAGCGCCGGGCGCACTCGCTGGCCCGGGCCAGCCGCAGCCACAGAGATTGGTCGACGGGGGTTGCATCTAGCGGATTAGTCCGACGCGGCGAGCGTTTCGTTCAATTCATCGAGGGTCCACGTCTGCCAGGCGACGATTTGGCGGGCCAGCTCATCGCTGTGCAGGGCCGCCCCCGCCGGTGTTGGGTGGAGGTTGGTGTTGGCGAAATGCTCCCGGACCGGATGCACGCCAAGGGCGGAATCCTTGAGCACGGGGATCACGGCGGCAACCTCGCGCAGGAACCGCGCATGGATTTTTCTCAGTCGGCCGGCATCGGCTGGCGGGCAATAGTACCATGGCAAGGCATAGGCGACGCGGATGCCGCGCTGGGCGCACGATTGGCGCACGGTGACCAGCCAGGCCTGTCCTTCCTGCGACAGAGGTCTTTCCGCCAGCGACGGGTTCGGGAACGCTCGTGTCATCGAGGTCTCGTGCCAGCCGCTCGGATGAAAATCCTGCGGTTGATAGGCGAACATCGGCCGGCGCAGGAGCAGTTTGCCCGTCAAGGTGAAGACGTGGTAGGCGCCCGGACGCAGATCCAGCAGGGATTTGAGCCACGGACAGGGTGCCCGCTCGGGCAGGAGTGCGGGCAAACCGGCGGCGAGGCTAATCTGAACGCCCAGGTCAGGCACCTCGAGCGAGCCGCCCAATAACGGCGGTTCCAAGGCCAGGATCAGCGTGTCACCGGGACGCGACTCGCTCATCGCGAAACGGACCAGCACCTTCGCCCCCAGGCCCGCCGCCAGCCCCATGTTCAACACGGGGATGCCGTCCCGCTGCAGAATGCGGCCGCCGTCCACGGAGGTGGCACAGCTGGATCCGCCGGCGACAACGACTTTGTGGGGATATTCGAGATCGAGCTTTTGGGCATAGGCTTTCTTCACGCGAATGCCATGTTTGTAGAACTGGACTTCGGGGTTCCAGAAAAGGGTATAAAGACCGCCGACGGCCCAGGCCAATCCAGCCAGGGCCAGGAGGCCCGCCGCGCGCCGAGGCACGGCGCTTTTAGAAAGCGAAGTAGATGAAGCCATTGTTCTTTCCCGGTGCCAGCAACACGATGAGCACAATCAGCGCGGCGACGACCCAAGGAGAGCGCAAGTAGCAATAGGGCTCATTCCTGCGCCGAACGGAGAGCCACTCGACGGTCAGGGTCAGCGCCGTCAAAAGGAGCAACCCGGCCAGCACCACCCGATCGCCCGGGAGGAGATAGTGCAAGGCCGACTTCAGGTTGGCGTGGCTGTAGGCCGACGGGGTGGCCAGCGTCTTCATTTTCGCAAACAGGGAGGGCGTGTCCGCTTCGTAGAAACAAAGCCAGGCGAAAAAAGCGGCGGCCATGGTCAGCCCCCAGCCAATCACTGGCGGTAAACGGACTCCGGCGCCCAGACGATTGACAATGAGAAGCAGGCCATGCAACGCACCCCAGAAGACAAAGTTCCAGCCTGCCCCATGCCAGATGCCGGAAACGATGAAGACCAGCCCGATCGTCGCCGACCACCAGCGGGTGCGTCCGCCACCCAGGGGGACGTAGAGGTAATCCCGGAACCATTGGCTCAGCGTGATATGCCAGCGCCGCCAAAACTCGATCACGCTGGTCGAGCAGTACGGGCTGAGAAAGTTCAGGGTCAGCCTGACCCCCAGGCAACGAGCCACGCCGATGGCAATCAAACTGTAACCAGCAAAGTCGTAGTAAATGCGGAGGCCGAAAAGCAGGTTGGCGAGCCAGACCAGATACGCGTTGGCACCGGGACCGCGATCGAAATAACCCGCCAGGTTGTCCGCCAAACAACACTTGAAAAAGAAGCCAACCACCATCCAACTCGCGCCTTCGTTGATTTGTTCCGGTAACCAGCGGAACCGGAATGACTCCATTTGCGGCAGCAGGTCGGCGCGACGCTCGATCGGGCCAGCGACGATCTGCGGAAAGAAGCTGGCAAAGTTCAGGTAATCCAGGAAGCGCGGACAGCGGCGCTCGAACGCGAGGGTGTCGACCACCAGCCCCACCATCTGGAATGAATAAAAGGAAATGCCAACCGGGATCGTCAGGTTGCGCAACGCATCGAAATGGAAACCCAGCACGCCATTGGCAATGAAATCGGCATACTTGTAATAGAACAACGGCAACAGTTGGACAGGAATCAGCACCAGCAGGTATCTAAGCGCATGCCGCGCGTGATGTTTCTGAATCCAGCCCAGCCCCAGGTACGACCCGATCGCGACCGCCACGAAGATGGCACACGTCAGCCAACTCACCCGGAGCAACAAAAACAACCCCAACGAAAGCAACGCTACCTGGTCGAAAAGCTCCGGCCTGCGTGCTTTGCCCAAGCGCGTCCAGAGGAAACGCAAGCCAAGCAGCAGCGCCAAGCCACCCAATAACGCCGACCAAAAACGCAGTTCCGCAAAATTCATGGCTTACCCGGCGTGTTGACCAGTCAATGGCTCCGGCCTTGGTCTCGTTACGTTGGGCTTGGTCATCTCCTGCGGGTTAGGCCAGCGCGGCACCTGGCCCGAAGAACCGATCGGCCCAAATCTCGAAGGCGACCAGGGCGTAGAGTTTGCGGGCGAAGTTGCGCCGTCCGGACAGATGCGCTTCGACGGCCTGGGCCAGCGGCCCGGCTTGAAGCAGCCCGCGCCGTTTTATGAATTTGGGTGAGGTGTAGCGCTCCAACAGGTGGCGCAGGGGCCCGCGGAACCACTGGTCGATCGGCATGCCGAATCCCTGCTTGGGCCGGGCGAACAATTTGGCGGGCAGCCGCCGGGCCAAGATCGCCTTGAGGATGGCTTTGCCGCCTCCGTTCAGTTCAGCGTGACCGGGCCATTGCAAGGTTCGAGCGACGAATTCCGCATCCAGAAACGGGCTGCGGGCTTCCAGGCCCACGGCCATGCTGGCCCGGTCCACCTTGGTCAGGATGTCTCCTTCCAGGTAGTTCTCCATATCCGCCAGCATCCAGCGTTCGATGACCGGCCATGTCTCCCGGTGCTGCCAACTTTGCGTGAACGGGTCCGGTTCGGTTTCCCCCGGGGCAGGGTGGGCGAGTAACCCGGCGAGTTCGTCGCGCTTCCAGAGCGAGGAGAGCCAGCGGGCCAGTTGGAGCGGATCGGTCACGGCCATGGCTTCCAAACTTTTTTGCACCCGGTCGTGCCACGCCGGGCTGGTCAGCCGCTTCCACGGGAGGGGTAGTCGCTGGAGTTTTCGGGCGGCCTGAAATTGAGCATACTTCGTGTAACCGGCGAACAACTCGTCGCCGCCATCTCCGGAGAGCGCCACCGTGACATGCCGGCGCGTTTCCCGTGAAATCAGGAAGGTGGGCACGTAGGAGTCATCGCCGAGCGGTTCGGCGGCGCGGCCCAGGATTTCCTCGAACTGATCGTAAACGGACGACGCATTGACGGCGAGTTCGTGGTGATCGGTGCCGAGTTGTTTGGCCACGGCGCGGGCCTGGGCGGCTTCGCTCCGCGCGGAATCATCGAACCCGACGGTATAAGTCTTCAACCGGCGGCCCGAGCATTCCTGAGCCAACGCCGCGATGAGACTGGAATCGACGCCACCGCTCAAAAAGCAGCCCAGCGGCACGTCGCTTTCCAGGCGGCAGGCGACCGCGTCCCGCAAGGCGGCTTCCAGCTCAAGCGCGGCATCGACCGTGCTCCCGCGGCGTCGTGAAGCTGGCTTTTGCGGCAGCGACCAATAGCGATGCGTGCGCAGCCCGCTCTGATCCCAGACGGCGTAATGTCCGGCAGGCAGCCGTTGCACGCCGTCCAGTATTGAGTGCGAACCGGGCACGTAACCCCATTCGACGTACTGCCGGAAGGCCGGCGTGGAGATCTGCAGCGGCCAGCGTGGAATGGCTTTGAACACGCCGAGCTCGGATCCAAATGCCAGGCGACCCGCGGCGACACTATAGAACAGCGGCTTCTTGCCCAGATGATCGCGCGCCAGCAACAGCCGCCGCCGCGGCTCGTCCCACAGCGCAAACGCGAACATGCCGCGAAGCCGCGCCACCAGGTCCAGGCCCCAGCTTTCGTATCCGTGCAGCAGCGTCTCGGTATCGCTGCGACTGCGGAACTGGTGTCCCAGACGTTCCAGCTGCGCGCGCAGATCGTGGAAGTTGTAAATCTCGCCGTTGAAGATCACGCGAACGCGCCCATCTTCGTTGGTCATGGGTTGGGCGGCAGCCGCCGAAAGATCGATGATGCGCAAGCGGCGATGGGCCAGTCCGCAATGCGCAGAATGGAAAAGGCCGCCTTCGTCCGGCCCGCGATGGATCAAGGCGCTTTCCATCGCCCGCAAGGTGGATTCCTCCGGAGGATTCTCGAAATCGACCAGCCCGGCTATGCCGCACATACGACGTGGTCCAATGGCGCGCGTCCCGCTTCCGGCGCGGCCGGATCCGGCAAGTCTGGCGTGGTTTGCATGTTTGGTTTGGCGCGGCTGTGCAATTGGGATAGGAGGCGTGACCTGAGCGCCCCGCCTCAATAAGCAATTATCCGCTGCCAATTCTTAGTGACAAGTGGAAACAACGACCCGAGACCCTGACGGGCGCTGCCCCCAGTCTGGCTTTCCAGGAATCTCCGTTGCGCAGGCGCCAATGGCCAATGTGCAATGAGCAATGAGCAATGAGCAATGTGCAATATCCTCAGATTGCTCATTGCTCATTGCTCATTGCTCATTGTGGGGCGAATCCTCCCGCCGGTTCATGGCCCCAAGGCGCTGCGCGCGATCAGGTCGAACTGTTCCAGCCAGCGTCCCGGGGACACTTCCCGGTCCAACCAGAGCCGGCCTGCCGCCCCCAGGCGCTGGCTCAAGCTCGCGTCCTCCGTGAGCTGCAGGATGCCATTCCGCCAGTCGCCGTGCTGCCCGGGCGGCAGGAGAAAACCGGTCTGTCCGGCCACGATCAACTCGGGCATGCCGCCGACCTGGCTGGCCAGGATCGGTTTGCCGGCCTCGTAGGCTTCGTAGGCGACCGTGCTCAATGGCTCCGGCCAAATTGACGGAAACAGGATCGCCCGGCACCGAGCCTTGAGCTGCTGCTTGGCTTCCCCCTCGACGTGGCCGACCCAGCGCACATTGGGCGGCGCTTGCGCGCGCAGTTCGGTGACCAGCGGGCCGTCTCCCGCCATGACCAATTCCACCTGACGCAAGGCGGGATCCTTCCATAACTCGACCAGGAAACGCGCGCCTTTGCTCTCGACCATGCGCCCCAGGAAAAGAAAATAGCCATCATCGCGCGCCTCGACAGGGAGTGGTTGCGTGTGCCAGGAATGGCGCAAGGTGTGGAGCCGGTCGGTGAACCAGCCGGCTTGGGCGAAGTTCTGTTTCATCTGTTCGCTGACGGTCACCCAGGCGCGCACGGCGGCGAAGTCGCCACGGCGCTTGAGGCGCGCGTAGCTCAACGCCAGCCAGCCGGTCAGGAGACGTCCGTGCCAGGTCCCGTGCCAGGTCTCCTTCCAACCAACCCAGGGATCGTCCGCGCGCAGGAGCGTGGTCCCGGCCATGAGCGTGCCGCTGGGACTGACCGGGCGATAATTGTGCAGCCACTGGATGATGGGCACCTGCAAATCCAGCGCCAGCCGGTACACCCCCAGCGAAATCACCGGGATGACATTGTGCAAAATCCAAACATCGGCCGGCCGGCCTTGGTGCGTCTGACGCAGTTCGGCCAACACCGCCGGGTTTCGCCACAGGAGCATGGGCTGGCGGAACCGGGCCGGCGCGCCGGGTCGCTTCCATTCCGTCGATTCCCGCCAGAACCGCGTGACGCAATGGCCGCCCTGCTCCAAATCGGTCGCGATGCGGGCCACGGACTTCTCTTCACCTCCCGGGCCCAAGTAACGATTGAAGACCTGGATGATGTTCAAAGGGCGGGAGGGGACGGGTTGGCCGGGAACGGTTGGGGTGATGATTTGTTGTCGCCGGTCCATCAAACGCCGCGACCCTAGTCGGTGGCGGGCGGACTGCCAATTGCGGATTGCGGATTGCGGATTTGCCGATTTCGGATTTCGGATTGCGGATTGCGGATTGCGGATTGGGATTGCCGAATCGGCGAAACGCTGCCGAAGAAATTGCGCGACACCAGCGTGACACCTCACACGCCGCTCCCACAAGCGCCCAACGGCCACCTTCAATCCGCAATCCGCAATCCGCAATCCGAAATCGGCAAATCCGCAATCCGAAATCGGCAAATCCGCAACCCGCAATCCGCAATTGGCAGTTGCCTGCTTCGTGCCGATTCGTTCAAGTAGCCGCAGCTCATTGTGAAACAGATCGCGCAATATCAAGACGGGCGACTGGAACTACAGGAAGTGCCCAGGCCCACCCCGCCGCCCGGCGGACTGCTCGTCCGCAACACCCACTCGATCATCAGCGTCGGCACGGAAAAAATGAAGGTCGAGCAGGCAAGGATGAACCTGTTGCAAAAAGCCAAGGCCCGCCCGGACCAGGTCCGCAAAGTTTTCGACACCGCCCGGACGCTGGGCTGGCGAGCGGCGCTGGAAAAAGTCCGTAACCGCCTGGAGACGCCCACGCCCCTGGGCTACAGCGCGGCGGGAGTGGTCGAGGCGGTGGACTCCGCAAACACTCGCTTCCGGGTCGGGGACCGCGTGGCCTGCGGTGGAGCCGAGTGCGCATTTCACGCCGAGTACATCGCGGTGCCCGATCTGCTGGCGGCGAAAGTGCCCGAAGGCGTCGAGAACTGGCAGGCGGCTTACACGACCCTGGTCTCGATCGCGTTGCAGGCGGTGCGCCAGCTCGAGCCGCGGCTCGGCGATCGCGTGCTGGTGACCGGCCAGGGGTTGGTCGGGCTGCTCGTCACCGCGTTGCTGCGGGCCAATGGCGCGCGCGTCCTGGCGGTGGACCTGAGAGAAGTCCGCCGGTCGTTCGCCCTCGCGATGGGGGCGGAAAAGTTCGTGGTCCAGGACCGGCCGCTGCTGGCCGAGGAAGTGCGCGCGTGGACCGAGGGCCACGGCGTCGATGCGGTGGTCCTGGCGGCGGCGACTCCGAGCAATGCGCCCACCGAGCAGGCCATCGACCTGTTACGGGATCGTGGCCGGTTGGTGATCGTGGGAAACTCCAAGGTCGATCTGCACTGGCAGCAGGCCTACACAAAGGAAATCGAGGTGCGCTATTCGCGCAGCTACGGCCCGGGTCGCTACGACCCCGCTTACGAATGGGGCGGCGCCGATTATCCCGTTGGCTATGTCCGCTGGACGGAGCAGCGCAACTTCGAAGCCTGCCTGCACTTGATGAAAACAGGCGCGCTGGATCTCGCCGCCATCACCACCCGCCGTGTGCCCTTCGCGGAGTCACTCACCGCTTATCGCGACTTGCTCGGCGACGGCGCGGCCAACCAGGTCGGGGTGGTGCTGGAATATGGACAGGATCCGCAATCCGAAGTCCGCAATCCGCAATCCGAAGTCCGCAATCCGCAATCCGCAATCCGACGTCCCCAATCCGCAATCCGCAATCCGCAATCCGCAATCGGAAGTCCGGTCTCGCGCCTGGACGTGATTGGCGCGGGCAACTTTGCGCGCACCATGCTGCTGCCTCATCTGCAAGGGCAGATTCCCTTTGGCACGGTGGTCAACCAGACGGCCCTGAGCGCAAATCACGTGAAAGACAAGTTCGGTTTCGCCCAGGCAGCCACCGACGCAGCCGCAGTGCTGTCCGCCTCAACCGCGCAGGTCCCCGGCTTGCCTCTCGCGGACGAGGCCGGCCGCGCTCCCCTCGCCGTGATCATCGCGACCCGACATCAGCTGCACGCGCCGTTAGTGATCGCCGCGCTTAAAGCCGGCCGCCATGTCTTCGTCGAGAAACCCCTCTGCCTGACGCGGGAGGAATTGGGACGGATCGATGCGGTCTTGGGCGAGAGTGCCGGTTCGGTGCAAGTGGGATTCAATCGCCGGTTCGCCGCTGCCAGCGTTGCTCTGAAGGAGTTGCTGGCGGCAACCCCCGGCCCAAAGACTTGTTCTTACCGGGTCGTGCCGGGGAAACTCGATCCGGCCCATTGGTATGCGAACTACACCGAGAGTGGCGGACGCGTCTTGGGCGAGGCCTGCCATTTCCTGGACTATTTCTGCTTTCTTTTCCAGGCGAAACCCGTCCGCGTGCTTGCCCAAACCACCTGGCCGGCCACCGGCCGGTTGCCCTTTCCAGACAGTGTGGCGGCGCAAGTCGAGTTCGAGGACGGATCGTGCGGACAATTGACCTACGCGGCGGAAGGGGACGCCAGCTGGCCAAAGGAGCAATGCAGCGTGTATGGCGCCGGCCTGGTTGCGGAGATCACCAATTTCCAGGAACTGATCGTTCAGCGCGGCCGCAAGAAGAGCAGCCGCTCGTTCGACGGCAAGGGGCACGCCGAGCAAATGGCGGCCTGGTCGGCGTTTCTGCGCGGGGAAGCCGGGCACCCGTTGCCCTACGAACAATCGCGCCAGAGCATGGCCCTGACCTTCGCTGTGCTGGATTCAATCCAGCACGGAGGCAGTGTGGAGATTTAGCAATTGGGCGAGTGGCCGGTGGAGAATGACCAATGACCAATGACCAATGA
>WNGF01002139.1_pt1 | contig 28121 bp, 16 predicted proteins | sample 5400641 | NCBI WGS metagenome assembly WNGF01 (sample SAMN13153371, study PRJNA577476) | soil metagenome | isolation source: 80 cm soil or saprolite under grassland replicate 2 | place: USA:California | collected 2016-06-15 | reverse complement strand
CTCAGCCCCGAGACGATCAGGTTCGGAACGAAGAGAATCTTCATGCGCCCCTCACCTCTGATCCCCTCACCTCTGATCCCCTCACCCTACCCTCTCCCCAGCGGGGAGAGGGGATTCGGCAAAAAGCCCCTCTCCCCCATCGGGGGATGAGGAAGGACTTGCTACCCTCTCTCCCATCGGGGGAGAGGGCAGGGTGAGGGGGCGGTTCATGCCGCGAAATTGTAGAGGCGCGCGGCGTTCTCGCAGACGATTTTCCGCCGCACGCTGTCGGACAGGTGAGCCGTCTCCTTCTGAATGTACTCGCGCGAGTCCGGCCAGATGCCGTCGGGATGCGGGAAGTCCGAGCCCCACATGATGTTGCCGGCGCCCAGCTCGTCGACGAGCTTGAGGCCGACCGGGTCCGTCTGATAGGTCGCGAAACACTGCCGCCGCCAGTACTCGCTGGGCGGCATCGCCAGCAAGAGGTCCTTGAACTGGTCCTCCCATTCACCGTCCATGCGTGTCGCCGCCGAGCGCCCGTGGATGGCCGCGCCGGCTTCCCGTGCCGCACTCGCGAGCCCGCGTACATATGCGAGCGGGTGGAGCGCCCCTGCGCGTCGATCGAGCATGCCACGTAGCAGGTGGTGCCGGTCAGCTCCGCGACGCGCTGCCGGTCCAGCAGCTCGACCGGCGCGCCGCGCCGCTGCCACTGCTCCGCGCGCGCGCGCAGCGTCGCGATGGCGACCGCGTGCGGCGCCGCGCTGATCCAGCCGGACTGATGCGCCTGGCAGGAGATCTTGTGGCGGGCGATGAGCTCGAAGACGAAGTCGGCGGCGGCGCCAGCGAGCTGCCACATCCGTTGGCCCATCTCCGGGCCAAACTTTCTCTCCAGCTCGTCCGGATCGTCCTTGAGTCCCGGAATGACCTGGCCGCCGTTGCGGCCGGACCCGCCCCAACCGGGCTCCGCAGCGTCCAGTACCACCACGTCCGCGCCCCGCTCGGCCAGGTGGAGGGCCGCCGACAGGCCTGTGTAGCCGGCTCCGACCACCGCGACGTCGGCGCGGCGGTCTCCCTCGAGGGACCGCGACCCTGGCAAGGGCTCGGCAGCAGTCCAGAGCGAAGCAGGCGGGTCGGAAGACGCAGGCGAGTGGATCATCTTTCGGATGATGCCACAAGAGACGACACTCTGTTGTCACGGGCCGCGCGCCACCCCATTCACCCGTCGGGATGAAGGACCCAAAAACTTGCGACTTGACCATGGCGGCCGTCTGACGCACTGTTCCGGCACCGACCGGCAGATCTGGGCCGCTCATCGCGGGGCTCGAATTGATCTTGGTACCGGGCAAGAACGTGGGGAGCCAGAGGTGAAAGGCATGAGCGACACCGGCAGCCGACAGCTCGCGGTCGGCCTCAGGTACTCGCGATCGGTCACGGTCACGGAGGAGATGACACCGGCGCACCTGCGTCACGAGCCGATCCGCGTCCTCTCCACACCGGACATGATCAGCCTCGTGGAGCAGACGGCGATTGAGGCTGTGCAGCCGTGCCTGGCGGGCGGCCAGGCGACAGTGGGCACCCGCGTCGACATCGCCCATCTGGCCGCAACACCCGTCGGTATGACGCTGACGATCACCGTCGAGCTCACCGAGATCGACCGTCGGCGACTTGCCTTCCGTGTCGAGGTGCGCGATGAGCTCGAGGCGGCAGCGAGAGGGACGCACGAACGATTCATCGTGGACGCCACCCAGCGGATGCCGCGCCTCCAAGACAAGGTCAACCGCTGGCAGGCGACAGGCGGCCGGCCAGCCTAGCTCCCTCCGAGCAAGACGTTTCCGTTGAGCCGAGCTTGACTTGCCCGCTGCGCTGACCTGCGACGGAATCAGAGCGTCAGCTCCACCCAGCCGTCGCCCTTCGTGAACCCTTTCGGGAGGGCGCCTTCAAGCTCGTCACTCCGCACGAGCTGCTTGGCGGTCTGTCCTTCGAGCGCGGTCATGAGGCTCGGCATCGGAATGTGGGGGTACTTGGGCACATCGGCCCGGGTCGAGCACATCGCAGCAAAGCGACCCTTGGGCATTGCCTCGAGCGCGCCACGGGGCGTTGCATTGTGGCTACCGTGGTGACCCACCTTGTAGAAATGAAGGCCGGCCAGCTCCTGTTTGGAGTCGGATTGCAGCGAACCCGCATTGGCGGCGTCGACGCTGCCGTAGAGCCACCGTTCCCAGTTGCCCCATTGGGCATCGCCGGGAAACAGCATTCGCTTGCCATTGAATTCGAACAACAGAACGAGGCTCGTGTTGTTCCGTGAGGCATCGATCGAGGCCACCGCCGTCTCGAGATCATCGGGCGACGCCTCAGCGAGGGCGCTACGTATCTCCTCGATTTGCGTGCGCCCGAGGATGTCCTCCCAGACCGTCTCCGGAACGAGTGCCCCCGGGAAAGGACTGATCTTCGCATCGGGCGGGAGGCCTGCGGCGGCGGCCGCCAATTGCTGCCACCCCTGCTCCGACGGCGGATCCAGATCGCGCAGGAACTCGTCCGTGTCGGGCGGGCCGAGCACCGTCGTCCTCAACAATCCGCGAAGTGGGCCCGGCAGCGCCGGCGCATCCTTTCCGTTTCGCAAGTAGCCAGGCTCCACCTTGCCGCGGAAACCGCTGCGGAGGAGATCGATGGCCTTGCCGAGCACCGTGGCGCCCGCCGCCATGCTCGGGCCACCCGAGTTGTTGTAGAGGATCTGCAGAACCGCAGCGGTATCGGCATCCGCGTCGAGCCGCATATAGTGATTCTGGAGCGCCATCGTGAGCGCCTGCTGCTTCCGCTGCCACTCGGCGGCCTTGGGGTCCTTCGGATTGTCGAGCCATGGCAACCACAGAGCGCCCACGTCGAAGTCTGCGAACTGGTCGGCAAACATGCCGAAGCCCGAAATATGATCGTAGTGCTGGTGCGAGGCGACCACCAGCGCGAGCTTTCTTCCAGTCACCTTGGCGATGTCGGCGAAGGCATTCTGCAGCAGGTCGCTGTGACGGCCCTGCAGAACGCCGCAGTCGACGAGCACGTACTCCGGTTCCCCCTTCGCGTCGAATCGGATGAGGAAGCAGTCCCCAAAGTCGACATCGTACATGCGAACCTGCACGTCACCGACGGGCGCCGGCTTGCGACGGCGAACGTTGACCTGGGGGGTCTTGCCCGGCCGAGGCTTGATTCGCTTGCGTGTGCGTGACATTCAGGCCCCCCTGTGAATCGCGGCAAAATCGAGCTCGACCGAGCGATCCTGCGAGTCCGGAGGAGTCGCCATGGCGCGCCCGCGCGCCAAGAAGGCGCGCTGCCGCTTCTCGCGTTGGTCGTCGCGGATGGGCTTCGCGATCACGTAACGGACCGTGCCCAGCTCATCGATCAGCAACACTGATCCGCCTCGATAGGTCATCGTGCCCGATAACGGGCGCTCGGGATCTGCCGGCACCTCTCGCGTTTGAATGACCTCCACGACCATGTTCATCTGCGTGAACCCACTGACTTGCCGGCGAATCGTATGGAACGAGGGAATCGAGAGATGCTTCTTGTCGAGCAAGGCGGGGTCGAGGCGCAGCGCCGCGGCGGTGCTCGCGTTGCCCACGTACCGATTCAGGAGGGTGCGATTGGAGTCCTTCTCCGCGCGCGTCAGGCCGCGACCCGTGCCGAATGACAGTCCCTCGAGGCGCGGTAGGCTCGGCTCGGCGAGCGGCCACAGGAGCGAATCATCCGCCAGCGACAGCACATCTTGCGGATGGATACGGCGCGCGAGGAACGACTGCACGAGCGCCTCGCGGATGCCGTCACCGTCGTCAGGATTGACGTCGAAATCCGAGGTAACGAGCGCGCGGAGGTAGTCTCCGAAGGTGATGTCTACCGGCGGGCAGTAATCGACGGCCCGCACGCAGATACGGAAGAATTGATCCGCGAGCCGGCTCGCCGCCGCCACCAGCTCGTCCGCCAGCGGGGCAGGTAACTCACCGGACGCGCCCGCGCCAATGCCGGCGAGACGAAAGAGATTCGCGGTGCGCCTGAGGTAGACGGAAAAATAGGCATCGAATACCGCGGCGACAAGGATCGCGCCGCGATCGTGCGGCTCGGTCGTCCATTCGATGTTGCGGGAGTCGGGGGCCGTGCCGAGGGCGCTGCGCAGGCCAGCGCGCATCCCGGTGGCCTGGCCGAACTGCTTTGCGAGCGTGACGAGAGGATTGTTGACTTGCTGCTCACCGACGATGACCGGCTTGTCCTGTTCGGCAACGGCGGCGGCCCGCAACTGGAATCGATAGAGAATGCCGCCCGTCTTGCGGATCGTCTCGATGAGCGCTTCGCGGTACGAAAAGTGGCGGAACAGGGCCACCAGGTCAGCGAATCCCTCGTGGAACGCCGCGACGTCATCGTTCGTGGGCTCGGTAAAATGGGCGCGGATACCGTCGATGACCGCATGCGTCGTCTCGTGCGCGATGATGTCGTGCGACAAGCAGTTGAAGATCATCTGTCCCGGCAGATTGGATCCAGGCGACTCGACGCTCGCCGGAAAATAGCCAAAGAGAAGGCCTTTGGCTTCTCGGCTGTAGAACGCATTCGCCTGCAGGAATGCGTGCGGAAAGATGCGCAAGCGCCAGATGTTCTCGGGGGCGCCCGGTCCCTTGCGATACCAGTGAATTCGCCGACCCAGCGCCGATTCGATGCTACGCACCGTCTCGCTCGCCACCCCATAGACCATCTGTTGGTGGAAGCGAGGGTCGGCTTCCGTCGGGTCGAGCCCTCCGCGCATAAGAATCCATGAATCGTCGAGGTCGACGGGCTGGTAGAAGCACCGGTTCGTGGCGTCGTAGTCGATCACCTCGAGAAGGTCCGCGACCGGCGGCGGGCCGTGCGGATCCTCGGGCGGGGGCGCGTCGACGTCGACCGGCCCTTTGAGGAGCAGCCGGTTCTCCACTTCGATCGTCATGAAGTTGCCGAGCGTGCGCCGCTGACCAGGATCGAATGCGAACACCTTGAGCGGCCGGACCGCCGGGCGATCGCGATCACGCCATGTCGCCGCGAGGTCAGCAGTTGGCCGTGTCGTCCTCGGCTTCGGCGTTTTCGTGTCCAGCCGCCGCCTCTGCTTCGGCTTTGCCATGCTCGAACCTCCTCTGTACCGCCAACGAGAGGATCCGCAACATCATCCGGACACTCATCACAGCGAACCGGGACCGTCCGCGGCTGGTCTCGGACGCGCAGAAGGCTCCTACAGGGCTGTCGGTCCGAGAACCATGCGTCTTGTGGCGTATACCCTACATCTGATTGCCCCCCGTTTCATGAGCACGGCCGCGGGATGATCAGCGGAACACGATCTGCATCGACCTGGCCAGCCGTATCTGCAGCATGGGCTTCACGACGTTGGACTGCGCGCGCAACTCGTCCACCAGCCAGCGGGAGGCCGTCGACGCTGCCGCGGCGATCAGCTCGCCCCACGTATCCTCCACGACGGCCCCGAGCTTCGCCAGGTCCGCCCTCGCGCTGCGGACGAGGTAGGACATCACTTCCCCCAGGTGCCCGTACAGCATGGCATGCACCAGACGCTGGCCGCCGATGGCGAACGATGGCATGTGCTGCCAGGTCACGGGCGCCAGCCGCAGGCGGTTCTCCCGCACCACAGGCCGTATCCGCACGGGATCGAGAATCGTGCCGTCGAGGTCACGCAGGATCATTCGCGACGGCACGCCGTCGCGAAGGGCGACGTACACGTTCTGCACGTGGGGCTCGAAGGCCATGCCCCAGCGGGCGTAAAAGTCGATCGGCCCTCGCATCAGGACGCGGCAGTAGGCGCGGAAGAATTCGTACGCCTGCTCGGGATGGTGGAGGTCCAGCAGCGTCTGCGCCTGCCGGGCCCCGGACCAGAGATTCACCGCAGGGACGACGACTTCCCCGACGCGCTGCGGGACGGGTGAGCGGACGATGGCGGAGAGGTGGGTCCCGATGCGCGAATCGGCGTGGGCCATGGACGCCACGTCGTACTGGAAATCGAGGCTGCTCTCACCGCCGGCTTCGAGGAACAGCCGGGCGAGGACCGAGACGACCGGCGCGTTTGCGCGGTTGAGCGGGAAGAGCAGCCGGTGTTCGGCGGTGAGGGTCACGTCGATCGGAAGCTTCACGTCGAATCCGGTGGCCACGAGCCGGCACGTCCGCTGCGACGCCAGGGGTACCGCCTTGAGCCGCTCGTCCAGGATCGTGATCCAGCCACGCTCCAGCAGCTCGGCCACGATCGGCGAGAGCTTGATCTGCCACGGGTGCAGAGGGATCACGACGTCCGCGCCGCGCGGGGCATCAAGGCCGGACCACGCACGGAAGCACGCCCGATGATCGCCGAAATTCGCGGAGTCGAAGCGGCAGGGCCGGACGGCAGCCATCGGCAGATCGATCGGCTCCCGGCACAGGTGGGAGCAATCGACCACTTGCGCGAGCGAGGGCCCGATCCGGAGCGCAGGAAAGGGATAATAGTGGTGTCCGTCGTACGCGGGCTCGATGGCCTGCGCCCGGGCGTCGAGGCCCTGGCCGAGCAGGCGGTTCAGCACGAGATTGGCGAAGCTGTTCTTGAAGTCCTCGACCAGAGGCCTGAAGTGGCGGATGATCTCCGAGGCCTCCAGGCACCGGCGAAGGGCGTGCAGGAAGCTCTGGGGCGTGCGCAGCGTCCGCCGCCTTCCGGCGCTCGTCGTCCAGGGAAAGCCCATGACCTCGAGGCGTCGAAAGGGAAGCGGACCGCTCACCGGCGCCCGGAGCGCCGGGGGCCGGCCGAGATCGAGCGACCACCGGCCAGCGCCATCCTGCCGCAGCGCCGAATGCGGCGCGTGGTCCTCCCGATAGATCGCCTGGAGTAGCCGCGACACCGCGACCAGAAAGGCGTCATCGTAGGCCTGGGCGAACCTGGCTCGACTGATTCCGCCCCTGCGCGCCCATCGCCTGACCTCACTCAGGGTCAGGCCCCGTCCTCCACGGCCTGACCGCCGCACTCGAGCCCGGCGACGAGGGGGCTCCGAGACGCGGCCGACCCCGCGGGCCGAGCGCCTCACATCGACTCGAAGACGTGTCGTCCCAGCTCTTCGTTCGTGATCGCGTTGAAGTCGCTCACACGCTCCTGCATGAGCCGCTTCACGCGCTCGGCCTCGCCGTTGGTTGCGAACTTCTCGATCAAGGCCGCGGTGTACGCGATGTGGCGCGTTTCGTCGAACAGCAAGGCGTCGAGGATGCGCACCAGCCGCTCGCGGCGGTCCGGGGCGCAGTGAGCCAGAATCATCGGCCGCTGGAGCAGGTGGTGAACCCGCGTCCGGATCTCTGCGATGTTCATCTGGATCAGCTCATCGACCGTGATCGGGTGGGCGAACGGGGAGCCGTCGTGGGGCTGCAGTGGGCTCTGGCGCGTATAGGCCGGCGAGAGGGTGGCGAGCTGTGCGTGGAACTTGTCGTCGACCGCGCCGGGAAAGGCGAGATCGAGCATCGCGATGTAGGCTCGAGCGTGCCGGGACTCGTCGATCGCGTGCTGCCTGATCTGCCCCGCGAGACCGGCCTCGGGCGTGCAGGCCGCCAGGTCCCACAGGTGTCCCGCGCCCTCGCCCTCCCGCGCCGCATTCGTCATGAGCGACGTGGCGAGCCAGTACGGGTCGGTGGCGGCCTCTCGATAGATATCGCCATAGCCCCTGGTCCCGAAGGGCGGTGGCGCCTTCTTGCATGCCGTGATGAGCGCCTGGCGGTAGTGAGGCCAGGCGTTCCCGGCGTGGCTCTCCAGAGCCTGGACGGTCAGCTCGGCCACGACGTTCATTCGTCTCGCTCGCCCCGAGGGGAGCCGCGCGGCAGGGCCGCGCGCGCTAGACCCCGGCGGTCACGGCGCCGGTCTTGAACGGCGCATTCAACGCCACGAACGCGATCTTGGCGTTCGGGAACTGCTTGCTGAACTTGGCGAGCTCCTCGGAGTCGATCTCGAGCCTTCCCTTCCTCACTTGACCCAGGACCTTGACCTTGCGCCCCTCGGCCTCCATCTTCTTCAGAGCCTTCGCGACCTCGGGTGACACCGCAAACGAAATCCGGCCCTTTCTCATCGGCGTATCTCCATGTCCTGCCGGGTTTGGGCGCGGGGATCACAGGCCCGCGCTCCGTGGTGCGGCGGTAGGCTAAGCCAGCGACCACAGCGAGTCAAGCCCCTACCCCAGTAGTCCCTTCCCATGGATCCCGGGACCCCACCCTCTTGCTCGGGTACTGGGTCAAGTTGCGAGCCAGACGAGGCCCGAGGGAGCCAGCGATGCGAGGCGTACGTAGGTGTACGTTGAGCGTCGCTGGCGACCGAGAACGAAGTATGGCGAAGCAAATTGACCCAGTACCCTTGCTCGACGTGCGTTTCGGCCAAAGACGGCATAGAATGCGGGCCCAGACAGCAATGACCCGCGACGACGAGGTGCGCCATGGCTGACACGACGAGAACGCGATCGGCCCGAGAGACCGAGCTCCTGGAGCGTGCCAGGAAGCGCCTGCCCGGCGGTGTGCTGGGCACGGCCCGGTACACGGCCGACGTCGCCTTCGTCGTCAAGCACGGCAAGGGCTCCAAGATCTACGACATGAGCGGGCGCGAATACATCGACTACGTCCTGGCTGCGGGGCCGCTCATCCTCGGCCACGCGCACCCCGCCGTGGTGGCCGCGGTACGCGAGCAGATCGAGGGCGGCAGCACGTACTTCATGATCAACGAGCCCATCATCCAGCTGGCCGAGGAGATCTGTAGCGCGATGCCCTGCGCCGAGCAGGTCCGCTTCACCTCCACGGGCTCGGAGGCTACCTTCTTCGCCCTGCGCGTGGCTCGGACGTACCGCCAGCGTGACAAGATCCTGAAGTTCGAGGGCGGCTTTCACGGCGCCCACGACTACGGGATGATGAGCTGGGCGCCGCGCTCGCCCAAGGCCTTCCCCGCGCCGATGCCCGACTCCGCGGGCATCCCCCAGGCCATCGAGGCCGAGGTGCTGATCGCGCCCTTCAACGATCTCGGCACGGTGGAGGGCATCATCGCCACGCACGCCGACGAGCTGGCCGCGGTCATCGTCGAACCGTTTCAGCGGCTGGTGCCGCCCCAGCCCGGCTTCCTGCAGGGGTTACGGGAAATCACGCGCCGCTACGGCCCGCTCCTCATCTTCGACGAGGTAGTCACGGGATTCCGCCTGGCCTATGGCGGCGCCCAGGAGTACTACGGGGTCGTGCCTGATCTGGCCGCCATCGGCAAGATCGTGGGCGGGGGCTTCCCGCTCGCCGCGGTGTGTGGCTCCGAGGAGCTGATGCGCCCCTTCGATCCGCAGTACGACGGCGCGGGATCGTTCATCTCCCAGTCCGGGACGCTCAACGGCAATCCCATCGCCGCGGTGGCCGGCCTCGCCACCCTCGCCGAGCTGCGCAAGCCCGGCGCCTACGACACCCTCCACGGCACCGGCAGGCGCCTCATGGCCGGCCTGACCGAGCTCGCCCACAAGGCGGGACTGCCCGCCCAGGTGGTCGGCGAGCCTGTCGTCTTCGATCTGCTCTTCACCGACGAGCCCGTGGTGGACTACCGCTCGCTCCAGAAGGCGGACGCCGCGCTCGGCCGAGCCTTCACCACCGGGCTGATCAAGCGCGGCGTGGTGAAGAACTCGCAGAAGATGCACGTCTCGCTCGTGCACTCCGCAGAGGACGTGGCCATGACGCTGCAGGCCTGCGAGGACGCGCTGAAGGCGCTCCCCAAGAGGAAAGCCCGGGCCTTGCGCTAGTCAGGATGAGATCTCAGGATCGGCTCAGGTCAGCTTCTCGAGCAGCGCTTTCGCCACGCGCAGATCCCTGGTCTCGAAGCCTTCAGTGAAACGCTCGTAGGTGCGCGCCAGGATCGCTCGCCCCTCGGCCCGCCTCCCGCTGTCGGTCGCCAGGAGGCCGGCGAGACTCGTCGCGGCTCGCAGCGCCAGCGACATCTCGCTCCGGCCTTGGGCAAGGTCGAACGCGTACCGGAACTTCTGCTCAGCCTCGCCCCGGGCTCGCCCATCCGCCTGCACGAGGAGCTCGCCTTCGAGGCGGTGAACTTCCGGGGCGAAGAACGTCTCGCGCTGCTCCTGGCTCAGCGAGGCCAGCACGTCACGCCCCTTGTCGGGGCGGCCCGCGCTTCCGTACGCCTCCGCGAGCAGACAGGCACACGACGTGTGCCGCGGGGCCGTCCTCGTGCGCCTGGCGCTGACGAGCCTCTGATGGAGCGCATCGAGGGCATCGGCGTCCCCGCCTTGCTCGATCTGTGCGCGGGCCAGCAGCACCTCGCCATCCAAGCTGTAGCCTGGCAATCCCTTCTCGTTGCATAGCGTCACGACCGCTTCGGCAGCCTGAGTGGCGGCCCGGTGGTCCGCCCGCAGCCAGTACACGAAAGCCCCGTAGCCCTGCGTGATGACGGTGGTCAAGGTGTGCGACAGCTGAGTGGCCAGGCCAATGGCGGCCTGGGTGTGAATGAGGGCCTTGTCTGGATAGCCGAGGAGCCACCACGTGAATCCAAGATGGGAGTGACAGCAGGCCCCGGCGTCGTGCCCGCCATAGGCCAGCGCCTGCTGGTCGTGCTGCTGGCGATCGTAGAGGGTGCGGCCCCGCTCCAGATGGGTGAGCGTGACTGCCGGTCTTCCCATGGCGTTGAACGTCGCCCACAGCGCGTGGTGGGCCTCCAGCAGCCGGCCGGTATCCCTCCCATCCTGGGCTAGCTCGAGCAGGCGCTCGCCAAGCTCGCACGCCATGGGATACCGTCCCTGCGCGAAGGCCGCGTACCACAATCCCCACAGCACGGGGAAACGGCGCGGCGAGTCGGTCAAACGGCTGCAGAGCTCGTGCGCGTGGCTGTACGAAGCTTCGACCTCGGGCGCGGGGGCTCCCCACAACGCGATGAGGCTCGGCCCGAGCGCGATGCGGAGGTCCAGCGCGTCCTCGAGCGTGGACGGAGTCTCGGGGAGACGGCTGGCGATCTCCAGCGCCTGTTGGAAGAACTCGATCGCCTCTCGGTGGGCCGAGCGCGCCGCCGCCTTGACCCCGCTCTCCCGGAGATAGCGCACCGCCTCTTTCCACAGCCGGCCTTGCACGGCGTGATGGGCCACGCGCTCGACATGTGCTCCGAGACGGTCCGCATACATGGCTTCGAACGCCTTGACGATGCGGGCGTGGAGCGCGCTCCGCCGCTCTTGAAGAAGGCTCCTGTAGACGACCTCGTGGGTCAGGGCGTGCTTGAAAGTGTATTCGACCTCGGGGAAGAGGCTCGTCTCGTAGAGGAACTCGGCCGCCTGGAGATGCGCGAGATCGCGCCGAAGGTCATCATCCGGCAGCTCGGCCACGGCCTGGAGCAGCGAGAACGAGACGTCGGTGCCGATGACCGACGCGGTCTGCAGCAGGCGCTTCTCCTCTGGCGGGAGCCGGTCGATCCGCGCTGCCAGGACGGCCTGGACCGTCGGCGGCACCAGCGGCGTCTGGAAGCTCTTCGCCAACCGATACGCACCCGGTTCCCCGACCAGCACGCCGGTCTCCGCCAGAGTCCGGACGCTTTCCTCGAGGAAGAATGGGTTGCCCTCGGTGCGCTCGATCAACTGGCGCCCGAGCGACTGGAGCTCGGGATCCACGCCCTGGAGCTCGTTGAGGAGCTCCTCGGCACTCTCCTGAGGCAAGGGATCCAGGCGGAGCTGGGTGTAGTACGTCTTGCTGCCCCAGTTGTGCTGGTATTCGGGACGATAGTTGACGAGGAGCAGGAGGCGCGCGGTCGGCAGGCTCTCCACGAGACTGTCGAGGAGCGCCTGGGTCTCCGTATCGCTCCAGTGGAGGTCTTCGAACACCAGCAACAAGGGCTGCGACTGGCTCTCCCGCAAGAGCAGCAGCTTGATCGCCTCGAGCGTGCGCTGGCGGCGCTGCGGCGGGTCGAGGGCCTGCCAGTGGGGATCTTCAACTGGGACGTCCAGGAGTCCCAGGAAGGCAGGCAGGCTCGATCTCAGGCTTTCATCGAGGGCCAGGAGCTTGCCGATGACCTTCTCGCGGATGTGCCCCTGCTCGTCTCGGTCCTGAATCTTGAAGTATCCCTTCAGCAGGTCGACGATCGGCAAATAGAGTGTGGCCTTGCCGTACGAGACGGAGCTGGCCTGGACGATCTGCCAGCCGTGGGTCCGATAGGAATGCGTCACCTCCCAGACGAGACGGGACTTCCCCACGCCGGGCTCGCCCACGATGGCCACGACCTGACCATGGCCGGCCGCGGCGCGCCCGAGCGCCAGGCGCAGCTGCTCCAGCTCGGTCTCGCGCCCCACGAACCGCGTGAGCCCCCGTGCGGCAGCGGCGTGGAGCCGCGAGCGCTTCGGACCAGCCGCAACCATCTCGTACACTTCCACCGGCGCGTCCAGGCCTTTCACGGGGACCGGCCCGAGCGGCTTGACCTCGACATAGCCTTCGGCGAGCCGGACGGTCTCGCCGGTCAGCAGGATGACGCCGGGGTCGGCGAGCTGTTCCATACGCGCGGCCAGGTGCGTGGTTTGGCCGACCGCGGTGTAGTCCATGTGAAGGTCGCTCCCGATGGTCCGCACGACGACCTCCCCGGAATTCAACCCGATGCGAATCTGCACCATCACGCCGTGCGTGCGGCGCACCTCGCCTGCGTAGCGGCGGATCGCTGTCTGCATGTCGAGCGCGGCATAGCACGCCCGCACCGCGTGGTCCTCGTGGGCCAGCGGAGCGCCAAAGAGCGCCATGATCCCATCGCCCATCACCTGGTTCACCGTGCCCTCGTACCGGTGGACAGCTTCCATCATGCGTTCCAGGACTGGATCGAGGAACTTGCGCGCCTCCTCGGGATCACGGTCCGCCAAGAGCTCCATGGAGCCCTTCATGTCGGCGAAGAGCACCGTGATCTGCTTGCGCTCACCTTCCAAGGCCGCTCGAGAGGTGAGAATCTTGCCTGCGAGGTGCCGGGGCGTGTAGGCGTCAGGCGCGGCGAAGCGAGGCTCCACCGTAGCGGACACGACTGGACGGGCACACTCCGAACAGAAGTTGGCGAGCGGTGAGATCCTTGTGCCGCAGCTCGGGCAGCTCCGGAGCAACGGAGCGGCGCACTCCTCGCAGTACTTGGCCTGCGGCCGGTTCTCGTGTTGGCACCTGGAACACTGCATGGCGAGCCCCCCGGAGCGAACGGAACACCTTCGGAACTTTGCAGGAGTCTAGGCGCAAGGATGGAGAGGGGTCAACGTGATTTTCCTTCACGGGCCGACGTGGAACTGCGAGCCGGGCGCACGCGTGTCACGCCTGCAGTCGTGGATCCACAGCATCCTGGGGCCGCGGCTCGAACAGTAGCTCCCGCGGGGTGAACGTGCCACCGCGCTCTCCGGGTTTCGGGCTCCACGACGTGCGCCCCGCCTGAAACAGGTCGCTCGCGATCTCGAAGCCGAGGCGCCGGTAGCTCTCCCACTGCGCCTCGTCGAAGAACTGATCGGAGGTCGCCTCCTGTGGAAAGCTCGAATGCGCCCCGTGGTACTGCGTGAGATCCGCGGGCTCGTCTCCCGTCAGCGTGGGCTTCACGTACACGAGATACGACATGTGTCCGGGCTCGTCCTGATACACGACCCTCGCGAGCGCGGCGTGCGCCAGCGAGAGCCGGTCGAGGTCGACCGTGTCCAGCTCGATCCGGGGCGCCCCGGTCCCGCTCCGGGTCAATTCTCCGGACCACTTCCCGCGTCGGAGCTGCTCGAGCGTGCCGAAGAAACGCCGGAAGGCCGGATCCAGCACCGCGTCCAGCTCGGGCGGAGTGAGGAACGTGATCTCGGCTCCGAAGTCCAGGCGCGCCTTGCGGACGAGATTCGCAAGGCCCTCGAACGTGTACGTCGGATCCGCCTCCGCGTCGATCACGAGGATCCGCGGCAGCCGCCGGCGTATCAGCTCGTAGCCGCCGAGATTCTCGAAATGCCCGCCGTCAGACAGATACCACCGCCGCGCGGCCGAACCGGGGAAGCGCGCGAGGAGCTCGTCCAGGAGACAGGTCTGCACCAGGAACACCCACCGCGTCACGAACGCCGCGAGCCGCTTCCGGATCGTTGGCGACCACTGGGGCCGCTGGCTCGGCTCGACGTAGGAATCCCACCAGTGGCCGAGTCGCACATTGCTCAGCCCGCAGAGCAGGCTCAGCCCGAGATTCGTCCTGGCTCCGAGTCCGGTCGAGAAAGCGGCCCCGGAGATCCCGATCCAGTGGCCCAGCGACAGCTCCTCCCCACCCGTCCAGCGCCAGAACATCTGGAAGGGCGGGGTGCCTCCACTCGAGCCGGAGCCCGCGGGGAAGATCCGGGCGTTCCTGCGCTCAGGCCTGCTGTGACCCGAGAAGACGGCGTGATGCCGGATGCCCGCGCTGAACGCCCGCGGTCCGATCGCCAGGCCGACCCCCTTGCGATCCCGCTGCTCGATCTGCGATTTGCCGTCGACAGTCTCGTTGATCGTGACGTTGATCAGGTGCAGCGGGGGGGCCTTGTGAGGCCCCCAGTCACCGTCCGCCGGATAGTAGTTGGCCAGGTCCGTATTGTCGCCCGGCAGCACCCGCGTGACCGTCTGATTGACCGGATCCGCGCGAAGCGGGTTCGAGGCGCCCAGGTAGGCCCTCGTGAGCCGGGCGCTGTAGAGCGACTGCTGCGAGGAGCCGTTGAGAAAGGGCCAACACCACCCGAAGATGAGCGCGAACAGCACCGTGAGGGCCCAGCCCAGCGCAGGGGCGCCGAGGTCGCCAAGGCGCCTGTGCTGGCTCAGCTTGTCATCCGGGATGCCGGTCAGCCAGTACCAGGGGGCCGAGCCCGGCGCCTTGAAGCTCCAGGCGATGGCGTGGGCTGCGGCGTCGGTGACGACGAGCAGCAGCGCGACGATCAGGAGGGCGATCGTGGTGGCGACGATCGACACCGACACGCTCGGCCGCTTACCTCCCACCCGGCCGCCGAACATGACCACGATCTTTCGCGCCACGCCGGCCAGGGCCACGAGGCCTGACAGCATCGACCCCACCCACAGCGGCAGGTTCGGCCAGTGCCTCGTGGCCACGGCCAGATAGGTCGTCTGGCTGACGGAGTCGATGCCTGCAAAGACCAGGACCACGAACGCCATCACCAGCGCGACCTTGAGCCAGGCGGAGAGCGTATGGCGGGATTCATCGTCCACGAAGATCTGCGCGGCTCGCCTGGGGTCGCTCGCCGCCCTGAAGACTTCTCTCGCCTCCTTCTTGCGCGCGCGTCGGACGGCATTGCCGTATGCCGCCAGCCAGCACATCACCGTCAGCGACTCGAGGGCCAGGAGAACCCAGGCCAGAGCCGTCCACACCGGCCCCGGCTTCGCCAGGAGCAGCGCCACGGTCAGACCCGCGGCGACGATCAGGCCGAAGATCGGGCGCTCGAAGAAATGGCCGCGGCTTCCCACCCGGCCGATCATCCAGTAGGCCCACCCGAGAGGAATGGCGCCCACGACGAAGGGGATCAACCACAGCGCGATGAACGGGCTCCACCAGATGAGAGCCCTCCCCGGCAGCCACCACTCCACGGCCTCCGCGTAGGCTGCCGACGAGGCGGGGAACAGCACCTCGACGGTCGCCCTCACCATGTGACCGGTGAGGAACAGCATGACGAAGAAGCTCAGCAGCACGATCTGGATCGCGGTCCAGTTGCGGACGAGCCCGGCGCCGGCCTGCAGAAGGTCGCCGGATCCGTTGGGCGAGAGATAGCGACCGTTCTCGCGCAGCCATCCGACGACGTCCGGCAGCGCGCCCTTCGCAGGCCTGGGGGCCGAGCCGGGCATCGCCGACAGGAGGCGCTCGACCTCTTCGGTCGTCTGCACCTCGGGTCTCGAGAACAGCCTGCCAAGAAACGCGCCGAAATACCCGCCGCCCGAGACGGTGGACAGGTAGTCGATCCGCGACAGCAGCCTCAGCTGGGCCAGTGCCTGAAAGACGCCGAGACAGAACGTGGCGCTTCGGATGCCTCCACCGGACAGCGCGACTCCCAGGGTATCGTCAGGCGGACGCTCGCTGTCGAGGGAATGACCCCGCCGCGCCCCGACGAGCGAGCGCTCCTGCTCCCACAATTCGCGCGGATAAGCATCTTCGTATCCGGAGGGAATCGCCATGGCCGCTCCGCGGGTCGAGACCTGAGAGGCACGCCAGAGTTTACGGGGACTGTAGGCAGACGATGAGCGGGTGTCAAGTCACTGGCGTGTTCCACTGATTCCGCTAAGCTATGTAGCTATGAAGGTGCCCACCGCCCTGGTCCTCGCCGCGGTCCTCGCGCTTGGCCCGTCATCGGCGCAGGCCGAGGTGACGGTCGTCGAGGACTGGGCTCAGCAGGCGGTGGGTGCGAAGGGCATCCCGGCAGGATGGACGACGTACGAGACGGTTGGGGGGCGTCCCACCTACGATTTCACCGTGGTGGAAGATGACGGACGTCGAGCGCTGCGCCTCAAGAGCCGCGACGAGCACTCGACGATCACGAAGGAGATCCGGGTCAACCTGCGAGCGACGCCCATCCTCGAATGGAGGTGGAAGGCTGTCACGCTCCCCGCGGGCGCGGATGTTCGCAGATGGGAGACGTCCGACCTCACGGGCCACATCTTCGTGGGGTGGCCGCGCTTCCCGGCCTTGCTACGCACTCGGCTGATCGGGTACGCCTGGGACACGACCGCTCCGGCCCAGACCATGCAGAGAAGTCGAAAGACCGGAACGGTCACCTTCTTCATCGTGCGGTCGGGGCCCCGAGAGCTGAACCAATGGCTGACGGAGCGGCGCAACGTGTACGAAGACTACAAGCAGGCCTTCGGCGAAGAGCCCGGCGACCCCCGCGTCGTCGCGCTCTCGATCGACACGAACGACACGCACTCGGTGGCGGAAGCGCTGATCGGCCGCATCATCTTCACGACCGCTGCCGCGGAGCCCCGAGCGAACAGGTAGCCGGCCGCCCCGATCGCGCTCCGCTGTCGCTCACCGACCCCGCAGGTGCGAGGTGGATCGATAGGTCGAGGCGGCGACCGAGCGGTCCACCACATTCATCTCGGTCTGCCGCTTCTTCCCGTGAGCCACGGCCAGACTGATCGTCGAGAACATCTCTCGCGATTCCTCGAGGACCTCGCCGGCGTCGTTGACGATGCGCCAGCGCCATTCCGTGCTTGTCCGGGTGGAAAACGCTGCGACTTGCATGGTCGGTTCCTCCCTACCAGCGGTTGCTGCCGCCGCTGCTCCGGTATCCGCCGCCGCTCCGGCCGCCGCCCGAGCCCGTCGAGGTCGACAGCTCGACCTTGAGCGTCCGGCCGTCCACGGCCTGGCCATTGAACTGCTTGACCGCTTCGGCCGCCGCCTCCGCCGTCGCCATCTCGACGAAGCCGAAGCCGCGCGAGCGCCCGGTGTCACGATCCGTCACGACGGCGGCCGATTCGACGCCGCCGGCCGTCGCGAAGAGCTCGCGCAGGCGCTCGTCCGACGTGGAGAAGGACAGGCCTCCGATGTAGAGCTTGTACGCCATGGGTAGCCTCCGAGCAGCACTCCCGCTGGGACTGGCACTCTCTGGAGCGCGGAAGACGGACCCAGAGTCGAGGTCTGGTGAGGAGGGAGGTCCACGACGAACCGACGGCCGGGCCAGACAGGAGCATCATGACACATCCACACCCCCGCGGGGGTCCTAGTTTCGAGCCCGCGGGACAGAGGCTTCCTGTACACTGGCACTACCTCGGACATGCGCTGTGCGGGGGCCCGGCGCCCCCGCCACACCCTCGAAGCCCAGAGCAGGTCACGACGTTGTGCGGCGCTGATGCCGTTGCACGTGGGTCGCGCCCACGGCACGGTAGGGAGATCAATGCCTGGCGCTCATCCTTCCCCGGAGCTGATCCGAGGATCGCTCGACGAGCCGATCCGGTCAGAGCTTTTCGGCATCGAGCGCCTCGAGCAGCACGCCGAGAGCCTGGCCGCGGCTCAGCCCGTCCTCGGCGGATCCGCCAAGGGCCGTCCGTTGCTGCCCCGCGTCGAGGACAACGGGCGCGTGCTGCGCGAGACGTATCGCGTGATCGCCAAGGCGATCCGCGAGGAACGGGCGATCACGCCGGCTGCGGAATGGCTGGTCGACAACTTCCACGTCGTGGACGAGCAGCTGCGCGAGATCCGCGACGACATGCCGTCGGGCTTCTATCGCGAGCTGCCCAAGCTGGCCGACGGGCCCCTCGCCGGCCTGCCCCGCGTCTACGGGATCGCCTGGGCGTTCGTCGCGCACACGGACAGTCGCTTCGATCCGGACACCCTCCGCCGATTCGTGCAAGCCTACCAGCGTGTCCAGCCGCTGACCATCGGGGAGCTGTGGGCGGTCGCGATCACGCTGCGGGTCGTGCTCGTCGAGAATGTCCGGCGTCTCGCGGAGAGCATCGTGCGTGGGCGCGCGGCCCGCCAGGAGGCCGACGCGTTGGCGGACGACCTGCTCGGGCTGAGCGGTCGGCCTCCGGAGCCCACGGACAGGGCCCTCCGGCGGTTCGAGGAGACTCCGCTCAGGACCGCCTTCGCCGTGCAGCTCGTCCAGCGCCTCCGCGACCAGGATCCGGCGGTCACCCCTGCCCTGCTGTGGCTCGACCGCCGCCTGGCGGCCCAGGGGACGACACAAGAGGAGATCGTCCGCATCGAGCACCAGCGCCAGGCCGCGATGAACGTGACCGTCCGCAACGTGATCATGAGCATGGGCCTGATGTCCGCGCTCGACTGGACCGAGTTCTTCGAGAGCGTCAGCCTGGTCGACCGTCTACTCCAGGCGGACCTCAATTATCCCGCGATGGACTTCGCGACGCGCGACAGCTACCGGCACGCGATCGAGGAGCTCGCGCGGGGCTCGAGCCACACCGAGCTCGAGGTCGCCCGCGAGGCGATCGCCCAGGCGGCGCGGAGCGACGTGCGCGACGGCCGCCGGAACGATGCCGGCTTCTATCTCGTCGGCGGCGGGCGGGCGACCCTGGAGGCGGCGCTCGGCTTCCGGCCCAGGCTCTCGCGCCGGCTGATTCGCGCTTATGTCGCCGCGGCGACGCCCGGGTATCTCGGCACGAACGCCGTCCTCACCGCTGCCATCCTCGCCCTGCCCCTTCTCGCCGCGGCGGCATCGGGCGTCGGACCTGCCGCGCTCGTGGTGCTCGGGCTTCTGGCCGCCGTCCCCGCCTCGGATCTGGCGATCGCCCTGGTCAATCGCGGCGTCGCGGCGCTGATCCCACCGAGCTCGCTGCCTCGGCTCGAGCTTCGCGACGGCGTGCCGTCGAGCCTCCGGACCATGATCGTCGTCCCGACGCTGCTGACCACGGCTGCCGAGATCGACGAGCAGATCGAGCGGCTCGAGGTGCATTACCTGGCGAACCCGGACGGCGACCTTCGATTCGCCATCCTCTCCGACTGGACGGACGCTCCGCAGGAAAGCATGCCGGGCGACCTGGACCTGCTGGCGGCGGCGCGCGAGAGGATCGCGCGTCTGAACCAGCGTCACGGCCCGGCCGCGGGCGGCGACGACCGGTTCCTCCTCTTCCACCGTCGACGCCTCTGGAACGAGAGCGAGGGGACCTGGATGGGGTGGGAACGCAAGCGCGGGAAGCTCCAGGAGCTGAACCGGCTGCTGCGTGGAGCCACCGACACCACGTTTCTGCCGGCGCCCGGCGCCGCCCTCGCCGCGCCGCGCGACGTCCGCTACGTCGTCACGCTCGACGCGGACACCCGCCTGCCGAGGGGCGCCGTCGGCCGCCTGGTGGGCACGATGGCGCATCCGCTCAATCGGCCGCGGCTCGATCCCAAGACCGGTCGCGTCGGCGAGGGATACGGCGTGCTGCAGCCTCGGGTCACGCCGCCGCTGCCCGGCCGCCAGGGCTCGCTCTTCCAGCAGCTGGCGTCGGGTCCGTCCGGCATCGACCCCTACGCGGCGTCCGTGTCGGACGTCTACCAGGATCTCTTCGGCGAGGGCTCCTATACCGGGAAGGGCATCTACGACGTCGACGCGTTCGAGGCGGCCCTCGCGGGGCGCGTGCCGGAGAACGCGCTCCTGAGCCACGACCTCTTCGAGGGCCTCTTTGCCCGCGCTGGCCTGGTCACCGACGTCGAGCTGTTCGAGAGCGCCCCGTCCCACTACGGGGTCGCCGCGGCACGCCAGTATCGGTGGGCGCGCGGCGACTGGCAGCTGCTGCCGTGGATCCTGCGGGCGCGGGTCCCGCTGATCGGGCGTTGGAAGATGCTGGACAACCTGCGCCGCACGCTGGCGGCGCCCGCCGCCTTCCTGACGCTGGTCGCCGCGTGGGCGATGCCGCGCACCTCGCCCGTGTCATGGACCGCTTTCGTCCTCGTCACGATCGCGCTCCCCGCGCTCCTGCCTGCCCTGAGCGGCCTGATTCCGCGCGGGCGCGGCATTTCGAAGCGCAGCCACGCCCGGGCGATCGGCCGGGATCTCTTCCAGGCCGCCTCGCAGACGGCGTTCGTGATCACGATGCTGGCGGATCAGGCCTGGCTGATGACCGACGCGATCGCGCGGACGCTCACCCGCGTGTATGTGACGCGCCGCCGCCTGCTGGAGTGGACGACCGCGGCACAGGCAAAGTCCGGTCTCGGGCTCGACGTCCGGGGCTTCTACCGCCGCATGGGCGGAGCAGTCGCGCTCGCCGCGGCGGCGGCGGCCCTGGACGCCTGGCGGCGGCCCGAGGTCTGGCCGCTGGCCCTGCCCTTCCTGCTGCTCTGGGCGGTATCGCCCGGAGTGGCCCGCTGGATCAGCCTGCCCGGGCTGGCCGCCCGGCCCACGCCGCTGTCCGCAGCCGATGCGCGCACCCTCCGGTTGATCGCGCGGCGGACCTGGCGGTTCTTCACGACGTTCGTGGGTCCGGAGGACAATGCGCTGCCCCCGGACAACTTCCAGGAGGATCCCAAGCCCGTCGTGGCGCACCGGACCTCGCCCACGAACCTGGGCCTCTATCTCCTGTCGACGATCGCCGCTCGCGATTTCGGGTGGATCGGCACCCTCGAGGCCACGGATCGCCTCGAGGCCACGCTCCAGACCATGCAGCGCCTCGAGCGCTTCCGCGGCCACTTCTTCAACTGGTACGACACGATGGACTGCCGTCCGCTCGAGCCACGATACGTGTCGTCGGTCGACAGTGGGAATCTCGCGGGGCACCTCATCACGCTCGGGCATGCCTGCCGGGAGATCATCGAGCGCCCGCTCCCCGTTCCGGCGGCGCTCGCCGGTATCGAGGACGCCGCCCTGCTCGTGCGCGAGGCGGCGCGCCCCCTGACCGAGGGCCGACGCGCGCGCTCGATCACCCGCCAGCGCCTGGACGAGGCCCTCGACGCCGTCCTGATGGTGGTCCAGGCCATGCCTGTTACGGAGGCCGATTGGCCGGGGCGGCTCGCCGAGCTTCGCACGCACACGCGCGCCGTGACCGTCCTCGCGCGGGGCCTGGTCGGGGAAGATCGCGGCACGGCGCCTTCGGAGGAAGTGGTCGTCTGGGCGCTCGCCCTACAGGCGACCGTCGAGAGCCACCGCCGCGATCTCGACGTGACGAGACCCATGTCCGAATCCCTGATCCACCGCCTGACGATCCTCGCCCACCAGGCGGAGGCGCTGGTACGGGCCATGGACTTCGGCTTTCTCTTCGATCCGGTGCGCAAGCTCTTCTCGATCGGTTACCGGGTCCCGGACGGCAGCCTCGACTCCGGCTACTACGACCTTCTCGCCTCGGAGGCCCGCCTCACGAGCTTCGTCGCCATCGCGAAGGGCAATGTGCCGGTGTCGCACTGGTTCCGGCTGGGCCGCGCCTTGACGCCGGTCGAACAGGACTCGGTCCTCGTATCCTGGTCGGGCTCCATGTTCGAGTACCTGATGCCCAACCTGATCATGCGCGCGCCGTCGGCGAGCCTGCTGGACCAGACATGCCGGCTCGTCGTGCGGCGACAGATCACGTACGGCGCCGAGCGCGGCGTGCCCTGGGGGGTCTCCGAGTCCGGCTACTACGCCCGCGACCTCGAGATGACCTATCAGTATTCGAATTTCGGCGTGTCGGGCCTCGGGCTCCGGCGGGGGCTGAGCGACGACGTCGTCGTCGCGCCGTACGCGACCGCGCTGGCGGCCATGATCGATCCGCCGGCCGCGGTCCGAAACTTCCGGCGCCTCGCGGAAGCCGGCGCGAGCGGATCGTACGGCTTCTACGAGGCGCTGGACTATACGGCCCCGCGGCTTCCGGAGAACGCCAAGGTGGCGGTGGTCCGCGCGTACATGGCGCACCACCAGGGCATGTCGCTCGTCGCCCTCGACAACGCCGTCCACGCCGGCGTCATGCGCGCGCGCTTTCACGCCGAGCCCATCGTCCAGGCGACCGAGCTCTTGCTGCAGGAGCGAACCCCGCGAGACGTCGCGGTCGCCCGGCCGCCGGCGGAAGAGGTGGCGATCGGCGACGTGCGGGAGTTTGTCCCTCCGGTCGTCCGGCGCTTCACCTCGCCCCACGGATGGATGCCGCGCACGCATATCCTGTCGAACGGGCGCTACGCCGTCATGCTCACGGTCGCGGGCTCCGGGTACAGCCGCTGGCGCGACATCGCCGTCACCCGATGGAGGGAGGACGTCACGCGCGACATAGCCGGAACGTACGTGTACCTCCGCGACGCGCACAGTGGCCAGAGCTGGTCGGCCGGCTACCAGCCCACGGGACGGGAGCCGGACAGCTACGAGGCGGTGTTCTCCGAGGACCGGGCGAAGTTCGCCCGGCGGGACGGCGCCATGACGACCACGCTCGACGTGCTCGTCTCCCCCGAGGACGACGCCGAGGTACGCCGGGTCTCGCTCATGAACGTGGGGACGCGGACCCGGCAGATCGAACTGACGTCGTATGCCGAGGTCGTGCTGACCCAGCCGGCGGTCGATGCTGCCCACCCCGCGTTCTCCAATCTCTTCGTCCAGACGGAGTGGGTGCCCGAGCTGGGCGTGGTGCTCGCGACGCGCCGCCCGAGAGCGTCCGGAGAGACGAACGTCTGGCTGGCGCACGTGGTGGCGATCGAGGGCGAGACGGTGGGCGACCTCCAGTGGGAAACGGACCGCGCCCGGTTCCTCGGCCGCGGCCGCGGGATGCAGACGCCCCTCGCGCTGATCGACGGGCAGCCCCTCTCCAAGAGCGTGGGCTCGGTGCTGGATCCGATCCTGAGCCTGCGATGCCGGGTACGGGTGCCGCCGGGACTCACCGCCCGGATCTCCTTCTCGACCATCGTCGCGCCGTCCCGCGAGGAGGCGCTGGCGCTTGCCGAGAAGTACCGCGATCCGGCCATGTTCGATCGCGCCGCGACGCTGGCCTGGACCCAGGCCCAGGTGCAGCTCCATCACCTCGGCATCGGCCCTGACGAGGCCCACCTGTTTCAGAGCCTCGCCCGCCGCGTGCTCTTCTCGGACCGGACGCTGCGGCCCTCCGCCGACGTGCTGACGCGTCACACGGGCGGCCCCGCGGCGCTGTGGCCCCACGGGATCTCGGGCGATCTCCCGATCATCCTGGTGCAGATCGACGAGGCCGAGGATGTGGGCATCGTGCGCCAGCTGCTCCGCGCCCACGAGTACTGGCGGATGAAGCAGCTCGCGGTCGATCTGGTCATCCTGAACGAGCGGGCGCCCTCCTACGTGCAGGACCTGCAGTCCCTGCTCGAGGCGCTGGTTCGGACGAGCCAGTCGGCAACGGCCCATGAAGGACACGCCCCGCACGGCAGCGTCTACATCCTGCGATCGGACCGCGTCACGCCCGCGCAGCGCGACGTGCTGCTCGCCGCGGCGCGCGCAGTGCTGTCGAGCCGGCGGGGGACTCTGGCCGAGCAGATCATCCGCGAGCAGCGACTCGATGCGCCGCCGACCGCCCCCGTGCGCCGGCAGACCGCGAAGGCGCCGCCGGACCCGCCGCTTCCGCGGCCCGAGCTCGAGCTCTTCAACGGCCTGGGAGGCTTTGCGACGGAGGGGCGCGAGTACGTGACCATGATCGACGAGGGCCAATGGACGCCGGCGCCCTGGATCAATGTGATCGCGAATCCCGTCTTCGGCTTTCAGGTCTCCGAGTCGGGCTCGGGGTACACGTGGTCGATCAACAGCCGGGAGAACCAGCTGACCCCCTGGTCGAACGATCCGGTGAGCGACCCGCCGGGCGAGGCGATCTACGTCCGGGACGAGGAAAGCGGCGAGGTATGGGGCCCGACGGCGCTCCCGATCAGGGAAGCCGGCCGGCCCTACATGGCCAGCCACGGGCAGGGCTATAGCCGCTTCGAGCACGTCTCCCACGGCATCTCGCTCGAGCTCCTGCAGTTCGTCCCGATCGAGGATCCGATCAAGGTGTCCCGGCTGACGATCAGGAACGGGTCGGGCCGTGCGCGGCGGCTGTCGGTGACCGCCTATGTCGAGTGGGTCCTCGGTGCGTCTCGCAGCAGCTCCGCGCCGTTCATCGTCACCGAGATCGATCCGGAGACGAGGGCGATGCTCGCCCGCAACCCCTGGAGCAGTGACTTCGGCGGCCGCGTGGCCTTCGCCGACCTCGACGGGGCCCAGTCGGCATGGACGGGCGACCGGACGGAGTTCCTCGGGCGGAACGGCGCCCTCGAGCACCCGGCGGCGCTCGCGCGCGAGGGTCGGCTGTGGGGACGGGTCGGCGCCGGACTCGACCCGTGCGGCGCGCTCCAGACCATCGTCGAGCTGCGCGCCGGAGAGCGAGCCGAGGTCGTGTTCTTCCTCGGCGACGCCGCGACGCGTGAGGAGGCGAAGGGGTTGATCGCGCGCTACCGGGCGGCCGATCTCGACCGGACATTGAAGGCCGTCGCGGAGCGCTGGGACGACGTGCTCGGCGCCGTCCAGGTGAAGACGCCAGACCGCTCCATGGATCTGCTGCTCAACCGCTGGCTCCTCTACCAGACGCTCGCGTGCCGGGTCTGGTCGCGATCGGCCTTCTATCAGGCCGGCGGCGCCTATGGATTCCGCGACCAGCTCCAGGACGTGATGGCGCTGTCGGCGGCGGCACCGGCCGTCGCGCGGGAGCATCTCCTCCGCGCGGCGGCCCGCCAGTTCGTCGAGGGCGACGTGCAGCACTGGTGGCACCCGCCCTCCGGGCGGGGCGTGCGCACGCGGATCTCCGACGACGCGGTCTGGCTGCCGTACGCCGTCCTCCACTACCTCAACACTACGGGTGATGTCGCGGTGCTGGACGAGGTGGTGCCGTTTCTGGAGGGCTCGTCGCTGGCGATGGGGCAGGTCGAATCGTACTTCCAGCCCGGTGTGTCGTCCCGCCGGGACACCCTCTTCGAGCACTGCGCCAGGGTCCTGGACCGTGCCCTCGCCGTCGGATCTCACGGCCTCCCCTTGATCGGCACGGGCGACTGGAATGACGGCATGAACCGGGTCGGTCGCGAGGGGCGAGGGGAAAGCGTCTGGCTCGGCTGGTTTCTCCATGCGACGCTCCGCGAGTTCGCGCTCGTGGCCAGGCAGCGCGGTGACCACGCCCGCGCCACGACATGGCGCGAGCATGTGGACGCGCTCGGGGCCTCCCTCGAGCAGCACGGCTGGGACGGCAACTGGTATCGGCGCGCCTATTTCGACGACGGCACGCCGCTGGGGTCCATCGTGAACGCCGAATGCCGGATCGATTCCATCGCGCAGTCGTGGGGAGTGATCTCCGGCGCCGCGGAGCCGTCCCGGGCCAGGCGGGCGATGGCGGCGGTCGACGAGCACCTCGTCCGCAGGGACGAGGAACTGGTCCTGCTGCTCACCCCGCCCTTCGACCGCACCGCTCTCGATCCCGGCTACATCAAGGGCTACCCGCCGGGCATCCGCGAGAACGGCGGCCAGTACACGCATGCCGCCCTCTGGTCCGTGATCGCCTTCGCCGCCCTCGGTGACGGAGACAGGGCCCACGAGCTCTTCTCGCTCGTGAACCCCATCAACCACGCGAACACCCGCGCGGGCGCCGATCGGTACAGGGTGGAGCCGTATGTCGTGGCCGCCGACATCTACGCCGAGCGCGCGCACATCGGCCGGGGCGGCTGGACCTGGTATACCGGCTCGGCGGGATGGATGTATCGCGCGGGGCTCGAGTGGCTTCTTGGATTCCGCCTGCGCGGCGCGGTCCTCCACCTCGATCCCTGCATCCCGAGCGGGTGGCCCGGCTTCGAGATCATGTTCCGGTACCTCGGATCACGCTACGAGATCTCGGTCGAGAATCCGCGCGGCGTGTCGCGCGGCATCGCCAGGCTGGAGCTGGACGGCGTCCCTCTGGCGCCCGGCAGCGCGAGCCTGCCGCTCGTCGACGACGGCGCGACCCGTCGCGTCCGGCTGGTCCTCGGCTGATCGAAGACTCTTTCGCTTCATGCCACGGCAGGTATACTCTCTCCTCGCCAGCGCAGAACTCTTCCCCGGAGGTGATCGTCATGCGGTTGACGCCCTGGTCGGACCTCGGCTTGGCGCTCCTCGCTCCGCTGCTCCTGCCGGCCATCCTGACGACGGCTGTCTCGGCGGCGGAGCTGAAGTCGTCCTCGCCTGACGGGAAGCTGACTCCGCGGACCATTCGCCAGGCGCAGGAAGCCCTGAAGGGCAAGGGCCGCGACCCCGGGCCGATCGACGGGGTCCTCGGACCACGCACCGTGGCGGCGCTGAACGACTACCAGAAGGCCGAAGGGTTGGCGACGACCGGAAGGCTGGACGCCAAGACACTGGAGAGCCTGGGCATCCAGGTGCCGCCGGAGCCCCGATTGAGAGCCGACCGCGTCCGGGAGCTGCAGCAGGCGCTGGCCGAGCGCGGGTACGATCCGGGGCCGGTCGATGGGGTGATGGGCACGCGGACGAGGACGGCATTGAGAAAGTACGTGGCCGTCCCTCCGCCCCAGGCCCCGACTCCAGCAGACGAGATCATCAAGCGATTCAGAGCCAACGAGCGTCAGCAGAGTCCGTAAATTTCAGGGCAACGGTGCACGAGCATCTGGGCAGTCGGCGGAGGCGGTGCGCGAGACCACCGCTCGATCGCGCCCTCGACGCGACCTTCATCCTGCCGGAACCCGATTTCCTGAACGCACGCCGTCACCTGGCTGTCACAGGTGTCAGCCCGACAACGTCCTTGTGTGACAGGCCCTTGGGTACCTCGGTCCAGCTCACCCGCTTCGGGCTGGTTTGGAGCGGATACTCAGGCAGAGGCTTGCGCTCCGGCACCCGGCAGCGGCACTGACGCGTGGCATCACCCGTGCACACGAGAGAGGGCAAAGGCCTTATCTTTTCGACCTGACACAGGGTGCGCTCCAGTCACCCAGGAGGGATCGTTCGACATGATGACGTTCCGGAACACGAGTCGGACAAAGCTCGGGAACCAGCGCGGCTTCACGCTCATCGAGCTCATGATCGTGGTGGCCATCATCGGCATCCTCGCCGCGATTGCCATTCCGCTGTACGCCAACGTGCAGACCCGCGCCCGCGTCGCCAAGGCCCAGGCCGATGCACGGACGCTGGCGTCCGCGGTGAGCATGTTCAATGCCCACATGGGCAGCCTGCCGGCGGCCCTGACGGATCTCACCCAGCCAACGGTGAACGGCCTGGGCCAGAGCGCCGGCCCCTTCCTCGCCCGCGTGCCGACGCCTCCTCCCGGTGGCTCGCCTGTGTGGAGCGGTACCTACACCTACACCTCCAGCAGCACCGGGACCTTCTCCGTCACCGCCACGGGTGACGGCACCACCGTCACGTATCCGTAGGCCTTCGCGAGGCACACCCGATCCCCGGGGGGACGCTGGCCGCTCGGCGGCCGGCGTCGCTCCCGCTTGCGGGCGGCGCCGCCCGAGGAAGCCAGCGGCGCGAGGCGTACTCGCTGTACGTTGAGCGTCGCTGGCGACCGAGAACGAAGTCTGGCGACACCAACTAGCCCGAGCACTGGGTCAAGTTGCGAGCCAGACGAGGCCCGAGCGAGTCGGCAGCCCGAGGCGTACGTGGGTGTACGTTGAGGGCTGCCGGCGAGCGAGAACGAAGTATGGCGAAGCAAATTGGCCCGTGTGCTGGCACTGGGTCAAGTTGCGAGCCAGACGAGGCCCGAGCGAGTCGGCAGCCCGAGGCGTACGTGGGTGTACGTTGAGGGCTGCCGGCGAGCGAGAACGAAGTATG